>Ga0247727_10000818_pt1 | contig 76151 bp, 66 predicted proteins | sample WisWelCaveWW1625_FD_202498 | JGI IMG/M metagenome (GOLD analysis project Ga0247727, IMG submission 202498) | Biofilm microbial communities from Wishing Well Cave, Virginia, United States - WW16-25 | ecosystem: Environmental > Aquatic > Deep subsurface > Groundwater > Cave microbial mat | place...
GGTCGCGGCAAGGTAGACACTCGACCGTCTCGGATACCGCCCGCCTTTGGCCGGTTTTGACCCGTCCATCTATGGCCGGTTTTCAGGTGTCCACCGAGGCGCAAAGACCAGCTATTGCCGCGATCTGCTACTTTCGGCGGACGCTCATGACGGGTCGGTGATCGTGAAAACGAATCTCAACTACGGGGGCGTCAAGGAGCATCGAGTGCTGCAAAGGAAGCGGCGACGGCGGCAGCGCTATCTTGGATTTCTCTCGCGCCTCTGGGGCGATGACTCCGATGAGATCACGCCATCGTGGCACCGTGTCTCCCGACTCGAGCCCGCTGCCTATCCGATCTACGACCACGCATCGCTGGTTCCGGCAGGGGTTTGGCGGAACCGCAATCTCATCGTCCAGAGATTCCTGCCGGAACGAGACGACGGAGGTCTCTACCTACTGCGTTCCTGGTACCTGTTGGGAGACCGAGGCTTCCACGTCGTGACCAGAGCAAGCGAGCCCATCGTGAAGGGATCGAACATCATCGAGCGCAACGTGGTCGACATGGAAACGCCAGTGGAGTTGGCGGCGCTGCAGAAGGTGATGCGAGTCGACTATGGGCGCTTCGACTACGTGATGGTCGACGGCAAGCCGGTGGTCTACGACATCAACCGCACACCTACCAGCTCACCCGCTGCGGTCACGCACTACGTTCCGCAATGGTCGCAACTAGCTGAAGGCATTGCGGCCTTCCTCGATGCACCGCGTAGTGGCGTCGGCATCGTCGGGGGTTGATCCCCTCGCCTCCACCGTTCGCGTATGGTGACGGCACGTCGCGCGAGTGCAGCTAAGCCGTCAAAACCGGCCTACAATAGGCGACTCCGATGTGCGGCATAGCAGGAATCCTCGAGACTCAAGGCGAGGCGGACGCGGCGATCGTAGAGCGCATGCTCGATCGGTTGACGCATCGCGGGCCCGACGATCGGGGGGTGTGGGCGCAACAACGAGTCGCGCTCGGCGAGACGAGGCTCAGCATCCTGGATCTGAGCGCGCTAGGTCACCAGCCGATGGTCACGCCGGACGGAAAGGGCGTGCTGACTTACAACGGCGAGGTCTACAACTTCCAAGACCTTCGCCGCGACCTCGAGAAAGAAGGCGTCGTCTTCAAAAGCCGCTGCGACACGGAAGTCGTGCTGCACGCGCTCCACCAGTGGGGACCGGAGCGAGCGGTTCCGCGTTTCAACGGCATGTTCGCGCTTGCCTACCATGATCTTCGAGACGGCAGCCTTTGGCTGGCCCGAGACCGACTAGGCATCAAGCCCCTCTACGTCGCGCGATCGCCGGCCGGTCTCGTGTTCGCGTCGGAGATGAAGGCGCTGTTCGCCGACATTCGACTTGCGTGCGCGCCCGACATCCAGAACGTCATCACGTTCATCATCGACGAGCGCCTCGACGGCGATTCGACTCCCTTCGAAAGCGTTGAAGCGGTAGTGCCGGGAACCCTCCTGCATTTCGCGGGCAACGGGTCCGAGCAGCAGACTGTTTACTTCGACATTCTCCGAGATGTCGATCCGCAACGGATTCTCGAAAACGACAAGATCGACTTTCGCGAGCAGGCGCAGCGCTTCGAAACGTTGCTCGACGAAAGCGTGCAGAAGCACCTGGTGAGCGACGCGCCGGTCGCCGTCCTTTGCAGCGGCGGTCTCGACTCGGGTCTCGTCACCGCGCTCAGCAAGCGTCACCGTACGGACGTCGTGGCCTACATGGCCGATATCGTGAACATGAACGGCGAAGAGCTCGGCCGCGCAAGACGCGTGGCAGACCACGTCGGTGTCGAGCTCCGAGCGGTACCCGTCAGCGAAGACACGTATTTTCGCCTCTGGCCTCGCGCCGTCTACGCTAACGACCAGCCGATCTACTTCGCGCAACACATCGCCGCGATGGCGGTCGCCGAACAAATGCATTCGGACGGATTCAAGGTCGCCCTCGCCGGCGACGGAGCGGACGAGCTTTTCGGGGGCTACGACTGGCAGGTCGAAGCGTTCAAGCTCTGGCGCCGCCGGCGTCTCCGTGCCGAAGCTCTGAGCCGTGGGAAAGTGATCTACAAGCTCGGCCGCTTCCACCGATGGTTTCGGCCCATCGATCTCGACGCGCTTGCTCGGCGTCCGTTCGCGAACACGTCCGATCCGGTGCAAGCAGGCCTCGCGATGCGTCATACGGTCGCTCTCAGCGCGAGGCGGGAGCTTCGCGACGCGGCGCTCTTCCGCAAGCTGTCGCCGCTTCCGCGCCACGAAGACAGGGCGTTCCTGGCCCGAGCTTTCGCCGACATGTACCTTCATCTCGGCGAGTCGTTGCGCAGCAAGGATCGCATGTACATGGCGTTCTCGATCGAGAGCCGCGTGCCTTTTCTCGAGAGCACGCTCATCGATTTCGCGATGCATCTGCCGAGACGCGTGAAGTACGATGCGGGTCGCACGAAGTTGCTGGTCCACGACCTCGCGAAGCGTCGCCTACCGAAAGACGTGACCAACCTGCCGAAAATCGGTTTCTGGGTACGGGACTCGATGTGGCGCGGCGTGGACGGAATGCTGAAAGGCGGCGCGCTCGCGGAGCTGCTCGATTGGCGTCGAGACGAGGTGGCCTCCCTCGTCGAGGGCCTTGGATCTCACCGGCGCTTCCTGTTCCGCCTCGTGTGTTTCGAGATGTGGGCACGCATGTTCTTCCGCGGTGAAAGCCCCGACCAGGTCACCGAAGACCTGCTTCGTCATCGGAGCGCATGACCGCGAATCAGGCCGCGCTCGATCAGCAGGTCGGCGAGCGTCTCGGCTACGAAGCGGTTGCCGTCTTCGTTCCAGTGGGCGTCGTTCGGGAGCACGAGCGGAAAGCGATCGGTGGCTTGGAAGGCCGGCAGCAGCGACACGATGGGGAAGGACTCATGTTTCGCCACTTCGTCGAAGAACTCGAAATACGCCATCTCGTGCGGCTCGTTCCGCTTCCGCTGACGGAGGTTCCAGTCTTTCGGGCACTCGGCATCGTTCCATTGGAAGTAGCGAGGCGGCACGACCAGGACGAACTCCGAGCCGGCAGCCTCTACGTCGCGCGCGATGTCGCGCAGGTACGATAGCGTTTTCTCGAAGTAGGGCCGTGTTTCCGAGAGCGGATGCTTCAGGACGAACCAGCGATTGGTCTCGACAACGCCGCCTATCTCGAGTCGGAACGGATTCTCGGCGCTCGTACCGGACGATTCGTCGCCGAAGCTGTTCCACACGACGAGCGGCGTACGCAACACGGCGAGCAAGGGATCCGCCAGCTCCAGCAGTGCGAAGCGAGATGACGCGCGCACGGTGTCGCCGATGAAGCGAGGATTCGTCGGATCGCTACCGGGAATGATGTCTTGCGCGTACTTGTAGTCGTCGCCGATGTCGGTGGCGTCGAGAAGCAAGAGCGTCACGGTCGGGCGGTAGTCTTTCACGAGCTCGCGAAACGCGTTTCGTTGAAGGAGCGGAGACCAGCTGATGGTGCCGGCGTTGAGGACAGCGATGTCGTCCTCGCCGAGACGTCGGCGGAGCTCTTGCTCGAGGAAAAACGGAGCCGTCTGGTCGTCGCCCACACCGAACCCGAAGGTGAACGAGTCCCCTATGACCGCGACCCTCGTGCGCTGCGCACTGAAACCCGCTTTCGTCCAGCGCGTGCGAAAGCCGTCGTTGTTGGTCGTGATGAAGGCGCCCGTGTTGTCGCGGCGCGCGATGTCGGGCGGGCTCCTGTGGTGCATTCTCACCGACGGAACGAGGCGAAAGCCGCGGGTCTTCTCCACGATCCTTCGTGCGGCTAGCTCGGCTACCGCGAGCGACACGACGACGGACAGCAGCGCGCCGGTGAGCTGCGCTCTGTGCATGCGGACGAAAGCCCGGACTCTGCGCACGTTGAGCACGATGGCCGCGAGAGTGGCGGCGAGCACCCAGTAGAGGAATAGACTCAGGATGAGCACACTGCGTGGGACCACGCGCGAGTCCAATGCGACCACGTCGAGCAAAGAGAGCGCGAGCACGATGATCGTGCCGACGAAGGGGGGGCTCACCCAGAAAGCCGAGCGAGAAAAACTGCCGAAACCACTGGCCATGCGTACCCGGTTCTACCCATCAAGATACCAGGCGGTTACTCCGGCTCTCTACCGGGCTCTGCGCGGGTGCCGGGTCTCTGCCGTGCCGTCGCGCATGGCAGGGACGGTTGGCCGTGACCCCGTGCCCCCGTGACCTTTGTGGCCGCCGTGCTATGGTTTCCGCCGAGGTCGGTATGACGAAATCTTTCGTGAGAACGAGCGTGGTCGGGTTGGCGGGCGTGTTCCTAGTCGCGGGTCTCTCGATAGCTGCGGATCCGGCAACACCGGCCGCGACCAAGCGCGATCCGCATCACCCGCATCAAGGCAAGCAAGGTGCTCCCGGCGGCGCGAAAGCAGTGCCCGGAAAAGCGACGCCGGGCAAAGGCACACCCGGAAAGAAGAGCACACCCGCGCCGGCGCCGATGCCGTATCCGGCCGGGTTGATCGAGCGCCACGCCAAGCGACTCGGCGTGGACGAGGCCACGGTGAAGAAGATGCGCGCGACCATGGCCTCCTCGAAGTCCGAGAACGACAAGCTACGAAAGCAAGTTGAAGGCGAGCAGGTCGCGCTCCGCAAGTTGATGGAGCAAGACGTGCCCGACGAAGCCGCGGTCATGGCTCACGCCGACAAGATCGGCGCGCTGATCGCCGAGCAACGGAAGACCGCGCTCCGCGCCGTCTTGAAAGTCCGTGGCATGCTCACGCCCGAGCAACGCGCCGAGCTCGCAAAAATCCGCGGCCGCTAGCCGCAGCGCGCTGTCCAGGCCTGTTTTACGCGATTCAGTATCGCCGGATACACGAAGATGCGTCGAAACGGGTCGATCAGCCGCATGTACGTAGCGGTCCAGGGACTGATGGGCTTCACGTAGATCGCCCAATAGAAGCGGTAGCCGGTCGTCGTCGGGCGGAGCGCGAAGCAAGAGAACGCGTGGACCGTCGCGTTTCGAACCTCACTCAACGACTCGAACGGAAACACGTAGAGCGCCCGCATGAAGCCATCGTCCGTGCCCGGCGGCACGATGGACTTCTCGCAGTCTTCGTTGGTCAGGCGATGAATGTAGCTCTCGCTCTCCCAGCTCGGATCGGACTTATCCCAGCCGAGCAAAGTGCCGGCAGCTTGGCGAATCGCGAACAAGATTCGTACCGCCACGTTGGCCTCCGACGCCGTCTGCGGTGTGAAGCAGCGGCGGAGGTCGAGGAGGGTGCAATCCGGCCCCCCGCCTTCGAGCTCCGTCAACCAAACGTCGTGGAGCTCGACGCCCGCCAGCAGCGTGTGGACGCGGAGATCGAGCTGCCGATACTCGCGAGGGTCGACCTGCACTGCTCGCGGTTCTAGCGAAAAATAGGGTCAGGCACCAATTTTTCGGGAGACGGGCGATGCGCGGCCGGCGACGATGTCCAGGTAGCACTCCTCGTACTCGAGGCGACGAGTGAGCCAGGCGTAGAACGCGGCGAGAGAGGCGGCGGCGACGGAAGCGTTCGTGAACACCAGCTGTGGATTGTCGGCGACCACGGCGCCGCAACCGGCTTCGGTGGGTAACGGATCGGTCGCTTCCGAGATCTCGGGGTGAAAGCGGGTGATGCGGTTCGTCACATCGCATCCGTCTTCGCGCGAATACACCTGCACGTTTCCAAACGTTCCGTGGCTCTCGTCGTTCACGCCTTCGTTGCCGCTCGAAAAGAGCACGACGTCCGAGAGCGTCGCACAGTGCTCGTCCACCAAGCGCCGCGTCGCGTGGTTGTCCGGCTGGCAGAACACGACGTCGTCTTCGCCGATCAGCTCACCGACATTCGCACGGTCCAAGTAGGCCGGCACCGGGACCAAGCTCACTACGCCGTCGTAGACGGCCGCGAGCTCTTCGCAGAGCACGACAGCCTTCGGTCCGAGCTCTTCGAAGGCCATCCGCGAGAGATTCCGAAGCTCGAAGGTATCGCCATCGATCGCCAGGAGCGTCACAGCCTCCCTTCGCGAGTGCAGAAACGGCATCAGCAACCGAAGCAGCCAGCCGCCGATGCCGCCGAGCCCTACGACTACCACACGTTGAAGCGCGCGTTCGTCCCCGCTCACGCCCGCAACTCCGCAATGTCGTCATCCTCGCTTCCCCGCGGTGCCGCGGTCGTCGCGTGCGGCAACAGCGCGGTCACGTCGTAGGGCGATCCGCGCCGTGGTGCCGCGGCCGCCTCCACCGCAGCCGCCGTCGCGAGCGGCAAGTATCGCGGCGCCCGCATGCCGTCGACGAACTTGATCGTCGACGCTGCAAGCCACTCGACCGGCGGCGCAGCAAGAAGCGCGACGCTCTCGTCGAAAGCCTCGATGACCTCCGCGCGCTCGGTCGCAAACCGCCGGCCCGCCACCGTGAACGCCGCCGACACGGAGAGTGCAGACTTTCCGAAATCGCCGACCACAATGTGGAGCCCGTCCTCGCCGAGCTCGTCGTCGCAGTCCGTGCCCGACGCAAAAGCCGGCATGTCGGCGTGCGAGTGAATGGACCCGCAGCGCAGATACCCCGCCTGTCGCGACACCGTCCCGTACTTCACCGCGAGCGAGGTCAAATATCGCCCGCTGTGGGATGCATGCGCCTTCACGAGCTGCACCGGCGCTTCAGCGCGAAAGCTCTGAGTACGCGGATCGAAGAACAAGATGAGGACGCCCTCGCTTCCGCAAAGCCGATTCACCGTCGCGAAGAACGCCACCGCCTGTGACATCAGCGCCGCGGGCAAGAGCGGCAATCGGATCTCGACGTACTCCGAACCACGCTCGAGACCCGGCAATTTCACCAACGATTTCGTCTCGGAGCGGTAAATGTCCGTTTCTCGCACTTCGAAGACACCATCGGCCGTAACCGCGTAGTGAAGCGGTCCGGGGGGCGGTGTCGAGCCGCGTGTTCGCAGGATTATAGGAACCATCGTCGTCTCCTCCCTCGCCGGTCCGCGCCCTGCGAGGCGTTGAAGGTGCCGGCCACATCGTCGACGCAAGCAATCGGCACCGAGGGCATGACGGCGGCGAGCATTTTCTCGAGCTGCTCGGTGAGCGTCGTCCGTGCCGAGAGCCACGGAACCTCGAGCGCGAAATTCGGATTCGTGCGCGAAGCTCCTTCCCAGGCGTCGATCGACGCGATGCGTTCGTCGATCGATCGCGATTCGTTGAAGTAGGAGTGGCCTTCGTGATGCTCGGCGCTTCGGTTCCAGCCGGTCGCGAACACGTGCTCGCCGATGGCGCCGACTTTGTCTTGCCAAGAGGTCGATGGATGAATCGAGAGATTCAAGAGGCAGAGCCAAGACTTCAAGCCGTCGGGATGCCGCGCGACGTTCAGAAGGTTCGTAAGCAAGAGGTCCTCGCCCTCAGAAAGCGGCGCGGTGCGGTAGTAGAGCTGATTGATCGGCGTCAGCATTCCACGGTGAAACACCGAGAGCACGATCACGTACGGAAAAGACAGGCGCCGAATTTCGTAGCGTGTGTCGATTCCGAACGGGTCGGGCGAGTCTCCCGCCACCCAGCGAACCGAGCGGCAGGCCGGCGGAAACTCCATCGCGATCGCTACGGCCTCGCCACGCTCACACCAGGCTCTGACGTAGTCGGGAAGCACGGCCGATTCGGGCTTCCGATCGACCCGCGCCGCTATCCGCTTCACGAACTGCGTGATCGGTATCTCCTGCGGTGGCGCGCCTGCACCCACGTGCAGGCGCGCCACTTTGTCGACGATTTCGATTCTCATCGAGCTCACGAAAGAAGCGCTCCCTTCTCACCGCTCCGCTTCACGAACTCGAGCGTGCTGCCGCTCGCAACGCGCTCATGGATGTTGGCCGGCCGCCCGTCGATGACGGCCATCACGTGCTCGGGCATGTGCATCATCTCGCGGAGCTGCTCGTAGGCTTCGCCGACGGTGAGCCCCGCGACCGGCAGGTCGAGAATCCTCGGGCCGTACATCGTGCGGACGATACCGGCGCCCGGCGCTGCAGCGGCGCCGCCGCCAGACGATCCGGCGTCCGGTGCTGTTATCGGTACACGGCGAACGACGGCGGCGGCCTCGTCGTTGTTCACCAGGGGAGGTCGATGAGGGGTGGGCTGAATCTGCTGAAGAGGGTCCATGGTCATTCTCCTTCGGGGCTATTCACGCTGCTGCTGAGAGGTAACGGTGGGTTCGGGGCGGTCGCGCGCGGACGAGCTCGACGCGTGTGATCGTCTCGCCCTCGGCGACGTCGAGGATGCGGTTGGCTGCACGAGGTGTGCGAAGCTTCTCGGCTTCGGTCCAAAGCGCCTCATCCAAGGCGTCGAGGAGGTCGCGCTCCGTTACGCCACTCTTCGCGTCGCCGCGTACGCGGCGGAGTGCGGCTGTCGTCTTCGCGCGGCGCACGGCGCCGGCAAGCAACGCGCCGCTTACGACGTCGCGCGCTCGCACTTCGTGCTTGGCAGCGGTGGCATACGTCACGGTGGCCAGCACGCCGGCGCCGCTTTGCGCGAAAAGAAACGCGCCGGCGGCCTCGATGAGGCCGCGAACGCTGGTGCCGCCGCCGAGCGGAACGCGCTCGCCCAGGTGCTTCGCCAGAATCGCCTCGGTGCCGCTCCGACCGGGACGAGGGATGCGATGGATCGCATTGCCGAGACGGCCGTGACGAACCAGCGCTTCGTCGCAGAGATCCAAGCGATTGGTCGCGGCGATGAGAAGGATGTTGGAGCTCGAGTCGAGACCGTCCATCTCGGCCAAGATGGCGGCGAGCACGCGATCGTCGTGATTGCCGACTCCGCTTCCGCGAAGACCCAGCGACTCGACCTCGTCGAGGAAGATGACGACGATGCCGTCCGCTCCGCGCGCAAACGCGAACAGCTCGCGAACTCGCGCTTCGCTCTCACCGTAGTACATCGCGCGGAGCGAGCCGGGCTTGATGTAGAGAAATTCCGTCGGCACTCCGCTGTCGATCAGGTGGTTCGCGATGGCGGAAGCCACCGAAGTCTTCCCGCCTCCCGGCGGTCCGACGAAGAGCATGCCGCCCGAAAGCGAAATGCCGAACTCCTCGGCGAGCTTCGAGTGGTGGAGGAAGAGATCCACCTGGTCTTTCACCTCGGTGATGAGATCGTCCAAGCCGCCGATGTCTTTGAAGCGAACGGCCGGCGGCTTCCTGAGCCGGAAAGGCGACGTCTTCTCGCGAGGCAGGCGCTCCACGGCGCACATCGACTCGCGTCTCACCACCACGCGGTCGCCTGCCGCGACCGTGCGGCCGAGCTCGGGCCGCGCGGTGAGCACGTGCTTCTCGTCACCGACTCCTTGCACGACGATGCGAGTCTCGTCGGGGCCGCGATCGACCACGGTCATCACCGTGCCGTTCATGGCGCGGCCGATCGCGCGCTCGACGGCGATCATGTCGCGAGCGGAGATCAGCACTTCGTCGCCGGCCTGAAGCTCGGTGACGTCGAGCTCCTCGACGGACGCGACGATCTGGCGGCGCCCGCCCACGTAAACGTCGAGGCGGCGGTTTGGCAGCACTGCCAAAACTTCGGCCGGCAGGAAAGGCGGCTGCCTCACCGCCTCGAGCTCGGCGAGCACGGCCTTCAGCTTCTCGCCTTGCAGCACCTGCTCCGCACGCAAGCGGCGCAGCGAGTTGAGAGCGATGTGACAAAGCTGGCCGAGCTTGTCGTTGTCGACGTTGCTCAAGAAGTCTACGAGCTTGATCTGCTCGACCTCTGGCAGCTCGCCGCCTTGCATCACGGTGGTCATCATTTTGTCGATTGCTGCTGGCACTTCGTTTCTCCTTAGTCGGGTTGAATCTCGACGAGCCGCGCTCTCTCCCACCCGTAGGTGCGAAAGCCCGGCTCGATGGCAGGACGATCCGGCGTCTTCCCGAACACGGTCGCGATGTGGTAGGGCATCGAGAAAGCGCCGGCGTGAACGCCGTAGTCGTCGAGCGAAAAGAAAATCGTATCCGTGCGGCAGTCGCTTCGATCGAAGCAACCGACGCAGGGCGGGTGAGTGTGAGAGTGGCCGACGACGATGCGGCCGTAGGCGTCGTCGCTTACGGTAGCGGCCGCCGTTTGAAAGGTCTCGATGCCAAAGCCGAAGTGAGCCGAGGACGATCCGGTCTTGGCGCTCGGCTCGACGGGTAGATAGTCGGTCGCGTGCACCTCCACACGCTTCGCGTCGGGGTCGAAGTAGACGGAGCCGATGAGGAGCGCGCCTACCTCGACGGCGCGTCCATCGAGCAGGTGACGACGCGCGGCAATCCGTACACTTTCGTCGAGTCGTACGCCCAATATCGCGGCATCGGACGCGGCATCGGCCCGAGCCGCGAGACGCGTACATATAAAAGGATACGGTCGTCGCTGGAGGCGGCCTGAAATGATGCTTCGAGAGTCCGCGGTCTTGGCTGCCACGGCCTCGAGGCGCCAAGTCCAGCGAGCGTTCGTCAGGTCGAGCGTCCTCTCGGTGGCCGCTTTGATTTTCAGCTGACCGATGCGACGAAGCGCTGCATTCTCGAAGACGCCTGCGTCGTAGTGAGTCGCGAACACATCGGAGCGGAGGGAGAACCCGCGCAACGCGGGCCCTCCCTCTTCGCTCCAATCCGGAACGATCTCGCGCTCCGGCAGCGAGCCGTCGTTTGGGATCGCGCCCGCGACGACCGCTTGGAAACGCAAGTCTTCGTCCAAGAGGACGCGACTTGCGCTGAAGCGATCGATCTCGCGATCGTCGGCGCGAATCGCGATCGAGAGCGCGTAGGTCACCGAGTCGCTCCCGCCACGACGTCCGGTATCAACCGGATGTCCACGTCTTCTTCCACGCCCGCGTCTCTCAGTGTCTCGAGATCCGGAAGCTGACGGCCCCGCTGCAGAGCGCGAAAGGGCGTGTCGAGCGGAATACCGATCTCCCGCAGCGTCTCCATGATCACTTCGGACACGGTGCGGTCCCACGGTGCGTAGAGCTTGTAGGCCCAGGTTTGATCCCAATCGCTCAGTCTCAAAGTTGCGGTTGCGGTCTGCATTCGTCGTTCTCCTCTGTGTTCGTGTTTGCCGTCGTTGCCGACAGCGCCTTTCCGGCCCCGATCGACCGGAATCTCTCGAATCGCGCATCGGATGCGAAGTAGGCGTCGGCGAGCTCCCCCGACCGAGCGAGCGCACGAGCGCTCTCGAGCGTGAGCCGCCGCGCGACGTCGCAAGCCGCTACAGCGTGCGTGATCGTCACGACCGCTCGCTCGACGGGCTGCGACTCGATTGCGGGCACGACGGCGTCCCAGCCGATCGTGAGCTTGTCTTCGTCGTGCCCGTTCGTGCGTGCGTCTTTGGATGTCGCCGAGCCGAGCGTCGCCCTCGCGAGCAAGAGCCGCGCGCTGGCCTGCAGCGCGAAGAGCCCCACCGCCCTGCGCGCGGCTTCGTGCTCGGCTCGGATCACGTCGACACCGAGAGCCACGCGCACGTAGCCCGTCGCCGCCGGCGCGATCGTAGCGAACGATGTCGCTGCCCAAGGCGGTGCCGCGCGGAGCGGCGTCGTCGCGGGGGCGGAGTCTTTCGCGCGCGGCGTCACTTTCCACTCGGCGGCGTCGAGGGCGTCGGCGAGGCTTTCGGAGAGTCGGTCGGAGAAGGAGAGTGGGGTCGTCCGCGTCGGCTTCGGTGTCGGCGTCAGAGTCGGCACGCGGCATCCGGTTCGTCCTACGATGCCCTTCAGATACTGATTCGCGGCGGCGTTCAGGTCGGCGAAGCTCCATGGAGTGAGAGAGTCGGTCGTCTCCATACGGACCGATGCGCGAGTGTCCCATCGCCCAAACACGAGCTTCGCCGGAACTGCTATCGTGCTTGTGCGCGCCAACGCAGCGATCGCCCAGTCGAGCTGGATCCACGGGTCGGCGTCGAAGGTCGACACCGAGGGCGAGTGAAGCGCGGTGGTCGACGTCACGGCTTCACCTCCGTCGAGACGTTGCTCTTAGGCTCGGGAGCCCGCTCGGGCTCGACGCGCTGTACGTTCGTGATGAACGACTCGCGAAAGAGCGGTCGCGCTCGCAACGCTCTCACGCGGTCGATGTTCGCGACGTAGAACACGGCCGCGTCGCGATCGAGCGGCGAAGTGGTTGAGAAGCGTCCCGCAGCGAACACGGCCCACAGCTGCTGCACGAGCGCTCGAAGCGGCGTCCCCGATCGAAACGTCTCGCCCATGCAAAGATTCACGCCTGAGGCGTTCGGATGAAAGACCGGACTGAGCAGGTGAACGATACGGAAATGAAGCGTCGGGTCGCCGCTTCGCAGATAGTCGGGCGGGAAGTGAAACCCGAGAAAGATCGGATCATCGCTGAGACGTGGCGCCTCGCCCGGCAGCTTTTCGAAGTGCTCGATGCCGCTGAGCATGGCGGCATAGCGTGTCGCGCGGCCATTCACGCGACCGCCGGGCATCAAGCCTGCACAATCGCTGCCGAGATTGATGGCTTCGGCTTCTTGCTCGGCTTTTTCGAGGAAGCCGAAGTAGTGAGGATCGAAATCGAGAGTGTCCATGCGAATCAAGCCTCCTTGCCGCCGCCGGCGACCACGCACCACGCGCTCGTGTCGCCGTTCGAAAAGCTCGCGAGATCGGCGTTCGGCACGCCGATGTCCTGCCAAGTCCGTTCGCGCGCGAGATCGAGCGAAGCGCCGGCGAGCGTGTCGGTCACGCTCTTCGGTTTGAGCTCGCGGCTGCCGCAACGCTCGCAGCGCGCGGCTTCGATAGGCGTGCTGCCAAGCGCGCCGATCGCGGGCAGCTCGGTACCGCACTCGCAGCCGAGCCCGACGACGAGCGATCGCGCCGCGAAGCGAACGCTCGTCGCCGTCCCGCCGAGAATGCGAGCGGCGGTGTCGAGTGTCGCGCCGATGCTCGCTTCGGCGAGGCGCACGCGGATCTCGTAGGCGCGGTGGTCGTGAAGACAGGCGGCGTTTCGCTCGAGCTTCACCGTCTCCAAGCGAGGCGCCGCGCCCCCCGAAACGACCAAGCGCGAGCCGATCAGACGGTCGCCCTGGCCGAGCAGGAGACGCAGCGCCCACTGCGCAGCAAATCCGGCGACCACCGCGGCGTGGCCTGAACCGGCCAACGTCGCCGCGGTGATCGCCTGCCCCGCGTCCCTCAGGCTCGGACAATGGCGGGGTTTCTCCGCGTGGAGGCGGGCGGCAAGCTCTCTCTGGGAGGTCGAGCAGAGTCGGCAGGGCCCGCCTTTCGCGGGGTCGTAGACGGTCACGAGGCCCAGCTCGCGCTCGCCGGAGCCGTCGACCGCCACATCCATCAACGTGATGCCGAGGCGGACCGCGATCTCGTTCAGCCGAACGCGGGCAGTAAAGCTGTCCACTGCCGACACGATCAGCGACGCCCCGGCAAGACGGGCGAAGCCCAGCTCTTCCGCTCGAGCCGCTAGCGCTTCGACCGCGACGTCCGGATTCAAGGCACGAGCTTGCCGTGCGCGAACCGCGGCTTTCGGCTCGCCGAGATCCGTGGCGGCGGCGAAATGCTGGTTCGCGAGATTGCGGACTTCGACGGAATCGTGGTCCACGACGATGGCCGGCACACCGACCATCGCGAAGTGCGGCAACAACGCACCTCCGAGCGTGCCCGCGCCGACGATCGCGACCAACTTGGTCCGAAGCTCGGCAAGCGCCTCGGGCGACAGCACGTGCAGCTCCGCGCGCCGCTCTTCGATGACTGCGAAGCCGTCAGTCATCGTATCCAGCCTCCGCGGGCGTCCACTGCATCGACGCCCACGTTCGCTGGCAGCCCGCACAACGAGAGTCGTAGTCTCGACAGTTGGCACCTTTCTGCGATCCATCGGGCTGCAGCGGCGGATCCCCGTGATACCGCGAGCTGCACGCGTTGCACCCGACCCATCGCTCGCCCGCGGCGATCGAGCGGTGGCAACGCGCGCAGCTGATTGCTGGGCTTTCGCCGGCAACCCCCGATGGAGGGACACCGGCGAAAGCCGCGTACAAGAAGATCCGACCGTCGCTAGTGCGAATCTCGTCGCGATCCGCGAGCACGGTTACGGCCAAGCAAAGCGAGCCGTTGACGCGGATGCCGGCGTCTTCGGTCGCAAGCAGCACGGCGAGAGGCGGCTGCCTCGTCGGATCGGCGGCGAAAACCTGGGCTCCGCTACCATTCGAGGAGCCGCAGTCGGCGATTTCGAAAGGAATCTCGATCTCGGTCCACTCGAGTTTGCCGTCGTTCGCTCGCGTTGAAGTGAAGGCCTTCATGCGACCGAACATAGAAGATCGTCACAGCCTGTCTATGGGTTTTTGCGGCATGCGCGCGTGTCGAACGTCCGGCGTGTTGCTGGTCGTCACTTGGTGATGTCGCGCATCGACACTCGAGCGCGAAAGGTTTCCGAAGAGGTCGAGTGCGCGGTACGCGCGGTGTCGCGCGGTAGTCCGGCCTTTTTTAGGCCAACGAAATTCCGCAAATCGAGAGGAATCGGCCACTCGCTTCCGTCCATGTTGTGATTTCGTGACACGCCGAAGTGTCACCAGTTGGTGCTAGCACGAGAGATTGGCTGAAAGCGCGCATTGGGTGGCGCGTCGAAGTGACAAGCAGCACGCGACCTCACGCGTGAGTTGTCGCTTCGTCGCGTGTGCGTGGCGTGATTTCGAGTCGGGGGGGCGCCGCGCAGAGCGCTCGACGCGACTTCGGAAAATTCCCCTTGATATAAAGTTCGATGATCGCGTACTGTGACAACGCCTCAGCGCTTGCAGGGTGTACAGCGCGAAAGGTGTTCGGCAGCTACACCGCTACTCTGACGGGGACTACGGCAATGGAAGAGGACAACTTCAGAAACCTGATTCACTACAAGATCGATGAGCTTCGCATTCGTCTCGGGCTGACGTGGGAAGAGTTCGCGTTTCGCACCGGCCTCAAGAAGCGCGCTCTACTTCGGATATCCGCGGGTGGGCTGTACTACATCCCGATCCGTTCTCTCATCATCATCGCCCGCACTTGCGGCGTGCGATCCTTCAGCGAGCTCATCGAGATCCGCACCTCGCATTTGCTGAGCATCCTCGCGCCGAAGCTGCAGAACATCGAGCCCCGGCGTGTCGTCTTTCACGTGGCATCGACCATGCAGGAGCCCGTGCGTGGCAGCACCGGCAGCGCGCGTGAAGGTGCCGGGATCAATCGGGAGCGGTGCGGAGTGTGGGACATCCGCGCCACTTCCTACATGATGCGCGAGATGTTCCGGCAGTTCCGCTACATAGAGCCGGATTTGATCGACAGTGCCAGCGATATCGACGCGCGGCGGATCGAAGAAGACGCCAAGGAACTTCTCAAGCGAACGCGTACGGAGCGGATCCTGAGAGTGATCGTCGGCTCAACGCTGGCGAGTGGTATCAGCGAGGGCGTGGTTGCTAGCGCGTTCGGTCAAACCCCGTTCGTCAGCACGGAAGCGTCTCGTGCCGCGTTTCCCTACACCGTGCAGTGGATCAGCGAGTGTGCCCCAGACTCCGCGTTCGGCCTCGCCGTCGACGACCCCGCCAAAGCCGGCATCGTTGACACTCGTACCGGCAAGCTCGTCGCGCGGTTCGAGCTCGTTGGCGACGGCGAGGGCGAAGACTGCGCTCTCATCATGGCCCTGCGCTCCCTCGACCCGACCGACCCGAGTCGCGACGGTGGGGTCCTGCTTGTACTTTTGGGCTACGGCGGTCCTGCGACTTTCGTTGCGGCACGCATGTCCGTCGACCCGAACTACGCGCACGAACTCTATCCGCCCGAGCCCGACGTTCCCTTGATGCGCGCTGTTCGCGTCACGTATAAGCGTCAAGTGCGAGCACCCGGCGACATGCGCGACACGCGCATCGTCACCGGCTTCTCGCTCGTCCCGCTTTCAGCGAGCGACGACTCTTCGGAGGTCGCGGCGGCGTAAAATCGCCCATGGCTTTATGACATTCGCGGCCTAGACCGCAGGGCATGGGTTGAGGACAATCCGGGGTGCGGCGGGCATCGCCGCGCCCCGGAGTAAAGACGTGCTTGATAGCCGTAGAGACGATCGCTACATTCAGGACATGGCCGCGAAAGGTAAGGGCGGGGCCGTCGATGTGCTGCCGGTCGGCGCTGCGGAGATCGCGCAGCGCCTGAAGGTAAAGCCCCAGACCGTCCACACGTGGCGGCACCGCGAGGTCATGCCGGCGCCTCGGTGGACCGTGAGTGGACAACCGGCTTGGAACTGGGTCGACATCGAAGAGTGGGCGCAACGTACGGGACGACTGAGCGTGCGGGACGTCTATGCAGAGCTGCTCGCGCTCAGCGGGATCGGTTGGGAAGGTGATCTCGACGAGATGCGCGCGAGCCGCGTTGGCCGCACGTGATTCTCGTCGATTCGTCTGCGTGGATCGAACTGCTTCGAAACACCGACCACGCGGCTCGCCAGACCTTGGCTCACCACCTCGCGCAACGATCCGAGATCGCAACGACAGAGATCGTCGTGATGGAGCTCCTTGCAGGGGTGCAGGCTAACCGCGCTCGGCAGACTCTGCGCGACACACTACTTGCGCTTCCCTTGTTGTCGCTTCGTAGTATCGACGACTTCGAAAATGCCGCCGATCTGTATCGCGTCTGTCGCCGCAAGGGCTCCACGGTGAGGCGTCTCACCGACTGCCTGATCGCCGCCGTCGCGATCCGTGAGGGTGCGACACTGTTGCACAACGATCGCGACTTCGAGTCGCTCGCACGATATACTCGACTGCGGACGGAGCGCTACGTAAGGTCTAAGGAGCGACGTAAGCGATGAAATTCGTAGCCGCAACACAACTGAAGGCTCAATGCTTCGCACTACTCGACTCGCTCGGTCTGGACGGTATCGTCATCACGAGAAGGGGCAAGCCGGTGGCAAAGCTGGTCGCGATCGAAAGCGCGTCAGCGGATCTCATCGGAAGGTTTCGCGGACGCATGAGGGTGAACGGTGACATCGTGAGATCTTCACTCACAAAGTAGCCGTGCCCATCATCGAAGTAGACCCCTGGCGGCTGCAGTACTTCGAGAAGACGCATTGCCCTGAGCACGTCGCGATTCCTACGGACGATCCCGATTGCTGGCGGCTCTATCCGCGGCATCGGTGGATCTACAACAAGCTGCTCGTCGCCGAGTCTCAGGGCTTGGCTTGCGCGCCTCACGGCGTGATTCCGGACTCGTTCCCGGTCTTCAGCAAGCCCGCCATGAACCTCAAAGGCATGGGCGTCGATTCACACGTGCTGCGCTCCGAGAGCGAGTACCACGAGCACGCGCGCCCCGGTTGCATGTGGATGACGCTGCTCGAAGGCGAGCACGTGAGCAGCGACGTCGCGGTGGTGCGCGGCAACGCACGTTGGTGGCGTCACTCGGCTGGCGTCGCGCTGCCCGGCGGCGCCTTCGACTACTGGACCGTGCACGCCGAGTCTCGCCCCGAGCTCGAGCGCTACTGCGGCGCGTGGCTGCGGCGTCATCTCGCTTCGTACACGGGCATGGTCAATCTCGAAACCATAGGCGGCACCATCATCGAAGCGCATCTCCGCTTCTCCGATCAGTGGCCGGACCTCTACGGCGAAGGCTGGCTCGACTCCGTCGTCCGCCTCTACGAGCACGGCACGTGGCTATTCGACGATCACGCGCGCCGCGACGGTTTCAGTGTCGTGCTCTTCGCCGAGCATCGAAGCGGCTATCGCCATCCGCCGCGCGCGCTCGTCGACAAGCTGCGCTCGCGCGACGGCGTGACGAGCATTCAGATCACGTTCCACGAAGACCGTCCCGCGCACGCACACGCCGCACCGCCCGGAGGCTTGCGACTCGCGATCGTCAACTGCTGGAAGCTGGACGCCGGACAAGAGGCGAGGGCGGCGCTCGCCGCCTCGATCGCGCCGCGGATGGCCATCGTCGCCTAAGCCGGCCAGATCTCTGAGAGCCGCAGCTCGAGGCCGGCGGGAGTGTCGCATACGACCCGATCGGAGCCCCGATGCGTGCCGATCTGCTCGTACACACCGTCGCGCAGCGCGTAGATTTCGAGCGCGCGCGCATCGGCATCGACGATCCAGTAGCGGGCTACGCCGTAGTGGGCGTAGAGCTTCATTTTCGCTCCGCGGTCGTGGCGGGCGGTCGAGTCGGAGAGGATCTCGACGAGCAGATCGGGCGCGCCCTCGATCGCTTTCTCGGTGACGATCGCAGCGCGCGCCTGCGAGACGAACACGAGATCGGGGACGACAACGGTAGTCCGGTCCAAAATGACGTCTACAGGTGCGATGAAGACTTCTCCCAGCCCGCGAGGCGTCACCCACTCGTGAATCGAGAACCCAAGCGCGCGCAGAACCCGCTGGTGCAACGTGCGCGGCGACGGGCTCACCGCCAGCTCGCCGTCGAGAATCTCGTAGCGTCGTCCATCATCGGGCAAGGTCACGTAGTCTTCGTACGTGAGCTTGCTCGTTTGCGGTCGGGGATCGGCGTGAGTCGCCATGACGTATTCGAGGTTAGTCCTGAGCGCGGGTCAATGCCACGAATGTCTCTTTCACGGCGCGCCGTCTTCGAGCGGACGGCCGAGCACGCCGCGCGCGTGCCGATTCTCTTCTTGGCGAAAGCGATGTCTAGACCGAATCCGATATAGGAATGCTCTGTTCGTCCGGGGTATGCGCCCGCCCAAAAGGGGGCGTGGCAGCAGGCTCGCAGCTGTGGCCATATGGAAAGAGTAGGGGGATACCCATGCGCTCACGTATCGCTATAGGAACGGCCGGGCTCGCGGTCGCCGCCGCCGTGCAAGCCGCGGATCCGATCCCGCTGACTTTCGACCCGCCACCGAAAACCACGTGGCGGCCTGACGGCTGCCGCTCCGTGCCAAGCAACAATCCGGTGATCGGCTCGCGGGACAGGTGGCGGATGCTGCACAGCGACACGCTCAACAGCGACGAAGTGACCATCGCATTGGCGCCAGTGTTCGAGCATGGGTGGCAGGCCGAGCCCAACACGTTCAACGTCACGGTTCCGGTCTTCGACAACGACGGCAATCTCTACTTCTCGCCTTTCCTTCCTTACGAAGACATCACGATGATCTCGCTCGATCCGCTCGACGGCTCGCGGCGCTGGGCCATCCCCGCAAACAATGACGCGCCGGTGGGCGCGATCGCGCCGATGGTGCTGAACGATCCCGACAATCCGGGCAACGAGATCATCTACCAAGTGCTCTACGACCGGGCGCTCGCGGTGAGACCCGACGCCAGCATCGTGTGGGACGTGCCGACGGGGCTCACGCTGTCGGGCATCCTCAAGCAGGACACGGTCACCGGCATCAACTATCTGCCGCAAGCCGACGCCATCGTCGCGCTCACCACCAACGGCCATCTCTACGCGCTCGACCGCGAGACCGGCGATCCGCTGCTCGCCGCACCGTACTCGCTGCCGGGCGAGCCGAGCGGCGAGGGCGCGGGGCTCGCGCTGCCGCAAAACATCATCGATGCGGTCGATGCCGAGATCACGCAGCTCGTGAACTTTCCACCCGGCACGGTGTTCGAGGATTTTCTCGCCTCCATCCTCGGCAACGAGATCGAGGTCTCGAACTCCTTCTCGATCGACCCGAACACCGGCCGCATGTGGATCGCCGCCACCGCGCCCGACGCCGACGACGGCACCGTAGACGGTGTCTCGGAGCTCGGCGCACTGTATGCGATCGACCTCGTGCCGAACGGCCCGCTCTACGACGTGGTCGTCGTCTGCATGGTGACCTACGACGGCGGCTCGGCGTCTACGCCCGGTGTGAGAACCGACGGCACGCGCATCTACTTCGGCGACAACGAAGGCAATCTCATCGCGCTAGACAGCTCCTGCAACGAGCTCTGGTCTCTCGATCTCGGCAGTCAGATCACGGGCTCGGTAACGGTGGCCACGGACAACGGCGAGATCTACGCATCCACCGTCGACGACATCTTCCAAGTGATCGACGAAGGCGTAAGCGCCTCGCTAGGCTGGACGGCAGAGATCGAGGCTTACCTCGAAGCCGGTCCCGGCCGCGACAACTACAACATGCTGCTCGCGAGCGCGGCCGCCAACGGCATCGGTTTCATGGCCGGCGTGGGCACGCCGCCAGGCCAGCTCGCCACCGTCGCGCTGCCGATCAAGATCGGCTACGGCGTGCTCGACCGCGTGACCGGCAAGATCCGCTACTTCGCCGACGGCTTGGACGAGAGCGTAGCCGAGCTCAACTCCGGCCCCGACGGCGCCTACTACAACGCCAACTCTCCGATTCGCCACGCCTTCACCAACGCCGTCTTCCCCGGCGCCGCAGCACCCATCGAAGGCGGCATACGGAAGTTCGAGCCGCGTCGCATCGATTTGCTCGTTCGCGATGCTGTTTGCGCCGCCTCCGACCGGGCGGACAACGCCGCCGCCACCGCGCTCGATTGCCCCGCATCGTCGGCCGCCGACTCGATCGAGCTCGCCGATCTCATCGCGCAAGCTCGTCGCATGGCGCCGGCCGCCATCACCGCCGGCGATCTCTCGCAGGTGAAGTGGGATCGCGTGGACGCGTTCTTGACCGCCGCCGATCACGCGCGCGCCTGCGCCACCATCAGTCCCTGCCCTGCAGCCCCGCGCGTGGGCTGCCGAGTAGCAGCCGAGTCGAAGCTCAACCTGAAGCGCAAGGAAGGCAAAGTCCCGAACGCCGACACCGTGAGCTGGAGCTGGAAAGACGGCGCCGCAACGACGCTCGAGGAGTTCTCGGATCCGTTGGACGGCAGCCTTGATGGCGCGGACTACGGTGTGTGCGTCTACGCCGGCGCCCCCGGCAGCGAAGAGCTGGTCTACGAAGTCGGCCTGCCCGCGTCACCGGATCTCTGGACGGCCAAGCCCCCGGCGTTCGTGTTCAAAGACAAAGTCCGCGCCGAGCGCGGCATGAAGCTGGCGCAGCTCACCGCCGGCACGCTCGCTTCCGTGAAGGTCAAAGCGAAAGGGGCGCAATTGCCGGCCGGGGTGTTCGTCATTCAGGCGCCGGTTACGGTGCAGCTCGTGAATGGGGAGTCGGAGCTTTGTTGGGAGAGCGCGTATGCAGCGGGGGACGTCAAGAAGACGGATCTTTACGGGTTGAAGGCGCAGTTCTGACGGGGTCGGTCCCCTTTTTCGCCGCGGGTGCTCCCTAGGCGAAAAAGCATTCCTATATCGAATCCGATCTAAGGATCGTCTTCGCGTTTCACGCATACGCGAAGCGATCGGTCTCAATGCCCCCTAAGTAGGGGGCGGCACCACCACGAGACCTCTAGACGAAGCCACGGCGCTCAAAGACAATCGCCGAGAAAAGGGGGATCCATGGGGGACAGTCGTCATCCGACCCTGAAAGCACGGATCGTGGTCGCCGGATTGTTGTGCGCGCTCATCGGTACGTACGCGCCACAAGCCGCAACGCCCGCAGTAGCCGCACCGTGCGAAATAATCGATATGCGGATCGGCGCCGGCTCCGAGCTCGATTGGGGCTGGAACGGTGCCGGGCACGATCAGGCACTGTTGGAGGGAGCAGCGACGTCGTTCGCAGTGGTCCGTCGCTGCAGCGTCGCGAATACCGTGTGCGCGATCGATACCGACTGTCCGTCGGGGGAGGCCTGCGACCTCACGTGCGATTGTGATTCGGCGATCGACCCCGAGTGCGAGATCATGGGACCGGTCGGTGCTAGTCGCTGTATCGTCGCAACGAACCAAGCGTGCGCTGCTGACACCGACTGCCCTGGCAGCCAGACTTGTGAGAAGTTCTTCGGCCCGCCTTTGCCGCTTTCGGCGGAAGGCACGCCGACTTGTGTGACTTCCTACTTCCAGGACGACCTGGTCGGCACGGTGAATCTCCAAACCGGCAGCGTCGAGGCGAGCGCTTTCCTTCGTTTTCGAGTTCACCTGGGCATCCAGCTTGCCAAGCCGTGCCCACGCTGCGGTGCTGTCGCGCAGAACCCGGAAGTCGGCGACACGTTCACTTGCGATGGCGGACCGCGTAACGGTCAAACCTGCACCGTGGATGGCGTGAGCCCCGCTTTTGGTGGTACGTCGTTCGATTGCCCGCCGGATGCGGTGTCGAACGTCACCGGAGCCGGCCTTGCGATCGACCTCGCGCGACTCTCGACCGGAGCCCAGGTTCGCGACGCGGTGATCCCGTGCGGCGGTAGCCTTTCGGCGTTGCACCCGGACAACGGCGGCGGGGTCTGCCTCGACACGTTTGCGGCTTGCTCGAGCAACGCGGATTGCTTGCGCTGCAGCGGAGATCCGACCGTCGTTTGCTCGGGCAACGGTGATTGCACTGGTAACGGCACCTGTGCGGCGGCGCCCGAGCAGCCGATCGCTTGCGGCGTCTACTGTCACTGCGGCTTCTGTGACAGCGACCCAGACCAGCCATGTAACACCGATGCGGACTGCGATGCCGGTGAGACCTGCGCGCAGGGCGCCGGAGCGAACCAACAGCTACAAGGGAATAAGTGCACGGATCTCGCGTGTGGTCTCGGCGGGTTCGAGCAGTGCTGCAGCAACGATGACCCGAGCTGCGTAAACCCCACGGCGAAGGACGGCAAGTGCACACTTCAGTCGTTCCGCAGCTGCAACAACAACGTGGACTGCTCGTCGCAGAGCGCGGGGACTTGCACGCTGACGAATCGTCCTTGCTTCGAGAATCGCATAGCGCGCACGGGCACGCCGTCGCCTCTTGGCGCCTACTGCACCTCCGATCCGGCTGTGGGAGCTTGCACTACCAACAGCGATTGCAACGTCGGCGCCTGCGTCTCGTACGCGATGGAGCCTACGGCAACGGCTCTTGTTTGTGTCCCGGCTACTGCGTCCGCTTCCATCAACGCCGCGAGCGGCGCGCCGGGTCCTGCAGCATTCTCATTCGTGACGGAGCTGTTCGTGGACGGCACGGGCCCCCTCTGTGTCTGCGGCAACGGCAACCTCGAGTGCGTGGAGCAGTGCGACGACGGCAACGCGACGAACGCCGATGGCTGCGATACCAACTGCACCGCCACGGCGTGTGGCAACGGCGTCCTAACGCCGACCACCGGCGAAGAGTGCGACGACGGAGACCTGAACAGCGGTGACGGCTGCGACTCGGATTGCAGCATCACCGCCTGCGGCAACGGCATCCAAACGTCACAAACGAGCGAAGACTGCGACGATGGCAATCTCACCGACGGAGACGGCTGCGACAGCAACTGCACAGTCACCGAGTGCGGCAACGGAGTCCTGACGGCGAGCACCGGCGAACAGTGCGACGACGGCAACCAGTCGAGCAACGACGGCTGCTCATCAACCTGTCAGATCGAGATCCCGACGCTTTGCGACCTAGCCTCGGCATGCCTCACGCTCGGCGCAGCGGGTCGCTCGCAAATCGAGGTTGTCGATCACGACGATCCCGCACGCGACAAGCTGAAATGGAGATGGACCAAAGGCGAGACGACCGACCCGGCCGACGTCGGCTCCCCGCTGACCACGACGAGCTACGCGATCTGCCTCTACGACTCCGGCGCACTGACCGCCGAGTATGAAGTGCCGCCGAGCGGCATCCGGTGGGAGATAGGCTCGCGCAGCACCTCGTACCGCGACAAATCGGGAAGCCAGTCCGGCGTCACCTCGATCAAGATCCGCCCGGACATCACCGGCCGCGCTCGCGTCGAAGCGCGCGCCGGCGGCGTGAACCTAGCGTTGCCGGGTGCGCTTACGCCATTCCAGTACTTCCAACAGTCGCCGGATCTGAACGTGCGGTTGGTCAATTCCGAGGGGCATTGCTGGGAGACGGTGTTTCCCGTGTCGAGTACCAGGAAGAACAGCGCGACGCGGTTTCAGGCTCGGGTGCCATAGCGGTTTTCCCTACACTGACCGGCTCACATCCTGACCCTCCCTCAGTGATACTTCCGGGGGCCACCCTCACGGCAATGCCGAGGTGACAGAGCCCGCCCCACCCAGTATTCGATTGAACCCGAGGAGCGACCCATCGACATGCCACGCGGACGCAAGAAGGAAGGGACAGCGAAGACTCAAACGACGGCCAACCTCGGCTTCGAAGCCAAGCTCTGGGCCGCCGCCGACGCGCTCCGCAACAACATGGACGCGGCCGAGTACAAGCACGTCGTGCTCGGCCTGATCTTCCTCAAGTACATCTCGGATGCATTCGAGGCCAAGCACGCCGAGCTCGAAAAACAGAAGAAGCAGGGTGCCGATCCCGAAGATCCCGACGAGTACCGCGCCGCCAGCATCTTCTGGGTGCCGAAGGAGGCACGCTGGCAACACCTGAAGGCGAGCGCCCCACAGCCTACCATCGGTACAATCGTCGATGACGCGATGGCGGCCATCGAGCGTGACAACCCGTCACTCAAAGGCGTGCTACCGAAAGACTTCGGCCGCCCCAACCTCGATAAGCAGCGGCTCGGCCAGATCATCAATTTGGTCAGCGACATCGCGCTTGGCAGTGCCGCGGACAAAGCGAAGGACACCCTCGGTCGCGTGTACGAGTACTTCCTCTCCCGCTTCGCCAGTGCCGAGGGCAAGAGCGGCGGTCAGTTCTACACTCCTTCGCACGTGGTGCGCGTGCTTGTCGAGATGCTCGCGCCGTACAAGGGCCGGGTCTACGACCCCTGCTGTGGCTCGGGCGGCATGTTCGTGCAGAGCGAAAAGTTCATCGAGGCGCACGCCGGCAAGCTCGGCGACATCTCCATCTACGGCCAGGAGTCCAACTACACGACCTGGCGGCTGGCCAAGATGAACCTCGCCATCCGCGGCATCGACGCGCAGATCGCGCACGGCGACACCTTCCACAACGACCGGCACCCCGACCTAAAGGCCGACTACGTGCTGGCCAACCCGCCGTTCAACGACAGCGACTGGCGCGGCGAGCTGCTGAAGGACGACAAGCGCTGGGCCTACGGCACGCCGCCCGCGGCCAACGCCAACTACGCCTGGGTGGAGCACTTCCTCCACCACCTCGCGCCCACCGGGCTCGCCGGCTTCGTGCTCGCCAACGGATCGATGTCGTCGAACCAGTCGGGCGAGGGCGAGATCCGCAAGGCCATCATCGAGGCCGATCTGGTGGACTGCATGGTGGCGCTGCCGGGCCAGCTCTTCTACTCGACGCAGATCCCGGTCTGCCTCTGGTTCCTCGCCCGCAACAAGAAGAATGGTCGCTTCCGCGACCGACGCGGCGAAACGCTCTTCATCGACGCACGCAAGCTCGGCACCATGGCCGACCGCGTGCACCGCGAGCTGCTCGACACCGACATCGCAAAAATCGCTGGCACTTACCACGCCTGGCGCGGCGACAAGGACGCGGGCGAGTACGCGGACGTGCCCGGCTTCTGCAAGCGCGCCGCGCTGGAGGACATCCGCAAGCACGGCCACGTGCTCACGCCCGGTCGCTACGTGGGCGCCGAGGCCGCAGAGGACGACGGTGAAGCGTTCGAAGAAAAGATGAAGCGCCTCACCGCGATGCTGCGCGAGCAGCGGGCCGAAGCCGCGAGGCTAGACGCGGCCATCGCCGCCAACCTGAAGGAACTTGGGTATGGCGGTTGAATCGATGGTGGAGAGCAAGCCTCTACACCTGCCGTCGAGCATGGGCGATCTGCCCGCACTCTGGTCGTGGTTGCGGCTCGATGATGCGTGCGAGGGCGTGTTTGACTGTCCCCACTCGACGCCGGCGCTGGTCGATAGCGGCCCATTTGTGGTGCGCAGCCAGGACATCATCACTGGCGTCTTCCGCGCGGAACAAGCCGCGCGTGTCTCCGAGGAGACCTATGGCGAACGCACGTCGAGAGTCGTACCTGCGCGTGGCGACCTCCTGTACAGTCGCGAAGGAACCTACTTCGGGATTGCTGCGGAGGTACCGGAACGGACTCGCGTTTGTCTCGGTCAGCGAATGGTTCTCATCCGGCCGAAACCCGACGTAGTAGATTTTCGGTTTCTATGCCGTTGGCTGAACTCACCGATCATGGCGTCGCATATCCACGGCTACCGTGATGGTACCGTCGCGGAACGACTTAACCTGCCGACAATTCGTGCACTTCCCATTCTCGTACCCCCGCTCCCAGAACAACGCGTCATCGCCCACATTCTCGGCACGCTGGACGACAAGATCGAACTGAACCGGCGGATGAACGAGACGCTGGAGGCGATGGCACGCGCGCTCTTCAAGTCGTGGTTCGTGGACTTCGACCCCGTCCGCGCCAAGGCCGAAGGCCGCCACCCCGGCCTGCCCCAGCCCCTCGCCGACCTCTTCCCGGATTCCTTCGAAGACTCGGAACTGGGGGAGATTCCGAAGGGGTGGACAGTCGGCCCAATCCTCAATCACGCGCGGCTGATGAGCGGCGGGACGCCGAAAACCCACCACCTCGAGTATTGGGACGGACCGATCCCATGGGCGAGCGCGAGAGACGTTTCGCAGTCGCACGGATCGATTCTCGTCGACACCGAGCGAACTATCACCCCGCAAGGACTCGACGAGAGCGCCACGCAGATGATCCCCGCTTTTTGCTCGGTCGTGGTTGCGCGTGGCGCAACGACTGGCCGGATGGTTCTATTCGGGCGCGACATGGCGATGAACCAGACATGCTACGCGCTCGCCACGACCACGGAAACGCCCTTCGCGCTGTACTGCCGGCTACGCGTGGAGATCGATGCGCTGGTCCATGCAGCCCACGGATCCGTCTTCGACACCATTACGACGAGCACGTTCGCATCGTCACGGATCGTGTTGCCTGCGCGCGCCGTATTGATGGTCTTCGAAGAACGGGTCGCGCCCGTCTTTCAGCGCGTGCTGGGGAGCATCCATGAAGGCCGCGGTCTAGCGGCCTTGCGGGACGCGCTGTTACCTAAGCTCGCCTCGGGAGAGCTTCGCGTCGAAGACGCACTGAGCTCTTCCGCAGGCGAGCTTAGCGGCCGGCGAGGAGCAGGAGACCGAGAATGATCCTGACTGACAACGAGACCAAGATCGACCTGCTCAATAATCAAGCGATCGCGACGACAATCATCCAACTCCTGCGGGACCGGCCCGATCAGCCCGTTACAGTCGGCATCCACGGCGATTGGGGAGCGGGCAAGTCCAGCGTGCTGGAGATGATCGAGGCCGGCTTCGAAGGCGAAGCGAAGGTCTTGTGCCTCAAGTTTAACGGCTGGCGCTTCCAAGGGTTCGAAGACGCGAAGATCGCACTTATCGAGGGCATCGTCACGGGGCTGATAGCAAGGCGACCGTTTCTCGATCGAGCGGGTGCAACGGTCAAGGATATCTTTCGCCGCATCGACTGGCTCAAAGTGGCGAAGAAGGCGGGCGGGCTCGCCTTCACGGCCTTCAGCGGGATCCCGACACCGGATCAGATTCGGACGATTGTCAGCACACTAGAGGGATTTCTCGCTGATCCTGTGAAGCTCGCCACGAAAGACAAAGTCGAAGCCGCTATCGAGGGTGTGAACGGACTACTGAAGCCGAGGAGCGAAGGTGACTCGACTAACGTGCCCGAGGAAATCAACGCCTTCCGAAAAGCCTTCGACGATCTTCTCGAGAACGCAGGTGTCGAGCAACTCGTCGTCCTCATCGACGACCTCGATCGATGCCTCCCCGACACCGCGATCGAAACGTTGGAAGCCGTACGTCTCTTTGTTTTCACGTCGCGCACTGCCTTCGTCGTCGCCGCCGACGAGGCGATGATCGAGTATGCGGTGCGCAAGCACTTCCCCGATCTGCCGGACACGACAGGGCCACAGACTTACGCTCGAAACTATCTCGAAAAACTGATTCAGGTGCCCTTCCGTATTCCGGCGCTGGGCGACACGGAAACCCGCATCTACGTCACACTCCTTCTTATGGGCGCCGAGCTCGGCGAGAAGGATGCAGCGTTCAATGCGTTGATCGAACTTGCCCGCGAACGACTGAAGCGCCCGTGGGCCTCCGGTCCGCTCGATGCCGCTAGCGTCAGGACCGCCCTCGGCGACAAAGCTCCGCACGGCAACAATGCCCTGGCGCTCAGCGATCAGATTGGACCTATCCTAGCCAGCGGTACCAAGGGCAATCCACGTCAGATCAAGCGGTTCCTGAATACACTCGTCTTGCGACAGCGCACCGCCGCAGCGCGAGGCTTCGGGGATGACGTTAAGCTGCCGGTTCTCGCTAAGCTTATGCTCGCCGAGCAGTTCATGTCTCGCCTGTTCGATCAGATCGCCGCGGCTGGCGCCGCTGCACCGGATGGGAAATGCCCGGACTTGGCCGCGCTCGAGGCGGCGGTGACTGCGAACGAAGACGCGAAGCGTGCGACCAAGCCGGAGAAAACTGCGAGCAAGCGCGGCGATACGATGAAAGCGGCGCCTAAGCTGGAAGCTGTGAAAACCACCGAGAGCATGCTCCTGCGCGAGTGGCTCACTTCGCCCGCTATCAAGGCTTGGGCGGCTGTATCGCCTCCGCTCGGCAACGAGGACCTTCGCCCATATCTATTTGTCGCGAAGGATAGGAAGGATTACTTCGGCGCCGCTTCGGTGCTGGGTCACCTGGCGACCGTCGTCGACCAGCTGTTCGGAGCGAAATTCGCGGTGCAGGGTTTTGAGGGCGATCTCAAGCGCCTCGCTTCACCCGAAGCCGCGCAAGTCTTCGAAGCTGTGCGCGGCCGTATCGTTGCCGGGGATAGTTTTGACAGCGAGCCGTCGGGTGCGGCTGGCTTGGAGGTCCTTGTCAAAGCCCATCCGACGCTGCAAGGAGATCTCGTAGGCTTCCTCGAAACACTGCCGCGCAACCGGCTAGGGCCGTGGGTCTGCAGCGGTTGGGGACTCGTTCTCAAGGACGCCGACGTTACTCAACGCTTCGACCGCCTCCTCGAAACATGGGGCAGGGAGGGCGGCGCGCTGTTGAAGGCCGCGGCCGCAAACGTACTTCGCACCCGTCAGGGAACCCGCTGATGGGCACGTCCAGCGCCTTCGGCGGCCAGAGCGGCGGGACGCCTCTTGTTCCAAGCTGGCTCGGCGACGATGGAGCACCGCCGGCCGCGGCCGACGGTGCTCCTCGTGACGTCGGAGCGCCAAGCGGCCCGCCCCCGCCAGATGCGCCAGCAGACGATGCCCCGCCACCTGCCGCTCCGCCTCCACCGCGCGAGCCCATTCCGCCAGCAGCTGATCCTGCGCGCTTTTCGGCGGCGCGCACCAACTTCTCGCGTTTCGCTGGTTCCGGTGGCAACGATCGCAGGCGCCTGGCCAGGGCAGTGTCGCACTATGTCGGCTCATCGTCGTGCGGGGCGCGCACGGCCGCCGCGAGGATGGGTTCGTCGCGCGGCTCCGGCAGCCGCCTCGTGGGCTTCCTGTCCGACGCGGTCGCACGTGGGGCGGCCGAGGCTCTTCGCGCACTCCATCTCGGGGCTCTCGCAGGGCGCCCGATCGAAGAGGTCTTCCTCGGCTTGGCGGACTATGTTTGTCCTGACGGCGGGTCGATCGACGAAGGCATCGCGCGCGAAGCGTTCATCGAAACGATCACGGATTTGGCCGGGGCAGGCATCACTGACCTCGACGGACTGACGGTCGACCAGATGCAGACTGTGTTCGAACTCTATGCGACCAATGCCATCGAGGCGCGTCTATGCAATGACATCGGCGCGAAGGCGCTCACGCTGCCATCGGACAGCCGCGAGGTCGCGCGCGTGCAGGCGCAACTGAACGATTTCATCCGTCGTGCGGTGGCCGATGCTCTCACCGCAGCCGGTACCGCGGCAGCATCGCTGACGCCGGACCGCGTGCTCCAATTCGTCGGGAGCATCTATGAGCAGGCGTTCGAGATCCTGCAGATCATGGGCGATGCAGAAGCGGAGGCGGGATGAGACGACATGTTATTGTCGGCCGATACGGTCCGGACGACCGCAGCCGCTCCCCACGCGGCGACGGCGAAGTTGAAACCCGCCTCGACCTGGTCACCGGCGAGCGAGCACTCGATCACGGCATTGGCCGCGCGCTCGGCGATCTGGCGGCGCTTGGGGTCCATCCCTCCGAAATCGGTGTCGATGTTCTCGTGCTGGCCGCGCATGTCCACGCCGCGGATACGCGCATTTCGCGGACGAGCGAATCACAAGATGGTTGGACGCGAGAAATCCGTCTAGTCGTTCCCGTTTCTGATCCGGATCGGTGGACAGCTGTAGCACCGACTTTCGATCGGATGCTGAATTTCCTCACGGGAGACCGCTGGTCGCTCGCGTTTCGCGCGCGACCGCGCCGCTTCCTCAGGGTCGCGCCGATCCGTCCTCGCGGCCGCATTCGGCTTCCGTTTGACGATCTCGCGCTCTTCTCCGGCGGTCTTGACAGTCTCATCGGAGCGATCGACGCGCTCGAAGCAGGCCGCACTCCTCTCCTCATCAGCCACGCTGGCGAAGGTGCGACGAGCGACGCGCAATCCAAAATCTTCGACGCGTTGAAGATCCAGTACCGCGGATGTGCTTTCGATCGCGTGCGTCTCTGGATGGCGTTCCCAGACGGCTTCGTTCGCGGCTCGGTCGGAGAGAACACCACCCGCAGCAGGTCTTTCCTTTTCTTCGCGCTAGGCGTCATCGCCGGCAGTGGTCTTGACGCGCCGTTCACTCTGAAGGTGCCTGAGAACGGGCTGATCGCCGTAAATGTGCCGCTCGATCCTCTCCGCCTAGGTGCACTGAGTACGCGTACGACCCATCCCTTCTACATCGCCCGCTGGAACGACGCGCTCCAAGAATTGGGTCTCAGTGGTCGCATCGAGAATCCCTATTGGGACAGGACGAAGGGCGAAATGGTGGCGGCATGCGCAAACGGTGACTTGCTACGTCGCCTTGTCCCCTCATCGCTCTCTTGCGCCTCCCCGACCAAAGGACGCTGGCATGGCCTTGGCACGCAGCATTGTGGCTATTGCTTGCCGTGCCTTATCAGGCGAGCGGCGCTCGTCGCCGGACTAAGCCCCGATCCAGATCCAACACGCTACACAATCGACGACCTGACCGCTCGCGCACTCGATACTCGCCAAGCAGAGGGTGTTCAGATTCGTTCTTTCCAGTTCGCGATCGCGCGGCTTCGCGCCAGGCCGGGATTGGCGCCGATCCTCATTCACAAGCCGGGCCCACTTTTCGATGAATCGCCGGCGCGTCAGGCAGCCATCGCCAGCGTCTATCGACGCGGCATCGAAGAAATCGGGGCGCTGCTGATGGGCGTAACGACGAGGCCGGGATGACGGATGAATGTCGAGTTAGCGGCGTGGATTTCCACTGTCATCTCGATCTCTATCGCGATCATGAAGACGCAATTGCAAAGGCGGAAATGGCGCGCATCTACACGCTGACCGTCACCACCACGCCGCGAGCGTGGAGGCGAAATCACGAACTTACGCGCGGCACGCGCTACGTCCGTGCCGCGCTCGGGCTCCATCCGCAGCTGGTGGCTGAGCGTGCCGGTGAGTTGCCGCAATGGGAAGCTCATCTGGTTGAAACGCGCTATGTCGGCGAGGTGGGTCTTGACGCCGGGCCACGTTTCCACAGGTCGCTAGAAACTCAGAAACGTGTCTTCCGTACGATCCTTCAGCGATGCGCGGAAGCCGGCGGAAAGATTCTCACAGTGCATAGCGTGAGGAGTGTCCCCGCGGTTCTCGATATGATTGAGGGATATCTACCGCGGGATCGTGGCGCAGTCGTGCTCCACTGGTTCACTGGCACTCGGAGTGAAGCGCGACGTGCAGCTGCGCTCGGCTGCTACTTCTCCGTCAATATCGAAATGACTCGCTCGGATCGCGGTCGCGCTCTTGTAGCTGATCTGCCGATTGATCGCATCCTGACGGAGACAGATGGCCCGTTCACCCTGATCGACGGTCGCCCGACTGAGCCGACTGACGTGCGAGCCGCGATTGTGGCGATCGCCCGCATTCGGAACGCCCCTGTCGATACGCTCGCGACTTCCGTTTGCACCAACCTTCGATCGCTGTCGCGCGTGAACCTTGCCGAGGGGACATGAGAACAGGGGTTTCGAGTCGAACGAGGAGTCGCATTCGCAACTGTTGCTGAGCAGGCACATCGGAATGACTGCATTCGCCGAATCCGTGGTCGAAGACGCCGCCCTCGCCTGGCTCGAATCACTGGGCTACGCGGTGTTGTACGGGCCGGTCATCGCCGTGGGCGAACCCGGCGCGGAGCGCAGCGACCCGAGCTATCGCGACGTCCTGCTGGAGCGGCGGCTGCGCCAGGCGCTCGCGCACTTGAATCCGGACCTTCCGCCCGAGGCGCTGGACGACGCCTGGCGCAAGCTCACGCGCGTGGAAGCGCCGTCGCTCCTGGAGAAGAACCGCGCGGTGCACCGGATGCTGATCGACGGCGTCACGGTCGAGTATCGGCGCAAGGACGGCTCGATCGCCGGGGCGCAGGCGGAGGTCATCGACTTCGACGCGCCCGCCAACAACGACTGGCTCGCCGTAAACCAGTTCACCGTTTCGGAAGGTCAGCACACGCGGCGTCCGGACGTGGTGCTGTTCGTGAACGGGTTGCCGCTGGCGGTGATCGAGCTCAAGAACCCCGCCGACGAGAATGCGACCGTGTGGTCGGCATTCCATCAGCTCCAGACCTATCAGGCGGAGGTGCCGGCGCTGTTTGCGACCAACGCCGTGCTGCTCGCCTCCGACGGCGTGCAGGCGCGGATCGGTTCGCTCGGCGCGGGCAAGGAGTGGTTCAAGCCCTGGCGCACCATTACCGGGCGTGAGGACGCACCTCCGCATCAGCCGGAGCTACAAGTGGTGCTGGAGGGAGTGTTCGAGCAGCGCCGTTTTCTCGACCTGCTGCGCTACTTCATCGTGTTCGAGGACTCCGCAGCCGCCGGGGGCGGAGGTGGCAAGCTCGTCAAGAAGATGGCCGGCTATCACCAGTTCCACGCGGTGAACGCGGCGGTCGAAGAAACGCTGCGCGCCGCGTGGCGGAAACGCCGGGCAAGTACGAGGCCGGCAAGCGGCCGGGCGGCGAGCCCGGCGACCGGCGCGTCGGCGTCATCTGGCATACGCAGGGCTCGGGCAAGAGCCTGACGATGGCTTTCTACGCGGCGCGCGTGATTCTGCACCCTGCGATGCAGAACCCGACGATCGTGGTGCTGACCGATCGCAACGACCTCGATGACCAACTCTTCGGGACCTTCGCGCGCTGTCGCGACCTGCTTCGCCAGCCGCCAGTGCAAGCCGCCGACCGCGCCGACCTGCGCGCGAAGCTCGCCGTCGCCTCCGGCGGTGTGGTCTTCACCACGATTCAGAAGTTCTTCCCCGAGGAGAAGGGCGACCGGCACCCGGTGCTCTCGGAACGACGCAACATCGTCGTCATCGCCGACGAGGCGCACCGCAGCCAGTACGACTTCATCGACGGCTTCGCGCGGCACATGCGGGACGCGCTGCCGCACGCGTCGTTTGTCGGCTTCACCGGCACGCCGATCGAGAAGACCGACGCCAACACGCGCGCGGTGTTCGGCGACTACATCAGCGTCTACGACATTGAGCGCGCCGTCTTCGATGGCGCGACGGTGCCCATCTACTACGAGAGCCGGCTGGCGAAGCTGGAGCTGAAGGAATCCGAGCGTCCGAAGATCGATCCGGAGTTTGAGGAGGCCACCGAGGGAGAGGAAGTCGAGCGTAAGGAGAAGCTCAAGAGCCGGTGGGCGCAGCTAGAAGCAGTCGTCGGCTCGGAGAACCGCATCAAGCTCGTTGCCCGCGATCTGGTTCAGCACTTCGAGAACCGGCTCGCCGCGATGGACGGCAAGGCGATGGTGGTAGTGATGAGCCGCCGCATCGCAGTCGAGCTCTACCGCGCGCTCGTCGCTCTGCGCCCCGAGTGGCACGGAGATGACGACGAGCACGGCGCGCTCAAGGTGGTGATGACCGGCTCGGCGTCGGACCCGCTCGACTGGCAGCCGCACATCCGCAACAAGTCCCGCCGCGAGGCGCTCGCGGTTCGCTTCCGCGACGCAGCCGATCCGTTCCGCATCGTGATCGTGCGTGACATGTGGCTCACCGGCTTCGACGCGCCGAGCCTCCACACGATGTACGTGGACAAGCCGATGCGCGGGCACGGGCTGATGCAGGCAATCGCGCGCGTCAATCGTGTGTTCAAGGACAAGCCCGGTGGGCTAGTCGTGGACTACCTCGGTCTGGCCGACGAGCTGAAGCAGGCGCTCGCGACGTACACCGAAGCCGGTGGCACCGGCGAGACGGCGCTCGATCAGGCCGAAGCCGTGGCGCTGATGCTCGAGAAGTACGAAATCTGCCGAGCACTTTTTCACGGCTTCGACTGGAGCCGCTGGATCACGGGCACTCCGCAGGATCGGCTGTCGCTGCTACCGGCGGCACAGGAGCACATCCTGGCACAAGAGGACGGCAAGCCACGTTTGCTGCGCGCCGTGACCGAGCTCTCACAGGCATTCGCTCTGGCGGTGCCGCACGAAGAAACATTGCGTGTGCGCGACGACGTCGGTTTCTTTCAGGCGGTACGCGCTGTGCTCGCGAAGAATACACCCAGCGATCGGAAGTCGGACGAGGAGCTCGACCTCGCCATCCGTCAGATCATCTCCAAGGCAGTCGTCTCGGACGAGGTGGTGGACATTTTCGCAGCGGCCGGCCTCAAGAAGCCGGATATCTCTATCCTCTCGGACGAGTTCCTGGCCGACGTCCGCGACATGCCGCAGCGAAACCTCGCCGTCGAGTTGCTGCAGAAGCTGCTCAAGGGTGAGATCCGGACACGCGGCAAGCGCAACGTCGTCCAAGCACGCTCGTTCGCCGAGCTGCTCGAGCAGGCGGTGCGCAAGTACCAGAACCGCGCCATCGAGACGGCACAGGTGATCGAAGAGCTGATCCAGCTCGCCAAAGACATGCGCGCCGCCGAGCAACGCGGCGAGACGATGGGTCTCACCGAGGACGAGCTGGCCTTTTACGACGCACTCGAAACCAACGACAGCGCCGTCAAGGTTCTCGGTGACGAGACTCTGCGCGCGATCGCCCGCGAGCTCGTCGACACCGTCCGCAGAAACGTCACCATCGACTGGACTATGCGCGAAAACGTCCGCGCCCAGCTCCGCGTCTACGTGAAGCGCGTCCTCCGCAAGCACGGCTACCCGCCGGACAAGCAGGAGAAGGCGACGCAGACGGTGCTGGAGCAGGCGGAGGTGCTTTCCGAGGAGTGGGCTGCGGCGTGAGTCGCGTGGATGACGCTCAGTGACCGCGACTTGGCGAGCAAGAGTGAGTGATGGCGCTCTACGTCGACAGCTTTGGTTTTGTTCCGCGGAGACTGGATGTTGACTGCGCGTTCGGTGCTGTGCGTACGCACGCAGAGCACGACGCGGCTCAGGAGTGGATCAACGCTCGCGCCAATCGGGACGGTCACGTGTATCCGCCGATCGAGTACATCCGGAAGCCGAGGAGCCGAGCGAGATTTCCGCGCCCGACCGGTAGCGAGAGACCATCAACGCTCTACCGGCTGCCTCCCAGTCACGAAATCCGAATTTCGACTTGTGTACCCGACAAGGAGACACAGCGGTATGGAGAAGCCGGCTTTGTCGCGCACTTCCTTGGATTTCTGCTCGGCTACCGTTGCCAGTTCGAGGACTGGTGGGTAGACGGGAAAATTGCGACGAAGCCGCAAGTTGATTTTCACATTGCACGCGAGGCCAGCGTCGGCGTGTGCATCGATACAGCGTTCTCGGTGTGGCGTCGCTGGAGTAACCGATCTCGAACCGTGATGATTAACGCTGCCTTTCTTCACAATCGTGCCCACGCGTACCAGTGGGATTGGGAACGGTTTCTCGCGGAGTACCAGGTATTGGATGCGCTATACGCGGTCGCGGAGCGTGAGTTCCGCATTCGAGACGGGAGTCACAAAGCCCGAATCGAGCGCCTCTGTAAACAGTTCGGTCTCTATTGGGACGCCGAGATCGTCGATAGGGTCGTGTGCCTAAGAAACGACTTGATCCACGAAGCGCTGTGGGGCGGACAGGTGCCGGGGACGGCTCCTAACAACACGTTCCATCTCCCGATCTTTCTTCACCGATTCAACAAGCGGTTGGGTCTGGCGATGCTCGGTTTCTCGAACGACTACGTTTGTTCGGGTTGGGCGAGCCTCGGCCAGCGCGTGTTCGACGTCTAAGTGAACGATTCGCACCACGATCAGTGAACTTCTCGGGTCTTGGCACGCCCGGAAGGAGCCGAGTAGCGCCGGTTTTCTCGTAGCCGACGTAGTGGTCCGCGACTACCGCCGCCTCTGGAACGCGCGCTCGGGCGCCGCTCGATTGGCTCGCGACGTCCCGAAGGAATTGCGCCGGGCCTACGAGCCCGGCGGAAGCCCGCTTCGCCGACCTCGTAAAGAACACCTACCGCGTGCTCCTCTCGCGCGGGTTCGAGGCTTGCTACGTGTGCTTCCTCGACAAGGACACGGAGATGAGTGTCAGGAGTCGGATGGGGGCTGGGAAACGCCCCAGTACTTCGTGACGATCACATCTCCGGCATAGCTCAGCCTGGCCAGTGGTTCCGCGAAACGGCTATAGTCGCACCGTGCCCGCCGCACTTTCGCAACGAACCCTTCGCGTCTCCGTGAAGCCGACGCTCTTACGCTGGGCGCGAGAGCGTGCCGGCTTGAGCGCTGCCGACCTCGCGCCGCGTTTTCCGAAGCTCGACCTGTGGGAGCGCGAAGAAGAGAAGCCGACACTGAAACAGGTCGAGCGTTTCGCCAAGGCTACGTACACTCCAGTTGGCTATTTTTTCCTGCCGACCGCTCCATCTGAAGACTTGCCCCTGCCTGATTTCCGCACTGTGGCCGGTAGGAATCTTGCGCGGCCGACGGCGAACCTGCTCGATACGATCTACGTCTGTCAGCAGCGCCAAGCGTGGTACCAGGAGTACGCAAGGTCGATCGGCGTCACGTCGCACACGTTCGTTGGATCGGCCGATCTCGCGGACGACATCGAAACGGTCGCCGGTCGCATGCGCGACACACTCCGGTTCGAGGTCGACGCCAGGGCCGCCCTCTCGACCTGGACCGAGGCGCTGCGTCAGTTCATCGCGCAGGCTGACACGATCGGTGTGCTCGTCATGTGCAGCGGTGTCGTGCTCAACAACAATCGACGTGCGCTCGATCCAGAGGAGTTCCGCGGCTTTGCCCTTGCCGACAAGATTGCGCCGCTTGTCTTCATCAACGGCGCGGATTCGAAGGCTGCGCAGATGTTTACGCTCGCGCATGAGCTGGCTCACCTCTGGCTCGGACAGTCCGCCCTCTCTGATGCGGATGCGTCGCGGGTACCTGGCCACGATGTCGAGCGTTGGTGCAACCGTGTAGCCGCGGAGCTGCTGGTACCTCTCGATGTATTGCGCGAAGAGCTTCGGCGTGGCGAATCGCTCGACAGTCAGATCTCGCGGCTCGCCCTCCGGTTCAAGGTCAGCACCCTCGTGGTGCTGCGGCGACTTTCTGACGCCGGCCGTCTCACGCGCGCCGAGCTGCGCGAAGCATATGACGCCGAGCTCGAACGCTTGACCCCGCGCATGAAGTCGAGCGGCGGCGATTTTTACCTCACGCAAGCTGCCCGCGTGAGTAAGCGCTTCGCGCGCACACTCGTTTCGAGCACCCTCGAGGGACAAACGCTCTATCGCGACGCGATGCGGCTGCTCGGAATCTCCAAGGTGAAAACGTTTCACGAGCTGGGCGAGAGCCTCAAGTTCACGCCCTGACGGCCTACCTGCTCGACACGAACGTTTTCATTCAGGCAAAGAACCTCTACTACGGCTTGGATTTCTGTCCCGCGTTCTGGGATTGGCTCGTCGAGAAGAACGAATCCGGCGACGTGTTCAGTATCGAGAAGGTCGGAGACGAGCTCTCGGCTGGAGACGATGAGCTGTCGGCATGGGCAACCGAACGGAGCGACTCTTTCTTTCTAGCACCTGTCGTAGGTGTCCTTCCGTCGCTCGGTGTCGTTAGCGCATGGGTCGCTGCGGAAGCGTACGACGCAGCGGCAGCCAGCACATTCCTCCAGATTGCCGACTACTATCTCGTCGCCTTTGCCCATGCGCATGGGCACACCGTCGTGACACACGAGAAGCCCTCTGACGGCGTTCGCAAAGTGAAGATCCCGAACGCCTGCATCGGTCTGTCTCTCCGATGCGTCACCCCGTTCGAGATGCTCCGAATCGAGCGCGCGCGGTTCGTGCTCGACCGCGAACGCATGTGATGGCGCAGCCTAATCCATCGAGTTGGCCGTATCGGGACGACCGGCGCGTCGCCGACCTTGTTCATGCGGGGTAGTTAGTGTGTATACATAAACCCGTCACCTGGGATCCGAGTAAAGCGATCCGGAATCTCGCGAAGCATCCGGAGGACGAGCGATGGCCAAGAAACGATCCGTATCATCAGCGCACGGCAAGCGAGCCGCAAAGAGCGTGAGGCATATACCGGACAGTAAAATCGATTTCTCGGACGCTCCCGAGATGACGGACGCGGAGCTTCGCCGCGCCAAGCGAGTCGGGCGGCCGCCGACCGGCAGGGCGAAGCAGCTTATCGCGATCCGCATCGATCCGAAGCTGCTCGTGGCATTGCGAAAGCTGGCAGCGCGCCGATCAAAGCCATACCAGACTCTGATTCACGAGCTTCTCGTGAAAGTGATGAAGCAAGTCGCCTAGCGGACCTCGACCTCCTATCCGTCCGACGGCAGCTTCTCCAAGAGCTTGTCGTCGTCGACCCATCCGCGGAGGCTGCCGTAGGGCACGCGTATGCGCGCGTAGCCGTTGTTGACCCCGGAGCGAGCACCACCTGATGAAGGTCGAGGTGACCCACGACTCTGGCCGACAACCTCGCGCCGTCGCGGACGCTCAGGTTGTCGACCGCCGCGAAGTACGGCAGCTCACCCCGCATCCCGATGTCGCGGCCGGCTTCGTCCAAGCTTGTCGGGACTCGCGCGCGCGAACATCCGGCGAGCACGGCCATCGCCAGCATCACCGTCGCTAAGACTCTTATGTTCATGACGTTGCTCTCCGGCGGACGGGGAATTGTAGGCAACGACGCCGCGCGTGTCACGGGCTGACGGGCGCGCCCGTGACCATCCGTTCTGTTGCGGAGCCGTTATTAAGACTTCGGGATGCAAGTCTTAATAACGGCCGGCGCTATTCAGGGTTCTTGAACGAGGATCTGCCACCGGCTCAGCGCGAAAAACTGGCAACCTCTACGGCCACCTACCGAACTAGGCGGTGCTCCGTCTCACCTGTATCAGGGCTCGCCCCGGCGCAGCCGCTTCGTCGCGGTAGAGCAGCACCTCGACCCACGCCTCCGGTCGCGCCGGTACCGCGAGCGCTTCGAACGCGCTCGACACATTGCGCTCGTTCTTCGCGTCGATTGCGGCCATCGATCCGAATCGCAGCTTTGAATCGCCCGTCGCTCCGTAGAGCTTCCGGTACAGAGACGAGTTGGCAGGCTTGATGACGCCTTCGATGCCATTGACCTCGACGTTGAGTGCCGCAGCGTAGCGAATCGCCTGACGAAGGACGACGTATGGGTCGATCGTTGCTCCGGGCTTCTTCAGTTCGCAGACGACGAACCCGGCATACCGACCACGGCCGGAGCGGAGCAGCAGGTCGATGTTACCGGTCCCGTCCTTGAGCGCGTTGCTCGCCGCAACCGGCGCGGGGATCTCCATCATGAAGCCAGCGGGTGCTACTGGACTGAGGTTGCGCAGGAGTGCGTGCTTGGGCGTCGCGAAGAACGACCGGAGGAGTTGTCCTTGAGCCGTCCGCTCGGGGACTCGCTTTTGCTCGCTCGCGTTCGCGAGATACTCGCGAATCAGGCGCGCGTCGTTTCGGTGCTCCCTGCTGCGTGTGGTGTTGCTCCAAACGAGGCGCTTCTTCTCGAGCGTGGTGAAGGTCGGTGCTGCCGCGCGGGCGTGAAACTCGAGCTTGCCCACGCCGCGACCGTTGACCTCGACGCTGGCCACGATCGTGTCGCCAGCGTTCAGTAAGGCACCTTGAGTGATCGAGAGCACGACGCCGCGCGTACGTTTCGGCCGTCTGTCTTCGGCGTCGGCGAGAGTCGCACGCCACCGCGCGAGGCCATCGACGATGGCTTTCGCTTTCCCGCGCCGCGCTTCCACGCGATCGGGATTGGAACCAAGCAGCTCGCGCACCCCGGCGACAATCGTTGCGTAGTCCTCGCGAGTCGTCATCGCGGTAACTATTGCATCCCTGGCCCGCGGCGTCAGCCCCGTGCTTACCGCGGATCGGCTCGAGATGATCGAAAAGTGGCAACGCCGTGATCCCGACGGTACATTTTGAAACGTGAGGACCTCCGACCAGCAGATGGAGCTTGCCGTCAAATACTCGTACCGCGTGTTCTGGTCGGCAGACGACGGTGAGTACGTTGCGGCGTGCATTGAGATCCCGAGTCTCTCGGGCCTCGGTTCGACGCCGGAAGCCGCGATGTCCGAAGCGCGCGAAGCCGTCTGCGGCTGGCTCGCGCACCTCCAGAGCGAAGGCACGCCACCGCCAAGCTCCCACGGCTAGCGGTTCAGAGCGTTCCGTTCGGCAACCCCTCAGCAGAATCAGCGAGTTGCGCGTTTAAAATCACAATCTGTGATTTTAAACGGTGGCCATTGCAGCCCTGGACTCACCGGCGGACGAAACGCCGACATTTCCCCTCGGCTTTTCCATTTCCGTTGATAGATTAAGCGGTTGCAAACTTGAGATCACAATTTGTGATCTCAAGTTTGCCGCGAAGGTCGTTCCGGCCAGGTTCCATTCCTGACCCTTCTCTGCGCTAGCCTCCCCGCGTGCCAAAGCCCCGAACACAAACCACCGCCTCCCGCGCCGTCCGCGCGCTTCAAGGCGCCCTCCGATCCAACTTCAACGTCCCGCTCGACACTCACGGCTACGCCACGCGTCTGGAAGACGTCCTCCTCCCCGGGGTCGAGCGCGAAGACTTCGAGGTCGATCTCGACGATGGCGCCGGCAAAGAGCTCGAGAGCAAGTTCCTCGCGCCGCACTCGTCGTCTCAGCTCGCCGTGAACGCCTTCGCGCCGTTTCGGCGCCGATTGACGGATCTGCAAATTGCGGGACGACGCATCTGGACGAGCCTCTGCTTCGAAGGGAAGTGCGCTCTCTGGCCCGACTACCGCGGCACGCCCGCTCACTTGGATCTCCTGCTCAGAGGTCCGGGCGGCGTTCTCGGCATCGAGTTCAAGTGCACCGAGTACTTCGCCCACAAGCCCGCGATGTTCGCGCAGTCGTATCACGTGCGCATCGACGACGACCGCCGTCGCGGCGTATGGTTCCGTGAGCTCGAGCGACTTTCCGCTGCGCCCCACACGTATTGCCACCTCGACGCCGCGCAGCTCGTAAAGCACGCGTTCGGTCTCGGCCACGTTTATCCAACCGGCAACGTGACTCTCCTCTACTTGTACTGGGAGCCCGCGAACGGCGACGCGCTTTCGGAGATTGTCACCCACCGTCGCGAGATCGCCGACTTCACCCGCCGCGTCGCGGGCGACCGCATCTCGTTTGCGAGCCTTAGCTACCTCGACCTGTGGCGAGACTGGAGCAGCTTCGGCATCGCATGGGTCGAAGCCCACGCGGCGCAGCTCGCGCGGCGGTATCGGGTACCGGCCTGAGCAGTAACTCCCTTGGGAAATCAGTGATTTGGACGTTTGAAATCACAATCTGTGATTTCAAACGTTCGCCATGACACCGCTGACATTGACGAACCGCCCAGACTCGCCGTAGTTCTAGCAGCGCTTGCTCAAGCGTTACCGGGTATGGTAACGATTGTATGGGCAAGATCCGACGCGGTGGGTACGTGTTCCTAAGTTGGAAAGGAGATCACGGGCCGCGTCATGTGCACGTGTACAGAGACGCTTACCTAGTCGTGAAGTGGGATCTCGAAAACTGGCGGCCGATGAAGGGCGGGGCAACCGTCGACGTTCTTCGCCTCATCCGCGAGCTTCAGCGAGAGGGGCTGTTGTGAAGCTCCGCCGCGTTACCGTCAACAACCGAAAACGACAGTTCGACGTGATCACCCGCTCGGGTCGCGTGCTGCCGCTTCCGTTCTCCAAGCTCGAGCTTATGCCGACGCCCGACAACCTGGTTCGGGAGGTGTTCGTCGACCGCGAGCTAGGCAGCGAGGGATTCACATACCGTCTCGCGTCGGGTTCCGAAGGCTCCGTCCACGTCGATCAGGTCCTCGAGTACAACGAAGACCCCGGCTACCTGAGCGAGCAGCTGATCTACCAGCTCACGCTCGAGGCCGAACGTCGCGTCGAGGCGAGCGGCCTCAGCCGCCGCGAGCTCGCACGCCGTCTCAACACTTCCGTCCCCCAGCTCTACCGCCTGCTGAGCCCCGCAAACTCGCGGAAATCCATGACTCAGCTCATCTCCCTGCTCCAGGTCCTCGGCTGCGACGTCGCCGTAGTCGTCAAAGACCGCGGTGCGGCGGCATGACAAGTACGGTGTTGCCTCGCTAGGCCCTTGGCCCAAGAGCCCTTTCGACAACAATTCTGGTGCTTTGCGCCCCCGCCCAGGGGGCCCGCACCTGCCTTTCCGCTTGCGAGAATCAAACAACCGTTTTAAACGATCGTTCATGGGAAAGGCGGCCCCGCGAGCCACGAAAGACCGCTTGCTGGCGGCTGCCGCCAGCTTGTTCGCCGAGCGCGGCTTCCACGCGACGAGCGTTCGCGAGATCGCCGAGCGCGCCGGGACCAACATCGCGTCCGGCAACTACCACTACGGATCCAAGAAGGCGCTCTATCTCGAGGTTCTGAGAGAGCAGTTTCAGAACATCCGCGCCGAGCTCAGAAAGAGCGGCGGTGCACCGGCACCGGCCGAGCTCTCGCGACTTTCGAAGCGGGAGCTGACCAAGGTTCTGCATCTTCGCCTGCTGACGATGCTGAAGCTCACTCTCGGCCCGCCGCCCGGTCTCCACGGCGCGCTCATGCAGCGCGAGATGTGTGATCCGAGCGAGGCGCTTCCCGTCATCGTCGCCGAGTTCATCGTACCGACGACGGAAGAGATGGGCGAGATTCTCTCTCATCTCTTTCCGTCACTCCGACCTGACGATGTGGAGCGCTGTGTCCTCAGCATGGTCGGCCAGGCGATCTTCTATCGTTTCACGATGCCGGCCGTTCTCCACATACAGAAGCTCGACGAGTATCCGCCCGAGATGGCGCGCGAGCTCGCCGAGCACATTGCAGAGTTCTCTCTCGCCGGCGCAAAGCGTCTGGCGGAGGTCGGGAAGCGAGGGCGTCGTGCGCGCTGAGCTACGATACGCCCTACTCCCGATCGCCGCGCTTGCAATGCTGGCGCTCGTCTCGGCTTGCGGCGTCACGCGTACGCTCTCGCGCCCGGAAGGCAACGGCGGCTGGACGGCAGAGAAGAGACGTGACGAGCTGGCCAAGCGCGCCGAGCTTGCGGGCGTCCGCTTTCCCGCGGCCGAGACCGCCGTTGCGGCGCCCACGACAGCAACGCAGACGGCAGCGAGCAGCGCGCCGCTCACGCTTGCGGACGCTCTGGCCCTCGCTTCGACCGGTAACCGAAAGATCGCCGAGAGCGAAAAGCAGGTCGAGCGAGCCCGCGAGCAAGTCTGGAACACGCGCGGCCGGCTGCTACCGTCAACGACCGCAAGCGGTCGCTACACTTGGTACACCGATCCCCTCACCAACGAAGTCGTCGTGCCGGGAGGTATTCCCGGCGGCGGCACCCCGACGGTGACGATCCGCGAAGACGAAGCCGCGACTCTCAACGCGACCGTGACGCTGCCTTTCGATCTTTCCGGCGAGCTTCGATCGGCGCTAGCCGCTGCTCAGGCCGGCTATCGAGGGGAGGTCGCGAGGCGTTGGGCCACTATCCTTGCCGCGGAGGTCGACGTGGTCTCCGCTTATCTCGACCTTCTCCAAGCCCAGCGCTTGCGAGAGGTGACCGAGCAGACCATCGCCGCCGAGCGCCGTCAGCTCGAGAGCGCCGAGGCGCGGTACTCGGGCGGGCGAACGACGAAAAACGATCTCCTCGTCGTGCAAGTCCGACTGCAGAGCACCGAGCAGAGGCTCGTACAAGAAGATCTTCTCGTCGCGAGAGCGCGCTGGGCGCTCAATCAAGCGGTAGGGCTACCGGTTGACGCGCCGACCACCGTGGCAGATGTCACCACTCCTCCTCGACTTCCAGAGATCGACGACGCGCTGGAGACCACGTTCGAGCAAAACCCGCTCATCGTCGGGCTCATCGAGGAGCAGCAGCGTTTAGAGTCCACAGCCTCGTCGCTCACGCGGAGCCGGCTGCCGCGCTTCTCGGGCTCCGGTGCAATGGATTGGACGAGCAGCGATGTCGTCGAGCCTCAGGATGTTGGCTCCGCTCTCGTCGGCTTCACCTGGGATCTCGGCACCGACTGGCGTCGCGAGTCCGACATCGCGGCCGCAAAAGCTGCGAGCGAGCAGAATCGCATCGTCATCGAGCGAGAGATGCGCGCGCTCGAAGCCGGTGTCCGGTTCACCTCGCTTGCTGTAGCCGAGCGGCTGTCGGCGCTCGCTGCCGCCCGCTCCGCGATCTCGCAAGCGGAGGAGAACCTCCGTATCCGCGAGCAGCAGTTCGACGTCGGCCGCGCTACGAGCGACGACGTGCTCGAGGCCGTCACGATTCTCGCGCGCGAGCGTGCGACGGCGGCTACCGCGCTCTATCAAGCGCACGCGAGGGCGGCCGAGCTTCATCAGCTGATGGGCACTTCGCTCGATTCGACCGTCGGAGGAGGACAGTGAGTCGTGAATAGACGCGCCATCATCGCGCTCGCAATACTTGTACTCGTTGCGTTGATCGCGTGGCGGGTCAGTCGCGACCGAGCGGTAGATCGCTTCACCGGTTTCGTCGAGGGTGAGGAGAGAGTTGTCCGAAGCGAGGTCACCGGCCGCATCGTCGACGTACCTTTTCGCGAAGGCGACGAGGTTCCACCGGACTCAGTCGTCGCCCGTGTCGACGCGAGCGACGTTGCGAGTCGCATCGAGTCGAAGCGTCGCGAGCTCGATGTGCTCGACGCCGAGACCCGCTCCCAGGAAGTACGCGTACGGCTGACCGAGACGACCTGGGAACGCGACCTCGCTGCGCGTCGTGCCGACGTCGATCAAGCGACCTCCGCCGCCGACCTTGCCGCGCGGACATTCGCTCGCGAGCGAGATCTCGTCGCCAAGGGTGCCAGCACGGCTCAGTTTCTCGACGACGCCCGCGCGGGACGTGATCAGGCGCGGAGTGCGCTGGAGCGCTCGCGCGAGATGCTGGCGCGCACCGACGCCGAGAAAGGCGCCATCGAGGTGGCGCGCCGCGTCCTCGACTCCCTCAGTGAGCGGCGGCGGCTCTCGTTGGCGCAGATCGCCGAGCTCGAGGTCGCGCGCGGGAAGCACGAGATCCGATCGCCTTCCGTCCCGACTGTCGTGCAGACCCAGTACGTCTGGCCGGGTGAGCTGGCTCAGCCGGGCGCAGCCATCGTCGCCGTGCTCGATCCTCTCGACAAGTACGTGCAGGTCTACGTGCCGGTCGAAGAGATAGCCCGTTTCACGCTCGGGAGACGTGTCGAGATCGAGCTCGACAGCGCGCAAGGCGAAAGAATTCCCGGCGAAGTGGTGTTCGTAGCCGATCGCGCGAACTTCACTCCGGAGAAGATCGAGACGCGGGACGACCGGATCGGACAAGTGTACCGCGCGAAGGTTCGCGTTCTAGAGGGCGCCGAGCGCCTACAGCCGGGTACGGAAGGCGATGTCTTTCTCGTGGAAACGGCCGAAGAGGAGAGGGCGGCCAGCGCGGAGAAGCCATGAGCGCAGCGCCGGTCATCCAGCTTCGCGGTCTGACGAAGCATTTCGGTCGTAAGGTTGCGCTCGCTGGGATCGATCTCGACATCGGCGATCGACAAATCTTCGGCATCGTCGGTCCCGACGGCGCGGGGAAGACCACGCTTCTCCGAGCGCTGGCCGGGCTTCTTGAAGTCAAGGCCACGGAAGCTCGCGTGTTTGGCACAGACCTACGAAGCGACGTCGCGGAGCTCAAAGCCAAGGTGGGCTATGTTCCCCAATCTTTCGGGCTCCACCGCGAGTTGTCGGTAGCGGAGAATCTTCGCTTCACCGCGAGACTGCACCGCATCCCCCGCGACGAGCAGGAGCCGCGCATGCGAGAGCTCCTCGAGCACGCCGGCTTGGCGGCATTCACGGACCGACCGGCCGGCGCGCTTTCAGGTGGCATGCGCCAAAAGCTCGCGATCACGAACGCTCTGTTGCCGAGGCCGAAGCTCCTGATCCTCGACGAGCCGACAGCCGGTGTCGACGTGATGGCGCGCACGGAGCTCTGGTCCATGCTGTCCGTCGCGCGTGCCGAGGCCCTCGTCGTCATCAGCACGAGCTACATCGACGAGGCTGCCGCTTGCGACGCGCTGGCGTACCTCGACCAAGGCCGCGTCGTCGCCACCGGAACGCCGGCCGAGCTCAGAGCCGGAGCTCCGCTTTCGCTCTATCGTGCTTGGGGGGCGGACGCGCGCGCGATCGCACGCGCATGTCGGCGCCTTCCTTATGTCTACGGGGCTCGGGCCGCCGGACGCTACGCGCGGATCGAAATCGACAGCGCGCGGTCGCCCGGCGACGCGGCGATCTTCGCTGCCGTGCGCGCGCTTCCGGATGCGCCCGTTACGCTCCTCGAGCGGCGAGAGCCCGACATGGAGTCGACCCTTCTCGCGCTCTCCTCACGCTCGTGAGCACGCCAAGCACACGAAGCACGCCGGGCACTCCGATCATCCGCGCGCGCGGAATCACGAAGCGCTTCGGCGAGTTCACCGCCGTCGACGATCTCTCTCTTTCCGTCGAGCCGGGCTCGATTTTCGCGTTTCTCGGTGCCAACGGCTCGGGCAAGAGCACGACCATTCGAATGCTCATTGGACTGCTGACACCTACGGTCGGAGAGATCGAGGTCGACGGAATCGACGTTCTCCGCTACCCGCGGCGAGTTCGCGACCGCATCGGCTACATGGGCCAGAAGGTAAGCCTCTATCAAGGGCTCACGTTGCGCGAGAACGTCGAGTTTTACGGCGGTCTCTACGATCTCGAAGGCTCGTCGCTCGAGCGACGCTGGTCGGAAGTCGCGGAGCGCTTCGATCTTGCCGCCGTCGAGCGTGAGCGGGTCGACGACTTGTCGGCCGGCGTGCGCCAGCGCGCGGGGCTTGCCGTTGCGACTCTGCATCGGCCGCGTCTGCTCTTTCTCGATGAGCCGACGGCGGGCGTGGACCTCCGAAACCGCAGTCGCTTCTGGGAGATCATCCAAGAAGAAGCCGACACCGGTGTGACGGTTTTCGTGACCACGCATTTTCTCGAAGAGGTCGAGCTCTGCGACTGGGTGTCCTTCATCGACGGCGGGCGCTTGATCGCGGACGCCGCACCTGAAGCGTTGCGTGCTCGCTTCGCGGGCGGTTATCGCGTCGAGCTCGATCTCGCGAGCGAGGCCGAGCGCGAGGCCGTCGCGCTGAAGCTGAGCAAGACCGGGATCTCGTCGAGCGCGACGGATCGCGGCCTGAGCTTCACCAGCCAAACCCTCGATCCTTCGACGCTCACGCTGCTCACGCAGACGGACGACACCCGCGACGCGGTTGTCCGGATCGAGCAACCCGAGATGAACGACGTCTTTCGGCGCCTGATCGGCGCCAACGGGTCGGCGCAATGAGCTGGCGGCGGCTCCGCACTCTCTTGGTTCGCGAGGTGCGTGCGTCGTTTCGTGATCCGTTCACCGTGACGGTGTTGATCGCGGTTCCTCTCGCTGCGCTGCTGCTCTTCGGCTTCGTGTTGTCGACCGACGTCCAGCAGCTTCCGATCGCCGTGCTCGACGCCGACGACAGTGCCGCTAGCCGGCGTCTCGTCGCCGAGCTCGGTGCGGCCGGCACCTTCCTCACGCTTCGTATAGCGACACGCGACGATCTGGAGCGCGCCCTCGTCGTCGGCGAAGTCAGCGCCGGTCTCGTCATCCCGCCAGGCTTTGCGCGCGGGCTCGGAAACGCCATGGCCGGCAGCGAGCCGCCCGAAATCGAGCTCATCTACGACGGCGCCGAAGCGGTGCTCGCCGGAAACGCGGAGGGCTTTCTCCGAAGCATGGTCGTCGCGGCCGGCGCGACGCTAGTCGGTGGCGACGCGCCACGGAGAAACGTGGCTGTGGTCACGCACGCTCTCTACAACCCGACCCTCGCCGGCGTACCCTTCATGGTGGCCGGAACCTTCGGCTTCGTGCTCTCGTTTCTGACGACGCTCATCACCGCGGTGTCGATCGTCAACGAGCGCATGAACGGCACCTTCGACCAGCTCCAAGTGACGCCTGCCACGTCGCTCGAGATCTTTCTCGGCAAGCTTTTGCCTCTCGGCGCGATCTTCACGTTTGACGTCGTCTTGATGGTCCTCGTCGCAGGTCTCTTGCTCGGCGTGTGGCCGCAGGGCAACGCTCTCGTGTTCGTCGGCCTCTCGGCCTTCTACGTCCAAGTGTCGCTGGCGCTCGGCCTCATTTTCTCGGCGACTTCGGCGACTCCCGCGGCCGCCGTGCAAAAGACCGTTCTGTTCAGCGTTCCGCTCGTGCAGCTGAGCGGTTTCGCGTTCGCGACGCGCAACATGCCGATGCCCGTCCAGTGGCTGACGGAGTTGTTTCCAGCGACCCACTACATTCGCATCAGCCGCGCGATCTACATCCGTGGCGAAGGTCTCTTCGATCTGCTTCCGGAGATCGCGCCGCTCGCCGTGTTTGCGACCGTCCTCACGGTCATCGCGCTTCGGAGCATCGAGGCACGCTCGTGAGAAATCCTCATTTCTGGTCCAACGTGCGTGCGATCGCCTACCGAGAGGCGCAGATTCTCCGACACGATCGTCCCATCGTCCTCATGCTGATTCTCCAGCCGGTGTTGCTGCTGGCGATCTTCGGCGGCGTGCTGTCGAACAAGCCGCAGAACGTTCCTTTGGCGGTTCTCGATAGAAGCGCATCGACGGAGTCGAGAAAGCTGATCGGCGACATCGAGTCGACCGGCTACTTTCTCGAGCCGGTGGCCGTCGCGAGCTATCCCGAAGGGCGCGCACGCCTCCAAGACGGTGACGCGCTCGCGTTGATCGTGATACCGGACAGCTTCGACGCCGACCTCGCCCGCGGCAATGCCGAGGTCCAGCTTCTGCTCGACGGCAGCGATCCGCTCTCGTCGGCGCGCGTTGCAGGATTCATCAACGCCGCCGTGTCTGCGTTCGAGCCGCACCGCTCGGCGCTCGGCGTCGACCGTCGCTCACGTGGCGCGATCGCGGTCCGCCAGCGTTTCCGATTCAATCCAACGCTGAAAGATCGCAACTTCTTCCTAGCCGCCATTGCCGGAATGCTGCTGACGAACGTCTGCTTCAGCGCAACGAGCTTGGGCTTCGTCGGTGAACGAGAGAACGGAACTTACGAGCAAATGCTCTCCCTGCCGGTGAGCGCGATCGAGATCGTCGTAGGCAAGCTCGTTCCTCACGTCGCGATCGCGTATATGCTGCTCACGGCTACGTTGCTTCTGGCCGGCATCGTATTCGGCGTCTGGGTCAAAGGCAGTCTGCTGGCACTCGCCGTCGTCACGCTGCCATTTGTACTCGCGTCTCTCACCATCGGAGTCCTCGTCTCCGTCCTCGCCCGCAACAGCGCGCAGGCCGTCTTCATCACGGTATTCTTCACGCTGCCGTCCTTCATCCTGTCTGGCATCATGATGCCGTATCAGCTGATGCCGCACGGCGTGCGAGAGATTGGCGGCGCGCTCCCGCTACGCTGGTACCAGATCGCGCTGCGCCGAATCGTCGAACGCGGCGCCGGCTTGGCCGACGTCGTTCAGCCCGGCCTCGTGCTCGTCTTGATCTTCGTGGTGCTGATCGTCGTCGTCCGCCTCAGGATGAAGCCGCGGCTCGGCTGACTAGAAGCTCCGGCGCGCCTCGAGCGAATAGCGGACACAAGGACCGGTGTCCTGCGGGCAGTGCGAATCGTCGCCACAGACGGTCAAACGAGCGGACTTGCAGACCCCGAGCTCGCCGGGGACCTTGTCGGTAGCGATCTCGTAGGTGAGATCATAGCGCGTCTTGTCGTCTCCGCTGGCGCGTGACGCGAAGTCGAACAGCGTGTAGCCGCACTGCGGATACGGGTCCGTGCAGGTGTCGTCGGTGCGGCAAGTCGAGCCTTTGTCGTTCGGCGCCACGGCCCAGGTGGCGCCGCGCGGACGACAGCTCGGCAGAACGTTGCACTTACCCCCGACACCGCAATGGCTCTCGTTCGTGCACGGCAAGCCGGCACGCGGAGGTGTGCCACCGCCGTCGCAGGCGAAGTAGCGGGGCGGATCGATGTAGCAGCCGTCCTTTACCGTGCAGATCGCCTTCTCGCCGTCGGAGCTCGTCTCGAACGTTTGACATGCTTCGCCGGTACCCTGGCAGAGCTGCTCGACGAGCATGCGCGCTGCGAGTATGACGACCGACTCGTTCTCGTCGACCGATCCGTCCAACCGCACGAAAGCTTCGTCATCCGAATCGTTCTCGATGTCGATGTCGGGCTTCTTCGGATTCCCCGTGTAGTCCGGCCTCAAGGTACCGACGAACTCCCTGCCCGGAAGAATAATTCTCCCGGGATTCGCTAGCGACGAACCGTCGAGCGGTCCTCGCGACACCGCAGAGCGCCCCGCGAGCTTGCGGTCGAGCTTGTTCTTCTTGTCGTTGAGCTTGCGCAGCTCCGTGTAGTCGAAGGGGATGGCGAGATTGCCGTTCGGGCAAATAGTAGCACTGATCTTCGTGGCACCATCGATGCATCTTCCGTACCCCGGGGGCACGCCATCGGTGTTGGTGTCGCATTGCTCATGAAAATCGTTCGAGAAGTCCGTTTGCACCGCTCCGCAAGTGAACGCATCGATACTGCGGGCCGTGACTGCGCGAGCTTCGACGGCGGCGTAGTCGCCGTAGATGCGGTCCACGCATGCGACGAGCTTATCCGCCCCGTGGTCGAGCGCTGCGACAATGTCCTTGCAAGTCGCTCTCCCGGTCGAAGAGGCCAAGACGTTCGCGATCGTCGCGTTTTGGTCCTTGCCGGCTTCGACGACGATGATCGAAAGGGAGCCGCCGGCGCGCTCGCGTTTGTCGCGCGCGATGGCTTCGCGTCCCGGGAGCTGCATCGCGTAGCTCGCAAGATCGCTTTGACTGGACGCGACGACGAGCGGTGTCGAAGACGACAGCACGTTCTCTGGTCCGAGAGTGTGGATGAGAACGGAGACCATGTCCTGCACAGTCTGAGTGGGCGGTGACGGTGCATACGTACGTACGAAGGGCTTGATGCTAGGGCCTCGATGCTTCACGACGAGTCCGAGCATGTCCTTTTCGGATTCCGCGTTCGTGCTCTGCACGCCTGAGGCACGCCCAGGATCCGAAATCGCCCGGATCGAGCGCGTGGCGCCCGGCACGATGAGCGCGCGATCGATTCGGCCTACCTCGCCGGGATACGGAAACTCGAGTCGGAGCGCTGCGATCGACGAGTCCGATAGCTTCGAGCTGAGCGACCACGGTCCAGGAATCGAATTGCAAGCCGCTCGCGCCTCGAACGACGCTGCAACAATCCACGCGGCAGCGATCGCTGTTGTCGCCACCGTCACCTTGCTTCGTACTCTCATGACTACGCACTCTCCTTCATACCCGTTCTGTTCTCGCTTCGATTTGCGCTCGCGTTGTACGTCACGCTCGCTTCCGCGAGCAGCTCTTTCATAGTCAGCAGCGCCGTCAGCTCGGACTCCGTGAACCAAAGCCCCGGCAGCTCGAAGCCGTCGATGTCGCTCGCCTTGCCGTAGTGGTAGCCGCCGCGCTCGGCGTCGTACTCGATAGGGTGGTTGAAGCGGTCGCGAAGATCGCGGATGCAGCGCTTAGCCGTCGACTCCGAGCACTCGAGCTCCTCGCAGATGCGCCGGCGCGACATGGGCGGCTGATGCTTGGCCGTAAGCAGCCGATGAAGACGGGAAACCGCCTCGAAACGCTTCACAAAACCCCCCGCTTGGTGCGGTTTCTTTACCGCCGGGTCCGATTCTGACCCGCCTCCCGCGCTATCAAAAGTCCGCCGCCCCGAGGCTCACTGCCATGAACACACTGGATCTTCTCCGAATCGCAATCGTCGGTGCCCTGATCGTGTTGCTCGCCGTCGCGGCCCCCGGCTGCGCCTGCATGCGTCGCCCGGCCGACGCTCCGTCGCTCAGCGTCGTGTCGCGGCGACCGTCGGCCGGCGTGTCGGCGCGCGACGTGCACCCGAATTACTCGCCAACCCGCGAGCGGACGAGCTACTACGATCGCTATCGCGAAGAGCGCCACCGCCGCGAAGTCGAGAAGCAGCTCCGCGACATCAAGCGAAATACTCAGCGGCGTTGAGGGCTAAGACTAGTTTTCCCGAAATCGAGAACCCGCGGTTCTCCACTCTTCGTATGCCACTCGTGGCATCGCTAGTCTGCACAGCTCTGCATACGTCATCCGAGTGGAGCTCGAATGGGACCCTCGGGAAAGACGCGAATCACGATTCGCATAGACGACGACTTGTTGGCCTGGTTTCGACAGATGGTCCATCGCCAAGGTGGCGGAAGTTATCAGGCGAGTATCAACAGGACGCTTCGGGACTACGTTGACGGTCGCAATGTCGATTTGGAATCGACATTGCGGCGTGTGCTTCGTCAAGAACTGAAGGCGAGAAAACCGCGCGCCGCGAAGCGATCGGCTGCACGCCCGAGAGACCGCAAACCACGCTAGGCGGCGCTGCTCAGCTCAGCTCCACTCGATCGCAACGATCCCCGCCGCAAACCCCGCGGCGCAAGCGACGAGCAAGACCTTGGTCCCACGCTCAAGCCGTCCCTGGCGAAGCGCGACGTGAAGCGCAATCGGGATGCTGGCCGACGCGTTGTTGCCGAGCTCGGGGAAGGTATTCACGGCGAAGTCGAGGTCTTTGTCGAAGAGCTCGGTGAGCTTTCGCGTCATGGCCAGGCTCACTTGATGCCCGACGATCAAGTCGACGTCGCCGCGGGTCCAGCCGGCTTTCGACAAGGTTTCGTCGACCAAGCCGGGCACGTAGTTTTTCGCGTCCTCGAAGAGCACACCGGGATTCGACAGGAAGTAGTGCTTTTCGGGCTCGTGGGGATGAAGGGTTCCGCCGCCGAGCACGGTAGCGGCACGCCAATGGCGAGGGTCGGTCATGAATCTCATCGCGAGGATTCCCTGCGGCGACTCCGAGCGCGTGACGAGAGCGGCTCCCGCACCGTCGCCGAGCGTGAGAGCGCCGATACAGGACATGGGCGGCTCGAGCCCTTCCGCGAGGTGCCACGGAATGAAAGGCGAGGCCATCTCGCCGCAAGCGATCGCGATGCAGCGATACGCGCCGGTACGAATGAGCGAGTCGGCGATCTGAAGACTGGTCGCGAACCCGTTGCAGGCGTTGTTGACGTCGAAGCCGGCGCCGGTGAGCCCGAGCGCTTCTTGAATCACGTTCGCGGTAGCCGGCTCGGCGACATCGGGCGTGATGGAGCCGACGATCAAGCAATCCACATCGGCCCAGGTGTGCCGCGAGCGGCACATCATGTCTTTCAGCGCGGCGATCGAAAGCTGAGAACTCGTCGTGCCCGGCTCCGCGTATCTTCGACTACGCACGGCCGTCAGGGCTTCGAGCCAACCGGCTTCATGCGCGGCGCCTAGACGCTGCTCGATCTCGAGCGACGTCACAACGCGAGGCGGAAGATAGCTTCCGACCGATTCGATGCAGCTTCTCATCACTCGTACCGAAGTGCCGCGATCAACTCTTTTCGCGAGATGAGTCGCGCCGGAAAATACGCCGCAGCGATTGCGACCAGCCCTGCGAGCAGCATCGCGCGCGCTGCGATCGCCCAGGGGAAGTGGAAGTCGAGCAGCCAGCCGAGCAGATACGAGAAGTGGTAGTTCACCCACATCCACGCCGAGACCGTCCCACCGAAAAGCCCGAGCGCGAGCCCACAAACGATCATGATCGAAGCTTCGACGAGAATGATGCTGACGATCTGTCCGCCGGTCGCTCCCGCAACGCGCATGAGCGCGAACTCACGCCGCCGGTCGTAAGTCCGCGACAACAGGGCCTCTAGAATCCCCGACAACGTCACGATTACGATCAACAGCTCGAGAACTCGTGCTGCCCCAAACGCCCGCTCCAAGAATCGTCGATGATACCCGACGAGGTCGTCGAGCTTCATGACTTTGATGTCGTACACGTTGCCGAGTGCTTTCGTCAGGTCTTGCCGAACCGTCGGAAGCGATGCGGTAGCGGAGACGAACACATGAATGCGGCTTACACGGTCGTCGCGCCACAGGCGTGCGAAAAGGCGTTGCGACATCACGATCGTTCCTCGATCTGACGCGTAGTCGACGACCATCCCGACGATCGTGAACGTGTGTGCGCCAGTTGGAGTATCCAGCAAGAGCGTTTCACCGGGATCGATGCCGGTAAGTCGTGACAACGACTCGGAGATGAGCACAGCCCTGTCCATGCGTACTTCGCCGAGCGCCCGCTCGATGTCCGAGCTCAGAAACCAGTCGCCATAGCGTTCTTGGGTCAAGAAGCCGTCCGAAGCGGCCATGATGGAAATTCTCTCGCCACGAAATAGTTGACCTGGCTCAAAGCGGCCGGTCTCTACCGACGTCACCCCCGGCACTGACTCGGCGCGGGGAACGAGGTCCGGCGAAATCGGCTCTTCGAGCCACCCCCCGCAGTTGTGCGCCGAGGCGACGACCAAGTCGGCGGTCATGAAGCCGCGGATGTAGTCGGACAGCGATTCCTGAAAGCTGAACAAAATCCCGCCGAGCGTAATCGTCGTGGCCACGCTCATGGCGAGAGCCGACACGGCAACCGCGTTGCGGCCGGCCGAGCGGCGGAGGTTTTCGGCGGCGGCGCGGCCGACCATGCCGACGCTGCGTTCGAGGCGGGAGGCGAGCCAGGTCGAGATCCAGGTGATGGCGGGGACACTGAACAAGATGAACGCGATGAACCAGCAGACCGACGCCACGTTGCCGGCGATCACGGAGCGCGCTTTGACTTCGACGACGGTGGCGACGGCTACGACGAGAGACATGACGCCGGCAGCAGTGAGAAAGAAGCGCGTGTTGCGCGGCTGATCGTCGCCGACGGCGGCGGCGCCGCGGTTCAAAACCACCAGCGGCTCGAGGCGCGATGCGCGGAGCGCGGGGTACCAGGACGCGATGAGGGTTGCGCCCATTCCGACGGCGATGGCCGCGAGTACGTGGTCGCTGCCCACCTTGAACTCGCCGCCGCGGACGTCGTAGAGAAAGATCGTGCCCATCATCGTCGCCACGAGATTGAAGAGACGGTGGGCGAGGGGAATACCGAGCAACGCGCCGAGCACCGACGCGAAGAACCCGAGCATCAGCGACTCGAGAGTCAGCATGCCGAGGATGTCGCGACCTCGCGCACCCATCGACCCGAGAGTCGCGAGCCGCTGCGTGCGTGCGCCTACGGCGGTGGATACGGCGCTGTACGCGATGAAGATCGCGGCGAGCAACGCGAGGAGGCTGAAGCCTTCGATGGTGCGCTGATAGGCGTAGACGGCGTTCTCGAAGTACTCGCCGCGGCCAACCGGCGTGACCACGTCGAAAGAATTGTTGAGCTTTCGGCGGATTTCGCGCGCCATCGCCTCGGCGTCGCGGCCGGGCTCCAGCATCACGTCGATGCGGTCGGCAAGGTCGGTGATGCCGAGCAAGCCCTGGGCGCGGCCAATGTCGACCACCGCGAACGGCTCCGGCACGGCGGTGAGAGCGGGCGCTTCGCGGAGATGTCCTGCTATCGAGAGCGAGCGGGTGCCGCCGCTCGTGCTCACTCTGAGGATCGTTCCGACGGGCTGCAGCACGCCGCTCGGCGAAGAGGGCAGAGCGAGCACGGCGTTCTCGTCGACGAGAAGCTCCAAAGGATCGCGGCCTCCGGCCAGCTCGACGCCATAGGCTGCGGGAATTCGCGGATCGGTGAAGTCCACGCCGAAGACGCGGAGCCGGTCCGATCCATCCGCAAACGGCAAGCTCGTGTCGATGACCGGTACCGCTGCCCGCACTCCTGCAAGCTCCGCTACCGACGAAGCGAGCCCGGGGTCGAGACGGTACTCGCCGCCGGGCGTCACCACTTGAAGGTCTGCGTAGCCGGAAAGCGCCAGCATCGATCGCTCGAAGTGGCGGATGATGCCGCGATTGATGACGGCAATCGCCGTCATCATGGCGACGCCAATTGCGACACCGCCGACGATGAGCAGAGTTCGGATCGGAGTCGCAAGCAGCTCGCGGAGCGAAACGCGGCGGAAGAGCGCGAGCATACGCTAGTGGACGGTCTCTTTACGCTCGGCGGGCTCGTCTCCGGGCAGCGCCAAGTCTTCGCTGACCCGCCCGTCGACCACGCGGACGATGCGATCGCAGGCCGACGCCCACACGGGATCGTGCGTGACGATGAGCGTGGTCACGTGAGTCCCTTCATTGATGTCGCGAAGGATGTCCATGATTTGCCGCCCCGAGATGGTGTCGAGGTTACCGGTCGGCTCGTCGGCGAGCAGCACGGTGGGCGAGATGACGAGTGCGCGCGCGATTGCCACGCGCTGCATCTCGCCGCCGGAGAGCTCGCTCGGTCGGTGCTGCGCTCGCGCTTGAGCCAGACCCACGAGCTCGAGCGCGAGCGCTACTCGCTTCTCGATGTCGGCGCGCGGTAGCGAGTCGAGCTGCAAAGAGAGCGCCACGTTGTCGTGCGCGGATAGATAGGGAAGCAGGTTGAAGAATTGGAACACGATGCCGATCTCGCGGCGGCGCATGAGAGCCAGCTCGTCTTGGCTGAGCTTCGCCAAGTCTTTGCCCGCTACGATGACCTCACCCGTGTCCGGCGTGGTCAGCCCGCCGGCAAGATGCAGCAACGTACTTTTGCCCGCGCCGCTCGGCCCCATGACCGCACACATCTCGCCTTCCGGGATTTCGAGGTCGATGCCGCGGAGAGCAGCCACGCGCGCGGCGCCGGTGCCGAAGGTCTTTTCCACGTTTCGAAAAGTAATCATCGCTCGAGCGACTGTCCGGCTCAGAACTTCCGCAACACCTGCCGTTCCACGTGATCAAGCCACGCGAGATCGGCGCGAAGTCGCATCTCGGCGCCGTCCATCACGAGCGTGATCGCGTCGACCGGCAAGCCGGCCTTCTGCAGGCGGCGTCTACGCCTCACGGTCAGCGAGAGCTTCGAAAGATAGATGGAGCGCTGCTGGGTGACCAGCTCGGCAATGCGCTCGATGCGCGCGTGTTGAAGAAAGAGCAGCTTCAGCGATAGCTCGTCGCGAAGCGGCTGAGGGTTTTTCGGAATTGGACGCAGCAACCAGTCTTCCAGACTCGTCACGCCGGTCGGCGTGATGCGAAAGATCTTGCGATTCGGCTTGCCGCTTTGAAAGAGCTCGGAGAACTCGACATCACCGGCCTCGGTGAGCCAGTCGAGCACGCGGTACAAGCGACCGTAGTTGAGCTGCCAAAAATCGTCGGCGAGCGCTTCGACTTCGGTCATCAGCTGGTAGCCGTGGACGCCCTCTATGCGCCCGGCGATGAGGCCTAAGACCGCGTACCGAAAATTTCCACCCCGTTCTTGCATCAGCGCTCCCCTGTGTTCGCGCATACGAGCACGCGGGCCGGAAGCGTGTCAACGGAAGCGTCGCCTACGCACGTGCGCCAGGCCGGATCGTATTTCGCGCCGGACGATCCGGCCTGGTGAGGATCACAGGTCTGTCGTTGGCGCTCACGTCGAAAGGCCCTATCCAGTAGCGATGCTTGTTCGACCTGGGCCGATATGGTCAAATCTAGTCATGAGGCGGGTCAAGATTGCGGACCTGAAGGCCAATTTGTCCGCGCTGTTGAAAGGCGTCGAGGCCGGCGAATCCTTGGAGGTCGTGCATCGCGATCGGCCGGTGGCGCGGATCGTCCCTCTCGCCACCGGCCGGGACGCCGTGACGGTGGTACCTGCGAAGCGACCCTTCCGCGAGCTTCGCCGCCGGCGTCATGCGCCTGCGCGTTGGTCGGTGCGATCGCTCGATCTTCTTCTCGAAGAGCGAGGTGAGCGGTGAACGTCTACGTGGATAGCTCGGTGCTGCTCCGAGCCGTCCTCGGCGAGCGCGGAGCCCTTCGTGAGTGGGCGCGGATTGATGTTGCCGTATCGAGCGAGATTTCCCGCGTCGAGTGTCTGCGTACGCTCGATCGCGCGCGTCTCAGACTTGGTCTCGGCGATGAGGAAGTGTCACTACGACGCAGCGCGGTGCTCGAGCACCTGGATGCCCTCGACCTGGTCCCACTCCAAGCGGCGGTGCTCGCGCGTGCTGCGGATCCCTTTCCTACGTCTCTCCGTACTCTCGATGCTCTCCATCTCGCGAGCGCCGAGCTCGTGCGCGGGCACTATTCGGACCTGAGCTTCGCCACCCACGACCGAGAGCTCGCGACGGCCGCTCGCTCGCTCGGGTTTTTGGTGCTGGGCACCTAGTTCACCACAGAATCCCGCTAACCCCCCAAGCAGGGGCGCCCGAGCGTTTTAGGCCTTTCGTTCGGCCCAGGTGTGCGCATGGGTTAATGAGGTGCTTGGCTCAGCAAGAGCCAGCTGCAAGCCGTGCGCGCCCTCAAACACTCTCTCACTGTCGTGGCTCTCGCGCTCGCGACCGATACCGCGCGGGCCGAGTCGGTGGCGGTTGTCGATTCTCCCGAGATTGTCGCGCGGCAGATTGTTTCCGTCAGCGCGAACGCAGTTGCTCGATCGGAGCCAATCGCGTTCGATCTCTTCGGGGAAGAAATCCTAGCGGAGCCGACGAGCACGGAGACGACGTCCGACGGGCGGACGATCTGGGTCGGCCGCGTACGAGATTGCGCGGATTCGCTCGTCGTCTTGGTTGCGAGCGGCGATCGCGTGACCGGACACGTCGTGCGCAACGGTCAATCGTACTCGATTCGCCCTCTTGCAGACGGCACGCAAGCGCTCGATCGAATCGACGTTACGCAGCTTCCCGACGAGCTGCCGCCGATCGAGCCTCCGCGCAAAGCGCCGACTCGACACGTAGCAACGGGCGAAGGGCCGATCTTTCCAGCGGCTACGGCCAGCGACGGCATCGATGCGATCCGGCTCCTCGCTCTCTACACGCCGGGCGCGGGCGACGCGCTGGTCGATCCGGGTAGCGCGATCCAGCTCGCAGTCACGCTGACCAACCTTGCTCTCGCGAACAGCCTCGTGTCGACGCCCATCGAGCTCGCCGGCATATACGAGATGGATTTTGGCACGACGGATCTGTGGATGGGCTCGCAGCTCATTCAATTGGCGAAAACGGACGACGGCATCGCCGACGAAGTGCATGTGCTTCGTGACGAGCTCGAGGCCGACGTGGTGATGCTGGTCTCCGACTCTCGCGGGGCCTGCGGCATCTCGAACCTGTTGCTGGACCTATCGATCGAATCCGCCGAGAACGCGTTCAGCATCACGCATCACTCCTGCATGGGTGCCGCCTACACGTTCACGCACGAGCTCGGCCACACGCTCGGCGCGGGCCACGACCGCCAGGCCGGCTGCGTCGGGCTCTTCCGTTCTTCTTGCGGGTACAAGCACGAAGGCTTCGCGGATCTTTGGCGCACGGTGATGGCGTATCCTTGTAACGGCGTCGTCTGCCCTCGCATCCTCAACTTCTCGAGCCCCGACGTCACGTATCTCGGCGATCCGACCGGAATAGCCGGCGATCCGTCCATTGCGACCGACAACGCCAAGACGATTTCGATCGCCGTGCCCACGGTCGCGAGCTTTCGCGGCCCGTCCATCGTGCCGCTCGATGTGACGGCGACCGAGAATCTCTTCGACGGCGTTCGTGTCGACTGGACGCCGCCTGCCGTGCCTGCAGCGGCGTATCGCGTGCAGCGTTTCGATCAGTGGACGGACAAGGCGCCGAGCAAGATCTGGAGCGTCGGCGGGCCTCCGTTCTTCGACGACACGATCGAGAGCAGCAGCGAGCGCTTCTACCGTGTCGCAGCGTTTACGATGGGCCTCGTGCAAGGACCGGCAAGCGGGCTCGTGCGCGGTTTCCGACCGAGCGACACCTGCGGCAACGGAGTGGTCGACGACGCTACCGACGAGCAGTGCGACGGCGGCAGCTGCTGCAACGACCAATGCTTGATCGAGCCCGCTGCGATTTGCGGCCGACCCGTGACCGGCATGCTCGATTCGACCTGCAGCAGCGGAATGCCGAGCTCTGCCGATTGCCTCTTCATTTTCAACGCTTCGGCGGGTCTGGAGCGTTGCGAGCCCGACTGCCTTTGCGACGTCAACGCGCCGACCTCGCCGGGCGTGACGCCGACGGATGCGCTGCTCTGCCTAGCGGCAGCGGTCGGCGATCCGGTTCCTCTTAAGTGCGTTTGCCCCGCTTCAGAATAGAGCAGGCGGCTTCGGCGTCTCTCGTGCCAGAATCGAGTCGGTTCGCTCTCTGATTCGACGATCCCCGTCGGGGCTCGTCGGCAAGATGTAGTACTTGTGGCTGCGAAGCCCTTCGATCACGTGCTCCGCGACTTCAGCGGGCTCAGTCGTCGCGAGCTTCTTGCCCCCCGCTTCCGCCATCTGCTTGATCATGTCGAGCGTGATCGGCGGCATCACCTGCGGGATCTCGCGAGCGAGCTCGGCAGGGCGATTTCTCGCGGCGGTGAAGATGTTCGATGTGACGATGTTCGGGCCCGGATAGAGAACGGACACGTGAATCTTCGAGCCGATGCTCGTCAGCTGGTAGTGAAGCGCTTCGGTGATCGTGCTGACCGCGCTCTTGCTCGTTGCATAGATCGGGGTGTTGGGCAGCACGATCAAGCCGCCGTTGCCCGACGACGTGTTGATCACGTGACCGTGCTCGCCGTGCGCGATCATGCCCGGCACGAATGCTTTGATTCCGTGAATGACACCCCAGACGTTGACGGCAAAGGTCCATCGCCAGTCGTTTAGCGGCAGCTCCCAAAGCGGCAGATCCTCGAGCGCGCCGACTCCGGCGTTGTTGCAGAGAAGGTGGACCTTGCCGAAAGCCTCGACCGATTTTCGCTCGAGCTCGACCAACGCATCATAGTGCGTGACGTCGGTCTGGACGCCGATCGCCTGAGTGCCGCGTGCCTTCAAAGACGCGACGGCCTTGTCGAGCGCGCTCTGCTCGATGTCGCCGAGAACGATCTTCGCGCCGTCGCGCGCGAAGCGCTCCGCCATCGCAAGCCCGATGCCGCTCGCGCCGCCGGTGACGACGACGACTTTGTCCTTGAAGTCTTTCATCGGCCCGCCTCAAACCTCGATGCCGGCACCCGAGGTGTCGTCGTAGCGTCCGTGCAGAAACGGCAGGATCCACTCGCCCGGAACGGCGCGAAGCACCGTCCCGTTGCTCTGGGTCGAGCCTTCTTCGTACTCGAGCCGGACGAGCTTTCGCACGGGCACGTCGGCCACGGGGTCTAGCGGCGACTGACCGAGCGTGAGCTTGCCTTCGAGCGCGTGCACGACGTCGTGCTTCTGCCTCCACTCGAGGCGAACGAGCAAAGGATCATAGTCGAAGGCCTTGCCCTGCTCGCAAGACGGAAACGCTTTGTAACAGTAGGCGTGCTCGGTGAACTCCCGCGCAGGCAGCGCAGCGCCGATGCGGCCCTCGACCGAGAGATAAGTCATGCCCATGCGAGTCACGCTCGCGGTCACACGATCACCGTCGCGCTTGAACGTGATGTCGGCGATCTTCTTCGGTTCGCCGAAAGTTTCGCGCCCACCGACCACTGCCGCTTCGGCCGTCATCGGCATGGTGACGATGTAGATGCCTTCGACGCCTTCGTAGGTAGCTTTCACGCCGAACACGGCCGAGCCGATCTCGAAGGTGAACTCCGGCGTGATCTGCATGGCTACGTGCGAGAACGTGACGCAGACTTCTGAACGTGCCGCAGCCTTTAAGGGCCGCGGCACTATTGCGGCCGCTATCGCTGCGTCGGTCTCATACACGCAGCGCACGCTTCGGACGCGGCTGTTCAAGAACTCCGGGTTGGTTTCCGCCGCGGCGGCAATCTGCGCCGGCGTTTTCACGTAACGAAGGATGCTCACGATCTGAAGTCCTCCAGGCGCGGTCCAATCCGCGCTGCCACTTTGTCGAGAGCCGGTAAGTCGAAGCCGTAGACCCGCGCGGCGTTGAGACCGAGCATGTCGCGAAGCTCGCGCTCCGGCAGCCCGCGAAATGTCTCGATCATCTGCTGTTTCGTGTGAGGCCAGGTGCCTTCGGGATGGGGATAGTCCGAGCCCCACATGATGTTTTTCACGCCGATCGCGGCGCGCATCTCGGCTTCGCGCCGCGGCATGCAGGAGGCACCGAGAAAGACCTGGCGGTGGAAGTACTCGCTCGGCTTCATCTTGAGATGGCTACGGTAGTCGCCGAGCTTCGCGCTGTAGTGCGTTTCCGAGTAGCGCTGGTCCATCAACGCGAGCAACTCGGGCACCCAGATGGTCGTAGACTCCGTGATCGCGACCTTGAGCTTCGGGTGTCGCTCGAAGACGCCGCCCCAGATGAGAAACGACAGCGGTCTGACCGACCACCACACCACTTCTGTGATGTAGATGCCCATCATTCCGAGGCTGTCGCCGTAGTCTTCGAGAGGCGCTGCGCCCGAATGGAGATGAATGGTCATGTCGAGCTCTTCGCAGGCCGACCACACCGGCTCGTAGCGAGGGTGATGATAGGCGGGCCTCTTGCCCCACAGGGTCGGAATCAAGATGCCGCGGAGCCCATGCTCGCGAGCCCAGTGAATCTCTTTCACCGCCTCGTCGATGTCCCAGCAGATAGGAGTGATCGCGACACCCGCGCGACGCCCAGGGGCCATCTGACAGAACTCGGCGAGCCAGCGGTTGTGGGCGCGCGCGCCTTCCCACTGGAGCTCCGGCACGATGCGATCATCCGTCGGCAGCGAGAGGCCCGCGCCGAAAGGCGGCATGTTCATCTCGGTGATGCCGTCGGGAAAGATCACCTCGGCGGCGATGCCGTCGCCTTCGAGCACTCGTACTCGCTGGTCGTGATCCCAAGCGCCAGAGAGTGCGTCGTCGCGACCTTGGCGCCACTCTTCGTTGATGTCGGCGACGAGAAATTTCTTTCCCATCGCGCGCACCTCTTCGAGCTGAAGCGGCAGCACGATGTCGAAAGTTTCGCGGTACTGAGGCGAGACGTAGTCGCGGTATTTCTCGGGTGGCAGACCCGCATGACAGTCGGCGGAGATGACGAGGACTCGATCCATGACTCAGGCCTCCGCTTGCCGAGCGCTGTAGAACTGCCTCACCCACTTCCGAAACTCGGCGAGGAAAGTGTCGGCGGGGCAGAGCACAGGGTTGGCGCGGTGAATCTTGTTCTTCCAGATCCGGAGATCCTGGGTGACGCCGGTTTGAAGATTCTCGATGAAGTCTTCGCCGGCCAAGTCCACGAGGTTTTTCGATACGGTGAAGAGCCAACGCGAGTACGCGTTCTGCGTATCCACGGGGCTCGTCGACGAGAACATGATGAGGCCTGCGTCGGGAATGCCGAGCATGCGCACCACGGCGAGGCCGAGACCCCAGCAGTCGCGCTCGAGTGTGACGCGGAAGGTGCCCATGGCGGTCACGGTCTCGTGGTCGCCGCTCACGCGCATGAAGCGCCCGTCCTCGCCGTAGCTGACGTTTTGTTTCGGCGTCAGCGCGTTGCCGTGCACGAAGTGGAAGTGAACCGGGTCGCAGTTGTTCTCGGCCATGTCTTGCATGTGCACGGGAACCTCGAGGTCGAAGAGCCGCGGCTCGGTCCACTTGGGATCGCCGATCTCGGGCATCACCGGCACGTCCCAGCTCGGTGGCAAGCCCTCCGCGTGGTGCCATACGAAAACCATTCGGTTCTCTTCGATCACCGGCCACGAGCGAACTCTCGCGGCGGCCGGCGGGGTGCCGTCCTTGTAGTAAGGGATCGCGACGCAGCGTCCGCCGCCGTCGTACTGCCAGCCGTGAAAGGGGCAGCGAAGGGTCTCACCCATCACGCGTCCGCCTTCGCCGAGGTGCGCGCCGAGATGCGCGCAGTAGGCGTCGAGCACGTGCACCGCGCCGGATCGCGTGCGGAACATCACGATCTCTTGCCCGAAGTAGCGTGCGCGCTTCACCTCTCCATCGACGAGGTCCTTGCTCCAGGCCACCGCGAACCAACCGTTCGGAATGCCAAGATCGAATAGACCTGTTTGACTGCCGTTCTGTCTGCTCATGAGCGTTTCCCGTTTTCCGGCCCGCAGAGCGCGTCACCGAGGAGCCGCGCAGCTGCGAGCGCACGCCGCCGTAGCGGATAGCTCTCGACGTGTCCCCAGCCGAACATCAAAGCGTAAAAAGCACCGAGCACGAGCTCGGTCTGCGTTGCGAGCGGATGCGTGTCGAGCACCTCGCCCGTCACGCGCCCGTCGCGAATCAAGCTCGAGAAAGCTTCCTGGAGTCGTTGCGATTGCACCGAGCCGTCGCTGGACGCCTGCATGACGAGGATGATCTCGGTTACGAGCTCGCGGCGCATCGGCCCGGCCGCGTCGATGTTGTCTGCAATGCGCTCGAAGAACCGAACGAGTCGCCCCCGCGTGGTGCCGCTGCTCTCGCGTACGAGCCGAATGTCGTCGAAGAGAATCGCGAGCTGAGCCCCGGCGATCTCTCGGAGCAGGTGCTGCTTGGTCGGGAAGTGATTGAAGAAGGTCTTGTTGACGACGTCGGCGCGGTCGCAGATCTCGGCGACTTTCGTCGCCTCGAAGCCGCGCTCGTCGAAGAGCTCGATGGCCGCTTCTACGATCCGGTTTCGGACTTCGAGCTTGCGCCGCTCACGGCGCGGCGGGGAAGGGGGCTTCAACGGCTTGGCTGCGAGCGCGGTACCCACGCTCGCAGCCTGCCGCTAAGTGCACTCCAATGCAAGAGTACACTTGTGTGTAAATAAGGCTTTCTACTCGCAGACCGGCGGCCGATGCCCGCAGTCCGACGCTGCCGCCGCCGACTTGATGCCGTCGGCCTCTTCCAAGGTCATCTGGTCGTGGAGGCGGAAGCGGAAGACCTCCTCCACCACGCAGCGGACGTACTTCCCATGGTTCTTCCAGGGGTTGCCGTCCTCGTCCTGCTCACAAGGGCAGGCCTGGTCGACGCTGCATCCATTCCGATCCACCGGGTCGGCGAGCCCCGTTTCCGAGCAGACGTCACAGGCATCGCCCACGCCGTCCCCGTCGGCGTCGTCGCCTTGGCCGGCACCGTTCGCGACGATGGGGCAGTTGTCGTTGGCGTTCAGCACGCCGTCGTCGTCTTTGTCGGTGTCGCAGGCGTTGCCGAAGGCATCACCGTCGGTGTTTAGCTGAGAGGGGTTCGAGTCCGCGGCGCAATTGTCGTCGACGTCGAGAATGCCGTCGCCGTCGTTGTCGCCGGGAGCGGGCTCGGGGTTGCCGCAAGTGTTGGCCTTTGCCGCCGAGACGATCGCGCGACGATCGTCGCTCGTGATCAAATCATGACGCGCAAACTTCTTCGCTTTCTTCTTCACGCAGCGGAAGTAGTCGGCGTGGTTCTTCCACGATTCGTCCGGCTCGGGGCCGTCGCAAGGGCAGAGCTGGTCGATCGTGCAGCCGTGGCGATTGATGGGGTCGCCCGGCGGTGCGTCGCTGCACTGGTCGCAAGCGTCGCCTACGGTGTCGGCGTCCGTGTCATCTTGCGTCGCGTTGGCGTCGCGCGGGCAGTTGTCCGCGTCGTTGAGCAAGACGTCGCCGTCTTTGTCGTCGTCGCAACGGTCGCCGATGAGATCACCGTCGATGTCTTCCTGCGTCGGATTGAACTTGTCGATGCAATTGTCGCTCGCGTCGGGGTCGCCGTCGCAGTCGGTGTCTTGTGCGTAGGCGGGCGTCGTGACGAAGCAGGTGAGCGCCAAGATCGCGGCGAAGAAGAAAGTTGTGAGCTGAGCCATGATCCCGACCTCCGAGCGCCGCTCGGGCGCGTCGCTCGAGCCTAACGCCGTGAAGAACGAGTCGTCAAGGGCTTTCTCCGGATTCGAGCTCGGCTGCGGAGGTAGATCGGGAGGCGAAGATTCGCGTCGTAGGTGACGCGGACCCCGCCTGCGACCGGCGTGATGGCGATGTCGTCTTCGGAAACGACCATGCCGTTGCTGCCCTCGAGCCGGACGCGGCGAGGTCGCTCGAACGCCGCGACGCCCGGGTGCCATTCGGCCGTGCTCGAGAAGTCGGAGAGGTAGTCGAGCCATCGCGCCCGCGTTCTACGCCGTCGCGACGGCTTGCGCCAACCGTGTTGCGCGACGTAGAACGCCACGGTGGCCGCATCTTCGGGATCTGCACGCTTGATGATCGCCGCGCTCTGCGACGACGTTCGAAACGAGCAGCGCGGCAAAGTGAGCTTGATGGGGCTCTTCGACAATTTCGCCGTCAGTGATCTCGCGAAGCCGCTGCCCCCGTTTCGCGTCTATGCGCGAATCGGTGTGACCACGCACGGCGAGCACAAGCTACGTCTCGAGATCGCCACGCTGGAAGGGGACTTCCGCGTCGAGCTACCCGGCAAGCTCAATGCGCGCGAGCAAGGCGCCGCCTCCGGGCTCCACGAAGCCGTCATGACCCTCGGCATCAGCGGCCTCGTCGTGCCGCGCGCCGGGCGTTATCGGCTCCGCTTCATCGTCGACGACGCCGAGCTCGATGGCCCCATGTTCACGATCACCCAACGCGAGCGACGCACGATTCAATAGCCTTTCGCCATTCGCTGGCGGCTCGGCCCCGTCGCCGCTGCAAGATTTCGTGATCGGGGCGCGTGACTCTCTTTCTGCGAAAAGAGCCCACGGTCGATCCTGGCAGTCTGGCTTCGTGGCCGGTTTCCGGCGGCGAAGGGCGGAGTTTGACCCATGCGGCCGGCTCGCGGATAGAAGGGTGCCCCGCGGGCAGGGCCGTGTGGCAAACGGAGGGCGAGATGGCCAAGAAGAGAAAAGCCAAGTCGAAGTCGGGTAGCTTGGCGATCCGTAGCTTTTTGCCGGGGCGACCGAAGGGGGCGATCGAAACCGTTCGCTCGCGCGTGATCGTGAGCGTGCGAGACTACGTCAAAGCGATCGAGGGCGTCCTCGAATGGCTCGAGCGCGAGATCGACCGGGCAAGCTCGGCGGCGCGCGAGCAGATCGACAATCTTCTGTCGCAAGCGAGCAAGCGCATCGAGAGTCTCGAGAAGCGCGGGCGCATCGCGCGCAAGCGCCTTACCGCGCCGTATCGGAGTCAGGCGGCGCGACTCATCGAGCGTCTCGAGGGGGGGCTTGCGGATGCGGCTGCGCGCGTGGGTGGGGCGGCGCCGAAAGCAAAGGCGAAACGAGGCGCGAAGAAGCGCCGCCGAAATTCCACGAAGAAGAAAGCCTAGATTCGTTTCGAGCGCGCTCTCACGGGCTAGCGAGCAGATCGCGAAGCCCGGAGACGCGCTCGCTCTTTCTTTCGACTGCAACCGCAAGCGCGCCGGATTCTCCGTAGACCATGAGCCTCCGCCGCGCTCGCGTGACCGCCGTGTAGACGAGCTCGCGCGTGAGCAAGGGCGACTCGCGCTCCGGTAACACGAACACCACCGAATCGAACTCGGACCCCTGAGACTTGTGGACCGTCATCGCCCACGCCGTCTCGTGAGGCGGTAACTTGCCCGGCGCGATCGAGCGAAGACCTTCCACCGCCGCAAACCAAACACGAAGCGCACCGGTTTCCTCGTCTGGAAACGCGACGCCGATGTCACCGTTGAAAAGCTCGATATCATAGTCGTTTTGCGTCACCAGCACGGGGCGGCCGACATACCAGTCCCCGCTTTTCGGATGGCCTCGCTCCACGAGCCCGCGCTCGACGAGGCGATTGAGGGTCTCGACCCCGTGAGGGCCGCGGCGCGTTGGAGTGAGCACGCGAAAGCTCGCGAGAGCGGCGAGCGCTGCGGCCGGTGTAGCGGCCTCGACCACTCCGTCCACGAGACTCGCGAGCGCTTGGATGATGGAGGTCGGATCCGCAGGCAGCGGAACGATCCGCGCGTCGTCGTGGGTCCCATCGAGGGCGGCAACCGCGCACGCGGCGTCGCCCGAACGGACGGCTTCGGCCAGCGCGGCGATGCCGGGCTGGGTCTTGAAGCGCCAGCTCACGTCGAGCGCTACCGCTCCGTCTCGAAGCGAGCTCGAGGGCGCGATCTCGCAGAGGTCGCCGAATACGAAGCCCGCTTCCACGCTCGCGAGCTGGTCTTTGTCTCCGACGAGAAGCAAGCGCGCATGCCGCGGCACCGCTGCGAGCAGCGCATCCATCAACAAGAGGTCGACCATCGAGGCTTCGTCGACGACCAGCACATCGCAGGGTAGCGGTCTCTCGGCATCGTAACGGAATTTCTCGGTACGAGGACTGAAACCGAGGACTCGATGAATGGTGCGCGCCTCGAGCGAAGCGAGCTTGTCGCGGACGGTCGGCACCGCGTCGAGCTTCGCCGCTTGCTCGCGCAGCGACTCGGACAGTCGCGCCGCGGCTTTCCCCGTTGGCGCAGCGAGGACGCACTCCAGCGTGTCGTCGTGTGAGAGCAGCACTGCGAGAATGCGCGCTACCGTGGTGGTCTTGCCCGTGCCCGGGCCGCCGCTCATGAGCGTCAGCTGCGCACGAAGCACGGCGCGCGCTGCATCGGCTTGACGGTCCTGCGAGGCGTCTTTCGACGGAGGGAAAAGCTTGCCGAAAGCCGCTTCTACCTGCTTCCCCACTATAGGACGGATCGGATCGAGCGGGGCCGAGCCGTGAATTCTCTCGGCCACGCGTCGCTCGGCTGCCCAGTAGCGATGGAGATAACAGCGGGCCTTCGTATCGAGCACGAGCGGAGTAGGAGACGAGCCATCACCTACGAGAGGGCTCGAGCCGAGCACGCGCTTCCACTCTAGGAGAGCCGGCATCGCGGTTGAGCCATCGCCGTCTACAAGTGGGCGCCCTGCCCAGTGTGCGAGCTCGATGCAGGGATGACCGCTCCGCATCTCGCGACTGACGAGCGCGGCGGTCTGCGAGAGGGTGGCAGCGCTCGCATCGCCCGCGAGCCGCGCGAGGAGATCCGCGACCGCGACGTCGATCGGATCGAGTCCGGCTGCGCTCGCGATGTCTGCCAAACGGGACATCACATCGAGCCTCCGACGAGCGCGTCCAGAGCCTCTACCAGCGCGCGGGTCGGGCGGTCATGGTACCAGCCCGTCGCAGAGCCGGCCTTCCCATCCGCACGAATGCCGCGGAGAAAAGCGTAGTAGACGCCTCCCATCTGACGGTCGTAGTCGTAGCCTGGAACGCGCTGCCCGAGATAGCGGTGCAGCGCGAGAACGTAGAGATGGTACTGGAGCACGTAGTGGTGCTCGCGCATCGCGCGAGCGATCGCCGCGTCGTCGTAGCCACGAGCGTCGTTTCCGAGGTGGTTCGATTTCCAATCGACGATGAACCAGCGATCTTCGTGCATGAACACGAGATCCACGAAGCCCGTGAGAAAGCCTTCGACACCACGGCCGGCAAGTGCTCGCAGCGAAGCAACATACTCGCTGCTTGCGAGCTTTGGCCCATGCTTCTCGAAAACGTCGGCGAATCCTGCCGCAGAGACCGTCGCCATCGGGAGATAGAACTGCCACTCGCTGAGCTTCCTTGCGCGCGTCACTGTCGAGAGCGCGAACCTTTCGCCTGGGAGCGTCGCCGCTAGCACGGTCCTTACGGTATCGGTGACATCGCGTACCGGCTCGATCTCGCCTTTGTGCGCTGTTCGCTCGGAAAGATCGTGCTTCGCGAGCGTAGCGGCGACGATCTTCTCCAGCTCGGCCTCGCCCGCACGCGTGAAATCCGTCTTCTCGAAAACCTCGTGGAGGCAAGTCCCGGCTCTCGCTCCGCGCGCGAACGCAAAGATCCCGCGCGGCCTCGTCTCGCGAAGCTCGAGCTCGATTTCGGGGTCGACGTAGTCCGGGCGCTCGGCGACTCGACGAGCGGCAGACGCCCGCTCGGTCGCGAAGCTCGAGAAGCTCGCGACTCTCCAAGGCTCGAGCCGTGGCTTCGCGCTCTCGGGAAACGTGCGGAGCTGTAGCTCGCCAGCCTCTCGCGCCGGCTCCTGCCAGCTCGGCATCGGCGACGAGGGATCGTAGTCATGAATCGCCATCGAGCCGGACGAGCTTTGGCAGAGCGCTTCGAGCTCGTTTCGCCAACGCTCGCTCAGCGCCTCCAGACCGACCTCCTTCGCGACGCTCTTTCGCGCCGAGATCGACGTTGGCAAGCTCGGATCGATCAGACGTGAGAGTGCCGCGTCACAGGATCCGAGTGTTCCGAGTGCTCCCCACGCTACGTAACACCGGTGCTTCGCGCGCGTCAGTGCCACGTATGCGACACGCGCGTCTTCCGAGCTCCGCTCGACGTCGCGCGCGGCCTCGATTTCTGCCGGTATCACCGGAAAGTGAAAGATCACCTCGCCATCAAAGTGTACGAGCGCATCATCGTCTTCATCAGGCGGCGACTTCCTGTCCCAGGCGAAAGGCACGAAGACAATGTCGTACTCGAGGCCTTTGCTCTTGTGGATGGTGACGATTTGAACGGCGTCCGCATCGCTCTCGAGCCTCAGCTCCGCGACGTCTTTGTCTCTCGCTTCTTCGTCGGCGCGGGTTTTCGCCAGCCAATCGACAAGTCCGTCGGGCGAGAGCGCAAGCTCGCCGATCGCCTGCTGCCCGAGCTCGATCAGGTGGAGCAGGTTCGTCAGGCGACGTTGCCCGCCGTCGGCCGACAGCAGATGCACTTGCGCTTTGCTGACGTCGAGCAGTCGACCGGCCATCGCGGCGAACCCTCGCGACAACCAAAGCGCCCGAAGCTCGGCCAGCTCGTCCACGACGGCTTGCCAGTCTTTGTCGTCTTCGCTCAGCGCGGCGATGGCGGCGGCGTCAAGCCCCCAAGCGCGAGTGGCGAGAGCAGCGCGCACGTTGGTTGCTCGCTGAGGGTCCAGAACGGCGCGAAGCAGAAGGTCGAGCTCCGCCGCCTCGGCGCTGTCGAACACACTGCCGGCTTGGCTGACGACGGCCGGTACTCCGGCGCGCGAGATGGTGTCTTGTATCATCGCGGCATCGTGGTTCGTTCTGACGAGCACCGCGATATCCCGCGGCTCGACCGCTCGCTTGCCGATCCGCGCGCCGTTCGAAGGCTCGAGAAGGCGGACGATCTCGCGCGCGACTGCATCGCGGGCGAGACCCCTCGCTCGGTCCTTGCTCGTTTCGACAGGCAGCCAAATCCACTCGAACGCGCTTCGGCCGTCGCCGGAGAGCGCGTCGTCGTCCGCGCTCCCGGCGGCTGTTACGGGTACGAAAGGAATATCCTCCAGTACGAACGGCGTGTCGCTTCGCGCAAAAAGCGCGCCCACCGCGTTTACCAGCGGAGTCTCGCTCCGCCAGTTGCGAGTCATCGTATAGAGATGATCCGCTTGCCACTTCGCGCGCAGGTACGCGAACACGTCGGCGCCGCGAAACGAGTAGATCGCCTGCTTCGGGTCGCCCACGTAGAACCGCGTCGCACCCTCGAACAAGCCCTCGAAGATCTCGAGCTGGATCTCGTCGGTGTCTTGGAACTCGTCGACCAGCACCACCTCGAACTGAGCGCCGACCGCGCGTTTCAGTGCTGCGCGGGTCGCAGGGTCGGCGAGTCGCGCGTGGAGCCGATGGAGGAGGTCGTCGTAGCCAGCCCTGCTCGCGATGTGCTTCTCTCGCTCGAACAGCGCGTCCACGTCACGGAGAAACGTCGTGCGAAGCGCATGCACGAAACATTCGACGCCCGCGTCGCCTTCTTCGCCCGCATCGGCGAGCCCGGCGATTGCGTCGTCGAGCGAGACGGCCTCGGGCAGGATGCGGAGCCGCGGGTGGGCTCGGCAACGAGAGTACGCTTTCAAGAAGCTCTCGGGGGTGAGCTCTTCGTCTGCGATCACGCGCGCCGCGACGGGGCCGGCGGGGTACACCGTTCGGCGCCAGAAATCTTCGGCCGCGAGCCGGAGCAAGCCGCGATCGTTCTCCACGTAGTCGATCTCGAAGGGAACGCCGACTTCGAGAGCGTTCTGGTCGAGCACGCGCCGGCAGAACCCGTGGATGGTGGACACCTCGATCTCGTCGAGATCCCTGAGTGCAGCGCGGAGGGTGGCGCGCCCTGCTTCGCCGTGGGTTGCCACCAGAGCGGCGATGAACGGATCATTCACTGTCTCCGCAGCTCTCTCTCCGGTCTCGAAAGCGATCGCCGCGCTTCGCACTGCTCCGCGAATGCGCTCGATCAGCTCGGCCGTCGCCGCGTTGGTGAACGTCATGACGAGGATCTTGCCGATGCCGCTCACTCGCTTTTCGAGGAGCAAGCGCAGCACGACGCCCGTCAGACTGTAGGTCTTGCCCGTGCCCGCGCTCGCTTCCACGAGCACGATGCCGGGCTCCAGGCCGCAGCTCGCGAGGTCGAAGGTTTGGGCGTCGCCTTTCATTCCTCGCCTGCTCCCGAGGCTGCGAGAAGCGGCAGCCAGAGCTCCAACGCGAGAGCCTCGAAGCGTTCGCTATCGTGAGCGAGCGGGTCGCGCCCGCGCATGCAGAGAGCGATGTAAGGATCGGCGTCGTCGCCCGTATACCTGTATCCGCTTACGAAGGCGCCCACCGCCGCGTTGCGAGGGTCTTTCTTCTTCCTGCTCTTCGGACGCGATCGCTCGTACGAGTACATGCCGAAAGCGTACGTGGCCTTCTCGAATACGGGCAACGGCGTCGAAAGCCCTTCCAGGTAGCCGCGAATCAATCGATCGAGATGATCCGCGGCGTCGGCGACGGGAAGCATTCGCACGCTCGAGTACTTTTGCTTGCGTTTGGTCTCGCTTTCACCGACGAGGAACGTCGACAGCGGCTCCGTCGCGCTCATCGCGAGATGTGAGATCCATGCGCGAATTCGATCCTTGGGCTTGATCTTGGCCGTACGACAGTGGAGCAGCCCTCGATCGGTGAGCGCTGTCACCGTGCCGACGATGCGCCAGTCGCGTCGTTCTATCTCCACTACGACCGGCGGCCTCGCGACCGGACGACCACCGAGCGACGAATCGAGCGTTGCAACCAGCTCCTCGATCTCAGCGCAAAGAATCTGATGGCTCGCGCGTGAGAGATCGGCGTGGGGCAAGCGTCCCATCGCGCGCAGCAGCTGTAGCTCGATGTCGCCCGCCGGGAGCCCGGCCAAGCGTCGCTCGAGTAGCAGCTCCGAGACTTGGTAGTTGGCCCGCCAATCGAGAGCGAAAGGCTCCGCATCGGAAACGAGCGGATCGTCGCCCGGCAGGCGAAGGCCGAGCGTGCGTGTGCAGAAGTGCTTGCAGGGATTGACCCAGAACTCGGTGAGCTCACCGAGGTCGATCTCCTGCGGACTATCCTTCAATGCGACGGGCTTCGCGGCGAAGGCGGGTTCCGTCATTGTCTCCGCCCGCAGCGCTACTGCGGCGTGGAAGCTAGAGGCCGAGAAGCTCTCGGGCAAGCTCAGCAAGCTCGTTGCGTCGTCAGCGTTGCCCGCCGTGGTGAAGTAACGCTCGTTGAACGCCTGCAACGCGTGCACCGTCGTCAGGTGCGCGGCCGCGGGCTGATCACCTGCGGCTACGAAGCTTCGATCGATGGCGGACTCGATCTCGACGAGGGCGCTCGAAGGTGCGAGCTCCCGGTTGTCCTTCTGGGAGCGGCCTACGTAGCTCAAGACCAAGCGCTCGCGGGCGGCGAGCAAGGTTTCGAGAAAGAGATCGCGGTCGTCTCTTCTCGCCGAACGGTCGCCTTGGAGCGGTGACGCTGCGATGAGATCGAAGCTGGCGGGGCGGTCGCGTCGGGGAAAAACCCGGTCGTCGAGCCCGACGATCGCGATGAGCTTCGCTGGGATAGCCCGCATCGGCCGAAGGCTGCAGAACGTGATCCCGCCGTTGATGAAGCCCGTACCGCCTCGGCCGGCTTCGAGCTCCGAGCGAATCGCATCGCGCACGATCTCGATCGTCACGGCTTCGCTGCACGCGGAAAGCTCTTGATGTTGTGCGAGTCGATCCGTCGCGTCGAGAAGCACGCGAAGCGCGGATTCTTCCGCCTCGTCATTGGGCTTCACGATGGGGCTGAACGATGCGCGCAAATCGCGTGCCCATTCCTCGAGCGTGCGCGGATTTGCGAGTCGCTCGAGCTCTCGAAACAGTCGATCGACGAACATCGCGAATCGGCCGAGGAGATCGGCGTCAGCAGCGGCGAGCGAAGAGGGCAGCCTTCCCGCTACGAGCTCGCTGTCGTCGCCTACCGTGTAGCCGAGCAGCAACCGGTCGAGGCCACCTCGCCAAGTATCGGCCGTGTCGATCTCGGCCGACGGCAGCGCGAGGGCATCGCGGCGGTGCCGGCCGTCCATTCCCCACCGAATCGGCACGCTCGTAACCATGTTGCGTATGGTCTCGACCTCGCTCACCTCGATCTGCGCCGCCCGCCTCACGGCTGCCGCGTCGAGGAGGGCCAGAACTTCGCTCGCGAGCACGCGGCTCCCGACGAGATCGAGCAGCTTCAGCGCGGCGTCGACGAGGGGTTCTTCGGCGCGTGCCGTGCGATCGGCGATCGTGAAGCGGAGCGTCGGCTCGCCTTCGTGAGCGACGCCGAAGACGGCTTCGACGAACGGCGCGTACTTCGTGATGTCGGGCGCGAGGACGAACACCTGGTCGGGACGGAGCGCGGGGTCGCTCTCGAACGCGTCCAGAATGACGTCGCGAAGCACCTGCATCTCGCGCATGGGCGAGTGACAGACGTGAATCGCGAGGCTCCGGTCGCTCGCGGGCAGAGGCAGCGGGGCTTGGCGACCGTCGCCGACGCCCCGATGCACGAGCTCGGCGATGTCGGCTTGCAACGTACCGAGCACGGTATCGCGACTCGGCATCGGCGAAACGAGGTGATCGCGTGCACTGCCGTCGGCATCGAGCTTTTGCAGCAGCGCGTCGAGGTCCTGCGCTTGACGCCCGAGCGAGGTCAGAAGGGGATTGCCGATCTCGACATGCGCGTCGAACGCTGTGATGCCGCGCGCGGCGAAAAGGTCGAGCTGCTTCGCGGCGTCGCGCTCGCTGCGGAGATCGCTCCAATACTCGGGCGTGGGTGTGACGACGTAGAGCGCAACGCGCGCGAAGCGAGCGAGCTGACCGAGCAAGTCGAGGAAGACCGGCGGCAGCGCGGTCGCACCGAACACGCTCATGCGCGTGGGAAGACCCTGCGGTGCAGCTTCGGCACGGCCGAGAACCTCGATCAGGTTCGTGAAGCGTTTTGCTAGGTGATTTGGACCCGCTTCGGAAACGACCGCGCGCCAAAGCGCTGCTTGCCAGCTCGCCGTCTCCCGAGAGGGCGTGGCCTCGAAAGGTTGCTCGCCGCGCTCGAACGCGAGCAATAGATCCGGGCGGTAGAGCTGGTACTGGTCGAAGCGGTCCGCAAGCTTTGTCGCGAGTTGGAAACGCAGCCGCCCATCCGGGTCATCCTTTGTATACGCCGCCGCGGGACCCGTGACGACCTTGGGCGCGCGAGCGAGCAAGCGAAAGATACGCCACGCCAGCGCATCGCGCTCGTACGCCGAGCGCTCGGTAGGCTCGTAACGCTCGGAGCTCGGCGTGTCGGTCTTGCCTTCGATGCGCTCGGCGAGAGCGCGCGCGAAGGTGCCGGGAAACGGCGTGGCGATGGTCGCGGCGATACCGAGTCGTTTCGCGAGCTCGAGGGTCAGCCAGCGGTACATGCCGCGGCTCTGCACGACGATCACTTCCCGCTCGAGGGGCCCGAGCGGGCTCGTCTTCATCTCGGTCGCCAGCTTTTCAACCAGCGTCTCGAGTCTCTCTGCGGTGTAGATTGCGAGCCCTGTCGGCATCCGCGCGTCGCGCCCCCGTGCTGTCGTAGCCAAGGGCCGAGGCCGCTTCAACGTGACGGACGATGTGCGCGAAGGTGGCAGCGTCGCGGCGCGGACCTACGCCGAGCGTGTCATGTCGCTCCGCAAGGCCACTCGGCGTCATCCAGACGTGGCGTCATCGCTTCGACGCAGTGCGCTTGCGGAAGCCAGCGCTTTGCGCCGCTCGGAACGCGTGGTCTCCATCTTGCTCGAGCGGACGGAGTTCCGAGGACACGAGAGGTCCACCAGA
>Ga0247727_10000819_pt1 | contig 76107 bp, 66 predicted proteins | sample WisWelCaveWW1625_FD_202498 | JGI IMG/M metagenome (GOLD analysis project Ga0247727, IMG submission 202498) | Biofilm microbial communities from Wishing Well Cave, Virginia, United States - WW16-25 | ecosystem: Environmental > Aquatic > Deep subsurface > Groundwater > Cave microbial mat | place...
CACCGGGGTTGTACTTGGTCGTCGAGGGCGATGTGTCGTAGTACTTGCTCGACCCCCAAGTGCCGTCGAACTGGAGCCGCGCACTCACCGTGTTCGGCACCGCCGCATTCGGGTCCAGCTCGTAGCGACCCATGAAGATCGGCCGCCGCTCTGCCGCGATCGAACTGTACGCGAACCCGAGCGCCGGCACGCCGGGGTTATAGCCCGACAATCCGTGACCGACGTAAAGCACGCCGCTTTCCGACGAAATGAAATACGGCCGCGTGGTGGAGTCACTCGCGACCGCATCGTGCGATTCCAGCGGCTTATCCGGCTCAAGCACTGCCTGCCACGTCGTCGTCGGAAAAGGGCTGCCACCACTGCCGGGGCACTGGAACGAGTTGCCGGCAGGCACCTTGAAGGTCACCGTCTGTTGCTGCGTCGTTTGGTCGGTCATCGTTGCGGTGACGGTGATCCGCTCCGTGGTTTCGCTCGCTGAACTGCCGGTCCAGCGGAACTGCACTTTGTACGTGCTCCCTCCGGTGACGCAGCCTGCCCGCGTCGCCTGACTCGTGTCCCACGAATAGCTCTGCACTGTGGCGCCGTACACCTGCGCACGCAGCTCGACGGAGTCCCCCGCCTTGTCGAACTCAATTACGTTCGGGAACATCGCCAATCCGTCGTGCCAGTTGAGCACGTAGAGCGGATCGGGGACCGAGGAATTCTGTTGGCCCGGTGGCGTACACGGTGGACCGTGAGGAGTTGAGGGTTGAGCGTTGAGGGTTGAGGGTGAAGCGAGCGGTCCTCCACCAGACTGACCTGCCCCGGCTCCAAGGCCTGGAGGTCCTTCGACCGAACAATTCTTGCCCGGCGGGCCGAGGGGGAAGCCTCCGCCACTTTGAGCCGCCAAGGCGCCCGCAATACCCGTGGCGGCCGACGAAGACTCGATGCCACCGACCCATGATCCCGAATCTGTCGCCGGTGTGGCCGAAGGATCTGAAGACTGAGCCGTGGACGAATCTTGCGTTGATCCCTGCGTGTCGGCAGTGTCTTCAGGCGTGGCAGAGTTGGCGCCGCGGACCGACGGTTCAGTCGGCGGTGCATTCAAAAGAGGCAGCGGCGGCTGGGCAGAGGCAGGACCTGATGTCGATGGTGGCACATTCAGCGCGGGGAATTCCAAGTCTGAGCCAAATTGCGATGAAGGTCCGCCCGTATGCGCCACGAAGGTATTACTTGCCCCTACCGCCGCCGCGGGCGGGGCCAACTGAAGCTTGCGAATCTGGCCGTGCGGACGCGGCATGGTCGACGGAAGAGATTCGTTGAGCGCTGAGGGCAGAGAATCAGTGATGTCAAGTGCTGAGGGTGGAGAGTTGAGGGCAGGAAGACGGTCGGCAGCGAAGCGTTGAGAACCGGAAGCTTCGTTGTTTGCGCTTGGCCCTAATCCCTGGTCCCTAATCCCTAACCCCTCCGGTTGGAGCGGCACCGCACCTTGCCAGCCTCCGCGGTGTACCTCGGGGCGGCTCGTCGCGTTCGACGCGCCGGACACCGCGATATCCAACAAGTTTGTCGCACGAAGCCGGTCACCTGATCGCTCGGCAGCCAAGGCCGTTCCCAGAACACCCACACCGGCCGCGTTCAGGCCCGCGAAGAATGTGTCAGTAACCGTTTGGCGAAATTCCAGCACATCGAAGACAGGCAGTTTCTGATGCGCCTGCTTCGAACGGACGCGGCCAACTTTTGGTGCTTCCGATTGCCTGCGATTTCCGTTTCGATCAGGCGATCGTCCGAACGGTTGCAACAACCGAAGGAACTGAAATGGCACGAATCCGTCGAGAGAAAAGAAGTGCGTGAGCAGACCCCCCACTTTGATGCAGGCGCTTCGGTGCAACCGCTGGTCTCGCGTCGCGACTCGTGGCGATGCACAGGCCGCGACTGCGACCAGCTTGCATTAGACCTTTGCGTGAGGACTTGGCCAGCCCCCTAACCAGAGGGAGGAAGTGGTTCTTGTCGATAGCAGATGCCAGGGCTACATTTGAGGAATTGAAGTCGTCTCAGAATCGGGGAATCGAGTAGTTTTTCGCGGGATGAGGTTTGCGACTCTTTGAAAATGGGGCAGTCCCTCTACGACTCGACTTTCAATTCGCCAATTCAACAGTTCAACGATCACTCACTCTTCCGCCAGTTCTTTTCGAGTCGCTTCCGTTGCCCAGATGCCGATGGTCTTTCTGATTCTGGCCGGTTCTTCTCGGGCGTCGCCGAGCGGGTACAGGCCGAGCAACTTGGATTCGAGTGCCGTGACCACGCAAAGCTGTTCGGCGATCTTGAGGAGTTGCTTGCCACGCCAATTGTCCAGAGAATTGGCGTCGGGCCCCCCAGCCAGCGCAGCCCCTCGAGTTGAGCCGGCGGCGGCACTCGAGGCGGACAGGTCATCGGTTCCACCGCCCGCCACGCCGCCTATCCAACCAGCCGCGGTTATAACCCCGCTGACGTGTCCGCCACGATTTATCAAGCGATCGGCATCGACCCGCACACCATGCTCTTCGACCGCCAGCACCGGGCAATCCCAGTACTGCCCGAAGGCGAACCGATCGCGGGCGTGGCAGATTCTTGAACCCTTGCTTGCCAATAGAGGCGCGGTTCAACCATGCAACTCCTCATGCGGCTGCCAAGTGCTGCACGGAACTGTCACGACCCTTCGCCCTTTTCGCTTGATATCTGGTTCCATACAATCAACGCGGAAAGAACATGAACCAAGAGGAGCGGCTGATGAATTCGACGGTTGTTTATCGAAGTCAATCTTTCACGGTGGACGAGGCACCTGCCCGCCCGTCGATTGATCTCATGGCCCGATATCGGACCATCGTGGCCAATGAGCGCATGCGATGGACTGCCCATCATCGCATGCAGCGCAAGCTGGGCGAGGGAGGGCAGGGGGTGGTTTATCTCAGCCGCCGGTTTGGGGCGGACAATTTCACCTTGCCTGTGGCGATGAAGATCTTTTCGCCTCAGAACTACCGTGATGCGGATGAGTACAACGAGGACATGGGTCGGATCGCGCATGTGTCGGCCCGTGTCGCCCAAATCCAACACGATCACCTGCTCGACATCCACAATTTCATCGAGCAGGATCGAATCCGCATCATGGAGATGGAGTGGATCGACGGCTACGATCTCCAGAAACTTCTGACACAGGAGATCTTGGATCACTCGCGCAGCCGGATCAGCCCGGAACGGTGGGCCTACCTGAGCAACGTGTTGGTCTCGCCCGGCCCGGCCCAGCCGCGGTTCAAGCCGGGCGTGGCGATTCAGGTGTTACGCGAATGCCTCGCCGGTGTCGCCGCGCTACACCGCGAAGGAATCGTTCACGGCGACCTGAAGCCCGCGAACATCATGCTCAAGCGGACGGGCAATGCGAAGGTGATCGACATTGGTGCCGCCATCGACTTGAGCTTCTCGCAACCGCGTCGGATGTTCTCACCGGCATACGCCGCCCCGGAGGTGCTGGACGGTGGCGACAATTCGCCGCAGGCCGACCTGGCCAGCCTGGGCTACGTCTTGATCGAAATGCTGGCCGGCCGGCAGCCGTTCGCGGGACTCACCACACGCGAACAGCTCGCGGATGCGAAACGGCAGCTCTTTGCGCGACTGCCGAAAATCCTGCCACCGGACGTAGTTTGCAACAAGCTCTTGCTCAATCTTTGCCGCGGCCTGACCGAGCCGGACCCGTCGCGACGCATTCAGAGCGCGGAAGCGGCCGATATGAACCGCGAGGGTGCCGCCGAATTCCATCGCCAACTAGTCAAAGTCGGCCTGGCGAGCGAATACGAAAATGACATTCGCGTGTGGCTCGAGCAGTTGGAGTAGGGCAGGGGTCAGGAGTCAGAGGCTAGGAGTCAGAGTTGCCGGAGCTTAGGGCACGCAAGACCAGTCGTTCGAGCGGCCGTTTTAGACGGGTGATCCAGGGTTCGTGCGTTGTCGTGGGTTTGACGAGAATCGTGAATACACCCGCCAGTCGGCCGGCAAGAACATCTGCGAAGAGCTGGTCGCCCACCATCGCGACGCGAGTTCGGTCGAGTCCAAGTTTGGAAATCCCCGCACGAATGCCGCGGCGGAGCGGCTTCGTGGCCCAGGGGACACACGCGACGTTCAAGCGGTTGGCCAGCGGAGTCACTCGGCCGGATCGACCGTTTGTCAGAATGCAAAAGCCCACCTGCTCCCGCTTCATCTCTTCCACCCACGCCACGACCTGGGCCGAGAACTCGTTTGAGTAATAATCCTTCAGGGTGCAATCGAGATCCACCAGGAGCCCCTCCACGCCCAAGGCACGCAGCATTTCTGCGTGAATCTTCAACACACTTTCGATCTGCAGATGTGGCATGAGCAGTTTGAACATGATTTTGAAGCTTCTTCGGCCTGACTCCTGGCATTTTTGTCGTTGGACCAGCAAACATCACACTTGAGTCGCAGCGAATTCTACAGATGAGCCGTGCTCATTGCCCATCTCATCCGGTGATCGCTACGATCATCATTTGATTGTGATCCGGCGGGAAGCAGGTGAAACGTTTCCTGCGGCGGCGGTTGCATGAGTTTCTTTTCGTGTACTAAAAAATGTCCAACGACGGTCTTTTGCGAATCAATCGTGCGATCCACGAATTGAGTTTGGCACTGTGGGGTGGTGGTGCAGTTTTCTTTTCGTACCTAACGACGCCACGCATCTTTGGTTTCTTGCGAGACCGCTTGCCGCAGGCACCACCGCCAGGTGTTGAGGGACTTACGGCAGAGGTCGGCCGGCGATTGGCGGGCGATACGGTCGGTGCGGTTTTCCCCACGTACTTCGCCGCCCAGATCGTGGTGGGACTCTTCGCCGCAGGATCTGGAATCTGGCTGGCATGGCACGGCAACAAGTTCGACAAAATCAGGGCCGGTCTGGTGCTGGCCGCATTCCTGATCGTGACGGTACATTCGCTGACCGTCTATCCACACAGCGTGCAGATTCTCGACTCGCACTATGAAAAAATTGCGGCGGGCGACATGGCGACGGCTACCGCGCTTCGGCAGAGTTTCGGGGCTTGGCATGGAGTCAGCCAGTTGCTGAACTTGGTCACAATCGTTCAAGTAATCGTGGCCCTTGTGATGGTAACTGCTTCAGAGAGTCGTCACCGAATTGGGAGTCAGGAGGATTGCCTCAAATAGCGCGCGGTGCGTTCGCTTCCGTTTCGCGGACTCGATCCAAGAGTATTTCCAAGAGTTTGGGATGGCGGCCGATTGGCTTGGCGAGCCAAAACTCGACCCCCGGATGGGCCCCGGCCAGCCGATGCCGTGCGGCTTCAAGATCTCGCTGCACGTGCAGACCGGCAGAGAGAAAGAAGGGCAGCAGGATGATTCGGCCTGCACCCCGTTGGATACATTGCACCGCGCCGGCATCGATATCTGGTTCTGCCAATTCCAAGTAGCACGGCTCGACGATCGCGTAATCGGTTGTCGCGCGCAGTTGCTGGGCCAGCTCGCGAAGGTCATCGTTAGCACCTTCGATTCGACTGCCATGAGCAATAAGAAGGATTGCCGTTTGCATTGGTCCAAGGGTTCAGGGTTCAGGGGTCAGGGGTCAGTGGTCAAAGGCCAGAGGCCAGAGATCAGGGCTCACCACTCACCATTCACCATTCACCACGCACACCCTCCTAGGCCCCGAACCCTCCCAGTTGCGTTTCGGCGATCTCGATTGCCTTGAGCAACCCGCGGGCCTTGCTAAGGGTCTCCTCGTACTCGCGCTCGGGCAGGCTGTCGTACACGATGCCGGCTCCGGCCTGGAGGTAAACTTTGTTGCCTTGGATCACCAGCGTGCGAAGCGCGATGCAAGTGTCCATGTTGCCGGTGAAGTCGATGTAGCCGACCGCCCCCGCGTACGGGCCGCGGCGATGCGACTCCAGCTCGTCGATGATTTGCATGGCCCGCACTTTGGGAGCCCCGCTGACAGTGCCGGCCGGCAAACAGGCTCGAAGGGCATCCAGAGCGGTCTTGCCCGGTGCAAGCCGGCCCGAGACGTTCGACGTAATGTGCATCACGTGGCTGTATCGTTCGACCGTCATCACGTCCGAAAGTTGAACCGAGTTGTAGCGAGCCACGCGGCCGACGTCATTACGCCCCAGGTCAACAAGCATGATGTGTTCGGCCCGCTCCTTGAGGTCCGCCAACAACTCCGCCGCCAGCGCATTGTCTTCTTCATCGGTCACTCCCCGACGGCGGGTCCCGGCCAAAGGTCGTATGGTCACGAGATCATCTTCGGTTCGAACCATGATTTCGGGAGAGCTGCCGACCAGCGTGGTTGGACCCGTCTGAAGATAAAACATGAACGGGCTTGGATTCACGACGCGCAGAGTTCGGTAAATGTCGAAAGGAGTGGCTGTTGTTTCGGTCTCCAGTCGCTGACTGATTACAACCTGGAAAATGTCTCCGGCCCGAATGTACTCCTGACAACGTCCAACCGCCTTTTCGAATTGATGCTTCTCGAAGTTTGAGCGAAAGGTCCGCCGAGAGGGCAAGTTCACATCGACGTCGGCGAGCGGCAAACTGACCGGCACACTCTCCAGAATCCGAACGAGTTCGTCAACGCGACGGCAAGCGGCACCATACGCGCCACGCAGCACGTCGTAGCGTGCCTCACCAGGCTTCGCCGACGAAGGCACACGGGCGTGGGCCGTGACGGCAATGGTCTTCTGAATGTGATCGAATATGACCATTGAGTCATAAAAATCGAAGGCCAGATCGGGCAAGTGTCGGTCGTCAGTCGGTGCATTTGGCAGGTCTTCGGTGTAGCGTACGACGTCGTAACCCAAGTAGCCAACGGCGCCGCCACAGAACCGCGGCAATCCGGCGACGTGGGTCGCGCGGTAGCGTTGCAACAGTGATTCAAGAACCTGCAACGGGTCGCCCGGCCCCTCATAGCGCCGACGCGCCTTCGCCTCGCTGGGGTGTGAATGGCCGATTTCCTCCGGGTCTGGTTCGCCGGTCAGCCACATGTCCCGTCCAAAGGCTTCGAAGTGCAAGAACGGGCCGGCCCCAACAAAACTGTAGCGACCCACCCTTTCACCACCTACCACACTCTCGAACAAGAAAGCATTGGACTCGCGGTTCAGCTTGCAGAACGCACTCACCGGGGTCAGCGTGTCGCTCACCAGCCGACGATAGACTGTGACCACGCTGGACTGCTTGGCGAGTTCGGTGAATTGCTCAAAGTTCGGATGATGGGGCATTGGTGAACGATTCCGCTGCAGAGCTTTTTTTCCAGAGATCGAATCGAGTCTAGCAGTGGCCGGCACAATCTCGCAAGGCAGCGCCGGACCCGCAAGCTCCATAGGTTCGGAACCTGTCGATTCTCGGCACTGCGGCCAACGCTTGACACCCCCCGGTGCCCGACTAGAATTGGCCCGTAGGAGAAATCGCCCGTGATCAAGTGCCAAAAATGTTCGAAGCCTGCAACGATTCACATAACTGAAATTGTGCAAGGATCTCCACTGGAGTTTCACCTTTGCGAGGAGCACGCTCGCCAGCAACTCGCCTCGGATGAGCCGGTCCCCGCGAGCAGCGCCGCGGAAAAAGCAATGGCCCAATTAGCCAAGGCTGCTCGCAGTCGGGACACGTCGGAGCTGGACAAGCAGACTTGCCCGGTGTGCGGCATCTCGTTTCTGGAATTTCGCAACGCGGGCCGACTGGGTTGTCCGCACGACTACGAAGCCTTTCGCGACGAGTTGATTCCACTTCTTGAAAACATCCACGGCGAGACGCAGCACGGCGGCAAGATGCCGAAACGCGTGCCGCCCGACCGGCGCCGGCAAACGGAGCTGATTCAACTGCGACACGCCCTGCGTCAGGCCGTTCAGGAGGAAAACTACGAGGAGGCCGCCCGACTTCGCGACGAGATCCAGAAGATGGAAAAGGACTAGGTGCATTGACACGGCCATGAAGTGCGATTTCTGCTCCGAAAATGCTTCCGTCCACATCACCGATCTGTCGAGCGGCAAGTATCGCGTGTTGCACCTGTGCGCCGGCTGTGCCGAGAAGGAGAAGAACGGCGAATTGAAATCGCAACTCAACGTGGAGCAGTTCGTGAAGAGCATCATCGCGGCCTATGCGGGCGATCAGGTGGGCGAGCTGGCCAAGTTGTGCTGCCCATACTGCGGCACAAAGTACATGGAGTTTCGCGCCAAAGGTCGGTTGGGTTGCCCGGCCGACTACGAGATTTTTGAGAAAGGCCTGTTGCCTATGCTGGAACGCATTCACGGCAGCACCGAGCACAAGGGCAAGAGCCCGCAGCACGGCGCGAGCGTCGTCGGGCCGAAGGCCGAGATGATTCGGCTGCGTCGCAAGTTGCGAGCAGCCGTGGAGCGCGAAGAATTCGAAATCGCCGCGCAACTCAGAGACCAAATTCGTGCCCAGGAGGAGGCTCATGAATCTCGCTGATCTGACGCGTACGAGCGGCGAATGGCTGCGCGGAACGGGTCCGGAATCGGACATCGTCATCTCCAGCAGAATCCGCCTCGCGCGCAACCTTGCCGATTTCCCGTTCTCGAGCAGGGCCAGCAGCCAGGAAAAGGTCGAAATTGCCAAAACGGTGAGGGCGGGAATCAAGGAATCCAGCCGCACCAAACGTCTAAAATTCATCAACGTCGATGAACTGGATCCACTCGATCGCCAGTTTCTCATGGAGCGGCAGCTCATCAGTCGCGAACACGCCACGGGTGACGGCAGCCGGGGCGTGGCCTTTGCCACCGAAGAAAACGTCAGCCTGATGATCAACGAAGAAGACCATCTGCGCGTGCAGGTGATCCACAGTGGATTCGCGCTCATGGAGACGTGGGAAGAAGCGAGCGGCATCGACGACTCGTTAGAAGAGCGCTTGAATTTCGCATACCATCACCAACTGGGATATTTGACCGCTTGCCCCACCAACGTGGGCACGGGCCTGCGGGCCAGCGTCATGTTGCACCTGCCGGCCCTGGTGATTACCAAACAGATCGAAAAAGTCTTTCGGGCGCTCCACAAGATTAATCTTGCCGTGCGCGGCTTGTACGGCGAGGGCAGCCAGGCGTCGGGCGACTTCTACCAGATTTCCAATCAGGTCACGCTCGGGTCCAGCGAAACCAAGATCATCCAGAACATCACCACGGTCGTGCCGCAGATCATTCATTACGAGCGTGAGGGGCGCCAAGCTCTGGTGGGCGAGAGCCGCCAGACGTTGCAGGATCGCGTCGCCCGTTCGCTCGGCATTTTACGATCGGCGCACAGCATCAGCTCGGAAGAAACGATGCACCACCTGTCCAACGTGAGACTGGGCATTAACCTGAGTCTAATTGATGGTCTACAGATTCCGACGATCAACGAGATGTTCATTCACACGCAGCCGGCGCACCTGCAGAAAATCCAGGGCTCGGAATTGGACAGCCAGGGTCGCAACGCCGCCCGCGCCAACTACCTGCGGCTGCGGCTGCGCGACAACTCGGAAAAACACTGAGAATTCACCGCAATACTCACCGCGGCGTCTGATCGCCTGCAGGATCACCATGAGTCTCCCCCGACTTACCATGAAAGAATTCTGCACGATAACGAGGCGGGTGATTCGTAAATTGCCTGAGCCGTTTCATGGGTATCTCGAAAATGTCGTCGTGGACGTGGAACTGCGACCCAGCGCACGAACGCTGCGACAGCTTGGCTACCAACCTGATGCAGAGAATCGGTTGATGGGTCTTTTTCAAGGCTTGCCCGTGACCGAACAACATTACGGTGAGCGGCACCCGAACCGAATTTCGCTGTACAAACGTGCGATCGAGGCCGCTTGTCGCAGCCGAGAGGAGATTCAGTACGAGATTCGCCGCACACTCATGCATGAACTCGCTCATCACTTCGGGTTCTCCGAAGAGGACCTGGACGAATTTGAGTCAGAGCCAAGCCCGTTCGATACTGTGGAGCCAACGGAGGAATCATGAACAGGCCCAAGTACATCTGGCCGTTTCATACTCGGTTCGGGTGGATTGCCATCGCGGGTAATGACCGCCAGGTTTCGTTGTGTACGTTGGGGCACCCGTCCAGAGAGGCCGCGTTGCGGCGTTGTTCCAAGGTTGTTGAAATTGACTTGGTCGTTCGCGACTGGAACCCACGTGCTCGCCGGCAATTGAGCGACTACGCGGCGGGGAAACTTGTATCTTTCGATGATATTGCACTGGATCTTGAAGGAGTGCCGGATTTTCACCGAGCCGTGCTCGAAGCCTGCCGGGCAATTCCCTACGGTGCGACGCTGTCTTATGCGAAGCTCGCCGCCGCGGCTGGGCGCCCGCGAGCCGTGCGGGCCGCCGGCACCGCGATGGCCCGCAACCGGCTGCCGATCCTGATTCCTTGCCACCGTGTTGTGCGGAGCGACGGCGGGTTGGGCGGATATTCGTGTCCGCAAGGCGTTGGCCTAAAGCGACGACTGCTGGCGATGGAGGCCGTCGGAGTAAAACTTGATGGAATCAACCAGCGGCACACTTGCATTGACTCCAGATCGATTGCGGCGAAAGCGCGCGAAATCCGAATTCATCATTCGACGTGCTTGATGGTATCTTGCTGATCTTGTGACCTTCACTACCTTTTTTGAAAGGCTTCGCGTGCCACTGGCAAAAGACTTGAAAACGTGGCTTGTCGTTGAGTTGGACGGATCGCCGTGCATCGTCGAGCAGATTCAGGTGCAATCGCCGTCGGCCCGCGGGGCAAGCACGCTTTATAAGATTCGAGCACGTAACCTGCGCAGCGGCTCCAAGGTGGATGAAGTTTTCAAAGGAACGGACCTGGTTCGTGACGCCGACTTCTCGCGTCGCTCGGTTCAATACATTTACAAAGATGCCACACACTACCACTTCATGGACGACCAGGACTTCAACCAGTTCGCGCTCAGCGTCGAGCAAATTGCCGACCAAGCGGGCTACCTGGTTGAGAATATGGCCGGCCTGCTCTCGTTGGTGTACAACGGCGAACCGATAGGAATTCAACTCCCGACCACCGTCGACCTCCCCATCGTCGAATGCAACCCTGCTGTGAAAGGCAATTCGGCCACTGGCCGCACAAAGCCGGCCATGCTTTCGACCGGCCTGGCGGTGCAAGTGCCCGAATACCTCTCGCAGGGCGAACTCATCCGAATCGATACTACGACCGGCGAATTCGTCTGCCGTGCCGAACCGAGCAAGTCCTTTTGACGTGCATGCGTGTTACGTTTCCGGTTCGTAAGTGAACTTGAGCGGGAGCTTTCGCGCACGGGCGAGCGAATGGCATTGATCGACCCGAAACTCAGCTTGCTCCAGCGGCAGTGAAACGACATGGGCCAGCCCGGTGTGATGGGCCTTGAGCATGATCTGCATGGCTTCTTCTTCAGGCTTCTGAAAGTTCGTGCGAAGGACATGTACGACGAATTCCATGGGCGTCACGTCGTCATTGTGGATAAAGACGCGGTACATCGGCGCGTGGCGGGGCTCCTTAGTCGTTTCTTCTCGACGTGTAGGGGTCGTCGCGGATTGAACCACTGCTTGCTCGGACATTTTCATCACTCCATGCCACTTATTTTCCCAGCAACCGCTCGCAGATGTAAAGGTCAAGTGCCTCGTAGTCGCGCGTGGCACGGAGCTTTTCGATGAGAGACGAATCAAGGCTGCGCACGACGTCGAGCAGGTTCAGGAACATGCGGCGGCTGTTCGCGAGATGTTTTGTGTCGTCGGCCTGCTTGGTAGTTCGCATCGCCTTCACGTCGAGCCCCACGCATTCGCCCGAACGGCCGTATCCGTTCGTTTCCAGCACGCAGACCGTGTTGAAGGCGCGGCGCAGATCGACCGAGCCGAACATCTTGTCCTGGTCATACTTCAAACCGTTCTGGTCGTTGAGATGAACGCTCCAAAGTTTCTTGTGCCACAGGGCGTAGGCCATGTCATCGGACGGATCGAGCCCGGCGAGGATTGAGTGAGCGCTTTCAATCAGGATGCCCACGCGATCGGGAGCGGCCGTGCGATAGGCGATTCCCATCATGTGCCCGCACGTGGGCAAGTAGCTCTGATCCATCGGCTCATTCGGCTTCGCCTCACAGAGCAGTCGAATGTTCGGATCATGTTCAAGCTGGACATTCATGGCATCGACAATGCGGCCCACGGCGGCGACAGGGTCTTTCGACTCGCGAATGTAAGTTCCCTCGCGAGCCAGCCAGAGCACAATGTTTCGGGTGCCAATCATGCTCGCGATGTCCACCGCACGTTTTGATCGGTCGATGGAATACTTGCGATCGGCGGCTGAATTCGACGTGTAAGCGCCGTCGATCGTTTTCGGATGTTCCCACAACCGCGGTGCGATGAACTCACAGAAAAGCCCCTCGCCTTCAAGCAGCCTCTTCACTCTGGCCACTCCTTTTCCCGTTTGAATCGCGTCCCAATCGGCCGGCACCACGTCGTCGTCATGAAACTGCACGCCGTCGAAGCCGAGCTTTTTGTACGCCTTGATCTTTTGGGCGAACGGCACTTCGTTGCGAACCACAGGACCAAACGGATCAGCACCTTGGCTAATGTTCCATGGTCCGAATGTGAATCGGTAGGTTGTTTGTGTTGGCTTCGCCATGGTGTCTCCCTTGGAGTGCGGTGGCTTGACACCGCTTTGGTTTGGACTTCACGCGTCGTCAGACATATCCAATGTGGTGTCAAGCCACCACACTCCAAAGCGGGCGACATAGTGCAGTGGCAAATCGTGGCTGTCTAGTGCTCTTTCGCCGCCGCAGAAACTTGGCGCAAACGCCGAACCTTCGGCGGGCGTCCTTCGACGATGGTTATGTGCGTATCCGCAGCGAGAGATGTGTGCGATTCATGGCGGCCACTTGGCCAGAGGATTTCCAGGTTTTCAATCGACGCATGTTCCCCCAATCCGATGATCTGCCGCCGTTCATTCGAGGCCAGATAGCCATCGCCGCTGGAAATCTCCAGCAGTCGTCGCTCGCCCCCGGTTGTGACCCAACATCGCGTGTTAATTGAATCGCGGTTTGAGGCAGTGCCTACCAGTTCGAGAACGACGCGGTGCGATTGCGCGGCTGTCACATTTTCGAGCAGGGCCGCCTGTTCGTTTTGATGTACAACGACCAGATCGGGTCTCGCATCTCGGTTCCAATCGAGCCGAGTGACTCCGCGGCCGAGGTAATTCCCTTGAAAGTATTCGCCGGCTGACGCCGACACGTCCGCGAAGTTCAGCAGCCCGCCGTTACGATACAGTTTGGGCGGCATCTTCCATGCGGCATTGCGATCCTGCCGCCGATAGTCATCCACGTGACCGTTGGCCACAAACAGGTCGATGTAGCCATCCAGGTCTGCATCGAACGGCTGAGTGCCGAAGCCGAGCCAAGGAATGGTTTCGGCCACCAAACTGGTAGGCCGCAGGCTGTCGACAAATGTCATGCGACCTTGATTCAAGAACAGCCCGTTGGTTTCCAGATAATAATTCGTCACGTAAAGATCCAGGAACCCATTGGCGTCGAAGTCCGCGCAGGCGATGCCCATGCCGGCGCGTGCCAACCCATCGCGGCTCAGCGCGGCTCCGGCCAATAGACCGCACTCCTCGAATCTGAGTCCCGTCGCATTCGCGGTCGGCCTCTGATGACGGACATTGCGAAACAGGAAGTTGGGTGTGGTGTCGTTGGCAACATAGATGTCCGGCCAAGAATCGTTGTCCAGGTCGGCGATCACAATGCCTAGCCCCTTTCCGTCCGGAACTCGCACGCCCGACTGTTCGGTCACATCTTGGAAACGCCCATCGCCCAGGTTTTCAATCAGCACGTCCTGCTCCGCCTCGAACATCGAAGGATGGCACGTAAACAATGCTCCACTCCGGTCTCTGCAAACATCGATCGAGGCCAAGTAATTGACGACGTACAAATCCAGATCGCCGTCGCGATCCAGGTCCGCCAATGCGAGACTGGTGTTCATCCCTTGCACGTCGATGCCAAGCTCTTGAGAAACATCGGAAAACGTCCCGTCGCCGTTGTTGCGATAGGCACGGTTGCGGCCATAGTTGGCGATGAAGAGATCGGTAAAGCCATCGTTATCGAAGTCGCCCGCGCTGCCGCCGATCGTATATTCAGAGTCGCCCAGGCCCGCGGCTTCCGTGACCGGCAGAAACTCCATTCCGGCTATGTTGCGATAAAGCTGATCTCGATGGGTGAGATCGTTTGCGCGGGCGGGAAATCGAGATCCCTGGCTGAAATACAGATCGGGCCACCCGTCGTTGTCGAAATCGAGCACGCTGGCGCCGCCGCCGAGAGTTTCAAACAGATACTTATTTCCCGTGTTGCCAGTAAAATATTCGAACGTCACGCCAAGCTTGGATGAGACATCTTCAAAGCGGAGCGGCTCCTTGGACAAACCGCTTGGTGTGTCAAAGCTCCCAGTTACCGGCGCAGTGCGATTCGGCGAGTGATTAGAAGCGGGGTTGATTCGTGCCAAACGGTTGGGGCTTTGTGTCATCTGAAAACTCCTTCGCGCCAGCGAATGAAGCTCAGCGACTCTGTAATTCTGCGGCTCGATCCGAAGCACAAACTCGCAACAGTACATGGCATCTTCCCAGAGTTTGCTGTCCGACAAAAGTTCGGCCAGCCGAAGGAGCTGTTCGCACGTGTCCGTTGTATCGCGATCCGTCTGCGATTTCTTGAGGATTCGCTGTGCCGTGTCCACCAGGTTTTGCAATTCCCTGCCGCATTGAACATGAACCGTAGCCCGGTCCAGCGCCTCGGTTCGTTCGAGACACAAGCCAAGTTGGTAGTGTACGGTGGGATCACCCGGCTCCAACCCGAGTGAAGCCTCGAAGTACTCGATCGCTCGCGAATACTGTGCGGCGGCGAAAGCCAGGCGACCTTGGCAGCGGAGTATCCACGGATGCTGTGGGACTTCCACCGGGATTCGATCGATCGCGTTCTGGGCTTCATCGGTCTGGTCCAAATTCAACAACGCTTCTGTGAGCAGTGCCATTGCTTCGGCGTTGCGTGCGTCCGTCTGCAAAATGCGCCGCGCGATATCGGCGGCATCCGCGTGTTTGCCCAGGACAGAGTGGTAAACGGCCAAAGCCTGTTGGCTTCGGATGTCGTCTGGATCAGTTTTGGCCAGCGTGGCAATTCGTTCCAGCCAGTTTCCGACGAGAGTTCGCGGCACGTGGCCCGCGACAATGAAATCCAGCAAGTCCGCCAGTCCCCATGCATGAACGGCACGACGCGATCGCAGCAGTTCGCGCAAATCGTCACGACGAAGTTGGAGCATGTACAGCTCGCGCAGTTTGAACTCGGCATCTCTTGCCGCGGGGTCCAGCGCGAGGGATTTGAGCAGGGCCTCTTCTGACTTTGAGGCGCGGCCGAGTTGCAGAAAAATCACACCCTCGCGAAATCGTGCCCGTGCTCCGCCGAGGGCCGGCTCATCGCCGACGCGGGCCAGGAATTGAAGCGCTGACTCAGGATCATTCTCGTTGAGCGCCAAGTCACAGCGAAACAAATTGCCTTCAACATGTCTTGGAAAATGTCTCAGAAGGCGATCGGAAAGCTGCCTTGCCGCGCAACGGTCTCCTCGCGCCATCGCAGCACGAAGTTGCCGTAGCAATTCTTGAGGATCCGGAGTTGTGACTCGTCGAATGACCCAAACCGCGACAACCGATGCGACGACCACTGCGATTGCGGTAAGAATTCGCCACTGGATCGGCTTCGGGTTTTGGCTCAACACACTGGCACCAAGACTGGCAAGGCCATCTGTGGAAAAGGGAGAAAGGCGGAAAATACTTTTGATCTAAGAGGATTTTCAGTAGTTCAAAGCTTGGCGATGCGTGGCCGACGCAGCCTGCGTCGGCGTCTTGTTTTCAAGGCACCTGGTCTCGGACGCAAGCTGCGTCCGCCACGAACTTGGAACTACTGAATCTCTATTCGTTCCTTCTTCTAGGTCTCTCCTCGCCCCCCGATTCGATCTGTCGCACCGCGCCGCCGGCTGCGCGGCGAACTGCGAGATTGAGCTCATCTTCCTGCATCTTTTTCAGAACCGGCAACGCATCGGTCGCACCAGAACCGATTCGGCCAAGGGCATCGACGGCCGCCCGTCGCACCTCGAATTCGCCGTCGCTCAGGGCTTCAATCAGGGCCGGAACTGCTTCGGCCGCGGCTTGCCCCATGCGGCCCAGCGCAGCGGCGGCTTCGCTTCGAACGCCCATTTCTTCGGACTTGAGCGTCGATTGCACGGCAGCCAGGGCGGGCTTGGCCGCTGAACCCATTTCACGTAGCGCTGTGATCGCGATAATCAAAACGCCATCCGTCTTGTCGCTCAGCCCAGCGACAAGGACCGGTAGCACCTCGTCAGCCTCTTTGGTGATCTTCCAGATGGCCTCCGCAGCCCGCACTCGAACCAGGCCGTTTTCGTCGCTCATGGCCTTATTCAGCACCGACACCGCGTCACTGGCACCCGAACCAATTCTTCCCAAAACCTGCGCGGCCCGGCTGCGTGCCTGGGCGTTTTCGCCGGCCAAGGCCTCGACCAGTTGCGGCACAATCGTCTTCCCCATTTTTCCCAATGCATCCACAGAAAGTGAATGGACAATGGTGTCTTCGCTACCCAGCAGGGCAATCAACTCATCCGCGGACTCTGGACCGAGAACAGACAGCGTTTTACCGGCCGAGCGTCGCGGCAGGATTTCTTCGCTGTCCTCATTTCCCGGCATCTTCAGCACCGCAACCAGCGATGGAATTGCGTCCACGGCATCGGTGCCGAACTCGGCGAGTGCATCGGCGGCGTGCTGACGGACTGATGGATTTGTGTCTTTCAAAACCAGAATCAAGTCTGGAATCGAGTCCCTTGCTTCCGCGCCGATCCTGCTGAGCGCTTTAGCCGCCATCGCTCGAACTTCCGGATGCTTATCCTTAAGCGCCTTCCTGAGCGCAGACTCTGCCAGAGCCGCTTTCGCTCCATGCTCACCCAAAAGCCATGCGGCAATCTCACGTCCGAGCGCATTGGTTCCTTCTACTTCATGGATTAGGGCTGGGATGGCATTGGGTCCCAAGAGCCGCAGCTCATTAATGGCCCTAATGCGTACCTCCTGGTTTTGACTCCCCAGTCCTCTTGCGAGGCGAATGTTGGGGTCAGGTTCGCGGAATAACCAAAAAACCATCGCACAGATTGCCGTGAATGCAAGCAAACCTGTCAAACCGAATTTTAGTTTGAACCGCTTGGTGTCCATGAAATGTTCCCGATGCTACTAATTGGGGCGCACCACTCGAACCAAAGCCACTACGCTGGAGAGACCCTATTGCATCGGGCCTGCTTTGCAGAGTCAATGGGTGAATGATCAAGGAGCCGGCGGGCTCGATGCCCGAGCTCGCTCAATCAATTCCAAAAGTTTCGGATCATTCGGAACCAATTTGGCGGCCGAGTCTAGGTGTTCCAGTGCCTCGTCGCGTTGACCAAGTTCGAGGAGGGATTGTGCCAGTTCGCGGTGGGCGGGAAAATTGGTTGGCATATGACGACACGCCTTTTTGAAGGCAGCAATCGCCTGCTCGCGCTCACCACGATGCTGATGGTAGAGGCCAAGATTGTAATGGGCCGCGGCAAGGTCGGGCTGTAGGCGAATCGTCTCGCGATACTGCTCGGCGGCGTCGTTCCATCGCCCGCTCACCATGGCCAGGTTTCCCATTTCAAAATGGGCTGGTGCGGAGCTGGGGTCTTTTTCCAAAGCACGCTGCAGGATGGGCTCGGCCTTATCAAGCTGCTCGCTACGCAAATAGGCTTTGCCCAACAAGACGATTATGCGCACGTCGGCGGCTTCCTGACCGCCGGCTTGCTCCAGCAGCGCAATTGCTTGAGGAATCTGACCCGCAAAGATTTGCTGCGTGGCCACCTGCAGCGTCCACATGATTCCTCGCTTGTATTGGGAAACCTCAGCCAAAATCGGATCAGGCCATTCGTTGCCTGCCCCAGTCTCAGGGATCGATTCGAGAACCCGCAGTTGTTCTTCGACGGCCTCTTGATCGCCGCGCCGCTCTAGGATCTGGCACAAGAGCAAACGAATTCGCCTGCGGTGCGGATCCAGTTGAACCGCATCTTCGGTTCGGCGAAGGGCCTCATCAAGCTGATCGCGAAGAAAGGCCAGCCGTCCCAGGCAGAGCAGCACACGAGAATCACGCGGTGCCAGCAACTCCGCTTGATTCAACTGACGTTCAGCTTCTTGGAGCTGCCCGCGACCCAGCAACATTTCGGCCAGTTGAACCTTGGGCAAGGCAAGGTCGGAACGAATTTCCGTTGCCTTTTGGAAGCAGGCGATCGCCGCCTCGGGGTCCTGTCGTTCCAGACATAGGCCGCGCATGTAGGGCCAACGAACTTCGCCACGCTCGAGCCGCTCCGCGCGCGCGAGGCAGATCACCGCTTCGGAGAGGAAGTCCTGCGCGAGCAGAACCATGCCAAGTTTGCCCCACGATCTGCCGGAATACGGGGCGTTCAGCACGGCCGCGCGCGACTCCTCGATGATCGCCGCCATGCCCGGCTCCAAACTCGATGTCGCCACTGTCGGCAACTCAGCAAGTGCGGCCTTCCTTCGCGCTTGGCGGAACTGCCAGAGCAGCACTGCTCCGATGAGCAGCACCGCTATCGCGGCAACAGCCCTAGGATGGGTCACGAGAATCTTGCGAATTGACATCATCTCCCGTCGGTCCCACATGGGAATCGTTCGCTTGCCATCGCTCGAACAGAAGCCGCGATTCTGGATCGTCAGGAGCGATTCGCAGGGCCTCTTTCAGATGCTCCGTCGCCTGTTCGCGGCGGCCACTCTCCCACAACGTTTTGGCCAGTTCGCGCTGGACTCGAGCGTTTTCCGGCACACAACGGCAGGCATGTTCTAGCGCGTCAATCGCTCCCTCCGCATCACCCAATTCTCGCCGGCTGAGACCGAGATAGTAATACGCAATCGCATATTCAGGCTCCAACCGGACGGCCTCATGGTAATGCTCAATTGCCTCATGGTGCTGCTGGGTAACCCGGGCCAGGTTGCCCAATTCAAAAAATACCGGTGCTTGTTTTGGGTCTCGCTCGCGTGCGAACAGCAGCGTGTCCTTGGCGAGTGCCAAATCTCCGGTACGCAGATAAGCCTTCCCAAGCACAATTGCCACCTGGACATTTTGTGCGTGCCGTCCACCCGCCTCGTTCAGGAGCGCGATTGCTTCTTGCGCATGACCGGTATCGATTAGTTGTTGTGCATGGACCGCCGTCTCGGCAGGGTTATTTTTGAAACGAGCTGCCTCGGCGAGTAGCGGGTCGGGCCACTCGTAGTTCGGGGTGACGGGCGGAAGACTCTCAAGAACGCGAAGCTGTTCATCGACTGCGTCCGAGTCACCCCGTCGCTGATGGATCTGACAGAGGAGCAAGCGGATTCTGCGGCGTCCGGGGTCGATCTCTGCCGCCTGCGAGGTCCAACGAAGGGCCTCATCAATCCGTCCCTTCATGAAGGCCAGGCGTCCTAGTGCCAAGAGGATGCGCGAGTCGCCGGGGTCGATGTTAAGAGCGCGGTGCAAGTGTCGCTCCGCTTCATCCAATTCGCCGCGCCCCAGCAACATCTCGGCCAATTGCACTCTTGGAAGTGCCAGACTCTCCGCCAAAGACACGGCGCGTCGTATGCAATCCAGAGCGGTGTCGGGTTGCTGCCGCTCCAGAGAGAGCCCTCGCAGGTACGGCCAGCGGACCTCGCGTGGAGCGAGCCGCTCAGCCCGCTCGTAGCAGACCGCCGCCTCGGCGATAAATTCATTGGCCCACAACACGTTGGCAAAACGTCCCCAAGCCTCTCCCGAACTCGGGGCCATGCGCACGGCATTTCGAGCCTTTGCCAATGCTTCCGCGTTTCTGGATTCCAGATTGGAAATGTCAATGGTCGGCAATTCGCCGATCATCCTCGCCGTGGGCCGCCGGGTCTGCCACACTAAAGCAGTGACAACCGCAATCGCCACGCCCACGAGTGCAAGAACGATCCGAACCCTCAGTCTCGCCGAAGGTAGTTGACGATTCACACCGCAATTTCCTTAACGCGGGCTGCGCCCTCAACCGAATCTCCCCTCTCCCCGTCTGCGGGGAGAGGGGTTGGGGGTGAGGGGTTGGATGCCGAATGCTCGACCCCACGTACGCCCCCTCACCCCAGCCCTCTCCCCCGCAGACGGGGGAGAGGGAGCAAAAAATGCGCACGCGGCGCGCGCATGTGACAGAGTGAGACTCTATTGCTTCCGTCCCTCGCCACGACGAAGCGATCGCACGCCGTTTATTTCGCCACCCTCGAAGCGCTCTGGGTCCATCGACCCGTCGGGCCAGCGGACAGTAATCGAATCAATGTGCTCGGTATCTCCCAAACCGAAATGCACGCGCGGGTCGTCGGAAGATTGAAAACTGGATCCCGGTTGAACTCGCCGAATCCATTTGTTCTGGCCCGCCTGTACTTCAACCAATGCACCGTACGCGTCGCGGCCTCCGCACGCGGGATCAACAACTCGCAGGACCAGCCAATGCCCTTTCTTCTTCAGACAGTTGCGAACCACCCGCGCCGCCCCGGCAATGTTGGTAAACACCAAATCGAGGTCGCCATCACCGTCGATATCACCCACGGCCAGCCCCCTGGAAACCTCCGACTGCTTGGCGAACTCGCCGGTCTTCAATGATACGTCCTCGAATCGTCCGGTACCATCGCCCAGCAGCAACTGCTTGGTGTCGGCATAGGCCTGCCAGAACTGTCTTACGGCGGCCGGACCGGCCGAGTTGGGTGCGGGCGGACGAACAACGGGGCGGTCAATCGCTTGATAAACATGGCCATTAGCGACGACCATGTCCAAAGACCCGTCGTGATCCATGTCGGCAAGTGCGATTCCGAACCCGGTGTGCGGATAGCTCGCAGGTTTCAGGCCGGCGGCCGCTGTGACATCCTCGTAGCTAGCCGACGATTTGCGGAACAAGGTGTTCGATTCGGCCCGAAGGTTTGTCACGATCAAATCGAAGTCGCCGTCTCCGTCTATATCGCCTTCCGCGATGCCCATGCTGGCCGTGGGGCGGCCGAGTGAATTGTACCCGACACCTATCGGAACGGCCAATTCGCGAAACTTGCCATTCTGTTGATTGATCCACATGAAGTCGGCGCGGCCATCGTTGGCCACGAATACGTCTGGCCAGCCATCCTCGTTGAAGTCGCCTGCCCGTATACCCAGGCCAGGTCCCGGCTGGGCCGCAATTCCGGACGCGGTGCTGACATCTTCGAATCGCACGGCCGCCGCGTCCGTCTTGGCCGCCTCGATGTTCGTCACGTTGTGGTAGAGCTTGTCCCTCGTCGGTAAGAAGTTGCTCGGGTTGCAAAAGTCCTCTCGCCCATTGGCCAGCGTACAACTTCTGGGGCGAGAGTAGTCCACATAATTGGTCACGAACAGGTCCAACCGCCCGTCGCGGTCGAAATCGATAAAGGTTGCCGACGAGCCCCACTCGGTGTTGCCGACGCCCGATGAGGCGGTCACATCCAAAAACGTTCCATCACGCTGATTCAGGTACAGTCGATCTCCGCCGAAGTTCACGGCGTACACATCCGGATAGCCGTCGTTGTTGATATCGCCAACCGCCACTCCCATGCCGTAGCCGCGGTCACCCAGCCCCGATTGCTCCGTGACGTCGACGAAACGCCCGTCCGATTCCTGATGAAAGAGCCTGCTGGTCGCACGCGGCCCGTCGGGCCGGGCGAGAGGATGAGGATGTCCCCCGGTCCCATTTCTGAAATAGATGTCCACTCGGCCGTCTTGGTCGTAGTCGAGCAATGCAACGCCGGAGCCGACAATCGCCGGAAAGAAGAACGACGGTGGACCGGGATCATGGACGAAGTCGATCCCCCATTCACGAGTTACATCCATCAGTGGAAACTCAACCTTCTGGGGGACATTATCCGGCTGCTCGGCCTTTTCAGAGCCGTGCCGGTCCGGCGAAGGGGCGGGTGTGCAGCTAGAAAATGCCGCGCTACCGATGGCAACCATGACCGCGGCGAGAACGGTCAAGGCAACGCGACTCGCCCGGCTTGCGCGTGTGGCACTTCGACATGACAACAAAACCAGAACATCATCACACATTTGATTTTCAACGATCATCATTGGGGCCGGTTGACTCGCCCAATTCTTGCAAGAAGTTTCGCGCCTGCGTGTTCTGCGGATCAAGTCGCAGCACCTGGCGCAGGCGATCGATCGCTTCTACTTTTTCATGCCGCAGAATGTGCAGGCGGGCCATGAGAAGAAGTGTGGGCACGTGTTCGGGGGCAGCTCGCAGGACCTGCTGCAATTGTTCGCGCGCGGCATCTAGCTCGTTCTGAGCCATGTGCAATGAGCCTAGCGAGAACCGGAGTATCGCGTTGTCCGGGTCAAGCTCAATCGCGCGACGATAGGCATCGATACCTCGTGCGATATCACCGAGGAACTGGTGATAGATCATCCCAAGCGTGGCCAACGCAGCGACCTGATGAGGATACCGGGTCAGGCTATCTTCGAGAAGGTCGCGCGCCCGCTGCGGTTGTTGGAGTTCGACGAGAACGCCGGCGGCCTCGATATAGGATTCGATCATCTCCGGAGCTAGTTGGATTGCTTTTTCCAATTCCGCCAGCGCGCGTTTTCGGTCGCCGACAAGATGCAAGGCCGAGCCCAGGCCCATTCGTAAGGCTGCGTCGTTCGGGTACGACGTGACGGCGCGGTCGAAGGCAGATGAGGCCAGCCGCGCGTCGCCTTTGAGCATTGCCGCCATTCCCAATCGGCGCCATCCCTCGCGATGTAACGCGCCGCGCTCGGCGAGGTTGTCCAACATGTCGATACCGCGATCCAAGTTTGCCTGGTTCCCTTTGAATATCGAATAGGCGATGTGCGCTATGCCCTCGCGCTCCTGTTTCATCCGCGGGTCGTCCCAGAAATCACGCAGGCGAGCAATCTGGGCCGGCGGTTGCTCGCTCTTGTTTTCACGGCCCTTGGGTCGCCGAATCCAGTGGTCGGTGTAGACCGTGTGCTCGACGTAAGTGGGCTCACCGCGCGGCATGTGACAGGTGATGCAGTCATTCTGCCGGTCGGCCACACTGGAATCCGCGACTCTCGTACATGACGCCGGCGCGTGGCAACTCAGACAGCTCTTGCGATGGATTTCAGCCGGCACCTCGCGCGAAGCGACGTGAGGATCGTGACAGGTGACGCAGTTGAGCCGCCCATTTGACTCCGTGTAGCACCGGCTCTGGACCATGCGTGCCGCGTGACTCACGATTCCAAAAGCGTCCGGGTCCGCGGATTCCACGAGGTAGTCGCAGCGGAAGTCAGCCAGACGCAATCCGGGCCTATAGCCAAACTGGTCTTGGTCGGGAAACGGGAACTGGGCGTCACCTTGCAGGTGACATTGGAAGCAAACGTCATCTTTGCGATCGGGCGGCAGCCGAGCCGGGTTCACAAACATCTCCCGGCCGATGCCGTGAGTGGGTGGTTCCCAACCGTCGCGCTGCTGTCGCACATGCCACTGGGCAGGTCCATGGCAACGCTCGCAGCCGATGCCCCCGGCCCTGGACGACTCGTAGAGATTGAACGTGCCCTCCACAAGTTGTTTGGAGTCGGTGTGACACGAGACACAGCCAGCGGTCAACGGCCGCTCGAATCGAAAGTTGTACGCCAGAGTGCTGGGGCTCAAGTCCCAGCTTGCCTTCTCTCGGAACCACCAGATTGGCATTTCGTTCAAGTAGCCATTCGAGTCGCTCACATAGCCGCGTGCGTGCTCACCGGAACCGATTACATAACTAATCTCTCGCACCAACTCGTGTGTGACGCCGCCTTGTTCGTTTAGACGGAATTCCTTTTGAAAGAACTGGTCATCTCGAGCAATCATCTCGTAGTGCAGGTCGCGCTTCTGGTCGTACACCTGGTTGTTCTGCTCGAAATTCTCGATTGCATTCGCACTCGTTAGCGGTTGCCAGGTTTGATTCATGGGACTGCGCTTGTAGCTGTCGTAGATGGCCCCGTGGCATTCTCGGCAGCTTTGATCGCCCACGAATTGAGGTGTCAACTCGGGAGCTTTTTTGGTGCTGCCGGCGGCCAGAAACCACCATGAGAACGAACCGGCCACGAGCAGCGCGCCGCATGCAACCAAGGTCACGAGTTTAGTTTGTGAACGGAACATGCAAGGCCTTAGAGGCTATCCGAAAACCGACGAATCATGGTAGTGCGGCCCCTTGTGGGCCGAAAAAGTCCGGCACAAGGCCGGCCGCTACGGGTTTTTGGGATAGTTGCTTAGTTCGGACCCGCTGAGCTACCCAGTTCCCGCAGGATCTGCTGGGCGTATTGGTTTTTAGGATCTAGGATCAGCACCTGTTCAAGACATTTTATCGCCTCAGACTTTTCCTGTCGCAGCATGTACACTCGCGCCAGGGTTAACAATGCGGGCACGCTGTCCGGAGCCAGCCGCAAGGCCAGTTGCAATTGTTCGCGTGACGCCTCCAGATTGCCCTGTGTCATGTAGGCAGCTCCCAACGAGACACGAAAGTATACGTTGTCCGGGTCGAGTTGGATCGCGCGACGGAATGCGTCGATGCCTTGATCCATGTTAGCCAGGTCTTGGCAATGTACCGTAGCGATCATGGCTAGCACGCGCGGCTGGTGCGGGTTAAGTCGCAGACTTTGCTCCAAGACGGCCAAGGCCCGCTCCGGCTGTCGTCGTTGCATGTGTATCGCACTGACTTCCGGATATGCGTCCAACTGATCCGGTGCGGATCGATTTGCACTTTCCAGTTCGGCCAGCGCACGATCGAGGTCCCCGAATGCCCCTAAGGCCATCCCAAAACCCATCTGCGACTTGCCATCGTTCGGGTCCAGCCGGAGCGCCTGTTGAAAGGCGGAACCGGCCAGGGAGGGATCGCGCTTGGCGAGCCCGGCCATGCCCAGCCTGCGCCAGCCTTCAAGGTGCAGATTGCCATGCAACGCAGCCTTTTGCAGCAGCTCAATTCCGAACTCCAAATTGGCTCTGCCTCCCTTGGCGAAGGCAAAAGAGAGGTGCGCCAGTCCCTGCCGCTCTTCATCTGGTTTTGGGTCGTCCCAGAAAGCTCGCAACAGGACCGGGCCGGCGGGCAAGGGTTTAGGTTCAGTTGTGTTCTCGCTCTGTTGTGGTCGCCGAATCCAGTGATCCGTGAACACGGTGTGTTGCACATCCGCGGGGTGCCCGCGCGGCATGTGGCATGTCACGCAGTCGTTTTGTTGATGAGCCACACTACCGTCCGCTGTGCGCTTGCAGGAAATTTTCGTGTGACAGTTCAGGCAGGCACTGAGATAAGTCTCGGCCTGCACTTCGCGAAGCGGCACGTGCGGGTCGTGGCAGGTAATGCAATTGAATCGACCCGCCGATTCGGTGAAGCATCGACTCTGGACCATGCGAGCCGCGTGACTGGCAATGCCAAACTTGTCGGGGTCAGAAGTCTCCGCCTGGTAAACGGAGCGATAGTCTGCCAAACGCAGCCCGGGTCGATAGCCGTACTGTTCCATGCCCGGATTGACGAATTCCGCGTCGCCCTGCAGATGGCACTGGAAGCAGACGTCGTCTTTGAGACTACCGGATAGTTGCGCGGGGTTTACGATCGTCGGCTGAACCGCGGTCTGGCGTGGCGGTTGCCACCCGTCGGTTTGTTGTCGCACATGCCATTCGGCCGGTCCATGACAGCGCTCACACCCAATTCCTGTCGGCACCGGCGACTCGTACTTGTTCAGCGTCGCCTGGACAAACTTTGGATAGTCGTTGTGGCAAGCAATGCACCCGGGGCCTATCGGCCGGTCGAATCGATGGTTAAAGGTCTCATATCCGGGACTCAACCCCCATTTCTTTTCGTCGCTGTACCAGGAGATTGGCAGTTGGGTGAGGTACCCGCCCGAATCCGCCACGTAACTGCGCACGTGCTCACCAGAGCCGACAACATAGCTGGCTTGCCGCACTAGTTCGTGGATTAGGGCACCATACTCATCGAGTCGATACTCTCGCTGCAAGAACTGGCCGTCGCGAGAGATCATCTCATAATGCAAATCACGGCGATGATCGTAGACTTGATTGTTCTCCGTGTAGTCTTCAATGATGTTCTCCGATGTCGGAAGGTACCACGCGCGTCCCATGGCGGTGCGCTTGTAGCTGTCATAAACAGTGCGATGACAAGATCGACAACTTTGGTCTCCAACGTAGCCAGGCGAAGAAACAAGTTCCGGCGGCGACTGCCACCTGGCGTGCCACCACCACCGCCCGGCAACACCGAAGACCAGGGCAACGCCAATCAAGCCGGCCAGTTGTGAGATCTTTGGTCGATGCCACATAGTCGTAGTTACGGTTCAATCATTTCTTCTCGGGCACGCAACACGACAAGGGGGGCGGCTCACGACCGCGTGTCGGGGAAAACGCAATGGGCTTGGGTGTCGTGATGGTCGGCTTCGGGTTGCCTTCACGGATAGTCACGATCGCATCGAGCGGAAAGCTGTTGTATGTGTCCGTTTTTCCGGTGGCTGGCCAGGTTATCGACACCTGACGAATCGCGGTCGCATTGCCTAACCCCATCTCTTGCTGCAGGCTCGACGAACCAAAACTGCCACCAGTTCCGACAGTCGAATAGACGGACCGCTGACCTCCAGGAAAACTCACGTCCACTCGGATCCTTGCACCGATCGCCGACCGGTTACTCCGATTCCCTTCCAAACGGAGTGTGAGCCATCGGTTTCCAAACCCCGGGTTTTCGAACAGGGCATTGTGCGCCACATCCGCCACGGCGAAGCCGCCCATGTCCGCATAGATGTCCTGATCGCCATCATTGTCCAAGTCTGCAAATGCAATCCCGTGCCCTTTCTGTAGATGGCCGAACCCGCCAGCGGTGGTGACGTCTTGGAACCTTTTTCCCCCATCATTTCGAAACATGCGGTTCGGAACCAGGGTTCGGAAATCCGGGTCACCTGTTCCCACATAGAAATCCAGAAACCCGTCGTTGTCGAGGTCGCCAAAATTGCAGCCCATTGCAAGCAGCACCTTGTCCAGGCCAACTGCTTTCGTGACGTCTTCGAACGTGCCGTCTCTGTTGTTCCGATACAGGATTGGAAGGGGTCCTTCATGAGGTGACCCCAGATACTCGGCAACGATGTGTTTCAACTGCGGTTCGCGCTGATCGTAGCCAAAGACCATCAGGTCTTCCCAGCCGTCATTGTCGTAGTCCCAGAACCAGCACGGGAAGCTCCAGATCGGTTCGGACACACCTGCCTGTTCCGTGACCTCGGTGAACTGCCACCAAGGGGCGCCGTCGCGTTTTCGTTTCTCGGCCGAGGATGCATCCTTCAGACCGGACGCCGGCCCATCGTTGCGAAACAGCAGATTGGTCTGGCCGTTTCGAGATACGAACAAATCCGGGCGTCCATCATTACTGTAGTCGCCCCACACTGCTCCCTTGCACACACCCAGGACCGCCAGGCCCAGTCGCGCGGCACACTCGGTGAAAGTGCCGTCTTGGTTATTGTGGTACAGCTCGCACGGGTACTGTGTCGGCGGTGCCGGCTCGTTACCGACGAACAAATCCAGCCAGCCGTCGCCATCGAAATCGGCCCAAGCACCAGTCTGCCTCGGGCGAAACGACAGCATGCCGGCCGCTTCGGTCACGTCTTCGAAGGTCCCGTTTCTGCTGTTGCGCAACAGAGAGTTCGGGTGCCGGCCCTCCGACTTCTGCCAGCCGCCGCGCAATACCAGCGCGTCCGGGTATCCGTCGTTGTTGTAGTCCGCATGGCTGAGATTCAGGCCGCCGATGATCCCCGTCAGTCCCGCTCGCTCGGTCCAGTCCGTGAACGTGCCATTTCCGTTGTTGTGAAACAGGCGTAGCTGATCCGTGAGACCCACGGACGATACCATCACGTCCAGGTGTCCATCGCGATCAAAGTCTTCGACAATGACCCCGCCGGCAAGACCGGGTGCGTCTGCACCGAGGTGCGGGGCAACATTGTAGAATCGTGGAAAACTGATCTCCGAGGTAAACGCTTCTTCGGGAATCAGCCACTGAGGGGGCACCTTGTCCGGATACTCCCCCAAAGTCATGAACGTAATGTTGAGCAGCCATCGAGCCGTCAGGTCGTTCGGGTCTGCCTCGAGTGCCGCCAGCCATTCATCGACCGCAAGTCGGGAACCGCGTGGATTCTGATGGACCGCGAGACTCCCCGGTCGAATCGGAAATAGGCACGAAGCGCAGTTGTGTTCCGCAATGCAGTTGTCTTGTTCCGCAATCCTGAGATAGCAAATCCCCAAATCGGTGTGGAGTTTGTCCCTGGCCCCTTTAGGTCCCGCACCGGAAAGCCCCTCGAGCAGTTTGATCGCAGAACGGTATTGATTGATTGCCTCCTCATTTCTGCCGAGCAAGCGGAATTGGTGGGCCAGGGCCTGGCGCAGCATCGACTGCTGGTGGTCATTGAGCGGCTGCGACAACGCGAACTGCATCTGCCCGATGGTCTCTTTGTTATTGTGCCCACTTTCCGGACGGGATGTGCGGGCAACGAGTGCCAGCCGATCGGCCATGCGCTTGGTACCAGGAGCAACAAACGGCGTAGACTTCCGAACAACCAGTCTGGTTGCGGCCAAGCCAGCTACTCCGCAAAGCACAACCAGGAGTGCGATCCAGTAGCGCGAATGAGAGGTGATTGGGCTAGTCATTCGAGCTCGGCCCTTTCTGCCTGCGAGCTGTACCAAAATTCCGAAAATGAATGCCGCGCAAAAACTAGGCTCTGCAGGTGCCAAATGCACCTGCAAGAGCCTCGGTGTTGTGCAAATCAAACTGGGTTTCCTGAGCGATATTCATCGTCGCTCAAGGGTCTTTTCTACTGATCACCCGACACTTTGCCAGTTGCCTTGTCAACCGAGTAAGGTGTCGACATGGAAGGTGCGGCCCTTTTGCCAGGGGCTGGCGTTGGCGCGCCTACCTGGACAACCCATTGGGTGTCATTATCCGCTATCGACTCGATCTCTCCCTTGATTCCAGCAGCGTTTAAGTGCTCACGGACCTTATCTTGATCTGCCTTACTGATTCCTGCCACGGGATCCACCTGCTTCATTTGAACTTTTTCACCACATCCCGCGGCCAGGATCGAAACGAACAAAAGCAGACCAACTGTTCCCAGACTGACCTTATGGATCATGCCGAATCTCCCCCCTAGAGTTAATGGTCTTTGCATCTCAAGTCATCCAAAGATTAGCCGGAAGCAAAACACTTCGCAAACATCGTCTCGGAATCCCGTGCAGAGAGTTTTCAAACTACCGAAGCTACCATGACTCCACAAGAATAGCCCGGCGACCTTCTCAGCAGAATCCGATAAACTAGTTGCTAATCTTCGTATTGTCGATGTTCTCCTGTTGATTGACGGTAAGTATGGCTCGGAAAAGACTCGTCCTCGTTGGAAGACCACTATGCTCAATATTCTGGCTAAGGTATCGGACCGTGCCATCCAAAAACATTGCATGTCCGCCACCAGGATGGTAGGAACCCGGTTGCGCCGCTCTGCCATTGCTAACAGCTAGCGGGGCCAGGACTTTCTTAAAGGGAGGAATGGCAACATTCAGCCCTAATTCTGTAATCGCGACTGGGGTGTAAAACCAAGGAGAATTCGTGTCGAAGTAACAACAATCCTGGTACACGATCCAACGGGGTGAATGATTGAGGTACCATAATGGGTAAACAGGTGTTCCCCACTCTGCGCCAAACACGTTCGCAGGCTGCCCCTGGCTTGGACCAGGAACCTTTGCTCGTACTTCCAAGGCGAAAGTGCTGTTTGCCAAGCCATCTACCACTCTTGATGCGGTAAGTACGTCGTGCCTATAGCCGTTGAATGCGGCTCCAAGCTCAGGCTCTTCCCACACTTGAAAAGCTCCCCAGCTCGAAGATGGGCGAGGGGCAGGGGCGAGCCACGGACCTGCGGAGATTGTGCCGCAATAGTTTGAAATCGTCTGGAGCCGTTTTCCAGGCATGCTAACGCCTAGGAGGTTATCCTGTGGCGTGTTTGTATGGTCGGATGGGCATGTGTAATTGTTCAACTGGCTGCAGATAGCCGTGACATTGATCAGCAGCGAGTACGGCGGAGAGCCCGGGCAAAGATTGTCACCACCTTTGAAGTTAATCGAATTGTAAGTCTGCGAATGGTCCACGTACGGCAGGATCATTGCCATCCACGAGTTTGGAATGGAGAAAGAATCTCGCTGTGGAAGCGAAGTGGGGAACATTCCAAAGACGTCGTGGTAATTGTGAATTCCTAGCCCGATCTGCTTCATGTTGTTTTTGCACTGCGTTCGGCGGGCCGCCTCGCGTGCCTGTTGGACGGCGGGCAAGAGCAGCGAAATCAAAACTGCGATGATGGCAATCACAACCAACAGCTCAATCAGTGTAAAACCAACCTCTCGTTTCCTAATCATGGTAGCTCCTCCAAAAAGAAATGGATGAATGCAAACCCTTTCGTTCACACAATCCTCGCGCAGGTTTGACCCAAACGCCTGCACGTGTTGTCTGAGATATTAAGGTGGCCAAAATCGAGATGCAAGCAAAAAAACCGGAATTCTTCATTCCGCCTATTTCCGTCGTAGAAATTCGATCAAGTCACGAAATTGCTCGTTGGTCATGTCCTTGGGCAGACCCTCGGGCATTACGGACGTGGGTTTCACGACGTGCTCATCGATTTCGTCGCGCGGGATTATGTCAAGCTTGTTGTTTTCGCCCTGAATCGTGACGCCGGCAGGGGTTTCGGCCACCAGCTTTCCGGAGATGACTTTGCCGTTTTTGGTCGCCACGATGTGTGTGTAATAGGGAATTCCCACGACGCGGTTGGGGTCGAGAATGTTGATCAGCAGGTACTCGACGCTCCGGTCGGCTCCCGTGATGTCGGGTCCGACGTCGGCACCCTTGCCCTCGAATTTGTGACACACGGCACATTTCTTTTCGTAGGCGTCCCGCCCGGCGGCGGCATTGCCCCGGCCGCTGGCTGCCACGCGACGCATCCGTTTCAAAAGATCATCGATCTCTTGCGGTGTCTGACCGCGCACCGATCCCCAAACTTTTTCGAGTTGGGCTGTCAGTTGCGGCTCCTTGATCGCCGCGATCCGTTGGGCCGCCGGGGCGGACAGTTCCTCGCGCGAGAGTGTTCCGGCCGCAATTGATTCCAACAGGGTCGCCGCCCACTCACGGCGACCGGTGAGCAGCATCAAAGCCTCACTGCGAAGCGGTTCGCTCAGCGACTTCCACTTGCCGATCACGAGCGCCGGGATTTCTCGGCTATCGTAGCCGCCGAGCGCCCGCAGCACCTCGCCGCGCAGTTCCGGCGGCCCCTCGCCAGCGAGCAGTTTTTCCAGCGTAGCGAGCGATTCAGGAAGTTGTGCCACGGCAATTGATCGCACCGCCACGACACGCTCTGCCGTCGGTCGTTTCGCGTCGGCCGCGATCCCGTGCGCCTCGCGAATCACTTGCGGATCGCGGAAGTTGGCGCCGAGCCGACGAATCGCCGCCTGCACCCCGGCGTCCGAGTCCTTCTTGAGCTTGGCATTGGCCTCGACCCAGCCCTCTGGCGGCTCGACACGTCGGCCCTCGAATGCGGTGACCAGTCCATTCAGCGCCGCTCGCCGCACTTGGTTGTCCTCAACCGTGGCTACGAAGTTCACGCACGCGGCGAGGTCGTCCGGTTTCCCCGTCGCCGCGAGTCTGCGCATGACACGCGGCACGAGGTCGCGTTGCACGATCATGTGATTTGCCGCGTCGGCCGTCATCAGCCACGCGAGTGTCTGATCGCGCTGCTGGACGACGACCGGCTCGAGCGCGAACCAGATCATCAGAGGAATCGCCGGGTCGTTCGCGTCTTCGTCATGCATCGCAAGTCTTCGCAGGACTACCGCCGCGGCCGACGGACTGAGCCGCTGGGCCGTCGCAGCAAATTGAAGTCGGACATCGGCACTGCGTTCGATGGCCGCAAGCGAGTTCAGAAGCCAGCCACGGAGGGCTTGCTCTTGCTTCGTAGCCTGTTCGGCCGACCAACTGCCGCGTTCGAGAGATCCTGGCGGGGCCTCGTTGATCAGGCGAATCGCCCAGCTCCTAACCACCGGGTTATGGTGTGCCGTAGTGCTCCCAGCTAATTCGGCGTCGATTCCCCCGACGGCGTGCAAAACCCATAGCGCACGCAATTCAATCGCATTGGGTTCGTCGTTTTGAAGGAGGTCACGCAATCTGGGCGCTACTGACTTCGCCTGCCGCTCATCGAGTAATCTCAGCGCAGTCCGGTAAACAAACGGGTTCGGACTTTTGAGTTCCTCCGCGAGTTGCTCGGCCGAGAGCTTGCCCATATCGCGCGTCGGCGGCGCCTTCACCCCCTTGCGGACAATCTTGTAAATGCGGCCACGCTCTTTGTCCCATGCGTCGGGCGGCGTCTGATGGCACGGCCATTGGTCGTGCCAGTCGGTGATGTAGATCGAGCCGTCGGGGCCGATCGCTTGATAGACCGGGCGGAAGTTTTTGTCGCCGGATTGGAGGAAATCGGGCGCATGCGAGGCGATGAAGGTCGATCCGTTCGGTTTCAGCACGTCGCGTTTGATCGAGTTGCCGTGGATTGAGCCGAAGATGACGGAGCCGCGCAGTTCTTCGGGCCAGATTTCGGTGTCGAGCACGACGCAGCCGGCGTGGGCCCAGCCGGATTCTTCGTGGTGCCGGTGGTCGCTGATTTCTTTGAGCTGGCCGAAGTCGAACGGGTTGCGGTTCTGGCCGGCCTGCCGGATGTAGCGTCCACCGGGAATGATGTGAAACATGTGCGGGATCACGCAGCAGGTCAGAAACATATTGCCGCGGTTGTCGAAGTCGATGCCCCACGGGTTCGACGTGCCCTCGGCGAAGATTTCGAACTTGCGCGTGCGCGGGTGGTAACGCCATACGGCGGCGTTCATGTCGATCGCGGGTTCGTCGGCGTCCGGCTGGGGGCTCGCGGACTCGACCCCAGCCACCCGCTTTACCTTCGAGTGCGTGAAAACGCCGTGGCAGCCATAGAGCCACCCGTCCGGTCCCCATGTGAACGTGTTCAAAAGCTCGTGCGTGTCGTGGCGGCCGAAGCCAGTGAGCAGTTTTTGCGGCGGGCCGGCCGGCTTGTCGCCGCTCTTGTCGATCGGGATGAACAGCAAATCCGGCGCGGCGCCGATGAACACGCCGCCGTGTCCGACGGCAATGCCCGTCGCCAGGTTGAACCCGTCGGCGAACAGCGTGATCTTGTCGGCGCGGTGGTCTCCGTCGGTGTCGTCGTAGATCTTGATCCGGTCCTTCGGTTTCTGCCCGGGCGGCGTTCCTTTTGGGTACTCGAACGATTCGATCGCCCACACACGCCCGCGCTCGTCGAAGCACATCGCGATCGGATTGATCAGCTCCGGCTCGGCGGCAAACACCTTCGCCTCGAATCCGGCGGCGAGCGTGAATCGCTTCACCGTCTCCTCGGGCGACAGATACGGCTGCCCGGAATTGTGCCGCAGACTATCCTGGGCCTCGGCCTCGCCGAGCCAGCCCGCGGGCAACATGACCAGTGTGCAAGTGCAGCCGAGCGTGTAAAGTATTAGGTAGGCGGCTCTCACCAGGGGGTCGCGGATGAATCGGTCGCAATTCGAGCTTGTCGTCGTCATGAAGTTCTCGCCTCGTTGAGGTTCGTGAGGTAGCGAGTGCCAAGTTTATAAGACAACCGAGCGGCTTACCAGCGACGGAGGCACGTGGGTTAGTCCCGGCACGCCGGGACTGCGATTTCATTGGCTTCCGCACGCGGGACGCGTAGGCTACGATTCACTCGTATCACTCGAAAGGGGGAAGTCATGATCAAGCTCAAGAAGATTATGGTGCCGACAGATTTTAGCGAACCGTCCGAGTCGGCGCTGAAGTACGCCCGTGCGTTCGCCGAGCAATTTGGAGCATCGCTCCACCTGCTGCACGTCGTTGAAGATCCGTTCCTGTACGCCCCGACCTCCGAAGGCTACGTCGTGCCGCCGCACCTGCACGAAGAAATGGAAACCGCAGCCCGCGATCGCCTAAACGCCGCTCTCACGGCGGCCGACCGCGAAAAGTTCCAGGCCCAGCTCGCACTCAAGCACGGCAGCCCATTCGTCGAAGTCGTGCGCTACGCCCGCGACGAAGACATAGACCTCATCGTCATGGGTACCCACGGCCGCGGCCCCATTGCCCACATGCTCATGGGCTCCGTCGCCGAAAAGGTCGTCCGCAAGGCCCCGTGCCCCGTGCTGACCGTCCGGCACCCAGAGCACGAATTTGTGATGCCGTGAAGGAGCGGAGAGCGGAGGGCCAAACGTTACGAAATCGTTTCCGCCCATCGCTTCTGACTCTCCTCCCTCTGCCTGCTTCACCGGTACTAGTGAAACGGCACCCCCAGGACGAGCCGTTCCCCTGCGCAGATCTCTGCGACACCGTGCTTCACCGGCTGAAGGCCGCACGCGCCGCCGATCGTGACGAGCCGATCGCGCGTGCAAAATAGGATTGTGTCGCCTTGCCCGGCGGGGACAGAGCGTCGCCGCGACTTTGGACGTTCCGGTACGTCGCAGAGCAGGAAATCGCCGCCGCGAAATCCCTCGGATTCCGGGTCCGCCGGATCGGCGCGGCGGCTGAGCACCGTCGCCATCTGAATGGGGAAGAACACCGCGCCGCGCAGGTCGCGGTGCAGGGCATTGAATCCGCCACGGCCGTATCGGAGCAGGATCGGCGTCGGCACCGTCTGGCCGGCCTCGTGGCATACGGTTCGGAAGTCCTTCCACTCGTCCGGGAACCGTTCCGTTTCGCCGAGCAGTTCCTGCCACGAGTTCGCGATGCGCGCGACGTGCGGGTAAACCACACGACGCAGCGCAGCGACGCTGTCGGGAAACGGTGCTCGGAAATAGCGATACACCCCTCGGCCGAAGTCGGGCTGGTCCATTACCACCGTCTTCGCAAACCGTGCCTCGTCGTCAAACATCGCGGCGATCGCCGTGCAGGTCTCCGGCTCGATCAGTTCAGGAAGCAGCACGAAAGCATCGCGAGTCAGGCGGAAGCCCAACTCGTCCCAATCCAGCGCCGCCAGCCGGTTCTCCCACGTTGCGACTTCGCGCGGCGACGGCATTGGCGGCTGAGTCGGTGCCGCCTTGGCGACCACGACGGCTTGCGACTGTTCGACGGCTCGGTGCACCTGCAACTCGACTCGCTGCCCGGCAAGCGCCCGATACGACTCCAACTTGTCCGCGTAATGCCGCGTATCAGCGGCGTGCTTGACGGCCTGCGTCTGCAGTGCGACGGCCTCATCGACGAGCCCCTGTCGCAGCCGGATGGCCGCGAGTTGCGCGTACGGTTCCGCGAAGTTCGGAGCCATGCTGATTGCCGTGCGGAACGATTCCTCCGCCTCAACCTGCTTCTGCCTCATCAGCAGTAGCGTCCCCTGATCGTTCCACAGGACCGGGTTGTCCTCCTGCGTCGCGACTGCGCGGCGAATCAGTTTCTCCGCGAGATCGAGATTCTGTTCCTCGTTCGCCGCCTCCCACGCCTGCTCGGCGAGCTTTCGAGCACGGCGACGTTCTTTGACTTTCTGTCTCTTGGGATTCATCAGATCTTCCTCAGTCAAAACGAGGGGGCACCCCTCGCAAATTGTGTTTGGTGACCGGTGCCACGATGGTCAGAAAGGACCGCATGGATAGAGCGTCTCGGCCCCGCAGCGGATCGCGCGTTCAAAGGGATCCGGTGGCAGACGCTCTAACTCAGGAAGATTTGTCGGAAGTCTCGCACGGAAGAATTGTAGCCGGCAGCCGCGGTTTGGTGAAGACAATTCGGGCGATGGATCGCCTGACATCGATTATTGCAGACACGCGCTGCGGATTGGTGCCGTCTGCTGCCACGTGATGTTACCAATTTTGCAAGAGGATAATTTTCGGGAAGTCGGCATGGACGGCCTTGTAGAGCGGTTCGTCTGCCGTGACGCCCGGCAATCCCAAGTCTTGCGTGAGCGCGACGAACAATGCGTCGTATACGGCGCGGTCGTACTTTGCGGCGATCTCCATGGCGGGTTTCAGCAGCCGGACGGCCGGTTCAACATGGACCGGGATGCGCAAAAGATCATCGAGAAACTGGTTCGCTTCGTCAGGTGTAGCCAAGCCTCGGTGATATCGTTTCCAGATGGCATTGGCCACTTCAGGAAATAGCAAATCCAGAATGATAAGGCGTTCGCCCTTCAACGCCACGTCAGTGATTAGCCGCTGGGCCTGAGCGGAGTCCGGTTCGGGCAAAATCCACTTGGCCACCACGCTGCTATCCACGACGGTGTCGCTCATCGACTCCGGTCCTCAGCGATGTCGGTGGTGCTGTCGGGAAAGTAGCCGCGCGCGGCGACGATCCTCGCTTGCCGTTCCTGCACTCCCGCAAGCCAATCGCTCGCATCACAGGACTCGAGTGGCTGGACACTGAGCCGGACTCGCTGATTTTCAGGTAGCCCAACCTCATTCAGCGGCTTGAACACGCCGTCTTGGTAGATCGCTTCGACTTGGCTCATTATCGAGTCACCTCCGATGCCATTCTACCAGGCCCCGTGGACTGACAAAACCCAGCGCGCTGATAATGTCGTCTTGAATGATGAAGGCATGGCTGACCCAAGCAGCCGGACGGCACAGAGCGACCCTGACGGCAACACATGCTATGCGGCTACGATGTACTTTGCGGCGAGGATGAGTTCCGTCGCGAAATACTCAAACCTTGTTTGTATTGGGTTTGAAGCATACTGGGATCGTAAGAATCCACCGGGGCGACGATCGCGTGGTGCCAATGGAATATTACCCAAAACCTGGGTTTCAAATTTCTTCACGCTATGTCGGCTCTTGTGTGCGATAACATTTCGGATAGTCTGGCATTGGGCCAGGCTTCTTCGTTGTTGTTCAGCCAGGATGGTGAAAGGTCGCCCTCCTCTGAAGAATAAATTGGCACGCTCCAATGTGCGATCATAAGGCAGCCAGTCTGCATACTGCCTTCCGGGGCCAAGTACGATCTCGCGAGCAATGATCGTCGTTCCGACATTGATGCGAGGGACAACACCCCTCTGCTTCATGTGATTTCCAACCATTAGCCCTACGAACAAATTCTCGATGAAACCCTCAAACGCGGTGAAGGCACTTATGAATAGGCCCTCATACATTTGCTCCACAGCAACCCGACCCAGAATGGAATTGTGGTGAAGCTTCTCTACCCTTTTCCGTGTTGAGTCGAGGGATCGTATTCGCCGGGTGAACGCGTCATACAAGTCCTTACTTGACTTTCTTGACATCGCAAGTATCCCGCAGGAACCTCATCTGAGTTTGCCTTGTTCCAAGGTTGCCAGTAGCTCCTCGCAAGACTTTGAGAAGCTCCTCGGAGACTTGTTCATTCTTGATCGCATCCGAAGCACGCTGCACGCCGTCCTTTACTTTTTGCGAAATTTTGGCCGGGGGAACTTTCTTAAGCGTAGCGCTTGGGCCTTCAATCACCTCGAACTTTGCCGTCGGACGGAGCCCATAGAGCTCATCGTAGATGAACGCGAAGAGAATGTAGAAAAGGGTTTTCCGGGAGAATGCCAATGTCTGCATTTGATGCCCCAAAAGGTCTTCAATCTTGTCCATTGTTAAACGGAACCGCCTTGCGATTTCATTTTCGGAAGGAAACTCTTCCTCGAATCTCTCGTACGTCTTGTCGAGAGTCGGTTGAGACTTACCTTGAATCCCGATAAACATTAGTAGCGCGAGTTCACTTGTCAGTTCCACCTCCTCCATTCGAGCTATTCCGGATTCAGTAAAGATCTTCCAGTTACGCCACCGGGACAGTTGCTCGTAGGCCAACTCGTACATCGACTCCTTGAAAGGTCCGAAGAAACTCGCGTTTCTCAATTCTTGCCGGGTCAATTTGACGCCGTTGGAATTGAGACGCGCAAAGATTTTGAAAACTTCTCGGTCACCTGTGCTGGCAGGAAGTACATGCACGCTGAACTCGTAATTAAGAATCTGTGCCTTCGTCTCGCGGTCAAGCTGGGCGAATGCTTTCCCTGCCAAATCGGAGTTGTGTGTCTTCCTGATCACAAACTCATCCTTTGACTGGTCGTAGTCTTTTAACGCGGCCGGTTCAATGAAACTAATCAGCGTGCGAAGCCTCTGTTGGCCATCTACTACTTCACGCTCTGGCTCCAAGGTCCTCACATTGGTTCGTTCCCGCAAGAAGATGATTGGTATGGGCAGGCCGCGCACCACGGTATCCAGCAAGTAAGACTTGGCGACCAGTCTCCAAACTGGTCGGCGTTGAAAGTTTGGACTTAGAAGTAGGGAGCCACTTCTTTGCCACGAAAGGAAGTCGTTCACCTTGTAAACCGTCTTGTTGATGTGAAGCGGCATTGCGCGCCCCTTATTCATGGTCTAGCGTTTCGTCAATGAGTCCAGGCTACTCCAATGGCGATTGAGCCAACAAGGGATTTCCATTTGTGTTGCGTTCAAAGACAATGATTCAGAAGCCAGAGCCTGGCAATGTGCGCGTCGCACCCTGTTTCCCTGTTCGCTGCGCGATCCGTAGAGGCAATGCGAGGGTATTCGCTTACGGAGTACCAACATGAGAACGACGATCTGGGCTGTCGGCACCCTGCTGGCCGCGAGCTTCTCAGGTACATTGGACGAACCAGCCGACAGGGCCGCCGGCCCGCTGTTCCGCGAGGGGTTCGATGACGACCGGCAGGCCGAACGCGGCTGGTACGACGGGGCGAAGTTCGAGATCGCTCGCGAGGGGGCGTACGCCGGCGCGGGGTCGATCGCGTATCACTGGAAAGCGGACACGACGAGCCCGGACAATTCGTCCGGCATTCGCCGGCTGTTCGAACCGACCGACACGGTTTACTTGCGGTGTTACATCAAGCTGTCGAAGGGCTGGGGCTGGACCGGCCGAGCGTATCATCCGCACCTGATGCACTTCATGACCACGGAGAATGGCCGGTATCACGGGCCGGCGGCGAGCCATCTGACGGTGTACATCGAACCGCAAAACGGCAAGCTGCGTCTGGCGGCGCAGGACATCCAGAACCGCGACAAGCCGCACGGCCTGACTCAAGGCCCGCTGCGCGGCGGCTACAACGGCAAGTTCTACGACAGCAAAGACGAACTCTTCACCCAGGACACCGACGACCAATGGCACTGCGTCGAGGCGATGTTCAAACTGAACAGCCTGGACCTTGAGCGAGACAAACCGAAGGCGGATGGGATAGTTCGCGGGTGGTTCGACGGCAAGCTGGTGATCGATCACACCGACGTGATCTTGCGATCGACGGATTTCCCGAAGATGCAGTTCAATCAGTTCCTGCTCTTGCCCTACTTAGGCCCCGGCCTGTTGCCGCACGAGCAGACATTGTGGATCGACGAACTGGTCATCGGAACCAAGCGATTGGAACCGCGGGAGCCGGCTGCTCGTCCGCGTTTAGAAGGCCATCGAAACGGCACCGGTAATGCCTAGCGCGAACGAGACCGAAAGAAGAATCTGCCAGACCCGTCTTCGGTGCCCAAGTAATGTCCATTCTTCGGGCGAACGCCACACCTTAACGAAAAGAAAAACGGCGATCAGATTGGGAACGCCGATCAAACCGAACATGAGCGGCAATTCTTTGACAGGAAACGGTATTTTGGAGGTGAAGAACTCCACGATCATTCCGAGAGCCCTCCCGCCGTAAATCCTGCCATTAAAACGACGCTGAGAACAAGAACCGTTGGGAAGTGATGAATGATCATGTCGATCCCTTTCACGATACGATTGACTCGGCACTGTAGCCATCGACTATGCCATATGCAACTGGCTCAATCCTGAATCGGCCATGACACGCGATCGGATTGCTTGCGCCGAACCCTGGCACGACGGGTTGCATTTCGTCAGAATCTCGCCCGTCATGACTACTCACACACTCGACTTTGCCGTGATCGCGGCGTACCTGGTCGGCGTCGCTGTTCTCGGCATTGCGCTGCGCGGGCGGCAGGAGGGGGTGGGCGATTATTTCCTCGGCAGCCGGCAGATTGCATGGCCGTTGATTTTGTTGTCGATCGTGGCCACTGAAACAAGCACGGTGACATTTTTGAGCGTGCCGGGCGTGGCGTACGGCGGCGACATGACGTTTCTTCAATTGCCGATTGGGTACATCATCGGGCGGATTGGCGTGGCCATCGTGCTGATGCCGCTCTTTTTTCGCGGTGAGTCGCTGACGTTGTATGAGATTCTCGGTCGACGATTTGGGTCGGGTGTGCAGCGGCTTAGTTCTGTCTTGTTCATCGCAACGCGATCCATCGCCGACGGGTTGCGGCTGTTTCTGACGGCACTGGTGGTGGAAGAGTTGCTTCGGTGGGATTTCACAAGCTCGGTGCTGGCGGTTGGCGTGGCCACGATTCTGTACACATTCTTCGGTGGCATTCGCGCGGTGATTTGGACCGACGTGGTGCAATTCGTCATTTACGTGCTGGGGGCGCTCGTCGCCGGCTGGATTCTGCTCGACCGAATTCCCGGCGGCTGGTCGGGAATGCTGGCGGCCGCGGGCGACACGGGAAAACTCAGGGTGCTGAATTTTCACTTCGAGCTGGCGAAGCCCTACACGTTTTGGGCGGGGCTATTTGGCGGCGCGGTGCTCACCGCAGCGACGCATGGCGCCGATCAGTTGATGGTGCAGAGATATCTGTGTACCAATTCTATAAGGCACGCTCGGCTGGCGCTCGTGTCCAGTGGGTTCGTTGTCCTGGTGCAGTTTGCCCTGTTCCTGCTCCTGGGTGTTGGACTGTTTGCCTACTACCAAGCCGAGCCGCCGGCCGTGCGGAACGACGCGGTGTTCGTGAAGTTCATCATCGACGAGGTGCCGCCCGGTCTGCGCGGCCTGATCATTGCCGCGGTTTTTTCCGCGGCCATGAGCACGCTTTCGAGTTCGCTCAATTCCGTCGCCTCGGCCGCCGTCACCGACATCTATCGTCCGCTCGTGCGGCCGGGTGCGACGGAACAACACTATTTGAATTGCTCGCGGGTTCTGACTGTCGCGGCCGGGGCGCTTCAAATGGGCATGGCACTCTACGGTCGTACGTTGCCCGATCGTTCGACCGTGGACAACGTGCTCACGGTGGCCGCGTTCACAACCGGAATCACGCTGGGAGTTTTGTTGTTGGGCATCTTCGTGCCGCGGGCGCACGGCAAGGCTGCCGTGTTGGGAATGATCCACGGGGCATTGATAGTTATGTGCGTCTGGGCTTTGACACCGCTGGCGTGGCCGTGGTATGCCCTGTGCGGCTCGGCCATCACGCTGCTGGCAGGCTGGGCGGCAAGCTTTACACTGCCGGGTCACAAAGAAGGAGGAGGAAGGTTGTCCCAACGAATTGAGGTGAACGACGAATGAAGAATGGAAATGAAGATACGGAAAGGGGCGGACGGGAGGAGAAGATAGTCTTCAAGGAGTTGTCGTATGTCGTGAACGGGTGCATTTTCGACGTACACAACGAGGTTGGTCCGGGGTTGCGCGAGGAGTGTTATCAGAAGGCGATGGAACGGCGGCTGGCAGAGGCGAATCTGGTGGCGCTCGCCAAGCCCGCGACGCGCCGGGAGTTGTTGCACCATGGCGAAGTGGCTGATGTGTTCGAGCCAGATCTGCTCGTTGCCCACCGGATCATCTTGGAACTGAAAGCGCAGCCGGAACCGTTCGCACCTGAAAACTTCACGCAGATCCTGTCGTACCTGAAGTTCTGGGATTTCCAACTCGGCCTTTTGGTCAACTTCGGCCAGAGTCAGGCCGTGATTGTGCGTGTGCCGTATACGCCGGTCGCAAGCCAGGTCGAAGAGAATTATGACTTTATCAAGGAGCTGATCACCCCGGAACCGCGACCGACATTGGTCCAGGTCCGCGAAGGATTGCTCGCCATTCACGACCAATTTGGTGCCGGCTACGGCGATACGACCAATCGCAAGTTGGTCGCAATCGAATTGCAGCATCGTGGGCTTACGTGCGTGGCTGAAACCATCGTGACGCCGACGTTTCACGGGTTGAACCTGCCGGCCAGTCCCATCAGCCCGCTCGTCGTGCAGGGAATGATTCTCGTGGAGGTGCAGGCCCTGCAAGAAAACGTCTCAGCGACCGCTATTCGCACGATGCAGACGCACCTACGAGTCAGCGGCTGCGCGTTCGGCCTCATCACCATTTTCGGCAAGACCCATTTCATCATCCGGGGTGTCCGGCCATGAGTCAGAAGTCGGATTTTCCCAACGAATGGAGATGAACAGCGAATGAAGAATGAACAATGGCCAATTTGTCATCCGAGGCGTTCGGCCTTGATCCTGCCTCTTCATTCTCTTCTTCATTCGCTGCTCACCTCGATTCGTTGGGAATTCTTCCTCCTCCTTCCGCCTCTATTCATTCCCACCGCCGTTGCCGCGTCAGACCGCTGGCCGGGCGAGACTCCGCCGGAATGTGTTGGCATGGACTCGTCGAGGCTTGAGCAGATCGACCCAATCGTGCGCGAGGCGATCGACGCAAAAAAGTGTCCCGGCGCGGTCGTGCTCGTCAGCCGATTCGGCCGCGTGGTGTGGTGGCGTCCATTCGGGAATCGAATGATCGGTGACACGACCGAGCCCATGAGCCGTGAGACGGTGTTCGATATGGCATCGCTCACCAAGGTGATGGCAACGGCCACGTCGATCATGGCGCTAATCGATTGCGCCGAGATAACGCTTGGCGATCGCGTGACGCGGTTCATCCCGGAATTCGCTCAAAACGGCAAAGAATCGGTGACGATTGAGCAATTACTAAGACATCGGGGCGGGTTCGTCGCGGACAACGCGCTTGCGGATTATCAGGATGGGCCGGCGATGGCGTACGAACGTATTTGGGCATTGAAGCCGATTTACGAACCGGGCAGCAGGTTCCTGTACACCGACGTGGGCTACATCACGCTCGGCGAAATCGTGCGTCGAGTGAGCGGCCAATCGCTCGACGAATTCGCACGTCGGCACGTGTTCACGCCGCTCGGCATGAACGACACGACATTTCGACCGGACGTGTTTCAACGGTCGCGCACGGCGCCGACCGAGCGACGCGACGATCACTGGATGCGTGGCGACGTTCACGATCCTCGATCACACCTGCTCGGTGGCGTTGCGGGTCATGCGGGCCTGTTTTCGACGGCACGGGACGTGGCCACTTACGCAAACATGATTCTCAACGGCGGCGAAAAAGGGGACAGGTCCAATTTGTGCGAAGCACCCTTCGGGCCGTTCCGGCAAATTGGACCTGTCCCCTTTTTCGCCGCTCGCGGCCATCGGGTGCTCAGCCGGTCCGCCGTCGCCGCGATGACTTCACCGGGCGACACGCCGCCGCGTCAGCTTCGTGGACTCGGCTGGGACATCGATACGCCGTTTACCTCCATCCGCGGCGACATCTTCCCCGTCGGCGGATTCGGCCACACCGGCTTCACCGGTACATCGCTCTGGATCGACCCGGCCAGCCAAACAGTCGTGATCATCCTCACCAATCGCGTACATCCGGACGGCAAGGGCGATGTGCGCGAGCTGCGCAGCAAAGTCGCGACCATCGTGGCAGGGGCAATCAAAGAGGATTTAGGGTTCAGGGTTCAGGGTTCAGGAACCCGAACCAAGGCCGAAGAAAAAGAATGGGGGCCGACGGATCGCGAGTCTCAATTCTATCCCGACTCGGTTGGAACCCCATCTGCTGATCTTCCCCTAACCCCTAATCCCCAACCCCTAACCCCTGTCCTCTGCGGCATCGACGTGCTCGTCCGGGACGGTTTCAAACAACTCCGCGGTCGAAAGGTCGGACTCATTACAAATCAAACGGGCGTCGATCGCGATGGCCGCTACACGATCGATCTGTTGCACGCGGCCGAAGGCGTGAAGCTCGTAGCCCTGTTCTCGCCGGAGCACGGCATTCGCGGACAGGTAGACGCTCCTGTTGGCGACTCGATCGACCAGAAAACCGAACTTCCGGTGTACAGTCTCTATCAGAAAGATCGCCGCAAGCCATCGGCCGAGCAACTTCGCGGCATCGACACGCTAGTCTTTGACATTCAAGACATCGGCTGCCGGTTTTACACCTACTCCGCGACGCTTGGCCTGGCGATGGAATCGGCGGCGGAACACAAGCTGAAGTTTGTCGTGCTCGACCGGCCGAACCCGATCGGCGGCGACTTGATTGAAGGCCCGGTGCTCGACGCCGGCCGCGAGAGTTTCACCGGCTACCACCGCATGCCCGTGCGGCACGGCATGACGCTCGGCGAACTGGCGCGGCTGTACAAAGGCGAACGCGACATGGGCGTGGACCTCGAGGTCGTTCCGGTCGAAGGCTGGCGGCGCGGCGAGTACTTCGACGCGACCGGCCTTGTGTGGATCAACCCCAGCCCAAACATGCGCAGCCTGCGTCAGGCGCTTCTCTATCCCGGCATCGGCCTGCTCGAAACGACGAATCTGTCCGTAGGCCGCGGCACAGACACGCCATTCGAGGTGATCGGCGCCCCGTGGCTCGACGGCCGCAAGCTCGCACGCGGGCTGGCCGATGAACGCCTCGAGGGTGTCGTGTTCGTCCCGGTACGGTTTCAGCCGTCCGCCAGCAAGTGGGCGGGAACCGATTGCAAGGGAATCCAAATCATCGTCACCGACCGCGAGAAGTTTCGGCCCGTGCGAACCGGCTTGGCGATCGCCAGGCAGTTGCGTGTGCAGTTTCCACAACACTGGGAGGTCGACAAATTCCCGACGCTGCTCGCAAACGCCGCCACGCTCGACGCAGTCAAAGCAGGCTGGAGCCTGAACGAAATCGAGTCCGTCTACCGCGAAGAGCTTGGCCAGTTCGATCGGGTGCGGGCGAGGTATTTCCTCTATGACCGCTGATCGATTCCGCTTTGGCATCGAAGTCCTGCTCGACCGCCGCCCGCGCTGGCTTCGCACCGAGCGGGTCGGATTGCTCTGCCATCCGGCTTCGGTCGATCAGCAGCTCGTTCATTCGTCGGACCGCCTGAGGGATGCGATCGGCAAACAACTCGTGGTGCTGTTCGGCCCCCAGCATGGGGCACGAGGCGAGAAGCAGGACAACATGATCGAGTCGGCCGATTACCAGGACGCCCGGCTTGGCGTGCCGGTTTTCAGCCTGTACGGCAAGTCGCGCGAGCCGACGGAGGAGATGCTGCGCGGGATCGATGTACTGATCGTGGATCTGCAAGACGTCGGCACGCGGATCTACACGTTCGTCTCGACAATGGTCGCATGCCTCACTGCCGCGGCGAAATTTCGCCGCAGGGTCGTGGTGCTCGATCGGCCGAACCCGATCGGCGGTACGCAGGTCGAAGGCACGCCGCTGGAGGCTGAGTTTTGTTCGTTTGTCGGAGCAATCCCAGGTTTGCCCATGAGGCATGGAATGACGATCGGCGAACTCGCCAACTTGGCCAACGAACGACTTCAGATCGGTTGCGAGTTGGAAGTGATCGCGATGACCGGTTGGCGGCGTGAAAACTACTGGGATGATTTGCGGCTGCACTGGGTGGCCCCGTCGCCGAACATGCCGACGCTTGCCTCGGCCCTTTGTTACCCCGGCACGGTGATGTTTGAAGGAACCAACGTGTCCGAAGGCCGTGGCACCACGCAACCGTTCGAATTGATCGGCGCTCCATTCATTGACGCGAGCCGATTGATCGCGCGGACCCATTCGTATCGGCTCGCCGGCGTCCATCTGCGGCCGGTGACCTTTGAGCCGACATTCCACAAGTGGGCAGGGAAACCGTGTGGCGGCGTGCAGATTCACGTGCTCGACCGGTTGACGTTCGAGCCGTTTCGCACCGCCCTGGTGCTGCTTGCGGCCATTCATCGCCTCTGGCCGAAGGACTTTGCCTGGAAGCCGCCGCCCTACGAGTACGAGCACGAGCGAATGCCGATCGATCTGATCGCCGGCTGCCGCGATGTTCGCTCGCACGTATCGGCCGGCTCGCCCGTGAACATGCTACAGCAAGCCGCCGACAGCGAAGCAGGTCAGTCACGAATAGACCGAAAGAAACACCTGCGCTACGAATGAGCCGCCTGAAAAAATGCGGGACACAACGATGCGGCATGCTTGCTCTTGGTGCAAGGCGTGATTAGGTTGGGAAATCGGATTTGGGTTCCTATTACACCATTGCTCACGTGGCCCGTGCGGCGGCCGCGCGAGGGAAGGAGTTTTCTGATGAGAGACTTCGCAATTCATGTGACGCACCGGCCGGGCGAGTTGGCCCGCGTGGCGGATGCACTGTCGAGAAAGAGCGTGAACATCAAGTCGGTGGCCGGAATCAACATGGGCAACCAGGGTGTGATTCACATCATTCCAGACGATGTGGACGCCGCTCGAACGTCATTGCAAGACGCGAGCATTCGATTCGAAGAGCACGAAATCGTGACCGTCCTCTTGGAGAACCAGGCGGGCGAGTTGGCCGGCATGGCCGCGAAACTGGCCGATCAAGGGGTCAATGTGCAGGCGATCTTTGTGACCGGCCTGGAAGGCGACCTGGTGGAACTGGCGATTGTCGCCGACGACCCGAAGAAGGCGAAGAAGGTCCTGGAATAGACCACAAATAAGGCCGGCGTTGTGATGGGAGAAAATCAAAATGCCGGTTAACGTTTACGAATTATTTCCTGTGGATGGGATCTTATGGTGTCGAACGACTCCGACAGTCGCTTAGTCTCATGGTTGAAGAGTGGCGATTCGAGAGCTTGGGCAGCGCTTGACGAGTCGTATCGGCAGCGATTGCTCCAATTCGTTCACGGTCGGTTGCCGGCAGGACTTCGATCGAAGATCGACGAAGAGGACATCCTGCAGGAAGTTTTCACCAGCGTCTTCATTCGTGTAGGTCAGGGTACGTTCGACTGCGACACGGACGAACGTCTCTAGCAGATCCTGTGCATTCGTGCGACCAAGCGTCTGCGTGGCGAGATTCGCCGGCACTTGCGAACCAAGCGAGACGTGCGGCTCGAAGAACGGGCGAGCACGATATGCGGTGCCGAAGATTACGCAGTTGACGTGCTTGCCGACCCGCACGCCGGTTCCGAGAAGCTTGTTGAAGATCGCGACGAGTTGCTGGCCCTCGTGGACAGGCTCGACGACGAGGTTGCGAAAATTCTGGTCTACCTCAAGCTCGGTGGTTACACGTTCCAAGACTTGGCAGGGATGACGCCGTGGTCGGTGCGCACGATGAAGCGGTTGTGGAAAGGAATTCGGAAAAAGTGCGAGCGCTGGCGGCGTGAGCACGGGGAGGAGTGAAACTTTGGAGTGCGGTGGCTTGACACCGCTTTGCCTTGATGTTGACGTCCCGGCTCTGTGTTCACTCCATTTACTCCCGAGCGAAACGGGAAGAAATCCAAAGCGGTGTCGAGCCACCGCACTCCCAAGTCACACTTCAAAGCGAACGAACTCGAGCACGTTCATCTTCGTCTGATGCTCAGCGAACGACTCGCTGCCTGGATTGTGGCCTTGAAAGTAATCCTTCTGCCCGCCGGGTTCAGAATCACCCAGCCGGCTTGATTCGCGATCGCCAGCGGTAAGCAACGATAGGCGAATTTCTGATCGGTCGCGTCAATCCAGTCCCGGTCTTTTGGCGCCGCGACCAAACACGTGTCGGATCGCTGATGGATTTCGTAGGCGTAGATTACCGATTCTTCGGCTGACACTGGAACGGCCCCTGTTGCACGTGCTTTCATCAATCTGTGAATTGAAGTTTGTCGCCGAGTAATTCCTGAAGTTGCTTCTCTGGCATCCAGCGGAACCGAATTGCGCCGCCATCCGTACGATAGATCGCGTAGCGCCCCTCGGTTTCTGATTCCTTTTCCTTGATCGGGCGCCTGTTCACGAGGACGACTCGGCCGCTATCGTCCGGCCACTTGACTTGCGGATGATCGCTGGCGAATCCGTATCGCTGTCGGAGCACCAACCCGGACGCCTTCTCCAATTCCTGGGCCCAAGCACTAGGAAACCCGAGAGTATCCCACTGCCGCGGGAGTTCGTCTTTGTGATCGACGCCGTAGCCGGCTACCGCGAGCGACAGATGGAACAGGGCGAGTTGATCGGGAGTCTTGCCGTCGAGGCTGTATTTCCCGTCCTTCGGCTTGCAGAGGATGTACCCATCTCCATCGCGTTTCCAGAAACTGCCAACGCTTGTCAGAAGTTGCATTTGATCCCGCACTCGGTCATTGCTCTTGAACAACGTGATCGGCTCGTTCGCATTCGGATGTCCCTGTTCGACTCGCAAGGGCACTTTGCTCAACTCCGACATGGTTCGCACAATGGTCTCAAGTGGAGTATCAGGTGGGTATTCGTGAAGCAGTCTCACCGCCAATCGCTTGTCGTCCGGGAAAAAGCCCTCCCGAACCCCCAGAATCTCTCGCAGTCGATCGGCATCCTTGCGCTTCAGCTTGTGCCCGGTGCGATCGTAGTATTTCCTCAATGCAACGCGGATCGCCGCGTGGTACGCAGTCTCGGGGACCGATTCCGCAACCGTCATGGCGGTCTTGATGGTCTTCGTATCCCCCTCGCGCAGGTAGCCGGATTGCAAAAAGTACGCGAAGTCAGCCCCTTTGATCTTGTTCCAGATTTTCGCGTCTGCGCCCGTCGGCTCCTTGACTTGTATTTGGATGACGTTGGATTCGATGTCGGTTCGGCCACTGTGACCACCAAAGTTCCCTACTTCGAACAGCGGGAATTCGACTTTCACATAATACGTTCCAGGGTTCGGTAGAGCCAAACTACTTAAGTTGTTTTTGGCATAAGCCATCCGGATTTCAAAAGACCAACGATTTCCCCACCCAATGCACTCGGCTGCAGTCTCTTGCAAGGAAGTACCGTAGATTGCAGGCTGCCATTGTTTGTAATCTGTACCGTTGTTCGAAAGCCAAACGGTCACTTCAGGTTCACAATCTTCGACAAACGGTTTCCTTGCAATGTAAAAGACTGGACACGTATGCATAACATTTACCTGTAGAATAACCAATTCACCGAGTAGTCGGTTGGAATCGGGGCCCGGTGTACTCAATTGAACAGCGAGTTGGTGCTGTGGAGGGGAAACTGCGTAGATGCTCCACATCACGAGGCGGAGGGAAGTCGCAAGGAGGGTAAGCGTCATAATCAGCCTCGATTGTCTAGAATTTCATCGTCCATCGGGCTTTACGGAAGCCCGAATCAGATGGAGGTATCGGTTGACATACCGATTGGCTAGGGGATGCACCCAATTCGACCCACGCGGCTTCCAAAAACTTTGGTTTCCTCGATCTCTGTCCCAAAAGGTCACGGGCTCTTCTCCGCTATTAGCGACCGCATGTGCCACCTCGTGAACAACGGTGTTTTGTTCCCATGCTAATGCACTCCAACCGCGTTCCTCAGCCCAATCGCGCGCGGATTCCAAGAATATGAGTGAACCACCACCTTGTCCCGGAGTAAGACCAGCGGCTGCGCTTTCAGAATCAGGATCGTTGTCAATCGCTTTGATTGGTTGAAAGGCCCCCAAGACATATGCAACCCAAAATTCATTCGAATTCAAATTACTAGTATCCCATCGCTGCATTCCAATTATTGCTTCGTCGGTATCACTCGACATATTCAATAGGAACGGTGCCTCGGGAGTTGCGTTGTAGGCAATCAGGCCCACAATCGCTTTCACATATGCGTACGCCATGGCGCTTGCAAGGGTGCTCGTGTCAGGGTTAGGGACGTCTTGGCCGTCAATGAGTGCATCATCGTCGCGCAGTTTGAAGTCTCCCTTCGCCGGCTTGGACGGCGGCGAAGGTCTGCTGACCGTTACAGTTAACTTCCCATTGTGAGTCCCGATTCTTAACACCGGCCATGTCACCTGATTCTTGTCAATGAGCTTACCATTCTCGAAGCGACCTGGATCATTATCGAGATCAGCGAGCGTTAGATTAGTCAGCACGGTTACCTCAGTCGGCGTTTCCGTTTGGTACGATTTCACCTTGCCACTCACCGTATTGCCCTGAACTGCAGTCATAGAATCCACCTCGACGTGCAACCGCCGCCAGATGGTGAGCATGTCGGAGAGCTTGCCGTCGAACGTCAGTCCTTCGACCCCGGCATTGAACGGCGGAACCCTGCCTGGCGTACCGGGCAATCCGACGTTGAGCTGGTCTACCTCGGATTGGACGCAGCTTGCCCCGATTCGGAAGTTGTCTCCAGGCTGCTTGGTCACACGAAAAGCCGTGCTCACGAGTCCTTGATTCTGGGTCGTTACGGTCGCTCGATAATCTCCGGAGGCCGTGAACGCTCCGTGTTTCGGAGTGCCCCTATTGTCGAATCCCGCCTCATCGGCGTCAACTTCCGGGTAGGCTGACGACGGATGCGGATCATCTACGTCAAATGACCGGAGATAAACGGTCGCACCCGAAGCAGCCGGGGTAATCTGCAACCACACGTTTACCAAGTCCCGCACACTGGCCGGGACCGGATCGAGGACGGCCGCTTTTTCAGGGAAGAACCCCACACCGCCCGTATAGTCCGGATGCGGATTGTCACTCAGTGGATGCCCTACAACGTCACCCTCTCGGTACTGGTCCCACCACACGTTTTGGACGAAGCACTCTACGACTTTGGTTGCTTCGGTGTCTGAGTTGTTATTCGGATCGGGGTCTGACTCGCTGGCGGTGCCACTCGCCGTATTCGAAATGATTGATCCGGACGTGGCCCAGGCCCTGACTTGAATGGTCACTGTGGCCGAAGCAGCAGTCGCGATCGTGCCCAGGTTGCAAGTGACAGTCGCCCCGAATCCCTGACCGTTATTCGTGCAGAATCCTTGGCTGGTCGTGGCGGATTCCAGTTGGGCATCAGGCGGTATCGTATCGGTCACGACGACATTCGTTGCAGCGTCCGGACCATGGTTATGAGCGGTAATCGTGTACGTCAGAATTTCACCAGCCAGCACCGGCTCAGGCGAATCGTCCTTGGTGATATGTAAGTCGGCTTCCGGCGGTGGCGGCGGCGGCGGGGGCGGGGGAGTTGGGCAGTTTTCGTCGATTTGGCCATTACCATTGTTGTCAACACCGTCATCACAAAGCTCCGGAGGCGGAGGTGGCGGCGGCGGAGTTGGGCAGTTCTCGTCGGTCTGACCGTCGCCATCGTTGTCAATCCCGTCTCCACAAATCTCCGGAGGTGGCGGCGGTGGCGGAGGAGGGGGCGGAGGTGGACCGGGTGGCGGCGGGCAAACGCGAGTCGGCGTCGGAATGCACGTGTCAGGAGGCGGAATGACTGGCCGACGAACATTGGGCAGTGTTTCGCCGCTGGACGAGCCCGTTAGCGAAACCGAGACGGAACTGCCGGCCGGCTCGGTCCAGCCGGTTTCCAATTGCACCGCCAGCGTGTAGGTGCCTGTAGAAATACCAACCAAGTCAAAGATTCCAGTCTCCGTTGTGGGGTTCACGATCCCATCGCCATCGACATCCACATTGTCTGTGCGAGTAGTCAGCATCAGTTGACCACTGCTGTCGTTCAAAACAATGGACCAATTGGGAAGCCCGATCTCTTCGAGGTCTTTGGCACCGTTACCGTTTTCGTCATAGAAGACTTGACCGGTTACCTTGCCCATTTCAAACTCACCAAAATCGAGGCCGGTGAAGGCCTGGGTATTGTCCGTCACGTTGAGAGTCGTGGACACGGCAGCAGTCTCTCGCCAGCCGTTGGGTCCAATCGCGCTCAAGTCGTAGGTGCCCGTATCGACGTTGCTCATGAAGTAGTAGCCAAGCGAATCGGTGTCCACTTCGACCAAGTATTGGTAGATCAGCTTCACATCATCCAATTGCCAGCCGAAATCGCTGCTTGTTGCCGCCGGGCCTGGCTCGAATTGGAATCGAAGCACAATGGTGTGGCCGGCGTAGTCCGAGAGATTGAACCAGAGAGAAGTCCATGAGTGGCACACGGAAAGAGTGCCGTCGCCGCTCGACGCGAGCGTCGCGAACACACCGCCGTCCACCGAAATCTGCATGGACGCGAGGCCCTTGAGCGTTCCGTCTTCGTTGCCCAGGCGGTACAGAAACTCTACCACCGAGATGCCGAAAGCGGGCAGGTTGATAGCGGGGGATGTGAGCGAATTGTTCGGCGAATTCGCGTCCAGGCCGCAAGTCGAATCGACACCCGCGAATGCCGTGTGGGGAATGGAAGGGACTGCTGCCGTGCCAGGACAGGCCGTGGTGACATGCCACAGCCCTGTGGCCATGAACCCGTCCAAACTCGGCCCGCCCACCCCGTCGCTGAAATCGGCGGCCAGCAGTGTTGCTTGTTCTGGCTGGGTCAATTGCACAGTCCAACCGGCGAGCGGCGGATCGTCGGGTGTGAAGCCGTCACTCGCCAGGTCTTCGACGACTCGGCCGCTGATCGTGCTCAGCAACGTTCGGTCTTCAAGGGTTTCGAGCAGGGGCAGCTTATGCCGCTTCTGAACGCGGGGTCTGGACGCTCGCTTGGGACGCGCGTGTTGAGCGTTGAATTCACGAAGACGTATCAGCAGCGGCAGAAGTGTCGAGAACATAGATCGCCTCCCGTGCGCGTTATGTGGCTGTGCAAGGATTTGAGGTTGCAGACGAGGAACTGATCGTGAACTGAAACATTTGGGTCGGCTTACTTGTTTACCACCTGGGTGCCCCTACTAATAGAAATGCCGTTTCGCAGAAAAAGGTGCCAAATATTTTTCGGTGGTCGTGAACACTGTCCAGAAGAACTGCCAGATTTCCCTTTATCTTCCGCCGCCCGCTCGGCATCATGCTCAGAGCGTGGGACGCAATCCACTGAACGCCGAAAACTTAGGGAGAGCAACCATGACAACTCGCAGCCAAATGACCCGCCGGTTTTTTTTGGGATCGAGTGTCGCCACCGCAACCCTTGCTGGCCCGCTTGGCCGCCTCGTCGCCGGCCAAGAGGACAAGAATCCGTACGGACACTTCAAGATGGGCATTCAGAGCTACTCGCTGCGCCACTACAACACCGACGAGGCACTGGTTAAGACCAAAGACCTGGGCTTGCGCTACTGGGAGTCGTTCAGCCAACATCTTCCATTGACCGATTCGGCCGAGAAGATCGCCGAGTACAAAAAGAAACTGGCGGCCAACGGTGTCACGCTCATGGCCTACGGCGTGCAAGGATTCGGCAAAGACACCGACGCCAACCGCAAGCAGTTTGAGTTTGCCAAGGCGATGGGGTTCCGCGTGATCAGTGCCGACCCCACACCCGACAGTTTCGACAACCTCGACAAGCTGGTCGAGGAATACAAGATCAACATCGCGATCCACAACCACGGCCCGCGATCGCGTTACTCCAAGATCGACGACGTGCTGAAGGCGATCCGCGATCATCACGAACGAATCGGCGCGTGCGTGGACACTGGCCACTACCTCCGTTCAGACGTCAATCCGGTGGACGCAATTGGGGCATTTAGTCTGCGCACGTACGGCGTCCACTTGAAAGACGTGAAGAACCTGCCAGGCGGCGAGAAGAAGTTCACGATCCTCGGCGAAGGCGACCTAGACATCGTCGGCTGCCTGAAGGCTTTGAAGAAGCTCAATTTCGAGCACTGCATGTCACTTGAATACGAAGAAAACAAGGAAAACCCGATCGCCGACATCCGGCAATGCCTGAGCGCGGTTCGTGAGGCGGTCATGAAGGTCTGACGTCAGAAAACTGCCGGCAACGATAGCTTATCTCACCAGGGCGTTTTCGTCGTGCCGTTATCCACGGATGTTGCATTGAAGTCCGCTCTGGCAGTGCCCTGGCGAATTCCGCATTGCGGCTACCAAGCGGGGGACTTAGATTACACATCAGTTAATCTCGATCCGTACGTGTCACACCGGCCCTTGGTTAAGAAGGAGGTGTCCTGTGCTTGAGTTGACTGGCCGACCGATTCGCTTCTGTGACGGACTGAACCGCCGGACTTTTTTCAAGGCTGGGTTTCTGGGGCTGGCTGGACTCAGCCTGCCTGATTTTTTGCGGCTGCGGGCTCGGGCCGCCGACGCCGGGGCGACGAAAAAGGACACGGCCGTTATCATGTTCTGGCTCGACGGCGGGCCGACGCACATGGACACCTACGATCTCAAGCCCAACGCACCGGCGGAGTATCGCGGCTCGTTCCAACCGATCAAGACAAAGGCGCCGGGCGTTGAAATCTGCGAGTTGCTCACCGAGCACGCCAAAGTGATGGACCGGCTGTCGATCATTCGCTCGATGCACCACAACAACGGCGACCACTTCGCCGCGGCCCATTGGATGCTGACTGGCTATCACGGCTCGACTGCCGCCGACCTGCCGCCGAAGTATCCGGGCGTGGGCGCGGTGGCTGCGAAGTTGCGGGGGCCCAACCAACCCGGCGTGCCCGCCTTTGTCGGCGTGCCGAACATTCACTCGGTCGGACTGGCCCCCGGTTATCACGGGGCGGCATATCTCGGCGTCGGCTTCAATCCGCTCGACGGCGGCGGAGACCCGAACGCGGGAAATTATCAAGTGCCGAATCTGCAAGTCATTTCCGGTGTCGGTTTGGATCGGCTTGAGGACCGCCGCTCGTTACTGGGTGGGCTCGATCGCGTGCGTCGCGAGGTCGATCGCAGCGGGCTGATGGCGGGCATGGACCAATTCAATCGCCAAGCATTCGACATGGTTACGGGCGAAGCAGCCCGGCGGGCGTTCGACATCAATCGCGAGGACCCGCGGATTCGCGATCGGTACGGCCGCCACACGTGGGGCCAGTCGGCCCTGCTCGCACGGCGGCTGGTCGAGGCCGGCGTTACCTTCGTCACGATCACCGCCTCCGGTTGGGACGATCACGGGCAAGTGGCCAACGCGATGAAGGCCAAGTTGCCGCCGCTTGACCGAGCGATCGGATCGCTTGTCGAGGACCTCACGTTGCGCGGCCTGATCGACCAGGTGGCAGTCGTGGTCATGGGCGAATTTGGCCGCACACCGCGCATCAATCCGGGTGCGGGCCGCGATCATTGGGGCGAGGTGATGAGCGTGTTGATCGGCGGCGGCGGGCTCAAGGGCGGCCAAATCATCGGCTCGTCCAATTCCAAGGGCGAAGTGCCCAAAGATCGGCCGCTGCGCCCATCGGACGTTTTGCAAACACTCTACGCCGTGCTCGGCCTCGATCCGACCATCCACTTCAACAACCCAGCAGGCCGGCCGATCCCGATCCTCAACGATGGCTCGGTGATTTCCGAACTCGTTTGAGGAACTTCGATGCGCGTGACCCTTGACTACGGCCGAACCGGGCTCGAAGTGGAATTACCCGACGATCGCGTCGTCGGCCCGTTGGCCATCAAGCCGGCCGAACCGCTAACCGACCCGGCCGGTGCGGTCGAGCAGGTACTGGCCAAACCAACGGGTTCGCCGGCGCTGGCGGAATTGGCACAGTGCAAACGAAGTGCTTGCGTTCTGGTCAGCGACATCACGCGACCCGTACCCAACGAATTGATCCTGAAACCGCTGCTGCGCACGCTTGAATGGGCAGGCATCCGGCGCGACCACATCACGCTGCTCATTGCCACGGGCCTGCACCGGCCGAACCTCGGCGACGAACTGGTCGAGATGCTCGGGGCCGAAATCACCGAACGATACCGAATCGAAAATCATCACGGCACGGTGAAGGAGGAGCACAGCTACCTGGGTACAACGCCGAGGGGTGTCCCGGTGTGGCTCGACCGGCGTTACCTGGAAGCGGAATTGAAAATCGCGACCGGCCTGATCGAGCCACATTTGATGGCCGGCTACTCGGGCGGTCGAAAACTCATCTGCCCCGGCATTGCCCACATCGAAACCGTGAAGGTCTGGCACGGACCAGATTTTCTGGAGCATCCACGAGCCGACTGCGGTTTCCTGGACGGTAATCCGGTCCATGAAGAGAACACACGCATCGCCCGCATGGCCGGCTGCGATTTCATCGTCAACGTCGCCATGGACAGCCAACGGCGCGTGACCAAGGTGGTTGCGGGCGACATGGAACAAGCGTTCCTGGAGGGCGTGCGTTTCGTGGAACAGATCGTGAAAGCCGAAATTCCCGAACCGGTCGATGTGGTGGTCACGTCATCGGCCGGCTATCCGCTCGACACGACGTTTTACCAGGCGGTCAAGGGACTGACGGGGGCACTGCCGATCGTGAAACAGGGCGGGACGATTATTTTGGCGGCCAGCCTGAGCGAGGGCGTGGGCAGTCCGGAATTTCGCCGCATCATGCAGGAAAATAATTCGCTCGAATCGTTCCACCGGCGAATCCTCGGCAAGGACTACTTTGTGATGGACCAGTGGCAACTGGAAGAACTTGCCAAGGTTTGCCGACGCGCCCGGGTCAAGGTCGTCAGCGACGGATTGGACCCGACCACGTTGCGAAGTTGTTTTGTCGAGCCAGCGGCGAGCGTCGAGTTGGCAGTTCAAGAATCTCTAACTGAGTACGGCCCCGGCGCCCGCGTGGCGGTAATTCCCAAAGGACCCTACGTACTGCCTTGCCTCGCGGGAACTTCCTAGTCTGCACGTCTTGAAACCAGATGCCTGACGGCCTTCCTGAGTTCTATGGCTGGAAGATGACCGGTGCGGCCCTCTTGGTCTTGCTCGTGGGAGTCGCGGGGCTGCGTTGGCGCCGGCGGCGTCGGCAAGCTCGGCGTAGCCTTTGGCCGACCACCGCAATTTTGTCAGTGGCGGTGTGTGCCGGAGCCATGATTCTGCTCGAAGTTTCGTTTTCGGTTTGCTACGACCAGACTGACACCATGACTCTGACCAACGTCTCGCGGCGCTGGTTCGAGCGACATGTGCGGGCGAACAACGCGGGTGCCCGCGACAGTCAGCCATTCACGCCGATCCCGCCGCCTGGAGTCTTCCGCATCACCCTTGTCGGCGATTCATTCACATACGGTCACGGCATTCGTGACGTCGAAGATCGGTTTGGAGATCAACTGAAAAACCGGTTGGACGAATCCGCGCCCGGCCGATTTCAGGTTTACAACTGGGCGCTCTGTGGTGCCGACACACAGGACCACATAAACATAATCAAGCTGCTGTCGCTGGGCGAATTCAATTGCAACTTGGTCCTCCTGGTGTATGTGCTGAACGACGCCTGCCCCTTGCTGCCCGAGAGCGAGGAGCTTGCTCGGCAAGCTCAATATTTGCAACCGCATTTCCCGCTGTTTCGCGATACGTACTTGTTTAATTTCCTGTATTGGCGGTTCGTTCATCTTTCCATGACCCCAGCACGAGACTACGCAACCTGGATACCGCACGCTTACCAGGAGCCCTTTTGGAGTAAACACCGCGAGCAGTTGGAGCAAATCGTCACGCTGTGCCGCCAACAGGGATGGGAGTTGCGTGTCGTCACGTTTCCGCTACTTCAGAGCCTGGGACCACATTATCCGCTGCGCGATGCTCACGATCGGTTGGCTTCATTTTGGACAGAGCACGAAATTTCCAACGTGGATTTGCTGCCAATCCTGGAGGCTCATGACGTCGGCGATCTAGTGGTGAACCGATTCGACGCACATCCGAACGAACTGGCCCATCGGTTGGCCGCCCAGGCGATTTACGAACACATTCTGACGCCGGATGCGGCAATCCAAGCCGCGCGGGCCGGCGAGATCGCCCGTTGATTTTCGAAACGCGGCATTTGCCTTGTTATTGCCGGACAAAACCGATGCTGATATAGTGCTTTCCTCGGCAACAGGATGATTCGCACGTCCTTGTGTAAGGCCTCGGACGGCCGGATTTGTAAGAGGAATCCTGCAGTGAACCTGACATTGTCCGCCTTGGTAGTTTTGGCATGCCTGGGTCAAAAGGCGCCTGGGGTCGAACAGGTCCTCAAGCCGGAGATGACGCTGTTCGAAAAGCAGATTCCCGGCATGTGGCTCATGGAGGAATGGACGTTCATCCAACCGCGGATGATCATCGTGGACGTGCCGGGCAAGGGTCGCAAGCTGCTTTGGTATATGGTCTGGCGGGCAACGAATCGCGGCGACTCGCCCCGACTGTTCGTGCCCAAGTTTTTGTTGGTCGACGATAAGAGCAACAGATACCTGGATGTGATCATGCCCAAGGCACAGCGAGCGATCCAATCGCGGGAAGATCCGCTGCAGCCGCTCGAAAACTCGGTTTCAGTCGTGGGGGATATTCATCCGAGTCTTGAAGAGGGTGAGGACAAATCGATATACGGTGTGGCGATCTGGGAAGATGTGAACCCGCGGTTGAACGGATTCGACATTTTCATCGAAGGGCTTTCCAACGGGTTTCGCGAGCTGAAGGATCCGGTGACGGGCGAAGCGGTCATGGACCCTGAAACAGGAAAGCCGAAGACCCAACGAAAAACACTGCAACTGAAATTTGCCCGACCGGGTGACGAATTCAACCAGAACGAACGAGAGATCAAGTACCTCGGACACGACTGGATTTACCAATAGGTGAAAAAGGGGACAGGTCCAATTTGCCGGTACGGCCCGGAGGGTGCTTCGCACAAATTGGACCTGTCCCCTTTTTCCGGATCAGCAACAAGGAGTGATAGAGACATGGCTCATAAGAAGGGACAAGGATCGACTCGCAACGGCCGCGATTCCAACGCGCAGCGACTCGGCGTCAAAGTGTATGGCGGCGAACTCATTCGACCGGGCGGAATCATCGTCCGCCAGCGCGGCACCAAAGTCCACCCAGGCCGAAACGTGATGCGAGCCAAAGACGATACGCTGTTCGCCCTCATCGAAGGCGTTGTCAAGTTCGATCAGAACGGCCGGCGAGTGAGCGTTGTGCCGACGTCTGTGACTTCGCCGAACTAAGTTAAAATAGCGATGTTTTCTGTACGCTCCACGTCCGTGATATTCCTGGGCCTCCTGCTGTACTCACACGGCGCCGGGGAATTCGCATCGCTCATATCCAGCCCGATGAGTCTTCTTCGCGACGGCGATCAGCAACTAATCGGCTTCTCCTTGTTCGGGTCAATGCTCGTCATCGGCATTCTCATGGTTTGCGATCTGGTTCGATTTCATAGGCTGCTGGAGGCGGTCTTTTTTGTCCTTGCCACAATCATAATTGGATTCATTGCGGTAACGCCATCTGATAACGCCGATCATCTGTTCCTGTCTCTCGCCTTGCTGCTCTCATTTTTCTTGTACTATGCTCGACAGCTTCGCACCGTCGGTAGTATCTGGTTTTATGCTCACCTTTTCATTTCCTTCGCTTGGGTTGCCGTCATCGAGAATCATAGTTTCGGTCTTTGGCAGAAGGGGATGATCGTCTACCTCATCATTCTCGTGAACATTCACAATTGGCTACTCAAGTCTGGACGGCTCGAATGTCAGGATTTGGGTTTGGGAATAACGGTTTCCCGTACAAACCTGCCGCTCAAGCGTAAGGTCGTCTTTGCGGTCGCGCCGGGCAAGTCATGGACTAGGAGTCTGTCCGAGAATTCCGGTTTTCGGCTATATGTTGGGGTAGCCACCTCCTTCGTGTCCCACATATGGTGCTGTTTTTGAATTCTCGGACAGACTCCTAGGCGTCATGTGTAGAAAGCTGTTGCGTGAACCGGCGCAAAAGGATCCTCAATGTTTGTTGATCGACTCACTATCTTTGTTGAAGGCGGCCACGGCGGGAGCGGCAGCATCAGCTTTCGCCGCGAAAAGTACGTGCCGCGTGGCGGGCCGGACGGCGGCGACGGCGGCCACGGAGGCAGCGTCATCGCCCGTGCGGATACCAGCGTCGATAACCTCGCGCATTTGAGAAACCGAAAGTTCTGGCGGGCCAAGGGCGGTGCCAACGGTCGGGGGGCACTGAAGTCGGGAGCAAGCGAAAGCGATTTGGTGATCCCCGTGCCGCCGGGAACCATCGTTTGTGACCGCGACCGCGGCAACGTGATCAAAGACCTGCGCGAACCGGGCGACGAAGTCTTCGTGGCACGCGGCGGCAAAGGCGGCCGAGGGAACAAACATTTCGCAACATCGACGAATCGGGCACCCAGGCAGAACGAGCTGGGCGAGGCCGGCGAGTCGCGTTGGGTCGTGCTCGAACTCAAAGTCATCGCCGACGTCGGATTGATCGGCCTGCCCAACGCCGGCAAGTCCACACTGCTCAGCCGCATTTCACGCGCTCAGCCCGAAATCGCCGACTATCCGTTCACGACCAAGTACCCCAACCTCGGCTTGGTTCAAATCGACGATGAGCGAAGTTTGGTTGTTGCCGACATTCCTGGTTTGATCGAAGGCGCCCATGCGGGTGCCGGGCTCGGTCACGAATTCCTGAGGCATGTCGAACGCACTCGGGTGCTGGTACATCTCGTGGAATGTGCCCCGCTCGATGGCTCGGACCCGGTTGAGAACTATCGCGCCATTCGTCGCGAGTTGAAACTGTTCAACCCAGCCTTGGCCGCGAAGCCGGAACTGGTCGTGCTCACCAAAATGGATCTCACAAACGCCGACGCCATTCGCGCGAGCCTCGGCGCCGAGATCGTGCGGCCTGTAATCGGCATCTCTGCCGTAACCGGCCGTGGCCTCGCCGAACTCGTCGAGGAAATGTACGGAATTGCCAAGCAGGAGCAGAAGGTGAGTGGTGAGTGGTGAGTAGTGAGTGGTATAAAGAAGCGATGGCCGCCCGGGAACTTCAAAGTTCGGACGGCGTTCCTTGGCGGGCGTTTCGGCTTCTGCTCCTCCCCACGGATTCCTATGGACCACTCACCACTCACCACTCACCACTCACGAACTCTGATCGCCGTGGATGTCGGCAACAGCCGAGTGAAGTGGGGCATTTTCATCTTTGGTCGACTTGCCAACGTGGTCTCTCTGCCACTTGGTGATTTCACTGCTTTCGACCGCCAAGCGCTGGCGTGGCAACTCGCACCCGATCACCGATCACCGATCACCAATCACGCCGCAGCGACCGGACCACTCACCACTCACCACTCACCACTCACTTCCTGGTCAGTCGCCAGCGTCAACCCGGACGGATCGAAGCCGTTTCTCGACTGGTTGCACGAACGCGGTGTCGCAACGCCGCTGGTTCTTGATGATCCGTCACTGCTTCCCTTGCGAGTAGAACTCGATAAGCCGCAAGCCGTCGGCATCGATCGCTTGCTGGATGCCGTTGCGGTCAATGCCCGTCGCCCGCCGGGTAGGCCGGCTGTTATAGTCGACGCGGGATCGGCCATCACCGTCGACGCCGTGTCGGCCGCCGGCTCGTTTGTGGGTGGAACGATCACGGTCGGGATGGGACTTTCCGCCCGCGCGCTGCACGAATTCACCTACTGGCTGCCCCAAGTGACCGTTACCGCGCCACCGCCGCCGCTCGGCAAATCAACACCCGATGCGATGAAGAGCGGGCTGTTCTGGGGGACTGTGGGGGCGGTCAAAGAGCTGATCCATCGTATGACGACAGCGCTAGATGGCGAGCCAGTGATCTACCTCACGGGCGGTGACAGCGAGCTGCTTGCCGCACATCTCGAAATACCCGCCGAGCGAGTCCCCGAGCTGACTCTTCATGGAATTTACCTTGCGTCCTTGCATGTCCGATCAAAGCAACGCGCGTGACCGAACCTCCAATATTCCCGCGGCGAGTCGCAATCGAGTTGTGCCGACGCGCGCGGCTGTGATCACGCCGCCCGGCCGTGGAGCCCTGGCAACAGTGCAGGTCCGTGGTCCCGATGCCGTCAAGACAGTGGCGATAATCTGCCGGTCGTTGCCGGAAATCGTGCTGCGAAAGTTCAGTGACGGCCGGCTCTGGATGACTCGATGGGGCAAACCGGAAGGGGAGCCGGTCGTGATTCATGTTCATGGTCCCGAGCTAATCGAGGTACATTGTCACGGCGGACCGATGCCACTCCAGACCATTTTCCAGGGTTTGGAAACGCAAGGGGTGAGGCAAGTGCCCTGGAGTGAATTTGCGCGACAGACGGCTCGCGACCCAATAGCCGCAGCGGCAGCCGAGGCTCTTGCGCAAGCTCCCACATTGCGAACCGCCGCGATACTGCTCGATCAATTTCATGGGGCGATCTCAAAGTGCATTGGTCAATTGCAAGAATCGCTGCGGCAGGGTAGGGCCGAGGAGTTCCAGCACGGTATCTCGCAGTTACTTGCCCGTGCTGAACTGGGGCGGCACCTGATCGTTCCGTGGCGAATCGCGATCGTCGGCCGGCCCAACGTGGGAAAGAGCAGCTTGCTCAATGCCATGGTCGGCTTCGATCGTGCCATCGTGCATCCAACGGCCGGAACCACGCGCGATCTCGTCACGGCGACTACCGCCATCGACGGCTGGCCGGTCGAGTTGTGCGATTCAGCAGGCATTCGCGTTGCACAAGACGCGATCGAATCGGCCGGCATCGAACGGACTCGCCAGGCGATCGGCCAGTCCGACATTCAGATCGTCGTGCTCGATCGGAACCAGCCGCTAACCGATGAAGATCATGCCATCATCGCTTTGTGCCCTCGACCCACGCCCGTGGCCAACAAATCCGACCTGCCCGCGGCATGGGACCTGTCCGCCGGACAAGGCCAGGCGTTGCCCGTTTGTTCCCTGACTCGCACGGGGTTCGACGAATTGATGGCACACCTTGGCCGCAAGTTGGTACCGAATTCGCCAATCGTGGGTGAGGCCATTCCGTTCACGAGTGAACAGGTCGATGGAATCCAATTGGCCGAGCAGTCCCTCGAACTTGGCGACTCCAAAAGAGCGAATGAAGCTCTTCATGAGATTCTCTGCCGAAGCATTTGAGTGAGACAGCCAATTCGTTTCAACACTGATGCCGTAAATCTACGGTTGGCGTTTTTCAACCAGGAGTGGCTCTTCAAACTTGTCGGCCGTGAACCGAAACACTTCTATGTCGTTGTTGCGCCAAGCGTCTGCCTTCAAGTTCGCTTTGCGGGTACAGCACTCGGCGAGCATCTGCTCGGGGGTCCAGCCGGCTTCCGAGCCGACGTGGGGTAGGAAGCATCCGGTGTGATGGCCGTATCGAATGTAGATTCCATGTACCCCGATCTGAAAATCGAGCGGGTCGGCAATTCGCTCCAAGGCCGACAGCACGGAGATTTCAACGTGGCAGTCACAAAGTTCGGCGGGTGTTATTCGAGAGTTTGTAAATCGCGGGTCCTGAGTCGCGGCCGAGGCAGCCACGGCGGCAATGAGTTGTGGGAGCGGCTGATCGCCCACGAATCGGCCGATGCACCCCCGCAGTTGCCCTTGCGATCTGATCGTGACGAAAGCTCCGCAGCGGGCATTGTCCAGTTGGACGTCGTGGGAGAAAAATGCCGGTGGCTGCCGGCTACACACGGCTGCCTCGATCGCACGCCGAGCAATGACAAGAAGTGTGCCACGTTGTTCGGCCGTTATGTTCATTCCAGCAAACCATTCAGCTTGTCAGCGCTGCTTGGGCGGCTCTGAACTGCTTGTCTTGACCAGTTTTGACCTCCCCGATAGAATCCGTGCCCAATCACTAAACAGGCACGTGTGGCCTGTGAAACTGCCGTGCAACTTTGATCTTACCTTGAGCCCGAGCCACGAGAAAATGGAATTTCTCGGGAACAGTAGCCTTGGGTCCTTTCGACTGCCCGTTCGGGCGGCCTCAGGAACGATATCCTCATTGATTCGCGAGTTGACCGCGACTTTGCACCATGAAAATGCGCACCTGGCCGGATGGCCGATTGGTCGTGTGGGCACCGGCCAAAGTCAATTTGTTTTTGGAGGTTCTGGGTAAGCGTCTTGACGGCTACCACGAACTGGAAACGCTCATGGTCGCCGTGAACTTATATGACACCTTGGTTTTTCAGGAGGAAAAGTCTGGGGCAATCGAGTTTCGTACGGACGACGCGACGATTCCCCGGGGACCCACAAACCTCGTAGTTCGGTCCGCGCACCTGCTCAGAGAGGAGACGGGGAGTCAAGGGCGCGGGGCCAGTATCTGGTTGCGAAAGCGGATACCCGCCGCGGCAGGACTGGGCGGCGGGTCCAGCGACGCAGCCGCAACACTCGCGGCCCTCAACGCTCTTTGGAAGCTCGGACTTCCGCTCACGGAACTGTCGGCACTCGGCGCGCGGCTCGGCAGCGATGTTCCCTTCTTTTTCCACACACCGGCAGCCGTTGGCCGCGGACGGGGTGAACTGCTCACTCCGATCTCCATCCCGAACCCGCTCCACCTTGTGCTCGTGTGTCCCGAAGAAGGCGTGAGTACCGCCGAGGTCTACCGGCGTCTTATCGTTCCGAACGCTCGACGCAGGATCGAGCCCGTGCTGGAAAGTCTGGCACGGGGAGACTCGGTTGAGTTGGGTCGGCAAATCTTCAATCGATTGGAAGCCACCGCCTGTCAGTTGTGTCCAGCCATTACGACCGCGCATGAAGCGATTCGAGCAAGTGGGCTGGCCGGGCCCATCGTGACTGGCAGTGGATCGGCGTCGTTCGCCTTGGCACCGAACCGTCTTGTGGCGGTTGCGGCCGCTCGAACCATACGGGAAAGATTCCCAGGACGTGTCATCGTGACGCGCAGCACGCCCTAGGGGCACACCAGTGAAAGGAGATCGCTGTGCAAATTACTGAGGTCCGAATCAAGCTCATGGACGACGGTTGTCAGAACGGTAACGAACGGCTGCACGCCTTCGGGTCCATCACCTTCGACGACGCCTTCGTGGTCCGGGACCTGAAGATCATCGAAGGGACCAAGGGACTTTTTGTGGCCATGCCCAGCCGCAAGCTGACCGATCGCTGCCGCTGCGGAACGAAGAATCCGCTGCGAAGCCGTTACTGCACGAGTTGCGGCAATCAACTGGATGAAAATCGCGCCCTGCGCGGCACCGACGGCCGGGCCAAACTGCACGCCGATATCGCCCACCCGATCAACCAGGCATGTCGCGAGCAGATTCAAAGTGCCGTGCTCGAAGAATACCTGGCCGAACGGGAACGAGCCAAGCAGCCCGGGTACATTTCGTCGTACGATGATTGGGACAGTTTCTCGGATGAAACGGATAGCTACGCGAACGTCATTGGCCGTCTCGACGCACCGAGCACCGGCAACAGCCGCACACGCCCGCAGCGTGGTCCGCATCGCCGTCCGGAGTCGGCTCCGGTGAATCGGGAACGGGGCACAGCGGCAGCCCCCACTGAGACGGAGAATTCAAAATCGTTCGGCGCGGGCATCTTATGAAGTGAAGTAGCGAACCGCATTGCGAAAAACGGCCAGGCCGTCGCCTTCCCTGGCGGAACGTCGGCGTGTCCACTGCGGGTGCTGCGTGAATTCGACATGTCGCTCGGGGTGCGGCATCAGCCCGAACACCCGGCCCGTTTCATCGCAGATTCCGGCGATGTTGGCCTGCGAGCCATTCGGGTTGACGGGGTAGGGGAGGGGTGTGATTTGCGATTTGTGATTTGTGATTTTTGATTTCTGATCGTTTGCGACTGCGTATTGCAATACAATCTGGCCGCTGGATGAAAGTCGCTCGAGCACTGTTTCGTCGCGACAAACAAATTTCCCTTCTCCGTGTGCGATTGGCAAATCCAATCGCGTGATCCCTTGCAGGAACACACATCGCCCCGGCTCGCCGATCATGTGGATCCATCGGTCCTCGAACTTCCCCGAGTCGTTGTTCGCGAGCGTCGCCGGCTGCATGTCACCATTGGTTTCATCCCAGCCGGGCAAGAGTCCCGACTTGATGAGCACCTGGAATCCGTTGCAAATCCCGATGATGAGCCTGCCGGAATCGCGAAACTGCCGCATGGAATCACCCAGGCCGATTCGCAACTGGTTCGCCAGAATCTTCCCCGCCGCCACATCGTCGCCGTATGAAAACCCACCCGGCACGACCAAGACTTGATATTCATCCAGTATGCGCGGCGATTCCACCAGCGCGTTCACGTGAACCCGCGTCGGCCGAGCACCGGCCAACTCAAAAGCGTGACACGCCTCCATGTCGCAATTTGTCCCCGGTGCCCGGAGCACCAGCACATTCACCGTTGCCATCATGTCTCCTTACCATTTCAATGGCCGCTGCCATGCTTCCTTTAAGTTGGCGGTCGACGCGCGCACCAACAAGCTCGTTGAGGCACCGATTCCCGAAGTGTTGCACGGTTGGTAATGGATCGTCAGAGTCGGCTGAGCGACTACCACGCCAAGGCGCTGGAAAGGAATTACAACACTGGGTCCGCCCGCCCGATCCGGCTGTTGCATGAGCTTTACGAACTCACTCAACGCACCAACCGGAACTTCGACAGCAAACCGTGAGTTGGCCTCCGAGAAGAGTTGGACAATCTGGTCGTGAAGTATGACGTCAGCAGTTTCGAGGACAAAGTGTCTGCCGTCCTCCAGTAGTGTTATCTCTGCACCTAGCCCGCCCGCAAACGCCATCTCGCCAAACGCGACGGCGAGCCCGCCCTCGCTTAGATCGTGGCAACTCACCACGAATCCACGCGCGATCGCACAGTGAAGTCGGCGATACATTTCCCGCGCAACCTGAGTGTCGACTGTCGGCAAGCAACCAATCGATTGACCCGTAACCAGCCCATAATGCGAACCGCCGAACTCGTCATTTATCGTGCCAATGAGAAAGAGTTCGTTCCCCGGCTCTTTCAGGTCCATCGTCACACACTGCCGCACGTCGTCGATCTGACCGATGGCACTGATGAGCAATGTCGGCGGGATCACGATTCGGCCGTTGGAGTTCTGGCCCTTTGCTTTCTGCCCTCCACCCTCCGACCTCAATCTGAATTCGTTGTTCAAACTGTCCTTACCCGAAATGAACGGCGTGCCGTAGGCGGTCGCGATGTCGCGGCAGGCCAGGGCGGCGCGGACAAGCTTGCCGAGTTCTTCCGGCCGGTCGGTGTTACCCCAGCAGAAATTGTCGAGGATGGCGATTCGGTCCGGGTCAGCGCCGACGGCAACGCAGTTGCGAATGGCTTCGTCGATCGCACTGGCGGCCATCCAGTAGGGGTCCAGGTCGCCGTAATGCGGGTTCATCCCGCAGGCAATCGCCAGCCCACGGTTCGAGCCGAGTACGGGTCGGATCACGGCGGCATCCGATGGGCCGTCGTTCGCCGCACCCACGAGCGGCTTGATTACGCTGCCCCCTTGCACTTCGTGGTCGTACTGGCGGATGACCCATTCTTTCGAGCAGACATTCCACGAACTGAGGATGCGACGCAGCGTTTCGTTGTAGGGAGGCTCGGAAGCGGAGGCAGTAGGCAGTGGGCAGTAGGCAGTAGTGGACGATGCATCGGACTCTGTGCCTACTGCCGACTGCCTACTGCCGACTGCCTTCCACACTGCCTTGCGCACAACCGGGGGGCGGCCGTCATGCAGAAAACTCATGTTCAGATCGCCGACCACGTGGTCCTCGTACTTGAGCGTCAGTCGGCCGGTCGATTCGAATCGGCCGATCACGGTGGCTTCGACACCCTCACTGCGGCAGAGCTTATCAAATTCCGGCCAGTTCGATTCCGGCACGGCAAGGACCATGCGTTCTTGGGCCTCGCTGATCCAGATTTCGGTGTAGGAGAGTCCGGCGTACTTGAGGGGGACTTTTTCGAGCCAGACCTCGGCACCGATTTTTTCGCCCATCTCGCCGACCGCGGAACTGAAACCACCGGCGCCGCAATCGGTAATCGCGTGGTACAGGCCGCGGTCGCGTGCGGCGAGCAGCGCGTCGAGCATCATTTTCTCTGTAATCGCGTTTCCAATCTGCACGGCGCCGCCGGAAAGTTGCTCGGACTCGTGCGTCAGCTCGATCGACGAAAACGTGGCCCCGTGGATGCCGTCTCGACCGGTTCGCCCGCCGACCGCAACGATAAGGTCGCCGGGCCGCGGCTGCTTCTTCGATCGGTCGCGTGGGAGCAACCCAACGCTACCGCAAAACACCAGCGGATTGCCGAGATACCGGTCGTCAAAATAGATTGCACCGTTCACGGTCGGAATGCCCATGCGGTTGCCGTAATCGCGCACTCCGGCGACGACACCCCGCATGACTCGCTTCGGGTGTAGAACTCCCGGTGGCAGATTCTTCTCTGAACCATGAACCCTGAACCCTGAACCCTGGCCCCAGTCCGGGGGCGCGAAGCAAAAAACGTCCGTGTTCGCAATCGGCTTGGCACCCAGCCCCGTGCCCATCGTGTCGCGGAGCACGCCACCCAGGCCGGTGTTGGCACCGCCGTACGGCTCAATCGCGGAGGGGTGATTGTGCGTCTCGACTTTGAAGCACACGTTGTAGTTCTCGTCGAATCGCACGACGCCCGCGTTGTCCTCGAATACGCTCACGCACCAATCTTTTTCCGGACCCAACGCCCGGCGGATGTCCTGCGTCGCCTTGAATATCGTCTCCTTCAAGAGATTCTCAAAATGCTCGCGTCGTGTGACCTGGCCGTTCTCGTCAATTTCCTCGTAGTCGATCCGCCCGCGCAGCGTCTTGTGTGAACAGTGCTCGGACCAAGTTTGGGCGATTGTCTCCAGCTCCGCGTCGGTCGGGTCGCGGCCAAGATCGCGGAAGTGCCGCCGGATCGTATGCATCTCGACAAGGTTCAGGCTGAGCTGCCCCTGACGGCTGACCCTCAAAAGCTCCGAGTCGGTCATCGTGCGAATCGGAATCCGAATCACCTCGAGGCGGTACGTGCTACCATGCGCGAGATGATCGAGCTTTAGCAGCCCCCAGGTCACTTGTTCGATCGCGTCGTTGGCCAGCACGCGGTCGGCGATCTGCTGCCGCTCGTGTTCGCCAACACCGCCGATCGAGTACTGCCGAAAGGTGTGAACTTCGTTGACCGTCAAGCCGAGTTGCCGGATCGCATGCTCGACACTCTGAGCCACCGGGTCCATGACGCCTGGCTTGAGGAGTACGTTGGCGATGGAAAAGTAGTGAGTGGTTAGTGGTGAGTGGTGAGTGGTGGGTTCATTATCCAAGCTGAACTCTTCTATAACAGGATCGGCCAGTAGCTCGCGGCCGATTCGTTCGACGTCTGAGCGAGCCAAATCGCCATCGATCAGGTAACCGCGGGCAAAATGCACTCGGCTGTCACGGCCCAGACCCAGTTCGTCGATCTCGGCAGCGATCCGGCGGGCCTCCAAATCGGGCTGGCCGGGCAGCAGACAAACGTAGACTTGCCAGAACATCGTGGTCCCTTACTCACTTTGAGTTATTGCATCTTGAATTCGATCGCCATCCAGATGCACACAACAATCTGAATGAACAGCGGTACGAGGAAAAACGAACTCTGCTGGATCGCTGGAACAAACTGCATCACGACGGACAACGCGACCAGTCCCAGCGCTAGCGTTTTCCATTGCCACCGCGCCTCCGTCGTCAAATAGAACAAGCTAACGACCACCGAAAAAATCAGAGGTCCCAAGAAGACTACCCAAATGCCTTCAGATTCAGCCATGACCAGTCGTCTCAAGCTGGACGTCACGAACGCGGCATTCTACGTCGCGTTACATGGATTCGCTTTTGGTTCTCCTGTTCCGCGACCGAGTTTCGTCGATTCTTCGATTCTTCCCACAGTGCCCGCAGCCGCTGTTTGCCTGCTCGTTCGAGCGCGATTCGAAACTCCTTCAGCACCGACTCGTAATCCACCAGAGCATCGAGCAACGGGCCTTTGTTTTCCAAAAAGATCGCGGTCCATAGGTCGGGGTCGCTGGCGGCGATCCGGGTCGTGTCGCGAAAACCCGAGGCGACGACCTCATAGTATTTCTCCGGCAGCACCACCGACAAGGCTGCGGCGGCAAGATGCGGCAGGTGACTGGTGTAGGCCAGGGCACGATCGTGATCCTCGGGGAACATTCGAATTACGCGCGAGCCGAGTGATTGCCAAAATTTCTCGATGCGATGGAGCGGCGCGGGTGGCGTTCGCGCCGTCTGCGTGACGACGCAGACTCGGCCGTCGAACAAGTCCGCTCGCGCCTCTTGGACGCCGCTTCTTTCCGAACCCGCCAACGGGTGGCTGCCGATGAAGCTTACTCCATCCGGCAATCCCCTTTCCAATCGCGAAACTATCCTCGCCTTGGTACTGCCCGAGTCGGTAAGCACGGTTCGTGGCGAGCAGTGAACGGCCGCCTCTTGAGCCTGTTCCACGATTCTGTCCACAGGCGTGCAAAAGAAAACCAACTCGGCATCGGCCACGCCTTGGCTCAGTTTCGTCGTGCCGCAATCGACCGCACCCAGCCGGCGAGCCTTGTTCAAGGACGATATCTGTCGGCCGACCCCCACAACCCGGCGAGCCAGCCGACGCTTTCTGATCGCCATGCCGATCGAGCCGCCGATCAGGCCCACGCCTACGATAGCCACGGTGTCAAATTGCATGATGATCTCAGCAGTCAATTCTCGGCGACTCACAACGGGTGCCGGATTCTACGGGAATTGGCCGCGGCAGAAAAGCGGCGCGGCTTGGCGGGCATCAGGAGGACCACTAGAATCGGTTCTGAGCTGCTTCGCTTCTTGGAAATCAAAGCGTAAGAACATGCCGTTGCCAAACTTCTTCATCGTTGGGGCGCCGCGGTGCGGTACTACGGCCATGTTCGAATACCTGCGGCAACACCCGGACGTTTTTATGCCGGATGTGAAAGAACCTCAGTTCTTGAGCGCCGATTTGGAAATGCCCTGGCTCACTAATTTGGACAAGTACCTGTTGCTGTTCCGAAATGCCGGGAACCGGAGGAGGGTCGGCGAAGCTTCGGTGTTTTATCTGTACTCGAAAAACGCGGCCAGTGAGATCAAGCGATTCTCCCCCGATGCTCGAATCATCATCATGCTGCGGGATCCGGTAGAAATGCTCTATTCGTTGCACGCCCGTTATCTCGCCAGCGGAGTCGAGGACATCGAAGATTTCGGTCAAGCACTGGAGGCGGAAGCCGCGCGAAGAGGAGGCCGGCTGCCCGCGCCGAGCTGCTATCCGATCGAGCTGTTGTTCTACCGCAATGTCGCAAAGTTTTCCGAACAGATTCAACGGTTCTTCGACGTGTTTGGCCGGACGCGCGTGCATGTCATTCTGTACGACGACTTCCGGCGTGATCTCGTACGCGTATATGCGGAGACACTACACTTTCTGGAAGTGAGCGAGCAATTTCGGTCCGAATTCCCGGTGGTGAATCCAAATCGCGTCGCCAAGAGCAGATTGCTCCAAAAGATTGTGGTGAGTCTACCGCCACGGGTACGGAGTCTTCTCAAGACGATGGAACTCTATCCAGTCTTTGGCCGGCTTGTCCGGGGCGTCCAGGAATGGAACAGCGAGTATGTGCGACGGCCTCCGATGGATCAGGCGGTTCGCATCAGGTTGCGCGACGAGTTCGCGCGGGAGATTGAACAACTTGGAACCCTTCTGGGTCGTGACCTGTCCGCGTGGGCGCGCGATGAGGAGCTGCGATGAGTGACCCGGTCCGCGATGCCTTGGTAGCACCATTCTGGCTGGCGACCAATCTGCTACTCGTCGGCACGGCGTGGAAGATGGCACGGCGTCTATTTCCTTCCGACACGCTGCTGCAAGTCGTGATGCACACGATAGTGTTGAGCAGCGCGATCGTTGTTGCGACAGCGACGGTTGTCGGTGGCTTCGGGCTTCTGCACGGACACGTGCTCTTGGCATCCGGTGCGGGCGTCAGCGGAATTTTGCGATGGCTGCTGCCGATCGTGCTTCCCCACGGGCCGGAATCCGGCGACCGCGAGGCATGCTTCGTTCCCCGAGAGCGCTCGGAGCGATGTTGGCTTGCCGTTTGGGCGATACTGGTTGCGTTCTGGATCGGGCACGTCGTGACCGGCGGACTGCTGAAGTTTCCCACGGATTTCGACTCGCTGATGTACCACATACCGCTGATCGTTCAGTGGATTCAAGCGCACAGCCTGTACGCGCCCGATTGCATGCAGTGGTCATTGCCGGCCAACAACGAACTGGTCGGCTTGTGGCTCGTGGCTCCCTTCTCCGGAGACTTTTTCATCTCACTGATGAACTTACCATCAGTACTACTCGCGGCGGCGGCCACGCTGGAGTTAGGCAGATTGTTCGGGCTTTCCCGAACGTTGCGCCATCTGGCGGCGCTAGCGGTCGTCTCGACAAATCCAATGCTTCGACAGCTTGTCTGCGCCGAAAACGATATCACAGTCGCCGCGATGTTTTTGGCCGCGTCTAGTTATGCCATTCGATTTGCACGCGTTGGCCGCATGGCAGATCTTCTACTTGGCGCCGGCAGTCTTGGGCTTCTGGCGGGGGTCAAATACTACGCCTTGGGCTATGCGGCGGCAGGCTGGACCATAGCCGTGCTGGTGACGTGCATCGTGCGCGGCTGGCGTTGCGCCCTCCGCGTGGCGGTCACGTGGATGCTCGGTGCGGTCGCTCTCGGTGGGTTTTGGTATCTCCGAAACGTGTTGATTACCGGCAGTCCGTTGTATCCCGTGGGAACTTCCCCGACGAACGACTTGCAAGGCGAGATATACCCAGGAATGTGGCAAACAACGTACTTGGGCAACGGGAGTAGCGAGATGCTCTGGCTCACCGTCGACGCGCTGCAGAAAATCGCGGGTCCTTGTCACTTGCTCGCATTTCTATTTCTACCTATCTCACTTTTGTCGCTCGGTCTCGCCGCCCTTCGACTTTTCCGTCGAATGGAAACTCGGGCCGATGGCGTGATCGTGATCGCCTTGTGCGTTTCCGTTCTTCTGACAGGTTTCGTCCTGCTGATCACTCCTTTCGCTGTCGAAGACAAGCCAGGCACGCTGAACCACCTGAGGTGGGGCTCTTCTCCCGTTCGTTACGGCACCTGCTTCCTGAGCCTGTCGCTACTCGCGTTCGTGTGGCTGCTGGATCGGGTACACCTCAAACTAGTAGGGTGGGCACCGCCCACCGCCCCAGAGTCGCGCCCGAAAGACGACTCAGTAGGGGTTGAAAACCTCGAGTGGGCATCAGCCACACCAAATTGGGTGGGCCGCGCCCGCCGTTTTCGTTTTTGGCGTGTGCTGGCCCGGCATTTCATCGCGTCGCTGTTACCCGTGCTGTTCGCCGGCCTGATCGCGTACCAGTTGATAATCCGCATCACGCGGATTCACGTTCAGTTACTGAACAGTTTGCTTCTGGCGGCGGATGTGCTGATGATCGTGGCTATCCTCTACCTGGTCTGGGACGGTTGGCCAAAGTGGCGGCGCGTAGTCGTACGGGCTGGCCTTGCGACCAGCCTCGCCGGTGCGAGCATCGGGACATTCCACCTTGTGCATTGGTGGCACGCCGGCTTCGGCGCCCACTACGACCAACTTTTTTCCGGTAGCGCATTCACAAGACTCGCGGCGGATTTTCCCGCGGGGATGCGCGTTTGCGTGCTGGACCATCGGCCTTATCCGTTCTTTGGGTCGGCCAGGCAATACCGCGTCTGTCAACCGGCGGTGGCAGTGTCATACGAAAAACTACTTGAATATCTAGACTCGCACGGTGTCACGGTGGTGGCCACGCGGGAGCTGGAGGAGCCGGACCCCGCGACCACTGGCCGATTCCGCTGGTCGTACCGATGGCTGATCGAACATCCAGATCGGTTCGACCTCGTAGAACAAGGTTCATGGTTTGCCGTGTTTCGGTTGCTTCAGTCACCGGCCAACACACCGTTTGAAAAGCTCTCGGAAAAATGACACGTAAAAAATTTTGCATTAGATCCTTGACATCGCGGATCGGCCCTCCGTAGAATCCGCATACTGAAGAGTTGTGTGACGGGGTGAGGCACCGGGTAGCGGGTTGGGGCCAGAGGGTGGAAGGCTTCAGCCCTTCAGCCCTTCAGCCCTTCAGCCCTTCAGCCCTTCAGCCCTTCAGCCCTTCAGCCCTTCAGCCCTTCAGCCCTTCAGCCAACGATCGCGCACCAGTTCGTGCAGTCAATGGACTGCGGAGGGCCTACAGCCGTAGGTACTAAAGTCCCCATCAAGTTCTGTTAATCCTTAACCTGGAACAAGACAGAGGCAAGGAGTGTGTTCTATGAGTGACAATTCTCGAGTATGGCGGTTCAGTGTGGGTTGTGTTGCAGCGTGCGTTACGACAGCCGGTCTTTGTGCCGTTGGTTCTACTTGGGATCTCTCCGCAGATTTGCAGCCCTTGGCTCGTGAGAAAATGGCGTTGGTCCGTGGAGGAGAGGCTACTGTGCCCTTGCCGCCCTGCGATGTGAATAGCATTCGGCGCACACAGTTCTGCGCCATCGAAACTGGGATCTACGGCGAATGTGCTGGAAAGAAAAACAAAGCGGACTGTCAGGGCGCAGGTGGTTGTTCGCGGTGCGGGAACAGCCAGACAGACCCCTTGGAGTACTACTGGACCGATTCGAAACCGTGGACAAATCGCAAGGATGGGGAAGACATAACTCCGGGAGGTTGCGGCTTTCACTTTGATGCCCCGAACTGCGACTGGGTGTTTGTTCCAGCGCCGCCACCGAACCCAAACCCAGGCGTTGGTACTTCTCAGTGCAAGTGCGTCGGTAATATTGGAAACACACCTTGCGACCGAATCGTGCAAAAAATCAAGGGTGGTTGCAGCCCGGTTAAATGAGCACGCTGGTTCTCTTCCGCGCGAGCACTCTGTTGATTGAAGCTGTGCGAGTCAAGAAGCGATCTTAAACTATGTGTTTCATGAAGCAGCATTCCTTGATGTGTCTTGTTCTTTGGGCAATGCCTTCAGTTGCGATCCAAGCCAGGGAATCGGTGCAGGATACACCGGAAGATGTCGAACTCGCCGTTGGCATTCTGGATGCTGCCTCGAAGGCGATTACATCCTACGACGTGACTGTTGATGTAACCTACACGTGGCGCACCAGCAGCGAAATGGCGGGCGTGCGAACGGACGTCCCGCCAGGGCGTAAGCCGATTCCGGTGACCAAAGCACGCAAGCTTCGACCAGGGGAAGAAGCAGCGATCCAAAAGAATCGCACCAGGCAAGTTTACAGCGATAATAACCGGCGAGTTGAAGTGCTCCCCGAGTCTTCCGATGACGCAGTGGCCGTACTTGTGGCCAATCTTACCGAACGCCGTCAGCTATCTCGGATTGACGGTTCCGGAATCATTAGCGCCCCGCCTACAGAGTTTGACAACGCGCTGTGTGGCGCCTACGGCGACTACCTTACCTACTTTAGAACAATCGGCGTGTATGATCTCTGCACGTTTGTATTCCGTGCTCGGCAGGGAGTTCGTCTTCGGCCTGAGCTTGGCAAGAATGGCGAATTAGTTCTCGAAGCCGCGCCGGATGCAGACCCAGACGCAATGGTCCTGAAGCACGATTGGGGTTTTCGAGTTTGGCTCGACCCGAAACATGGTCACCTCCCAAACCGGATCGAGGCGTACCAAATTGTCGGCGAAGCGGGGACGGAGAAAGAGTTTCCCACACAATCGATTGCCGTGGATGAATTCTTCGAATTTCACGACAGTTTGTGGGCGCCCATCCGTATCACGGCGACTGAATACATATTCAAAGGTGAACTCATTGGTGACCCGAATCTGGAAGTAACAGCCCTTGTCGATACTGCTCGGTCTCGTTGGAACATCCCGATCCCCGCCGAGAGCTTCTCGTTAGAGTTCCCGTCAGGAACCCAAGTCGCTGATTTACTCAGAAAGGTTTCGTACGTGGTGGGAGATCGGAACATTGAAAAAAATCTGGAGCGTATCGCGGTCGATGCTGCCGATGAGGTCGGCCAAGCCCAGGAGAGACCGTCCGGAGTTACTTTGACGGCGGTTCTGAGCGCGGCGACGTTCGTCGTTCTAGCGGTTCTCATAGGATTGTGGCTACTTCGCCCAGTCTTCAAAAGATGATTGTCTCCACATTCGCATTTTTGACATGTGTAGTCTCAGCGTTCGATATCGGCGACGAGCGAACGCCAATCCGAGACACAGTTCTCATCGACGAATATGGTCCATGCGGCGCCACCACACTTTTTCTAGCGTGCAAATTGAAGGGTGTTACTGTCGAGTGGGATTACCTGCAAACGTTAGTAGGTCCCAGCAAGGATAACCAGCATTCCTTCGAGACTATCGCATCGTTACCGGGCTGAGAAGGGCTTCTAAGCGGCTCTGGCGTGGTGCAACGTGCGGGTTGTGTCGTGGCGCGACTGGGCACGGGCGTCGCGCAGCATGTCCATCGCAATGCGG
>Ga0247727_10000820_pt1 | contig 76068 bp, 76 predicted proteins | sample WisWelCaveWW1625_FD_202498 | JGI IMG/M metagenome (GOLD analysis project Ga0247727, IMG submission 202498) | Biofilm microbial communities from Wishing Well Cave, Virginia, United States - WW16-25 | ecosystem: Environmental > Aquatic > Deep subsurface > Groundwater > Cave microbial mat | place...
TTTGTTAGGATGAACGCCTGCCACCTGTCCTTCCGTCCATTATCTGCGCGGTGGGTGTAGCTCAAGGGTTAGAGCGCCTGGCTGTGGCCCAGGAGGCTGCGGGTTCGAAACCCGTCACTCACCCCAACATTCTTCCTTCGAACTCTCGGGCGGTCCAGTGATTCTTCGTCATGCCCTACCCGGTGGGGCATGACAGGTTGCGCCGGGGTTGCGGCCTTGCGGAGTCGTCATCCTGATCGGTTCAAACCCCGGCGCTGTACGCCAACTGCCCCCTCCCGTAGCCTCGCACTAACCAAAATCGCGGTTTGCCCACCCGCATTAGAATCAGGCAGGGAAGGACCCCTTCACAAATCTATGACTTCTCAATGAATTTCCTTGCGTACAAGGACCTATTGGTATATTTAGTGTACTCAGAATGGCCCTTGAATGGGCGTTGAATGCCCCTTGAATGGCCCTTCAACAGGGGATATAGTACTCATCACCAAGGCTTTCTGAAGGCTTCTTAAGGGTCAGACACCTCCACCACTAAGAGGGATCCGAGATAGGCCCTAGTCCATGATGGCTTCCCAGAGTGGCTAACGAAGACCACAAACAACGGCAACTGGAGCTTCAATACGGGTTTCGGTTCAGGTTGTTGGATATAGTCGGTCAAGCTATTAGTCAGCTGATCCCGGCGGCAACTCTGTTGGGCATTGCCGGTTTTGCATACTTGTCCATCAAAAGCCTAGCCGGGCAGAAAACGTTTGCCGACATTGGGTTCAAAATTTTTGCAGATGTTAAAATTAGTGAGGCCTTAGCATACGTGCTTGCATGTGGAGGAATCGGGTACGGTCTAAAAGAAAAGAAACTTAGGCGAACGAACACCGAACGCCTAACAGCGAGAACGAGTCAGTTGGAGAAAGAATTGGATTCACGCAGAAGTTCGAGCGGCTTAACCCCCCAAGGCACGACACGCTCGGAGGATTAATTTATGAACCAAGACGCTCAAATCGTTGCAACTTTACAATTTGCTTTTGTCTTGGTGTGTCTCTGGTTTTTGGTCTTCCAATGCTGGCGTTCATACCGAGTTGATGCGTTGCGTCAAAGGCTTTTCGCGCTGCGGGACGAACTCTTTGACTATGCAACATCTGGAGCAATTTCATACGATGACCCAGCTTATTGGAGACTGCGCCTGGTGACGAACGGCATGATCCGGTTCGCCCATCGCCTGACCTTTCCACGGTTCCTTTTGACTGTGGTAGTGAATAGTCTTTGGCCCAATCCATACCCCATAAATCAATTCCAGGAATGGGCGAAGGCTGTAGAAGATATTCGGGACTCTGAAACTCGGAAGAAGCTTCACGAGTTTAATGTCCGTATGAGTGATATGGTGGTCAGGCACCTTATTGGTGGATCCCCGACGTTCCTGGTTCTGTTGGTATTCTTTTTGATCGGAGCCCTTGTTAGTAATGCGGTTTGGTCTTTCATAAGGACTACTGTCGTGAGCAGCCTTCAAATACTGGAAGCCGAAGCAGCTCAGGCACAGGTTTCCAGGGGCGGCAAAAAGGTCTACGCCTGATCTTCTGCTCTCACCCTTAAAGATTCGGTTGCGGCTGGGTTGCGGATTTGCGTACTACTTGCTGCGATCTGCAAACTAGACTATGAGGAATTCCGCGGATTTCGAGGGGTTGAGTCATCATCCTGAGCGGTTCGAAACCCGTCACTCACCCCAATTTCATCTGTGAAGCGTCGTTCGTGAAGCGCATCTCGTAAAATCAGGAGGCGCTTCATGCCGGCGCGCTGGGCATTTTCGCCTGGTTGTGCTACAAGTCTCGCCACGATGGCTTTGGGGATTCGCACCCGTAACGTCCGCACGGTTTTCATCGTTCTGTCCGCCCTGGTTCTGTCCGGATGTCTGTCCGCGCTCACGCTCAACAAGGCCGTGATTTCCTACGACGACGCCATCACGGACGCGTTGTCGAAGCAACTCCTCATCAATATCGCCCGCGCACAGCATCGCCAGCCGGTCCACTTCACCGGCGTCTCGAACGTCGCCGCGACCTTTGATTTCCGCACCAACGCCGGCTTCACCCCGGCGCTGACCGGTGAGAGCGGCAAGACCCTGCTTCCGCTCTTCGGCGGCAGCGTGGCGGAAAACCCGACGATCAGCATCGCCCCGATCGAAGGAGAAGAATTCACCAAACGGTTGCTCACACCCTTCGAGGAAATCAAGCTCATGCTGCTACTGCGACAGGGGGTGGACATCGACCTGCTGCTCCGGCTGATGGCGAAGGAACTGCGGGTCAAGGAAGGCGGCCGTGAGATCGCCTACCGGAACCTGCCCTCCGACCGCGCAGGGTATGAAATGTTCCGCCGGGTCGTCTTGCATCTGTCCGCCATCCAGGATCAGAACCGGCTCTACGCCGAACCGCTGGTCTTCGAGCGTGTCTGGACTATTCCTGCCGAGTCGGTGACTGCGGAAGGATTTAAGGCTCTGGAGGAGCAATATCTGGTGGTCTACGATGGCAAGGCGAAAACCTACACGCTGCGCAAGAAAGTCATCGGTCGAATTCTCATCACCAATTACGACCCTGACATGTTGTCGTTCGAGGAGCGCGCCAGGTTAAGCTATGAAGCGGAGGACTGGCCTCCCAACGACCTGACGTTCGATATCCGGCCCGGACATCCGGGTGGCGAGTGGCCCATCAAGGGCGACTTCCGCCTGAGAAGTTTCCATGCCATTCTGACCGCCCTCGGCCGATCGCTGGAAGACGAAGCCGAATACCATGTGGAAAAGGATCCCCGGAGCCCGCCGGTCTTGAACGGTGAGAACCCTGTCAGCACGATGGAGCTGGTCTTGTCCGAGACTCCTCCTCTAGGAGCCGATCTGTCGGTTCTCACGCACGGTAAGTTCTATGCGGTGAAAACCGACGGGCCGCTGGCGCGGTGGAACCGCCTGGTGTTTCAGCTTCTCTACCTCTTGTTCCAGATGACGGTCAGCGAAGTGCCCCGCACCGGCGTGCCGTTCATCACCATCGCGAAGTAACTTCTCATCGGGCACCCCTTCGCTCAAATTCGCATGAGCAACCCGTCTGAAAAACCAACCGGCCGCGTGCGGCTTATCAGCGGCCGGGAGCACACAGTCCTGGCCGGCTATCTCTGGATCTACGCCGGACATATTGAAGACGTGGCCGGCGAGCCGGCGCCCGGCGACGTGGTGAATGTCTGCGCCCACTCGGGACGAACCATCGGCCGCGGATTCTTCAATCCCCATTCAAAGATTCGCGTCCGCCTGCTGACGTTCCGCGATGAGCCCATCACCGAAGCATTCTGGGCCGCGCGGATCGCGAGCGCGGCGGCCCTGCGTCGGCGCGTCGTGTCGGAGACGACCGCCTACCGGCTGATCCACGGTGAGAGCGATTTTCTGCCCGGTCTGATCGTGGACCGCTACGGCGATGTGCTGGTGATGCAGACCCTGTCGTTCGGAATGGCCCGACGTAAAGAGCGGCTGGCGGATCTTCTGATGAGGGCAACCGGAGCCAGAGCCGTCTATCTTCGCAACGACGTCCATAGCCTGACGCTGGAAGGCCTGCCGGTCGAGCAGGGGTTTCTGCGGGGCGAGGGCGCGACGACGGTTGAAATTCACGAAGGCCGCGCGCGGTTCCTCGTGGATATCGAACATGGGCAGAAGACCGGATGGTTCTGCGACCAGCGGGAGAACCGTCTCGCAGTCGCGTCGTTGGCCGATGGCGCCGCGGTGCTGGAAGCCTTCTGTCATACCGGCGCGTTCGGCATCCACGCCGCGCTCCACGGCGCGGCCTCGGTACTCGGGCTGGATGTGAGCCGCGATGCGGTTGCCCAGGCCCGTGACCATGCGGCGGGCAATAAGGTCGAGGGACAGTGCGAGTATCGCGAGGCCGATGCCTTCGAGGAACTGCGCCGGATCGAGCGGGCAGGCGGCCGCTTCGACCTGGTCATTCTCGATCCGCCGTCGTTCGCGCGCACCAAGCAGGCGGTGCCGCAGGCGCTGGCGGGGTACAAGCAACTCAATCTGCGTGCACTGCGGCTTCTCAAGCCGGAAGGATTTCTCGTGAGTTGTTCCTGCTCGCATCACGTGAACGAAGAGCAGTTCTGGCCCATGCTGCAGGACGCCGCGCGCGATGCGAAACGGCAGTTGCGATTGATCGAACGCCGGTCCCAGGCCCGCGACCATCCGGTGCTGGCCGCGATGCTTGAGACGCGTTATCTGAAATGTATCATCGCGCAGGTGTTGTCAATCGGGTAAGGGCGGACCACCAAACTTGCATTGCTAAAAACCCCGTGCTACGGTGCCGCCGCTTCGCCGCAAGGGTTGCCACAAAGGGTTGGTGGCGGACGGCCGGCGCGCCAGTGCGATCGTTGCAACGTCCTGTTTCCTTGCACGCGTATCTATTATAGAGAGGTGAGATCGTGAGACACATCACACAACGGCTGATCGTGATTGTGGCGGCCGCCGGGCTGGGCATCTTCGGGCCGACGTGCTCGTGGGCTGCGGGTGATCCGGTCGTGGCCGACGGCGCGACCGTGTCGTTGGAATATACCCTGACGCTTTCAGATAAGACCAAAGTGGATTCCAACGTCGGCTTGACGCCGGTGGTATTCACGCAGGGATCAGGACATCTGGTGCCGGGTTTGGAGAAAGCGATTAACGGCATGAAAGCCGGCCAGGCCAAACGCGTCGAAGTGCCGGCCGAACTGGGCTACGGCGCCTACAATCCGGACGCGCAGATCAAGGTTCCGAGAAAGAAAGTGCCGCCGACCGTGAAAGTCGGCGATGTGCTCACGCGGCCCTCCGATCGCAAGCCGCTGAGAGTCCTGGAAATCACCGCCGACACCGTCGTGATGGATACCAACCATGCTCTCGCCGGGAAAGATCTGATCTTCGACATCAAAATCCTGAAAGTCGAGCAGGCGGCCGGCAAGCCGTGACCGCGCGCCGCCGCCCGGCGGATGCCGTCGCGAGGACCGCGGCAGCCTATGCCGCCGGGACGGAGGCGTTCATCCGCCGGTGGGGCCGTCGCACAACCATGTGCCCGGCGCTGCTCCGGGAACTGCTCGAACTGGCCGGGCCGCGCGCGGCCCTGCTGGATCTCGGCTGCGGGGTAGGGCAGGATACGCGGCTCCTTCTGACCCGGCGGCATCATGCGGTCGGCCATGTAGTTGGATTGGACCGCGCGTGGCCGCTTCTTGCGCATGCCCGTCGTCGCGGCCGACGCGTCCCGCTCATCCAGGGCGACATGCGAACGCTTCCGTTCCGGCCCGGATCATTCGATGCGATCTGGGCCGCCGCTTCATTGATTCACCTTCCCAAGACGGAGGCGGCGCGGCTGCTCTGCGCGCTCTGTCACGTGGTGCCGATCGGCGGCCTGCTGGGGGCCACGGTGGCCCACGGCCGTCGCACCGGATTCCTGCGCAGGGGATGGATTCCCGGCCGCTACTTCGCGCGTTGGATGAAAGCTGAGTTGGAACGGGCTGTCAGGCGAGCCGGATGGGACGTGTTACGACTGGCGACGGTGAATCATCGCGAACGCAAAGGCCGTTGGCTCACGCTCATCGCGCGGCGCATCCGGTAGGCCGTTCGAGCCCTGATTACGCGAGATCCGCAGCCGCGCGTTGAGCCGTCTTCCCGTCCACGTGCTGCGCGCGGTCCATGAAGCCGATCAACAGGCAGAGGTCGCACAGCCGGTTGATGTTGCGGGGAATGCCGCCGCTTCGCTGAAAGACGACGTCCAGCGCGTCCTTGGTGAACACCTCCCGCCGGCACTGGGCGGCTTTCAAGCGAAACTCGATGTACTGCGCGGTTTCCTCCTGCGAAAATGTGCCGAGATGATATTTGATCGAAATGCGCTGGGCAAATTGCTTCAGCGCCATGACCCGATCGTTCAATTCGGGCTGGCCCATCAGCACGAGCGTCAGGAGGAATCGGTCGTTGAGCTGGAAGTTCAACAGGAGCCGAAGCTCTTCGAACACTTGATTGTCCGGAATCGCCTGGGCCTCGTCCACGACGATGAGCGTCTGCTTGCCCTTCTTGTAATTCTCGTGCAGGCGGTCGTTCAGCAGGTGCAGCAGTTTGACTTTCGTCTTGGTCGGTTCGATGCCCAGCTGGTAGAGCACTTCCGTCAGAAAATCCTCCACGCCGAAACTGGGGTTCGCGATCAGCGCGATGTCGTATTGCTGGCTGGAGAGGTGCAAGCCGAGTTCGCGGCTGAGCAGGGTTTTCCCGCAGCCGATTTCTCCGGTGAGCATCACGGCGCCTTTTCTGGTCTGGATTCCGTACAGGAGGCGCTGGAGCGCCTCCTCGTGCATCGGGGCCGGGAAATAGAATTTCGGATCGGGCACGTTCTCGAACGGCAGTTCCGCCAGCCCCCAGTAGGACTCGTAGGACATGTTGGGTTTGCCCGTTGGCGCGGCAGCGGGAGGCGACGGCTTGCTCACGGGTCGCGCCGCCGGCGGATCGGGTGGCGGCTCGCGCAGCGGTTCCTGCGCGGCAGCCAGCAGCGGCGCGTTCGGTCTGTCCCGGCGGGCGGAGTCAGGACGTGCTTCGGGTTGCGGCTGCAGGTGAGGGAGGATGACGGGGAGCGGTTTTTCCACAGCAACCGGCGGCGTTTCGATTACCGCCGCGACGACTGCCGGAGAGCAGGCGGAGACACCAACGGGCGCGACTCTCGTGACGCTCCAGAGCAGCGTCGCCACGACCGCGAGCAATCCGCTGAGCAGAGCCGGCGAGGCCGCTGCGCCGATTGCCTGCGACACCGGTTCGGCCCAGGCGTCCAGCCCGGGCGTTTTCAGTAATTCGCCGACGGACATGAGGGATTCGCCGCGCTCGCCCGGCCACGTGATTTTCACGGACGACAGGCCGACTCCCGCCATGCTCCGCGCGAGTTGGTACTTGCTCCACAATGTCAGGGTATCCAGCGAGACCTGCCTGACGGCGAGTCCGCCTCCGATCAAGAGACTGAGCAGCGCGCCGATGGCCAGGGCCTGGCCGATCTGCGGCTGACAGCGGCGCCACCACTCACGGCCCAGTGTGCCGACATCCAAGGCTGTGAAGTTCGGCATCATGGCGTCCTACCGATCGTGTGCCCGGCAACCAGAATGTGGGGGGACGGCCGAGCTTCAATTGAGATCAGTACGAAAGCGGATTGTCTTGCTCTGGGAACCAGCGGGCAGTATACCATCGCCAGGCGCAGGTATGCTAATCTCACCTCGCCCCGCGTGTCCCCTGGCGGCGAAACGGATCTGAACGAGGCAGTCTGATGGTGGTCGATAAGAAAAAAGAGCTGTTCGTCGAAGCCACCCAGCAGATCAGAGCGGGCAAGTTCGGCCAGGCGTCCAAGGTGCTCAAGGATCTCATGGCGCTCGATCCGGCCAAGGTCGAGTACCGACGGCTGTCCGCCTCCCTGAATCTCAAGCTGGGCAACATGGTCTCGGCCAGAGCGGTCTACGACTCGCTCGTGCAGGAAGCGATGCAGATGCGGGACCTCCGGCTGGCCGAGTCTCTGCTCCGGGAATATCTGGCGGCCGCCCCGCGCTACGTGCCGTTTATCGAGCAGCTGGGCCAGGTCTGCGAGGACAACAACAATGCCATGGTGGCGGCCAACGAGTATGGGAAGGCGCTCCAGATTTTGATGGAGGACGCCGATCCCGGCGAGGCCGCCCACGCCGCCGACCTGCAGACAAAAATCAAAGATCTCTCTCCAAACAATCCGGTGCTCGCGCACTACGACGCGGCCAAATTCAGCCGGACGGCATCGGCGCCGTCGCTGTTTGAAACCGCGATCGCGGTGAGCGCGCCGGCTCCGGCTCCGTTCGTTGCGCCGCCCGTCGTACCACCCGCTCCGCCGAGTGCGCCAACTCCGCCTCCTCGCCCGGCGGCGGACGACATTCCCATGGTGGACGATGATATGACGGATGTTCTGGCCTCATCGGGGAAATTCCTTGCGCGGCCGCCACTGCCGAAGCGAGAGATTCCGCCGCCGCCGCCGAAGCGGGAGATCCCGCCGCCGCCGCCACCTCCGCCTCCACCGCCGATGGTCGAGGACGATCTGACCGATCTGCTGTCCAGGCCGATTCCAAAGCGGGCGCCGCTGCCGAAGCGGGAGATCCCGCCGCCTCCGCCGCCACCCCCGCCTCCGCCACCGGAGGAGAAGCCGTCGTTGGCCAAAGCGCTCTTTGGTTTTCTGCAATCTGCGCCTGAACCGGCGCCTGCGCCCGAACTGCCACCGGCGCCTCCGCCTCCGATAGCCGCGGAACCGCCTCCTCCGCCATCCCCGGTGGCCGTGGAACCGCCGCCGGCCCCGGCACCTCCGCCCGAACCTCCGCCTGCGCCTCCGCTAGCTGCGGAACCGCCTCCTCTGCCTCTCGTCGAAGCCGCGCCGGCCGCACCGCCGCAGTGGAAACCGTGGCAAGTGGAGCAGCCAGAAGAAGCGGCTGCCCCTGCAGACGAGCCGGCAGCCGCCGAGCCCCCCGCTCAGCCTCAGGAAACCCCCTGGAAAGCGTGGCAGCCGGCGGAACCGGAGCCGGCCCCGCCGGTTGCGGCATCCGCCCCACCGTTCCAAAAGCCGCTCGGGACGGGTGCCGGCTTCCTCGTCGTGGATAGCCGCAAGGGGTTTGGAGGAGAGTCGATGCCGGCCCTTGGCGGGAGCGCGCCGATCCCGACCAAAAGCCGGGCCGCTGAGCCTCCGCTGCCGAGACGGGCGGCAACCGGCCGCCGGGCCGGCGGGCTGGGCCAGGCGGTCAAGAAGCTGGTGACCTTGCTGATGGTTGTGGCAGGCCTCGCGGCCGCCGGATTCGGCGCGCTGGCAATCGGGTGTTTTCTGCTCGAGAAGAGCCCCACCGACGTCGTGCGAAACTTTACCGGCTCGCCGCCGCTCAGCGCGCAGAATCCGCGCAGGAACGCCTCTCTGCTGCTCGTCGGCTTCGACGCCGATGCGGGACGCGATCCCATGACCGAAGGCTACGAGCGCGCGCAGAAACCTGCGAGCGCCCAGTCGATCCAATGCGTCTGGGAGCAACCATCTTCCTCGACGATGCGCTTTCCGGACGAGACCTTGGTCGTCGAAACCTGGTGGCAGGGGCCTGATCCTGTCGGACAATTCCAGAAAGAGGCGGGCCGCATCCAGGGATGGACCGCCAGGAGTCCGGTCCTGCTGGAACGGTATCGCCAGTGGCTGGGGATGCCCTTCGAGGACAGCGGCTATGGAACCTTTGCCGTGCCGAATTGCGCGCTCATCCTGACGGTGCACCGGCTGCATGTGGCCGAGGGATTCGGGCAGGGGCTGACGAAGGGGGTCGACAGGCTGGAGGAGGATCTGAAGGCCTGGCGCGCGGTGCTGGCCCAGGCCCGCACGCTGCCCATGAAGCAACTGGCGTTCGCGCTCTTCAGCGACGACCTGACGCTCCTGGCCGGCGTCTTCAGCCGTCCCGACGTCACCGGCGACACCGTCTCCGATCTCGTGAAATTCACGAAACCGCTCGAGCAGGTCGAACGGTCCCTGCGCTGGTCCATGCAAAACGCCCTGGCCGTGGACACCAAATTGTTCGCCACCAACGCGCTGTTCGATGCCGTGCAAGACCCGTCGCCTCTCGTGCGGGTGCTGACGTGGCTGCCCCTGCCCAAGCAGCGGGCGCTGAACGCGTACGCGGACCATTTCGAGGCGCTGCTCAAAGCGTCGGACCAGCCGCTGACGAAGCCGCCGCTCCTCTACGAGTTCGCCCGGACGCCGGCAAAGACGGTGTTCGACTATGCGACCAATCCTCTCGACAATCTGGTGCCCAGCCGGTCCGTCATTGCCTGGGACCAGCAGGTCGGCGTGGTGTTCGATACCGAAGCCCGCCTGCGGCTGGTCGGCGTGTCGGCGTTCCTGCGCGGCGCCTCGCGCAAGGCGATCCCGGGGCGGATCGCGGAAGCGGGATCGAAATACACGGATCCGTTCACGGAGCTGCCGATGCTCCTGAATCCGGCGCAGGGACTCATCTACAGCATCGGAAGAAACCACAAGGACGATGACGGCGATCCCAAGCTCGACGTCAGCATCGCGTGGCCGTTCACCGAGCCCTCCAAAGACGCCTCCAAAGGCAGGGCGCGATAGGGCGCTGTAGGGGACTGGTGCCCTTCTTTCTGGCGTCTGTCCCTAGTCTGTCAATGGGACAGGCACCCGCCTTCGCGAAGCGACGGCAGGAGCCAATCCCTCGACCTTACCGATTCGGGCTGGCGTTGACCTTCGTGGCCTCTTTCACCGGCGGCTCGATTATAATCTGCGGACCCTGCACCTTCGGAAGCACACCGGCTCCCTCATTCTTCAGAATCCGCTGATTATTCGGATCCGCGAGCTGTTGCACCGAGCGGGCATCGTCAAAGCCCGCCGCTTCCTTCAACGCCTTCTCGCCGCCGGCGTTGGTCTGCCCAGGATCATTGGCCAGCGGCTGCCCTGTCACGGGCGAGACCTCTTTCTTGCTCGGATAACCGGGATGCTTGGGCAGCATCTCCGGGTTCGCGAAGGCCAGCGATGCGACAAATCCGAGCACGAGCGCGACGATCACGGTGATCCAGAATGGCTTCATGGGACACCTCCTGGTGAAAACAAAACGGCCTTCCCGGGCATGTACAAGCCCAAGAAGGCCGACACGTGTTGCCTTGGTGTGGAAGCCCGATGGATGTAGGCCGCTACCCCGGTTTCATGGCACGCCCCGCTTCAATCACAATCGGTCCAGTCAGCTTGCGACGCGGATCGCCGGCCGTCAAGATCGTGGCGTTACGTAGGCCGCCGAGGCGGCGCGAGAAAGGCGAGACCGGCGAGAAACGCGCGAAAAGCAGGAAAGGAGAAATAGGCGAGTCACGCAAGTCGCGCCCGTCCCGTGTGTCTCGCAGAGGTGGCTTGACACCTTGCGTCCGCTTCCACAGAATGTGCGCGAGAGGCATTCGACAAAGGAGCAACCATGAAGAGTGAAATCCTCTATCCCGGCGCCTTTCCCATGGCGCGTGTGCAACTGGCCGCGGGGGAAAGCCTCAAGGCCGAGTCGGGCGCGATGGTGTCGATCTCGCCGACGATCGATGTCGAAAGCAAAGTGGAAGGCGGCCTGTTCAAGGCCCTCTCGCGGCGTGTGCTGACCGGCGAACATTTCTTTTTCCAGACGCTGCGGGCCACGCGCGGCGCCGGCGAAGCGCTGCTGGCGCCGACGGTGCCGGGCGACATCGTGCTCATCGAGTTGGACGGCATACAGGAGTATCTCGTGCAGAAGGATGGATTTCTCGCCGGGTCGGAACAGGTCACGATTGAAAGCAAGATGCAGAGTCTCTCGCGAGGCCTGCTCGGCGGCGAGGGGTTCTTCATTCTGAAAATCGGCGGATCGGGACAGTTGATTCTGAACAGCTTCGGCGCGGTTCACAAGGTGGAGCTGAAGCCGGACGAGGAATACATCGTGGACAACAGCCATCTCGTCGCCTGGACAGTCACCACGTCCTACAAGATCGAAAAGGCGGCGAGCGGATGGATTTCCAGCTTCACGTCCGGCGAGGGCTTCGTCTGCCGGTTCCGGGGACCCGGCCTGGTCTATCTCCAGAGCCGCAATCCGCAGGGCTTCGGCGCCTGGATCCGTCAGTTTATTCCTGCTGCGTCCGAGTAAGCTTCATCGCGTTCGAAGTTGGGGGTTCGAAGTTCGATGTTCAATGCACACACGCGGCGAAATTCCTGCCTCGAACCTCGAACCTCGAACATTTTTCCCTCATGACGTTTGCCCCCAACGCCCTGTGCTTCGGCTCCGATCTGCCGGGGCAGGGCATCCCGTGCCATGTCGACACGACACCGGAAGGTCTCACCCTCACGTTTTCCACTCAACACACTGAACCAGCCCCCCAGACCGTGCCGTTCAGTCAGCTCTCGCTGGACGCCGGCGGCTTCGATCACGACCAGCTTGTCGTGAAATGGACGCAGGGCGGCGCCGGCCGCACGCTCTATATGAAAGATGCGGCCGCGATTGCGGCCTTCCGTCACGCGGCTCCGCCTGAACTGCTGGCCCATTTCGATCGGGCCGCGACATCCGTCCGCCAGACGCGCGCCACCCGGCGCACCGTCCTGCTGGCAGTCGTCGGATTGCTGGCTTTGCTGGGCGTAGGGGCGTGGTTCGGATCGGACGCGCTGGTCACCCGGGCGGTTGGCCTGATTCCGCCGGAGTGGGAAAAACAAATCGGGGAATCGGCGATGCAGGATGTCCTCGCGCGGCAGGAAGTGGTGCGGGAAGGGCCGGTCGTGGATGCCGTGAAAGAAATGGCGACGCGGCTGACCGAACAGATTGCGAACAGTCCCTATCCCTTCACTGTCACCGTGGTGAAAAGCCCTGTCGTGAACGCCTTTGCGCTGCCGGGCGGGTCCGTGGTGGTGTTTACGGGGCTGATCAAGGAAGCCAAGAATTCCGAAGAGGTCGCCGGCGTCCTGGGGCATGAGATCAACCACGTGCTCCAGCGCCATGGGATGGAGCGGATCGTGAAAACGCTCGGCGTCATGGCGGTCGCGGCTATTGTATTCGGCGATCAGCAGGGCTTGATCGGACTCGCCAGGCAATTGGGCGTCGAGATCATCACGCTCAAATACAATCGGGACCAGGAAACGGAAGCGGACCTCACGGGTCTGCGACTGCTACACAAGGCCAAAGTGGATCCCGCCGGCATGATCGCGTTCTTCGAACGGCTCGCGCAGTCGGAGAACGAAAAACAGCGTGTGGAGCTGCTCTCGACCCACCCCATGAGCACATCCCGCGCCGAACGGCTCAAAGCCGAGCTGAAAACCCTGCCCAAGTTTATGCCGGAGCCGTTTGCGTTCGAGTGGGAGAAGGTCCAGGCGTCGATCAAATCCAGCGACGCGCTGCCCAAACTGTAGGGAGAGGTTTCTTGGATAAAGAACGGGGCGCTCGCGCCAGCACACCTGCGCCAGGCGATCGCCCCGTTCTGAACGCCGTCCGTCTTATAATTGCGCGCTTATCGTCCCGCCTGCGCCTTTGTGAGGACACCCTTGAACTGGTCGGACGTGACAATCACACCGATCTGGTTAAGATTGTCCTTGAGATCGCCTTGCACCCGTGTCTCGAAACCAGACATATACAGCAGGGACGCCATGATGCCGCCGCTCCCATCGGCGTTGGCGGTCCACAATTCCTTTCCATCCGGGCTCATCAAGTGCAAGCTGAGTTCCATCTTTCCCCACACGATTCCCAGGGGGTACATCCAACTGAAGAGATAGTTGCGCAGATCGTCAATTTGCGCAACGAGCACAGGTCCCTTGCCGTCACTAATGCGTTCCACGGTGGTCACTTCATAACCGGCCTTCGTCAGAACCTGTTTGACGCCGCTCGCAATCGCGTCATCCAGGTGCTGCCGTTCGGTCGTCACTGTGGGGCCTGGAATCATCAGGAGGCTGATGGTGTGCCTGCCCACCTGGTCGATGCCCTGCCCATCTCTCACGTCTTTCGCCTTCGAGAGCAGTGCGATCGGCAGGCCCACAGGGGTCGCCGGCTTGATGATGTCGGAATCATCCACCTCGACCGCCACCGTGGTCTGGCAGCCGGTGAGGGCGGCGGAAAACAGGAACAGAAACAGGAAGAGTCCTTTCATGCGGCACCTCCTTCATATGTGCTGGTTATGCTCTCCTGCACTGTACGCCTCTCTGACCTGTTCGCCTGAGTCCGCCAACTCAGCCGGTTGTGAAGTGCTCTCGCAGAAAAACCATTCATGTCACTCGGTCTTGCCTCCGGGGAGGATCAGTTGCGGGGTCTGGTCGGAGTTGTAGTCTTTCCGGGCCACCCGCTCCACCTCGGGTTTCACATAGCTGAACAGATCTCTCAGCTTGATGCTCCCGTCGCCGGTGGTGAAGCCTCCCTTTTGCAAACCTTTCAAGACGAAGTAGGTGAACAATCCGTGGGCCTTGTCGTGATACGCCGTGCTGGTCTGGTCGCCCGATGAGGCGGTGAGGACGGCAATTTTCCCGTTCGGACGGATCGAATTTTCCACCGAGAGGCCCATGGGTTTCGCTCCCTTGGCGATCACGGAACGGCCGCCTGCCCCGGAGAAGCAGGAGTCAAGCATGACCACGACTTCTTTGGCGGGCAACGCGGCGAGTTGCTCGTAGAGGGTTTTGACCGAGTAGGCCGTTTCTTCCACGTAAGTGGGGTCGCCGTCATAGGGCACGAGATAGGCGTCGCCCTTTTTCAGATTCGGTGCTCCGTGGCCCGAATAGTAGACGAAGACGGAGCTGCCCGGCTCGACATGGTTGCGCAGCCAGGAACCGAAGTACTTGTCCAAGTCCGCCTTCGCGGCTTTCTCATTGGTTCGAATGACGACGTTCTGTTCTGGGTAGCCGAGCACTTTCGTTAAATATTCACCCATCGTCTTGGCGTCGCGCGCGGCGTAGTCCGCTTTTGGCAACTTTTCGCGGTACTCCTCGATGCCGATGACGATGGCATAGGCGTTGGGCCGCGTGGCGACGTTCGATCCGGGTACCCGGTCCACGTCTTGGGCTTCTTTTGCTGCTGCTGCGCTTACCTGCGACTGGGTGGATGAGGATGTCTTCGCATCGGCCTTCCAGGTTTCGCGGGGAGGCTTGCCGATATCCATTAGAGGGACGCATCCCGTCGACACCAGAACGTAGGTGGCTAGCAACAGCGATGTGGCGATGCGATGGTTCATTGCTTGACCTCTGACAAGGGGTTGCACAGGCCGGGATCGCTCGACGCGGAACGAGAAGTGGTGGCAATGAGCCGCATGACCGCGCTCCCACCATGCATTGCGAGGAATTACTGAGGCCTTAGGGTAGGCGCAGGCGAAACAAATGTCAAGACGCCTTTGCCATCCTGTCCGTTTCTTGTTAGAGTTCTTTCCTCGATAAGAGGACAAGAGATTGGGAGTCGCCAACGATGTGGACATATTTAAGGCTCACACAAGCGGTTGTGGCTCTCGCCGTCCTGGGGGCCACCGTTACCCACGCGGCCGCCCCGCCGCCTGAAGTCTGGGTGGAGGCCGAGGGCGTGGTGGCCATGGGGCAGGACACCACGTTGGAAGCGGCGCAGCGTGGATCGCTTGATGCGGCGAGGCGGGCGGCGCTCGAACAGGCGGTCGGGACTTTCGTCCGCGGGTCGTCGGTGGTTCGCAACTTCCAACTGGCCGATGATTTGATCCATACCATCGTGCGGGGGGTGATCGTTGAAGAGAAGATTCTGCGACGCGGGGTAGCCGAATCCAAGGACGAGCACGGGGCAATCTACCAGACGCGCATCAAGGCGAAGGTCAAGGGCATCCCGGCTGAGCGGCGTGGCGATTTTGCCGTGGCGGCTCGCCTCAACCGGACGCAATTCAACGAAGGCGACGAAGTCGAACTGCGCATCACCCCGACGCAGGACGCCTATCTCTATATCTTCAACGTCGCGCCAGACGAGCACATCACCGTCCTGGCGCCGAACAGCTATGAGCCGGAAACGCCCCTGCGCGCGGGCAAGGATTACGTGTTCCCCTCCGAGACGCTCATCCAGCGGCGCGTGAAGCTGCGGACCTGGCTGCTGCCCGGCACCACGAAGTCGTCGGAAAAAATCAAAGTGGTCGTGACCCGGCAGCCGGTGGCCCTGCTGAAGGGACGCGTGGCGGAGGGCGTCTTCATGGAATACAAACCGTCCGAGACCGCGCTCTTGATTGATCTGATGCGGGCTCTGGGCGCCATGGACCCTGCCGACTGGGCAGAAGCGACCCTGCCGTACGAAGTCAGGAAGCAGTAACAGTTTCCGGTTAAACACCTAAGAATTAAATTCGATCTTCGCCCGGATCACGACATAAATTTCGGGTATGCACGAATCTTCCCCTATGCTATACTTGCGCCGCTGCAAAGGGTAGCAGGTCGTGTGTAAACCTTAATCATTAGGAGGAACAGGAGATGAAAAAACTTCTCATTCTTTCTGTCGTCGTTGCGCTAGCAGCCGTGCCGGGTGCACCAGCGTTCGCAAATGACGCCTATGGGAACGGTCCAGGGTGTGGTCTCGGGGGAGACCTCTTCAAGGGCAATAAAGCCATCCTGCATCAGGTCCTGGCTGCCACGACCAACGGTACGTTTGGCCTTCAGACCTTTGGGATTACCACGGGGACAATTGGCTGCACGAATAACGGACAGTTTGCGTCAAACGAACATGCGACGATGTTCGCCAATTTGAACTTCGACAATCTGTCTCAGGAAATGGCCCAGGGCGGCGGCGAGCATCTGGCGTCGCTGGCGACCTTGATGGGCGTCCCGGCAGAGCAACAGCCGGCGTTCTTCGCGATGACGCAGGAGAAGTACGCGGCGTTGATTCAGTCCGGCGAGACGACGCCGGCCGCGATGCTCAAAGCGCTGCATGAGACCATGGCGGCGCATCCAGTCCTCGCTAAGGTTTCGCTCGTTCGCTAATGTTTCTCGGGGGCTCCCGGTTTCAATGCCGGGGCCCCCGTTTCTTTTTTCGTCTCTCCTCAGGATTGCCTCGGTATCTCGCACAGACTGTTCTCCTGCTCCTGACCATGACAGTGTTTGTGACTACGGTAGCGGCTGAGCCGTCCGATCCTGTCTATCTCTCCGAGCTGATCCGCAGGGCGACTGACGCGAAACTGGCCGACAGCCGTGAGTGGCACGCCCTGCTGCATTACCGGCTGAATTTTTTCGGCGGCGTCACCAGTGAACAGGATGGACCGACGTTTTTTCTGGCTTCTGACGGCAAAACCAACCCGCAGACCGAACTCGAAGCGACGCTGGCCGGTTTCTTTTCCGACACCCTGATCGGCGAGGCCAAACAGACGGTCCAATGTGCCTTTGTCGCACGCTACGCATGGCTCAAAGAGCAACTGGCATTCGATGAGCGTCGGCTGCCATCGAAGGACTGCGAGCGTTTTCGGAACTGGATGCAGGGACTCAACCCGCAATCCGTCACGCTCATCTTTCCCTCGGCCTTCATGAATAATCCGGCCTCCATGTTCGGCCACTCGCTCTTCCGCGTGGATCGGCAGGGCCAGACCCCACAGACGCGCATTCTGGCCTACACGATCAACTTTATGGCGGAGGTGCCGGATGGCGAGGGCATTATGTTCGCCGTGCGGGGCATTGCGGGAGGCTATAAGGGAAATTTCTCCGCGATTCCCTACTACCTCAAGGTCAAAGAGTATCGCGATATCGAGAACCGGGACATTTGGGAGTACCGGCTGAACCTGAGCGACGCGCAGGTGCGCCGGATGCTCATGCACGTGTGGGAGATGGGCAACGCGTCGTTCGATTATTTCTTCTTCAGGGAGAACTGTTCGTACCAGCTCCTGCCGCTGCTGGAAGTGGCGAACCCGGAATGGCGCTTGACCGAGCAGTTCACATGGTGGACGCTACCGGGAGATACCGTCCGATTGCTCACGAAGCAGCCGGGCATCGTCGGCGACGCGGTCTATCGCCCCGCGCGCACGACGCAGATCAGGCGGCGCTACGAACGCCTCTCCAGCGACGAGCGCGGCGTGCTCAAGAGGATTCTTCAAGAGCCGTTACTGGTCCGCGACCAGGCGTTTCAGCAGCGTCCGGTCGAGCGGAGGGCCCTGCTGCTCGATATCGCCTCGGATTATCTGCGGTACCAGAGCGTGACCGACGAGAAACAAGCGGAAACGTACAAGAGCCGTGACCGTGAGGTGCTTGTTGCCAGGAGCGAATTGAAAGTCCAATCTGACAACACGCCGATCGAGCCGTTCGTCACGAGGCCCGAATTGGGGCATCGGACGTCTCGGATCGGCGTGGGGGCCGGCTATCGTCAGGACGAATGGTTCGAAGAGGTGAGTTTTCGTACGGTCTACCACGACTTGCTTGATCCGGAGATCGGCTATGCGCCGGGGTACCAGATCGAACTTTTCTCAGGCGCGCTGCGCCACTATGGAAAGGCTGAGCAAACGAGGTTGGAGCGATTTACGCTGGCCAACGTCGTCTCGCTGACGCCGGCGGACTCGCTCTTTGTGTCGCCCTCATGGAAGGTGAACGTCGGTATGCAGACCCTGCGGCACAACAACTGCCGCTATTGCTCGGCCGGAGTGGCCAACGGCGGCGCGGGACTTACGTTCGAAACGCACCTCTTGAAGCGGGAATATTTTTTTGGATTCGGCGAGCTTGAAACCACGTACAGCCATGCCTTCGAAGAGAAGCACCGTGCCGGTGGAGGAGGTACGTTGGGCATGATGGCTGATCTCACCGATCGCTGGCGGCTCCTCGCGTCGGCCACCTATCTTCGGTTTCCATTGGGTGAAAAGTCCGACGAAGTCCGCTGGTCGGTCGGCCAGCGCTACACGCTGGCGAAAGATGCGGCGCTGCGATTTGAATTCAACCATCGTGAACGCCGTGACAATGAGGCATTGTTCACGATCCACGCGTATTTTTAACAGGATGCTGAAAAAGGCCACCAACTTTGTTCTCGGTCGCCCGTCTCGCTGCGACGTACCGAAAAACGTACGTCTCACTCGCCGGGTTCCCTGCGGCCTCGTTGGTTGACCTTTTTGAGCATCCTGGGGAAAGAATTATGATCAAAGACTCAACAGAATGAGAAGAAAAGCCAACATCCTCGATCAGCTCTTCGTCTATCACCCGCATCCATGGGTCGAGCGGGATTGGGCCAAAGCCAGTGGCTTGCCGCTGGAGGACGTCTGGTTCCAGGCTGAAGATGGGACAAAGCTGTTCGGCTGGTACGTCCAATCTTCCGCTTCGTCGCCGGTTTTGCTCTGGTGTCACGGCAACGCGGGCAACGTCATTCATCGCCTGGAGAATCTGGCTGAACTCTACAGGCTTGGCCTCTCAGTCTTTATATTCGACTATCGCGGCTATGGCCGCAGCAGCGGCAAGCCCTCCGAAGAAGGCCTGTACCAGGATGCACTGGCGGCCTATGGCTATCTCGCCGGCACACGGGGGGTTCGTCCGGAACGGCTGATTCTCTTCGGCCGGTCGTTGGGCGCGGCGGTGGCGGGGACTGTAGCCGTCCAGCGTCCGGCGGCGGGGTTGATTCTCGAATCGCCCTTTCCCTCCATCGCGGCCATGGCCCGCGCGCATTATGCGGGGCTTCCCATGCACTGGCTGCTCAGTGGGAGATTCCCGCTCAACGAGCGGCTGCAACGCGTCTCCATGCCGGTACTGGTGATCCACGGCGACCGCGACGACATCGTTCCGATTGCGCTGGGCCGGGAGGTCTTCGACGCCGCGCGAGAACCCAAGTCATTCTTTGTCATCGAAGGCGCCGATCACAACGACACCTATCAAGTTGGCGGGCGCGCGTATTTCCAGCGGCTGAGGCAGTTTATTCATGACGTCGCCCGATAGGTCCGCGCCCATGAAAGGCTTGGTTTCGTGACCGGTGTTTTGATACAGTGCGCCGCCAGAAACCCTGAGCGAGCCATGCAGGAGACATGCGTGCGTATTCCGTTCGCACTTGCCGGCGGTCCAGTTGCCTTGGCCGGAATTTTATTTGCGGTCTCCGGGTGTGCCGCCCTGTCCGACGGTCTCTCGCCGTCCACGGGCGAGGCTCTGACCGGCCTGCATTCGTCGCCCATCGAAACCATCAACGCCGATGTCGGCAGCGCCGATTCCATCGTCGCGCCACCGGAGTTCATTGCCCAAGCCTCAGAGAGCCGGCCAGCCGGATCGAAGAACGACACCCAGGAGGGCGCAAAGGCTGCGGAGGCGCAGCCTAAAGACGCACCGGAAGAATTTTTTGATCCGTTCGCAAAAAAAGAGGACGCGCTGGCCGCAGGGGAGGACTACGATCCGTGGGAGGGATTCAACTCGGTCATGTTCGAGTTCAACCGGAAACTCGACAAGTACCTCATCAAGCCGGTGGCGCAGGTGTACGATAAAATCATGCCGAACGCGCTGCAGAAAGGCATCAGCAACTTTTCGCACAATGCCCGGATCGGCCCTCGCCTGATCAATAATATGCTGCAATTCAAGGTCAAAGGAACCGGCATCGAACTCGGCCGCTTTCTCATCAACAGCACGCTGGGGATCGGGGGGCTGTTCGATCCCGCCAAGCATTGGTTTGAACTGGAGACGCCGGACGAGGATACGGGACAGACCTTGGGCGCCTATGGCGTGCCGCCTGGTCCCTATCTGGTCCTGCCGCTGCTGCCCCCGCTGACGCTAAGGGATTTCTTCGGGCTCATCCTCGATTTCGGCGCCGATCCGGTCAACTACTTCGTGTTTCCGACGTTCGAAGTGGACGACTTGCCGTCGCTGATTGCGCATAAGAATCGCGATACGACGACCATCGCTCAGCTCGGTACGCGCGTCGAGGAAATCGTCAACTACCGGTCGCTCAATCTCGAAACGTTCGAGGGTGTGGAAGCAGCGACTGTGGATCTCTATAGCGCCGTCCGGAACGCCTATCTGCAAAAGCGGACGAAAGCTATTCGAGAATAATCCTACCCGTCGCATTCTTGCTCTCCCTGAATTTCCAGGTACACTGGCAATGTTGGCCGCGGGCGGCATGGGGCTCCGAGTGATCCCAGCGGGCAAAGCATGATCGTATCGGCACATCCCAATCCGATTCCCGAAGGTCTGCGGCCGGTCTATGTCGTACCTCGCGGTGTCGAAGCTCACCACGTCGTGCGCTTCATGGCGGCGCGCGGGACGCGCGCCGTCGTAGTCCTGGGAAGCATGAGGCCGATCGGGATCGTGACCTCACGCGATCTGGCCGACCGGGTTTCCGGCGGCGGGCTGTCGGCGACCCTGGCGAGAGTGGAATCGGCCATGTCCTCGCCGCTGATCACAATCGGCGAGTGGGATACCGTCGTCGATGCCATCGCGATGATGAATCAGCAGGGCGTCAGCCATCTGCCGATCGTGAGCGCCAACGGCTCTCTGGTGTCGCTGATCACCCTGGACGACGCGCAGCGCCTGCGCGGCCAGGGCGTGCCGCCGCTCAGCGAATTCGTCAGGACCTCGGTAATCGTGCCGATGATCCGGCGGAATCCGTGGAAGCGAATGGTGTTCGCGGTCCGGAAATGGATTCGCGAAAACCAGTTGTGGTGGTTCCTGGCCGTGGGGCTGGCGCTGGCGGGCGCGGTGCTCGCGCTGGCCATCGGTCGAAATTGGCGCGGGTTTCAAACCTATCAGCCGCAGGACTATGAGCCGAAGGACCTTCCACGCCAGCAATACGAAGAATCCAAAGAGAAGGCACAACGCCAGCAACAGTCCGGTCCGGCGTCAAAATGAGTGCGCGCCGCCTGGCCGTGCTCAGGAAAGTCCTCTAATTTTTTACCTTTCACCCACTGATCGTCAGCACTGCTGCGCCCTTGACCGTTCCCGCCTTGAGCGCCTGCAGGGCCTGATTCGCCTCTTCCAGCTTGAACCGCTGCGTGCGGGAGCGGATCGGAATGGCCGCGGCCTCCCGAAGTAAATCCATTCCGTCCTGCCTCGTGTTGGCCGTCACGCTTCGGATCGTGCGTTCCCCGAACAAGTCATGGTCGTAATCGATGGCCGGGATGGGCGTCATGTGGATGCCGGCCAACGCCACGGTCCCGCCCCGCTCCAGCGCGCGTAACGCGGGGATGACGATCTCGCCAGCCGGCGCAAAGACGATCGCGCCGTGCAGCTTCTCCGGCGGCGCATCCATCGCGCCGCCGACCCAGGCTGCGCCCAGTTCCCTGGCCAATGCCCGATGTTCTTCCCGCAGCGAGCAGACATACACGGAACACCCCCAGTGCTTCGCGACTTGGATGGTCACGTGTGCGGAGGCGCCGAATCCGTACATCCCCAGCCGCTGCCCCGGCTGCACGCCGCTGAGTCGCAATGCCCGGTAACCGATGATGCCGGCGCAGAGCAGCGGCGCGGCTTCGTCGTCGCTGAAGACCGGCGGGATCAGATAGGTGAAGGCCTCCGAGACCAACGCGTAGTCGGCGTAGCCTCCATCCATGTGGTAGCCGCTGAAGGAGGCCCGGGTACAGAGGTTCTCCCGACCGCTGCGGCAGAACTCGCATTGGCCGCACGTGCCCTGAAGCCAGGCAATTCCGACGCGATCGCCTTCTTTGACCGAGCGGACTCCGGCGCCAATCTTATCCACAACGCCGACGGTTTCGTGACCCGGGATGATCGGGCGTTTCACCGGCGGCAGATCGCCTTCGACGATATGGAGATCGGTCCGGCACACGCCGCAGACCCGGACTCGAATCCGAACCTGGCCGGCGCCCGGCTCGGGGATCGGCACGTCATGGAGGCGAAGGGGGCGGGCGCCCACATCCGCGCTGCGCTCCAGAAGCATCGCTCTCATGCGAGGAGTCTACATGATCGGGACAATTGTGGCGAGAGAGGGACGGGCGGAAACGGCGGTCGTTATGCTAGACTTTGGCCGATGATACGAGCAACAGTTCTCGCCATTTTCTGCGCGGTCTGGCTGACCGGCGCGCCGCCGGCCGGCGCATTGGAGTTCAGCGCCGATCAGATCACGAAGATCAACGGCCACAGCCGCAAGGCGAATATCTATTACCGCGATGAGATGTGGCGGCTGGAGCATCACGACATGGGACCCGTCAACGTCACCATCGTCCGCAAGGACAAACAGGTGATGTGGTTGCTGCTCTCGCGCATGAAGCACTTTAAAACCGAGCCATACGATCCCGAACAGGCGCCGAAAGTGGCCGAGCGGATGGACGGCGAAGTGGCGCGGGAGGAAATCGGGACCGAGGTGATGGACGGGCACCCGACGACGCTTTATCAAGTCACGGTGCGGCACGGAGACCGGACGGACGTCTATTATCAATGGCTGGCCACCGACATCCGGTTTCCGTTGAAACTGGCCAGGAAAGACGGCAGTTGGATCGTGGAATATCGCCATGTGAAGCTCCGGCCGACCTCGGATTTTCTCTTCCAGTTGCCGCTCAATTTCCAGCCGCTTGAAGAGTTCGATCAGGGAAGCATGAAAAAGTCGCCCCAGCAGGCGATGTGAAAACTGGGTTTATCTAGTTTTTTTGGTTCGTGTGGTTTGTCTTGTTGTTGAAACAAAACAAACCAAATAAACGAGACAAACCAGACAAACCCATAACAGTTAGAGGAAGGAGTTGTCGCGTGCAGTGGAACAAGATCAGCATGATGGCTACCGTGATGCTCTCCATGGCCGGCGCCGCCTGGGCGCTGGACGTCGCCGATATGACGATCGAGTGGACGCCGGAAGGAAAGAAACTGGCGGCCGAGCGGGCCAAGCTGCCGGCCAGGGACGAAATGGTCTTGATTCCAGCCGGCTGGTTCCTGATGGGCAGCGACAAAAAGGTAGACAGACTGGCCTATCTGCCGGAACTGCCGCAGCGCAAGGTCCATCTCGATGCCTACGAGATCGACACATTCGAGGTCACGACCGTGCAGTTTCTGAAGTTCGTCCTGGCCACGAACCGGCCTCCGCTCATTGACTGGCGGTACGACGGCGGCAATTTTCAGGAGACGATGGTGAATCATCCGGTCATGCACGTATCCTGGTTCGACGCGGACACCTATTGCGCGTGGGCCGGCAAGCGGTTGCCGACGGAAGCGGAATGGGAAAAAGCCGCGCGTGGCGAAGATGGGCGAATTTATCCCTGGGGCAACCAGCCGGCGGGACTGACCCGCTCGAACTTCGGCCGCGGCGGATTATCCGGTCCCGTCCGTGACCGTCCGGAACGGTTGATGCTCTACCCACCGATCATCTCCGTGGATAAATACGACAACGCGCTCAGTTCCCATGGCCTCTATCAGATGGTGGGCAACGTCGCCGAGTGGGTGTCGGACTGGTATGACAAGGACTATTACAAAACGGCGCCGGAAAAAAATCCCAAGGGACCCGAGAAAGGCACGCAACGGAGTTTCCGTGGCGGCGGGTGGATCGACAGCACGCCCAGCGTACGCGCCGCCCAACGCAACGGCACCGATCCGAACACCAAGATGAACTGGCTGGGATTCCGCTGCGCGCGGGATGTGCATTAGAAGCAAACGATGAATGCGGAACGATAAACGCTGACCGAGGGAAGTCCTGAGATTTCCCTCTAAGACCTATCGATCCGTTCTGCGTTCATCATTCATCGTTCAGCGTTTCTGGCGCAGCAGCGCGGCTGCCCGCTCGGCGGTTTCCTTGACGAGAGTGCCCATCTTCGGGTGGGACGGTTCGACGTCCACCGGCCAGCCGTAATGCCGGAGCCGCTCGCTGGCGGTCGGTCCCACCGAAGCGACCACCATGCGTTTCACGGCCTGCTTGAACTGTTCCCCGCCGCCGTCCTTCGCCAGCACCTGCATCACGTGATCCACTTGCACGGCGTTGGTGATCAGCAGCACGTCCACCTGCCCGGCCAGGATGTTGCCTAGCGCCTCGCGCAGCTGGTCCAGGTTTTCAGGTAACGCCCACCGGTACACCGGCACACGGGACAGGGTCGCGCCGCGCTCGCGCAATTCCTCGAGCAGTTCGGCGTTGCTTGCGCCGTATTCCTGGAGAACAACTCGGAGACCGAGCACCGGCTGGTTGTTGTCGAGTGTCTGCAGCAGCTCCCGCCAGGTATTCGGTTCCGGCACGGTCAGGGTCGGCGTCAGACCCAACTGCTTGAGCACTGCCACCGGCTTGGGTCCGCGGGCAACCAACGTAATCTGCTTGAGCGCCTCGGTGATGGATTCAAGCGGGTGGCGGGTTTTCAGGACGCCGATCAGGATTTCCAATCCCACGCCGGTCATGAGGATCAGCACATCCACCTGGCCGGCCAGCAGGCGTTCGCCAAATTGCAGGGCTTCGCGGTTGTCTTCCAGCGGCACCTCGCGCATGGCCGGTGTGACCATCGGCCGGCCGCCGTAGCGCTCGATCAATCCGGTCATCTCGGCGGCCATGCGATTTTCAAACGAGGCCACGGTCAGATCTTGCAACCCTTTTGCCTCGCTCATCGTGGCCTCGACGCTGCGTCTATTGCGCAGCGGAACCCCGTCGATTCATTGCGGATCAAGGGATCGCTTTTCACGCGCGTGAAAATCCTGACAAGCGGCGTTTCCACCGCCCAGCCGGAACTGCGCAAGACTTTATCCGTTCCCTTCTCGGGTCCCCTGGGATTTCTCGCCGGGCTCTGCTCATAGTAGGCGGGATCGTACCAGTCGGCCACCCATTCCCAGACATTGCCGGCCATGTCGTAAGCGCCGTACGGGCTCTTGCCCGCCTCGTAGCTGCCGACCGGCATCAGGGTTTTTTCGCCGATCCATTGCTGGTTGAAGTTCAGGTGCTTCACGGTGGGCTCGACATTGCCCCATGGAAACCGTCGGTCGTCGGTCCCGCGCGCCGCTTTTTCCCATTCCGCTTCCGTCGGCAGGCGCTTGCCGGCCCACCTGCAGTAGGCGTCGGCATCGTACCAGTCCACATTCACCACCGGCCGTTCGGCGACCGCGATCGATACCTGGCGGTCCTTCCAGAGCGTGCGCGCCGGGTTGTTCGGATGCTGGGGGATGCGATGCCCTGTGGCTTTCACGAATTCCAGGTAGGACAGATTTTTGATCTCATACGCATCAATATAAAATGCATCGAGGTGCACCTCGTGCCGCGGATACTCGTCGCGGCCGCCGTCCCGGTCTCCGGGCGGCACGCCCATCGGGAACGGTCCGGAGGACACGAGGACCATCGGCGCATCGTCCTTGCCGGCCAATTTTTCCGCCTGCAGCGGGCCGGTCAGCAAGACCGCCAAGCCGATTAAAATGATGGACAGCGATGACATAAGGCTCTTTGGTTGTCCGGGGCCATTGGGCGCTGATGGTACCATATCGTTTCATCCAATGCACAGCGGGAGACGCACGTTTCGGTTGACGCTTCAGACCCTCCGTCATATAACAGGTTCGTGAGAGAACGTCGTCATGGCTGACTCGGGCATGCGCGGGCTGCGGCACCTGGCCTTGAAGGTCACCGATCTGGCACGCTCGCGGAAATTTTACGAAGAATGCTTCGGCATGAAGGTCGTCTGGGAGCCGGATCCGGAAAATGTTTATCTGAGTTCGGGCCTGGATAACCTGGCGCTCCACCAGATTCCGGCGGCGGACGTGTCCCGGTACAGGTCCGCGAAAGACCAGTTGCTGGATCATCTCGGATTTATCATGGATTCCCCGGCATCGGTGGATCGGTTGTTCGAGCAGGCCAAGCGATCCGGCGCAACCATCGTCAAGCCGGCCCAACAGCACCGCGACGGCAGCTATTCTTTTTACATGGCCGATCCGGACGGGAACACGGTGCAAGTGCTCTACGAACCGAACATAAGCAGAAAGGTTTAAAAGAAGGTTTATTTCGTTTGTCTTGTTCATCTGGTTTCAGGGCGAACCAGAGAAACCAAACAAACCAGTCATCGGTCAACGCCTATGCCAATCTGGGATTCCCTTAAAGGCGATCAGTACATCGGTCTGGCCCCGTGGGTCTGGATTCAGTTGGAGAGCGCCGAATCGCCGGGGCCGTTCCCGTTCGTGGGCGGCGTGGATCCCGAGGTTGTGGCGAGCCTCCACGAGGCGCACAGTCTGTTGCAGAGCAGCGTCGATACCGCGATCAGTGACGTGTTTTCGCACCGCGCCCCGCTGGACGATCCCGATCGGCGCGCGCGGCTCGAAGACGCCTATGCCGAACTGGTCCATTCGCGCCCGCATTTGAAAACTCACATCCAGTGCGGCCGCAAACCGGATGGGACCTTTCAGTGGGAGTTCCGCAAGGACGTGTCGAAGTCGGCCACGATCACCCATGCCGGGCTGCGCATCTTCAACTCGGTGGCGCGGCAGGCCATCCCGATCGGATTCGAACGGCCGGTCGCTCCGGCAATAGGAAAATTTCTGGGTTTTCTGGACGGGACGCATCGGGTGTCGGAACTGAAGACCGTCGTCACGTCGGCCGGCCGCGAGGTGTCCGGTCTCATGACGCAGATCATGGAGGCGTTGCATCAATATGACTGCCTGAGCCTGTCGCCCGCCATCACGGTGCGCGAGCAGTGGCTGGCGAACACGCGCGATCAGGATATCGTGCACCTCGGCCACGCCGCACTGCTGTATCGCCAGAAAGACCAGTTCTTTCTCTTTGATCCCTGGCTGCTGCCCTGGTTCGCCGAATCGTCGGTGCCGTCGTTGTGGGGCGGACTGTTGCCGCGCCCCGCGGCGATCTTTCTGACACACGATCACGATGATCACGTGGACCCGCGCACCCTGCTGCACATGCCGAAGGACGTGCCGGTCGTCGTGCCGAGCAAGCGCAACCGCCGTGCGCTCTTTTTCGACTATCCCGCGTTGCTGCGCGAACTGGGGTTCAGCCAGATCGTCGAGCTGGCGCACGGGGAGAGCTGGGCGTTCGACGACGGCGCCGTGGTGGCGGTGCCGTTTTTCGGCGAAGATCCCTGCGATATCGAGATGCCGCGCAATTGCTATCTGATCAACGACCGCGGTCGCAACACGATGGTGCACGTGGACAGCGGTCCCACGAACGACGGCCGGTCCGTCGTGAAGGACGGAGTGCTGGGCGACCTGGTAAAACAATACGGCCCGATCGCCACGCTCTTCGCCTCGCAGCAGCAACTTCATGAACTCCGCGCCCATGCCGCGCACGCTTGTCTCTCCCATCCGGGCCGCTGGCTCGAAACCGGGGAAAACGGCTACCTGACCAACGGCTATCTGGCGGAGCTGGCCGGCACGGCCAGGGCGAAACTGTTCGTCTCCTACGCAACCGGCGGCGCCGACTGGCTGCCGGATCACCTGTCGTTCACGTTCAGCCGGCGCAATCCCGCCCGCACCGCGCTCATCACGGCGCACTGGGAGCCGCACGAGAAGCTCACCGATCTATTGAAGCCGCAGGGATGCGGCTACCATTATACGCATGCCCTCGATGCCTTCCGGGCGCAGGCCACTGGGGGCACCGAGGTGGTCTCGCTGGCCGAGCCGCTTTCGCCCCTGACGCTCTACCGGCGCGATCACGGCGATCCGCCGTTTATGAAACCGGGCTCCGGACAATCGAGGCAATGATGGCACCCAAGACGGCACCCATCCTGGTCACCGGCGCCGCCGGTTTCATCGGCTACCATGTCGCCCGCCGCCTGCTCGAGCGCGGCGAGATGGTCATCGGAATCGACAACCTCAACACCTACTACGACGTGCGCCTGAAGAAGGCGCGGCTGGCGCAGTTGAAGCCGTTCAAGACATTTCGTTTCCAGAAACTGGATCTGGTCAACCGCAAGGGGATGGCCGCGCTCTTTGCGAAGCGCAGGTTTCGCCGCGTCGTGCATCTGGCGGCGCAAGCGGGCGTGCGCTACTCGCTGGTCAACCCCCATGCCTATACCGACAGCAATGTCGTCGGGTTCATGAACATCCTAGAAGGCTGCCGGAACGCGAAAACCGAACATCTGGTCTACGCCTCGTCCAGTTCGGTCTACGGCGGCAATACCCGGATGCCGTTCTCCGTGCACGACAACGTGGACCATCCGGTGTCGCTCTACGCGGCGACGAAGAGGGCCAACGAACTGATGGCCCACACCTATGCGCATCTCTGCGGCATTCCCTGCACCGGCCTGCGGTTTTTCACCGTCTACGGGCCGTGGGGGAGGCCGGACATGGCGCTGTTTCTGTTTACGAAGGCGATCCTGGCCGGCAAGCCGATCGACGTCTACAACCACGGCAAGATGAAACGGGACTTCACCTATATCGACGACATTGTCGAAGGCGTCGTGCGGGCACTGGACCGGCCGGCCAAACCGGATCCGGCCTGGTCCGGCGAGGCGCCCAATTCCGCCACAAGCTCGGCTCCCTACCGCCTCTATAACATCGGCAATCACCAGCCGGTCGAGCTCCTGCGCTTTATCGAGTTGTTGGAACAGGCGCTGGGGAAACCCGCGAAGAAAAATTTTCTACCGATGCAGGCCGGGGACGTTCCCGCGACCTATGCCGATGTGCAGGCTCTGATCGACGACGTCGGCTTCAAGCCGGACACGCCACTCGAAGAGGGCATCAGGAAGTTTGTCGAGTGGTATCGGTCCTACTACAAAGTTTAGTCTACTCCTGAAACAACTTTTCGATCTCGGCGAAGGTGATCGCCTTCAGGCCGGGATAGACCGCATCTGCGTCCTTCAATGCCGCGGCCAATTTCTGGCGAACAAGGAGATAGTGTATAGTGACACCTCGCGTACAGAGGATGCTGTGACCGATATCAGGATCATGACCGATCTCCTGGTGATTTTTGCAATCTCCATCGGGATCGTGTTTGTCTTCCACAAATTCCGCCTGCCTCCGATCGCGGGGTTTTTGGCTGCCGGGGCGTTGATCGGACCCCATGGCCTCAACCTCGTTTCTGATCTGGAACAGGTCAAGGTCATGGCCGAGATCGGCGTCGTGCTGCTGCTGTTCACGATCGGCATTGAATTTTCGCTTGCCCATCTGGCCGCGGCGCGCCGCCTGCTGCTCGTCGGCGGGCCGTTGCAAGTCATGGGCTCGCTGCTCCTGGCCGCGGCCGTCGGCCTCGCCGCGGGTCTGCCGGCCCGGCAAGCCCTGTTTTGGGGCTGCCTGCTGTCGCTCAGCAGCACGGCCATCGTGCTGAAGGCCCTGGCCGAGCGGGGGGAGAGCGATTCGCTGCACGGACGCGCCACGGTCGGCATCCTGATTTTTCAGGACCTCGCGGTCGTGCCGATGATGCTCCTGCTGCCGCTGCTCGCCAATCCCGCGGACAGCGTGCGTCCCGAGATGTTGCTGACGCTCGGCAAGTCGGTCGCGCTGGTCGGCGCGCTGATGGCGGCCTCCTGGTACGTGGTGCCCCAACTTCTCGAACAGATCGTGCGCAGCCGGAGCCGCGAGCTGTTTCTGCTGACGATCATCGTGCTCTGTCTGGGGATCGCATGGCTCACGTCGTTGAGCGGCCTGTCGCTGGCGCTGGGCGCCTTCCTTGCCGGGCTGGTGATTTCCGAGTCCGAGTACAGCCACCAGGCCATGGCGGAAGTGCTGCCGTTCCGGGACAGTTTCAACAGTCTCTTCTTTGTCTCGATCGGGATGCTGATGGATGTGCGGGTGCTCGTGTCCCACCCTGTTCTGGTCGTCGCGTTGATCGGGGCGGTGCTCGTGGGAAAATTCGTGACGGGGGCGATCCCGGTGGTGGCGTCTGGCTACCCGCTGCGGGCGGGGATTCTGGCCGGGATCTCGCTCGCGCAGGTCGGGGAGTTCAGCTTCGTGCTGGCGCAACAGGGCGAACGGACCGGCTTGTTGACCGGCGAGCCCTATCAGGTCTTTCTGGCAGTGTCGGTGCTCACCATGGTGATCACGCCGCTGTTGATGCAGGGGGCGCCCCATCTGGCCAGGCGGGCCGAGGCGGTTCAGCGCCTGCGCCGTTGGTATTCCGACAAGACGACTTCGCAGGCGCAGCACACGGAGTCGCGCCATCTGAAGATCAAGGACCACGTGATCGTGATGGGCTACGGGCTGAGCGGGCGCAATTTGGTCCGCGTGCTGGAAGAGACGGAGATCCCCTACCTGGCGCTGGATTTGGACGGCCAGACCGTCCGGCGCGAGGCGCAGAACGGCGTGAAGATTTTTTACGGCGACGCGACCAATCCCAACGTGCTGCATCATGTCCGGATCGACGATGCCCGCGTGCTGGTCGTCGCCATCTCGGACCCCTTCGCGGCGCGCCGCGCCGTGCAGATCGCGCGGGGAATCAATCCCGACCTGCACATCATCGTGCGCACGCGCTATTTGCGCGAGATGGACGACCTGCATCAGTTGGGCGCCGACGAGGTCGTACCGGAGGAGTTCGAAACGTCGATCGAGATTTTCGCCCTGGTCCTGCAGACCTACAAAATGCCGCAGTCGGTCATTGTCCAGAAGGCGGAGCAGATCCGGAAGGAGGGCTACGCCTTGCTCCGGCGGGGGGAGTTGCCGGACCTCGCCCACCACCTGCGCCGCGGCACGCTCACAGACGTGGAAGTCGACACCTGCCGCATCGAGGCCGGCTCGCCGGCGCTCGGCAAGACCATCGGCCAGCTGTCGATCCGTCCCAGGACCGGCGCGTCGGTGATCGCGCTGACCCGCCGGGGAGTGACCGAGTCCAATCCCAAAGAGAAGGTCCGGCTGGAGGAGGGCGACGTGCTCTCGCTGCTGGGCGCCTGCGAGCAGATCCGGCGGGCGATCGGGTTACTGATGGATGAGAAAACGCCGTGAGGGGAGTATCAGGGACGAATCCCTGTCATGAACTCGTACGCTTCTCGAAGGGTCGCGACTTCGACCACGTTGATGTTGCGCTGCTGACCCAGTTCGAACAGATCCCACTCGGCCGTCTTCGCCTCGCCTTTCGGCACCAGCATGGACCGCATGTTGGCGGTTGCCGCGCCCTGGAGCTTGGCGGGGAGATCGCCGACCTCCTCGATGCGGCCGTCCGGAGCGATCACGCCGGTGAGCACCACGCTGGAGCGGATGCTGTCGCCGCGCCAGGCGGCGATGATGCCGACGGCGATCGCGCTGCTCGCGCTGGATCCGCCGGCCAGGCTGTACCGGGAGCGGTTCTTGATCGTGAGCTGCCAGTCACGCTCATCTTCTCCCATCACCCGCGCCGCCGCGGTCATCGCAACACGAGCGCCGTCTTTCCAGACATCGTCCACGGTCGTTCCGGCGGAGGCTTCGCTGAAGAGAATGGTGGGCCCGCGTCCCTGCGGATCCCGATCCAGCTGCAGCACGATGTAATAGACATTACCGACCTGCTGGCCGCCGATGACGCTGACGGCAAGAGCGGGTACGCTGACGACGCGGGATGATTCCGCCCAGATGGCGGACGAGGATGCAGGGCAGGCGAGCAGCGCCATCGCGAGGAGAACAATCCGATCGGCCAATCGGTTGCGAGATGACATCGGACTCATCGGCAGAAGGCGCGCGCAGCATACGCAAAACCCATGGTTTCTGCAAGGGTGTGACGGCTGCGACGGGCCCGGAGGCTGCCTTGACAGTCCAAAGAAACGCATACTATAGTGACGTTCGTTCTTCGCATCTGGAGCGGCAAGCGGCAGTGTGAGGTGCGCGCATGGGTCCCACCAAACTTGAGCCGGCAGTGGCGCTGGCAGAACTGCAGGAAAGCAAACCCGATCGGGTGACCATCGTGGTCCTGAGCGGGGATTTTGACCGCGTGATGGCGGCCTTCATTATCGCCACCGGCGCGGCGGCGATGGGCATGCAGGTCACGATGTTCTTCACCTTCTGGGGGCTGAACGTCATTCGCCGCGAAGGGGCGACCAGTGGAGCGAAGGATCTCCTGCGCCGGATGTTCGGGTTTCTGAACAAGGGCGGCGCCGGCCGCCTGCCTCTCTCCCGGTTTCATTTTGGGGGATTGGGCACCAGCATGATGAAGCGAGTCATGAATCAGAACCGCATGCCCGGGATCGTGGAGTTGCGCGAGACGGCGCAGGATCTGGGCGTGAAGTTCATCGCCTGCACGACCACGATGGGCATGATGGGCGTGAGGAAAGACACCCTGATCGAAGGTGTCGATCAGTTGGCGGGTGTCAGCACCTATCTGGCCGAGGCCCGTCAGGGCAGCGTCAATCTGTTCATCTGAGTCGGCGGGGAACGCGCAGATGATCCGTTCGGATGTGAAACTCGACACGCTCGGGTACTTCTGCCCCATGCCGATCATCATGACCTCCAAGAAGATCAAGGAGCTGACGCTGGGCCAGGTGCTGGAAGTGGTGTCCGACGACGAGGGCATCAAGAAGGACATGCCCGCCTGGTGCGAGACCACGGGCCACGAAATGGTCGGCCTCGAAGAAGAAACCCAAGACACCGCGCATATCTACAAGGCCTTCGTCAAAAAATCCAAGTAAGCGCGAGTTCATCTGCAATGAGCCGGCATCATCCACGATGCCGGCTTTTTTGTGGATAGCAGTCTCCCCGCAGTGACCACTAGATATAGGCATGAGTGCATTCAAATACCCTGTATCTTGCGTTTTTTCTTGACATCTCAAGGGGTTCTTGTTATAGACATCGCCCCAAGATCCTGAAAAGACTGAGGCCGGGCTCCATCAAGCACCATTTAAGCCCCGATGAACCGGGACGGTCCAATGAGGTGCCATGCCTAGAACGGTCAAGCCCAGACGCCCCGCTCGAGCCGCTTCGCGGCGCCGGATATTTCTTCGCCAGTCTTCCCGCACGCTGTCATCGTCGCTTGTTGCTCATTTGCCGTCCGTACGGCCGCCACAAGGAGGTACGCTCATGAGCGCTCGTGGTCTCGTCCTGAACGAGTACGTGTCGAACGTCGCCTACCAGGCCGTGGCCAAGGCCGGCGAGTCCACGCTGCTGCCGATCATCGACCAGCAGAACGGGGAGCCGGAGGGCGTGCTGGTGGCCTCCTCGCTGGAACGGATCGTCGTGTGCGGGCGCGAGCAGGCGGTCCTGTCGCTGGTGGACATCAAGACCGTGCAGCGCACGATGGCCCGCGTGCAGGCGCGCCGGGCGGTCCTCTACGTGTCGGCAGAGATGATGATTCCCAACCCAGTCATGCTGCTGGCGACCTTGTCGAAGATCGACGTGATTCGGATGGCGCCCGCCTCCGTGAATCCATCCTAGCGCGCACTGGGACTGCTCACCAAGGGGGGCGTGATGCTGGGACCGTTTCTCCTCAAATACCATCATATGTTCGTCAATTCGAACTCGGCCGGCGCCTTCATCCTGTCCAGAAACGGGCGGTCGGCTGATTATGTCGGCGCGAGCGCGGATGATCTGATCGGCACGCTGGGACGCTTCGAGAGACAGTCCGACTATCGCTATTTCTGGTTCGTCGAAGCGCGTTCCGCCGGGGAAACGGCCGAGATCGAACAGACCTGGCTGCACCGCTACCGCCCGTCGGATAATCCGTCCCGTTCGTCCGTTCCTCGCGGGACAGGATGGCGCTGCACGATCGAAGGATGCGCCGCCTGCGCGCTGGCCGGCGCCCTGCGCTGACCAGGCCGTTTCTCCATCTCCGCCGAATCCCCCGCCGCTTGACGGCATCAGCCTGCCTCCGTAGCATCCAGGCCTATGGCCGATCGAATCGTCGAATGCGTGCCGAATTTCAGCGAGGGGCGCGATGCCGAGTCCGTGCGCGCGCTCATCGAAGCCGTGCGCGCCGTGCCCGGCGTGGCATTGCTGGATCACACCATGGATGCGGACCACCACCGGGCGGTGCTGACCTTCGCGGGCGAGCCGGGGTCGGTGGCGGAGGCGGCCTTTCAAGCGGCGAAGACGGCCGCCGCGCGCATCGATCTTCGGCATCATCAGGGCGAGCACCCGCGCATCGGCGCGACCGATGTCGTCCCATTCGTGCCGATCCGTGGCGTGACCATGCGCGACTGCATCGACCTGGCGAAAACCGTCGGCCGGAGGATCGGCGAGGAATTGACGATTCCGGTGTTTCTCTACGAACAGGCCACGACACGACCGGATCATGCCAGGCTGGAAACGATCCGGCTGGGCGGGCTGGCCGGTCTGGCGCATCGCATGGAAACCAATCCTGAGTGGACACCGGATTTCGGACCGCCCAGGCTGCATCCGACCGCCGGAGCCACGGTCGTCGGCGCGCGGCGGATATTGGTGGCGTTCAACGTCAACCTCGACACCAACAACTTGGACATTGCCAAGGCCGTCGCGAAGGCCGTGCGGCAATCCAGCGGGGGGCTCGCGCATGTGAAGGCCATCGGGGTATCGCTGGCCAGCCGCGAGTATGTGCAGGTTGCCATGAATCTGGTGAACATTGACGAGACGCCGGTCCATGTCGCCTTCGAAGCGGTGCGCCGGGAAGCCGAACGGCGCGGGGTGCGGGTGGCCGGCAGCGAATTGATCGGACTGGTACCCCGGCAGGCGGTGCTGCAGGCGGAGGCTCACGGGCTTCAAATTGACTCGTTCGACCCCTCCAAAATCCTCGAAGCAAGGCTTGAACAGGCCGGTTTCGGAGGGAGCTAGAGACTTGTAGAAAAGCGAGGGGCTGTGCTACACTTCCGCTCCGTTACCAATCCAAATTAATTTACGCAATAGGACGTACGCAGCGCGATGGAAATCAAGGTTTTCAACAATAACGTTGAGAAGGCCCTGAAAGTCGCCAAGAAGAAACTGGCGGGCGAGGGGCTGTTTCGGGAACTGAAACGGCGCCGGTATTACGAGAAGCCCAGCGTCCGGAAGAAAGCCAAGATGCGCGAGGCGCAACGGCGCCGGCAGAAGTGGCTCTCCAAGCGCCGGATGGATTAGTCGGTTTCCCCACCCTCCGACTCTCTTAATTCCTTAGTCCCGTTTCCGTAGGTAGCGCGCTATGCGTCCGTCCGAAATCCATCCGGCCATTCGCATCCTCCGCAAGGAAATACTCCAGTGGCAGGAGCCGATCCTCGGCGTTGTCGCCAAGGAATCCCGCGATCCTTTTCGTGTCCTCATCGCCTGCGTCCTCAGTCTTCGCACCAAGGATAAAACCACGGCCGAAGCCAGCCGGCGGCTCTTCGCGCTGGCGCATGCGCCGCGTACCTTGCTCACACTGCCGCTCCGCCAAATCGAAAAGGCTATCTATCCAGTCGGGTTCTACCGCAACAAAGCCAAACAGATTAAAGACATCTGTCGACGGCTGCTCTCGCACTATCACGGACGAGTGCCGGATTCGATCGAGGAGCTGTTGACCTTCAATGGAGTGGGGAGGAAGACGGCGAATTTGACGGTCACTGTCGGCTTCAACAAGCCGGGCATCTGCGTGGATATCCACGTCCACCGGATCAGCAATCGCTGGGGCTATGTGAAGACCAGGACACCGGAGGAAACAGAAGAGGCGCTCCGCAAGAAACTCCCGAAGCCATACTGGATCACCTACAACGATCTGCTCGTGCCCTACGGACAGAATCTCTGCCAGCCGGTCTCGCCTTGGTGCAGCAAGTGCAAGCTGGTCAAGTATTGTGATCAGGTCGGGGTGACGAAAAGCCGGTAAAAAGTGAAAGGTGAGAAGTGAAAAGTGGGCGGAGTGATCCGGACTTTTCACCTTTTACTTTTCACGTTTCACTCGATTAGATGAAGAGCGTCGTTTCCGCGCCAGCAGTTAAGTTTAAGATCGCAGGCAGGCCCATCACTTCGTCCACGTTTTTCGCCACTGCGTCCGCATCCACGCCCATATATTCGAGGCCGGCGCTGCAGGCCACCACGCGAAAATGGCCCACCTGTTTCGCCTCCGCGAACATCTCCGAAATCGTCGGCACTTTTTTCTCTTTCAGCAGGCGCGCGACCTCCTTGCCGTCGATCTGATGTTCCGGCGAGAAGTCCATCTCGTCGATCCGGCCCTCGGCCAGTTTCTTGATGGTCCAGAAGAGCAGGACCACCGTCACCTGCTTGCCCATGGCGGCCGCCGTCAGGCCGAGCGTGGCCACCTGGTGCAGCTTGTCGTAGGGGGAATTATGGGCAAAGATGATGAAGCGGTGTTTTTGGCTCATGGTCATGCGCTCACAGGGGCGGGCGGATTATACCGGCTGGGTGCGATGGGGACAAGTCGGCGGATCACTTCTTTTTCAGCTTGCCCTGGGACTTCACGCCGTTCACAAAGGCCTCGATCGCCGCGTTGACCTCATCCGCGGTCATGGCGCGGTCGTGGGTTTCGCTTTCATCCACGAGATAGACGTCCTTGTCTTTTTCCTGCCGGATGATGACCGTGTTCTCCGGCGTGACCTCGATCAGCATGAACCACTCCTTGTCGCCCTTCCTGATCACGGCCTCCTTGCCGAGACCCTTTTTCGAGACGTCCACCTGGTAGTCGCCGCCGGGCGGATCGGCCGGATGGACGGAGGCGGCCCAGGCACATGTGAGGATCAGGGCGATGACCGGGAGCGTGCGGAACCGGCGTGCGGCGTGGGTCATGGCGGGCCTCCGAGAACGATGCTGCTGGATTATAGCGCAGCCTCTGCCCCGCGTAAATGCACGGGTTCCGGGCCCTTTGCCTTTTCCCCTGTGCCTTGTTACGATGCCGCGCGATGGACGTTCTGATCGCACAGGCCGAGGCGCTGTTCACGAAAGACACGCTCATTGGCCTGACCATCGCGTCAGTCGTCTTCTTCGTCGGTACCCTCATCGCCATCCCCTTCATCCTGGTGCGCCTCCCGCCGCACTATTTCGACGAGCGGCATCCCCGTCACTGGATGCCGGACCACCACCCAGCCCTGCGGCTGCTGGGCCTCATCGTGAAAAACGTCGTCGGGGCCGTGTTCCTGGCGGTCGGCATCGCGCTGTTGTTTCTGCCCGGACAGGGCATTCTCACGATCCTGCTCGGCATCTCGCTGATGGATTTCCCCGGCAAGCGGTATTGCGAGCGCAAGATCGTCGGGCAGCCGACCGTGTTGAAAGCCATCAACGCGCTCCGGGCGAAATACGATAAATCTCCGCTGACGGTCATCGGCGATTCATAGGGTGGTCATGGCAACCTCCCGCCGCACCTGTTATCTGATCGACGGCAGCGCCTACATCTACCGGGCCTTCTTCGGGCTTCCCGCGCTCTCCAACTCCAAAGGGATCCAGACCAACGCGGTCTACGGCTTCACGACGATGCTCATGAAAATTCTGCGCGAGCGCAAGCCGGACTGCCTGGCCATCACGTTCGACGAAAAGGGGCCGACGCACCGTCACGAGGAGTTCAAGGAGTACAAAGCGCATCGTCCGCCCATGCCCGACGACATGCAGGTACAGATTCCGTACATCCATCGGGTCGTCGAAGCATTCGGCATTCCGGTCGTCCGGAAGCAGGGCTACGAAGCGGACGATCTGATCGGCACGCTGGCGCGCCAGGCGGCAGCGGCTGGTTGCGAGGTGGTCATCGTCACTGGCGACAAGGACATGCTGCAGCTCATCACGCCGGCTGTCCGGATTTACGATCCCATGAAGGACAAATGGCTCGGCGAGGCGGAGTGCCGCGAGAAATTCGGCGTGGAGCCGGCGCGGGTCGTCGAGATCATGGGCCTGATGGGCGACGCCACCGACAACATTCCCGGCGTCAAAGGCATCGGCGAGAAAACCGCCATGAAATTGATCGAAGAGTTCGGCACGATTGAGAACGTATTGAAACGGGTGGACGAGGTGAAGCCGCCCCGAACCAAAGCGTTGCTCATGGAGCAAGCCGAGCATGCGCGTTTGAGCCGGAAGTTGGCCACCATCCAGACCGACTGCCCGGTTTCATTCGACGCACAGGCGTTCACAACGCATCCGCCCGATCCGGAACGGCTCGCGCCCCTGCTGCGCGAACTGGAATTTTCGACGCTGCTCAAGAACATTCAAGCAGCATCCGGGTCGGCGCCGGCCGGTGAGGCACTGGGCGGCGGGGTCGAAACCATCAAGGACGAAAAGTCTGCCAAGCGCTTTGCCGACCATGCAGTGAAGGAAAAACTCGTCGGCCTGCATGTGGTGCTGGAAGGGACGGGCATCAGCGCTGAGGTGCGCGGCCTCGCGCTCGCGACGCCGGACGGTACGACCGTGTTTGCCTCGAGGCTGTTCGGCCCGCTGAAGGGCCTTCTAACCGATCGCACGATCCTCAAAGCCGCGCACGATCTCAAGCCGGTGCTGCTCGCGCTGCACCGGGCCGGGGTCGAGCAGGTCGAGCCGGCCTTCGACACGATGATCGCCGCCTACCTGCTCAATCCCAACCGGCGCGGTCATGCCCTGGACTCGGTCGCGTTGGAGGTGCTCGGCTATCAATTGGGGACGGGGCAGGCGGAGCAGTCGAAAGAAGAGCCGGCCGATCTGTTCGGATCGTCTGATTCAACGGCGGCGGAAATACCCAAGGCTGCGGAAGCAGCCGCAGTCACGGTCAGACTTGTGCCGGTGCTCAAGGATCGGCTCGAGGAGCAGGGAAGCCTAACGCTGTTCGATGAAGTCGAAATGCTGCTCGTACCGGTGCTGGCCGAAATCGAACGCAACGGATTCGGCCTCGACATCAAGAGGCTCAACGAGCAGAGCAAGGAATTGGAACGCGAACTGGAACATCTCATGGGCAACATCGTGCGGCTCGCCGGCCAGGAGTTCAACGTCAACTCGCCCAAGCAGCTTGCGACAGTCCTGTTCGAGAAGCTGGGCCTGAAGCCGCTCCGAAAAACCAAGACCGGTTATTCCACGGACGAAGACACGCTCACGCAGTTGGCCACCCAGCATGAGTTACCGGCGCAGATTTTGAATTACCGCTCCATCAGCAAGCTCAAGTCCACCTATGTGGATGCATTTCCCGCGCTGGTGCATCCGGACACAGGCCGCTTGCACACGTCGCTCAACCAGACCGTCGCGGCAACCGGGCGGCTGTCGTCCACCGAGCCGAATCTTCAGAACATTCCGATCAAGGGCGAGCACGGGTTCCGAATCCGTGAGGCCTTTGTCGCCTCCAAAGGCCACACGCTGCTTTGCGCGGACTACAGCCAGATTGAGCCGCGCATCCTCGCGCATCTCTCGGACGATCAGAAGCTCAAGAAGGTTTTTGAGCGGGGCGAGGACATCCACACGGCAACCGCCGCCGAGATTTTCAAGCTGTCGCCTGAGCTGATCATGAAGGAAATGCGCCGCGTGGCCAAGACCGTCGTGTTCGGCATTGTCTACGGCATCAGCCCATTCGGCCTGTCGCAGAACATCGGCGTCTCGCAGGCCGACGCGAAGAAATACATTGATACCTACTTCGAGCGGTACGCGGGCGTGAAGGCCTTTATAGACAAGACGATTGAGCAGGCGAAGAAGCAGGGTTACGTCACGACGATCCTGGGCCGCCGCCGTCCGATCCCGGAATTGCAAAGTTCCGATCCGGCCCAGCGCGGCTTCGGCGAGCGCATGGCGGTGAACAGTCCGATCCAGGGCTCAGCAGCGGACCTCATCAAAGTTGCCATGATTTCCGTGCTCAAAACACTCCACGCCGAGTTGCCGACCACGAAGATGATCCTCCAAGTGCATGACGAACTGATCTTTGAGACGCCGGAGAAGGATGTCGAAAAGGCCAAGCAGTTGGTGAAGGCGGAGATGGAAGCGACGGGCGCGAAGCTAGGCCTCTCGGTTCCACTCAAGGTGGATTTGGGCGTAGGCCATAACTGGCGCGAGGCACACCCTTAATAAGGAGGCCCACCATGGCGAGAGAAGCGTCATTGTTCGACAGTGCTGATGGGAGCGTGTTGAGGGGCTATCGCTTGATCATGAAGGGCGGGGCCAACATCCCGCCGATGTGGATCAAGCGGGCCTCGCAGTCGCGGTGCCGGTTGCACAAAGATGTCGCGCGCGCGCTTCGCCGGCCCAGCAAGATGGGACAGAGCACTCTCCGGGAATGGGAAAAGCGCTACAACAAGGAATGCTTCTACTACGGCCTGCGCGTGCTCCTCGAGCTGGGGCGCAAGGGCAAGACGCGGCTCACGAAGGCGCCACGCACCTAGCGTGCTCAGCGACTGCGCGATTTTCCCGCATTGACTCACCTCGGTAAAACGAGTAGCCTCGCACCTCCATCACATCGGAGGCCCCACAAGGAGGACTTGCCATGAAGCTGTTGCGCTCTTTCAATCTGGTGCTTGCGTCGGCGCTGTTGTTGCCCGCCATGAGTGTGGCCGCTCCCCCGCCGGAGCCGAAGGTCGAGTATTCGGCTGACAGCACGATGGAGGCCGAAGGGGGCATGACGATGAAGTCCCGCGTCTATCACGCTCCGGGCAAGCAGCGCATGGAGATGGGCGGGGCGGACGGCCAGGTCACCATCAGCCGAAAGGATAAGAAGGTGACCTGGATGCTGATGGGCGACATGTACATGGAAATGCCGATGGATCAGTCGGAGGACCCCCATGACATGGATACCCAGATGACGACTGTCGGCGAGGAAACGGTCAACGGCGTCAAGACCACCAAGTCCAAGGTCATCGCGACGAAGAAGGACGGGTCCAAGTTCGGCGGTTTCTTCTGGACGACCAAGGATGGCATCACGGTCAAGATGGACCTCCTGTCGAAGGAGGGCAACCGCAAGGACCGGATCTCGTTGAATTTGACCAATCTGAAAATTGGCAAGCAGGATCCCAAACTTTTCGAGGTTCCGCCCGGTTCCACAAAGAACGACATGGGCGCCGCGATGGGGGGCATGGGAAAGGGACAGGGGAAAGGGAAAGGCAAGGGCGAGGCGGGCGGTGAGGACGTTGACATGGGCAAGATGCTGAAGGGCCTGATGGGGCAGTAGGGGGAGGATCATGCTGATGACACGATACAAAATTCTCTGGAGTGCGCTGCTGATTCTCGTCCTGGCGACGTCTCCTCAGGCCGTCCGCGCGGACGACGAATGCATGGTTCAGGAGGAAGAGAAGCGTACGAAGGCCGACGTCGCGGCTGCGCTCAAAGCTGAAAAATCCGGCAAGCCGGCGGAACTGTTTGTGGCCTATCAGTCCATTGCGAACCACGACTGCGCCCATTTGTTCGATAAAAACGGAAAAGACCTTCAGGCCAGGGCCAAGGCGAACCTGCCCAAGCTCGGCCGCGATCTGGCCAAGGCGGCGGAGGCGAAGGGCCTGCTGTATTCGAACGAACCTGTCTCCACCATTGTCGGTGCAAAGGAGGACAAGGAGGGCAACACCATCTCTCATGGGACCAGGCACGCAAATGAGCGTGCCTCGGCCTTCGCGTGGCTTGAGGCCAGCGGAGACCACAACGAGGCCAACCGGGTGATGCTGAAGGCCGCTCATGCCAAATCGGACAACCAGGAGTTTTTCAAGACGGCCTGGGATGTGGACAATGGCCGCTACGAGCAGGTCGATCGCAAGACGGGCGAGCGGAAGCCTTATGCCTCTCCTGCTGCCTATCGCCAGGAGCTTCAGAAAATCGCGTCGGCCAACGCCGACCGATTGATGAAGGCCGAGGAGAAGGATGCGGCGGGCCTGTCCGGCGATGTCACGGCGGTCGGCAAGGCCACGATGAGCTCACTGGACAAACTTCATAAGGCCTCGGACTGGATGAAATTTTTGCCGGATGGCGACAAGCCGGCGCGGGCGCGGGCCGAGCAGCGGGGCGACACCATCATGAAGCGCGGCGACCCGATGTTCACCCAGGGCCTTGCAACGGAATATTACAAGTTTTCAGGGTCTTCCAAGGCCAAGGAGAAGCTCGCGCAACTGGAGAAGAAGAGCGAGGAGTCCAGCCGCGCCATGGAGAAGTCAGCCGAGAAAGCGAAAGGCGCGATCACCACGGAAAAAAGCGAAGCGGACCAGAAGAAATTCAAAAAAGGAAAAGCCGATCTCGAAAAGGAATTGGGCTTCTAGCGGCCTCACTCCTCCAGCTTCGTGTGGCCCCCCTGCAATCTCGCTCCCTCTTGCAAACCGAGTGCTCAGGGGTTCAAGCTACCCGCCGATGTCGAGGCCGGAACGGTTAGGAGTAAGTTCGGAGGTGCCCTATGGGACCCACCAAAGTCATCGTGAAGGGCGACGCGATCCACGACGTGCAGACTGGCAAACTGATTCAGTCGGGGCTTCCCACTCCGGAGGCGCGGCAAGAGTATGCCAACCATCATTACATCGTGCTGCCGGTAGCGGATAACGCCGGCCGCCTGTGGGAACTCGATGGGCAGCCGGTCTATTGCCTTCGCGGCACGCGCTACGAAACCCTGGACGAGCAGCAACGCCAACTGGTGCGCTGCCCCAACTGCGGGGGCATGGGCATCAGGACTGAAGAAGTCATGGCCGAACGCGACTGCATCCGCTGCACTCGGTGCGGTCATGAGTTCGACTCCCGGCTCGAAATGATGGAAAGCTGAGGGGTTGTATCCGCCCATTACCGTGCCCATGGCTTGAACCTTTGTAACGCGCTGAACGATTCTCCACAGCGCGGCGAAAGGAAAGGCAGGCACCTGTAATTTCTTATGCTCGAGGTGGGGAGGATTGCCATGTCGCAGGACAAGTCAGCCAGCATGTTCGGATCGACGGGGTCGTCGAACGGCTGTGTCTTAGTCGTGGAAGACGATCCGAGTATCAGAAACAGGATTCGTCTCACGCTTGAGAAGGAAGGGTACGTCGTCCTTGAGGCTGGGGATGAAGCGAGCGCCATTGAAGCGATTCGGAGCGGTGAAAATCCACTCCTGGTCGACGTCGCAATCATCGATGTCGACATGGAGAAAGGAACGGACGTCGTGGCCTTCTTCAAGAACCAGTTCCAGCGTGTTTCGTTGATTGTCATGACCGGCGTACCGGATGAGGGGGACAGCAGGGAACAGATAAAGATCGCCATCTTCGGCGCCGGAAAAGGAGGCTCCGCTCTCCTTGATATGTTCAGCCATGTTCCCGATGTGGAGATCGTCGGGATCACTGACAAGTATCCCTCCGCCCCTGGGCTGAAACGTGCCCGAGAGTTGAACATGCCGTGCGCGACGGACCCCGTCGGTCTGATCACCCGAAACGACACGGATATCATTGTGGACGTGACCGGCGACCCGGAAATGGCAACGGTCATCGCAAAGCATAAGACCCCTCGTGCGGAGGTCATGGGAGGCGCGACCGCTAGGCTCCTCTGGACTTTGGTTCGTCACGAAGCTGAGATGCAGAAGCACGTATTGAATTCTGAGAAGCTGGCCCGCATGGTCAAGGATGGGATCACCAACTATGTCGTCAAACCGGTGGGGGTGGAACGGCTGATCGATGCGCTGGCCTCCGCGATGGAACGGCGGGAAATCTACAAACTATAAGGACGGAGGCCCCCCCACATTACTCATGGTCCTCGACCGTGTAGCACGCCTGGCATATCTCGGTCGTGTTGAACAGCATCGCGTTCAGGCGCGTGTAGGCGGCGTGGCCGTAGAGGTGATCGCAGGCGCTGGTCGAGCCGGTCGAATCCTTGTAATCCACAAGCAGGCACTGCCCGTCGTTTTGACAGCGGACGCTCTTGCGCGCACATTCCAGCCAGCGTTCGAATCCGTCCCACGGCTCCAGCAGTTCCCACAGTTCCTTGTTGGCGGCCTTTGCCCCTTCCGATCCCGTGCCGGCGTCGCTGCCGGCCACGGCCAGTTGCTGCACATAATCGCCGCCCCAGGCAATCGGCATCTCCATCGTGATTTGCGGCAGTTCCATCTTGGCGAGCCACCGCTTGCCGTCGGTCCGCATCGGGCGATGATTGATGACGTGGAGCAGCTTGCCGAGCCCTGACAGGTCCCAGCCGTAGCGGACCGGTGTGCCGAACGTTACGACGTCCAGCATGACGCCGTTCAACAGGCCGCCGCTCGGCATGAGTGATTCGAGAAGCGCGATTTCTCCGTCCGGCATGATGGCCTTGAGATTCTTGAGCACCGCCTCACGCACGGCCGACTTGCCGGGAGCCAGGAGATTCGAGAGCAGCGCCATGACGAGTCCAGCCTGGCCGTGGGCCTGGACGAGGATACGGTCGCCGGTTCCAAAATTGTGTTCGGCGCAGAGTGCGCGCAGACGATGGAGCAGCCGCACGGCGGCCTCGGCGCGGCCCAAGTGGTGCTGTTCGCAGGACCAGAGGATGCGCGCGCACAGGATTGGGCGCGGCGCGTTGCGGCTCACGGCCTTTTTGAACAGCTCCGTGTAGGCATTGGTGAAGTTGCCAGCATCGCCGGCCTGCTCGTCGAGCATTTTTTGGGTCGCCACATCATTCGAGTAGGGCGGCCTGGCGCCGCCCGGCATGGTGGGCACGCCGTTGGTCTCCTGCCGCATGAGCGCCAGCAACGCTTCCATCCCAGGAATGCCGCGCGAGTAGCCGCGCTTGAGCCCGCCGGCTTCGTCCAATCGTCCCGCGCCGAACAGGTCGCTGCTCAAATGGGTGCCATGCAAGAAAACTACAGCCCGCACGCCGGCTCCGGCAAGTCGTTTGCCGTGCTCGGCCATGGCGTCGAGCCAGGCGGGGGAATCCGGAGAGGCGCCGGTCGGCAGTTCCCGGTAGGCGACGCGGTCGCCGGGGTCTTTGCGATCGTACTCGGAATGCTGGAAGTTGTTTTGAACAGGCATGATCGCCTCGTTCTTACCTGAAAACTGAGCCGAACTGCAACGCAGCGGGTTCGGTTGACCAGCTCAAAAATAGCGTGCTAAGGTGTGTGGTCTATGCGACTTCATCGAGTGATTTTTGCGCTGACAGTAGCCCTCGGTCTTGCGTCGGCCGGTCCCGTTCTGGCCGCGCCTCCAGCTGCCGAGGTTCAGCCCGAGCACGTGATCCTCTTTGTGCTGGAAGGCTTCGGGCAGGACTCGCTCAAGACCGGCGCCATGCCGGTGCTGAGCAAGCTGGTGAAAAACGGCTCGGTGGCCTGGTCCGCCGCCGCGGTCACGCCGGCGTTGCGCCTGCCGACCATGGCCTCGATCTTCACCGGCCTGCCGGTCGAGAAACACGGCATGGATTGGGACACCTTCGATTTTGCCCGGGGCTATCCCCGGCCGCCGCTGATGTTCGATTATCTGGACCTGGGTGGCGGCAAGGATACCGCCGTCTTTTTCATGGAGGAGTCGCTCTACCAGCTTGCGCGGCCCTCGTCGTATGTGGACTACCAAATCTGCGGACGGCTCCGTCCGGAATGCCGCGCAGCCACCATCGTCACGTACATCCGGGAATATTTCAAGAAGGGCGCGGAGGGCGGGTACAACCATTATGTCTATGGACTGCCGCACCTCTTGATCGTGCATCTGCCCGACGCCGGCCGCGCAGGCGTGGAACACGGATGGACCTCCAAGGCCTACCGGGACGCTTCGAAGGATGTGGACGACGCCATGAGCGCGGTCCTCGATCTCTATAAGCAATACAAGCTGCTGGATCATACGATGATCATCGTGACGGCATTGAACGGGGTCGGGGAGCAGAAGCAGAATGGATCGCTGCCGCATGTCCCGTGGATCGCCTCCGGCGCCAATATCAAAGCGGGCCATACGATCGCCGGGCCCATCTCCATCATCGATACGGGAGCGACGGTGATGCGCGCATTCGGTCTCGAAACGCATACGGAGTGGCAGAGCCGCGCGATCGAAGAAATTTTTCGCGCGCCGCGCGCGATCGTGCGGAACGAGCCGGCCCTGAATCTCTATGGTCCGTAAGTTGGTCAGCTGCGCGTCGGGAGTTCTGACCCTGGTCATCGCGGCAGGATTCGGTTCCGTGGAGGCCGGGCCGCCGCCGGCGCACATGAAGGAATATGCGATCACGATCGACGCGACCACGCTCCATCCGCCGACGCGGTGGCAGGTGCCGGGCATTACGCCGATGATCATGACGATGGACCCGGACAGCACCGAGGCCTACGCGACGACGGAGCGCCAGGAGCTCAAGCTCAAGCCCGGCGCGTACAAATTCGGGACGTTCACGTTCGATTTTCCGTTCACGCTCACGCTGGAGGGGAAACTCGACTTCGCGCCATCGCTCGATCAGTGCGTGGCGGGGCGCGGCACGCAGATGCTGACGGTCACGTGCAGTCGGATGTATCCTTACAGCGGCAAGCGTGAATATGACTACAAATAAGGGGCAGCATGTCTCAATCCATTGACGATCTCCTGGAAGCGCTCGAAGACGTCGACGACGCGACGCGGGAAGAAGCCGCGAAGGCGCTTGCCGAGCGCGCGGACCCCTCGACGCTCGAAGTCTTGTTGAACGCGGTGGGCGACGACTTCTGGTCGGTCCGGGTACATGCCGGATGGGCGGTCGCCAGGATCGGCGGGCCGAAAGCCGTCGAGGCGCTCGTCACGCTGTTCAACGATCCGATCATGGAAGTGCGCAACGAGGCGGTGGCGGCCGTGGCGCATCTGGGCCACGGGGTCGTGGACCGGCTGATTGCCTGTCTGAAGGACGAACGGTGGCGCGTGCGCGAGTATGCGGCCAAGACCTGCGGCGAACTCAAGGACGCGAAGGCCGTGGACGCGCTGCTGACCGTCTGCCGCGACCGCGACGGAGCGGTGAAAAGCGCGGCGGCCGAGGCGCTCGGAAAAATCGGCGACGCGAAAGCGATCCCGGTGCTCGTCAAGTTGTTCCGCGATACGTCGAAGATCGTCCGCGAGACGGCGGGCACGGCGCTGGTGGCGATCGGCGAGCCGTCCATCGGTCCGCTGATCGAGTGTTTGAGCGACAAGGATTTCGTCGTCCGCTGCCACGGCGTCCGCGCACTCGGCGGGATGACGACCGACTATCAGATCGGACGCGCCTGGACCAAAGGCTCGAAGGTGGTGGAGGACGCGCTGCTCGCGGCCCTGAAAGACCCCGATCGGGCCGTGCGGGAAGACGCGACGATCGCGCTGGGCATGATCGGCAGTCCGCGATCGATCGACGCGCTGATCGAGGCCATGAAAGACGGGGCGGTGAAGCGGCACGCGATCATGTCGCTGGGCATGATCGGCGACGCGCGCGCGCTGCCGGCGGTCATGGATGCGTTGAAGGGCAAGGGAATTCGCCAGGACGGCACGCCGACTCCGGGCTGCATCGTCAGCGAGGATGCGTTCATCAAGGAAGCGGCGGCGACGGCGCTCGGCCACTTCCGCGATCCCCACGTGATCCCCGATCTCATCATGCTGCTCAAGGATCAAAATCTTCGGGAGCGGGCCGCTCCGTCGCTGGTGCTGATCGGCGATACGGCGATCGAGCCGCTGATCGCATTTCTACACGATCCGAAGGCGTCGGAAGTGGAGTCGGAAGGAGAGCGCGTGATGTCGTTCGCGACCTCGCGCCTGACCGCCGTCGACGCGCTCAGGCAGATTACACTGGAGACGCTCAAGAAACTCGGCTGGGAACCGCCGGATCAGGATGAGTCCATGAAGGTGGACAGCTCCCGGGCGGACAACCTCCGCGTCAATCTGCCGCTTGGCGAGACCGGACGCTTCGGACCGTCTGGCGATCTGGCCCGGGGCGACATGAAGGACGGGGAGGCTGCTGAAAAAATCCTCCGCAGCCGCAACACTGAACGATGAACCAGAGAGGGGAATCCTTCCCCCATTCATCGTTCATCATTCTACGTTGAGCGTGCTCACTTTCTGACTGCGATCCCGTGCGGGTCGGCCGTTTCCTTCCCATCCTTCATATTGCTCACCCGCGCAACCCCGATCAACTCGCCGCCCTTGCCGCCGCCCGTCACCTTCACGACGCCGACGCCGGGGGTCGAGCCCACCGCGTTGTTGACCGCCTTGTCGTTGCCGGTGAGCGGGCTCGGTCCGCGCAGCGCGAGAAACACGTAGCTGCCGTCCGGCGCCGCGTCCATCAGGTCGGGCGCTGGATCGTCGCTGACCTTGCCGGCCAGATCGATGGTTCCGACGCTGATGTTGCCGGCCGAATCAATGACCTCGATGTTGTTTCCGGCCCGATCGCCGCTCCAGACATAGGAACCCACGGCCGCCATGCCGTGCGAGTCGGCTGTCTTGCCGTCGCGCGAGGTGATGAGCTTGGCGTCCACCGACTTCGGCAGGGTGCCGAGGCTCACCGCGTAGACGTCGTAGGCCAGCGAGGCCGCCGCCGGGAACTTGTCAGCCGGCCAGCCGCCGCCCGAGTTGATGTACATCGTGTTGCCCACCTGAATGCCGCCGCAGCCGGCCGGATGGACCTGCTTTTTGTCCAGCGTAGCGACCACCTTCATCGGTGTTTCGGTGGCGTCCGCCACGATGAGCCCGCCGCCCCGCAATGTGATGAAGGCATGCTTGCTGGTATTGTCGGTGATCGGGCAGACCGGCGCATTGTCCGGGCGCTCCGGGCTTTCCATCGGGCCGAGGCTCATGACGTCTTTGCTCTCGTCGAAGGAAAACTTATGGTCCTTGTAGTCCGTCCAGATCCGGATGAGCGTCTTGTCCGCCATATTGGCGGCGAGGGCCATCTTTTGGTCCGGTGTCGGCCAGGCCGCGTGCACGTTCTTGCCCATGGACAGGCAGGCCTCGGGTTTTCTGGTCGCCGCGTCCATGAAGAGGACGTGCCCGCTCAGAAAGGAGACGATGACGTGGGATTGATCCTTGGTGAAGAACAGCATATGCGGCCGGCGCACCGGCTTCTTGGTCGCCTCTTCGCAAAGTTTGTTGACGTCGCCGGCCAGGTCGATCGTGACCGCCGGCTTGGCGCCGGACGGGTCGGCTGCCAGTTGGGCGCCGTCATAGATATGGAGGAATCCGCCGCTTTCCTTGCCCGTGTCCGATTGGTCCGCGAGCCAGACTTCGTAGGCATTGGCCGGGGCAGCCATCAACATGAACATCAAAAACGCAAATAGTAGAGGGTTGTGCATGGCCGGTCTCCTTTGAACGAGATGGGGAAACATCTCACTCACGCATCCTAGGCGTCCCCGCGAAAGCCTGTCAACTGCTGCGGTTGACATTGACCGCCCAAAAAAGCCTGTGTTACCGTCTTAACCCAGTGAAAAATCAACGCATCGGCAGCAGCCGATAGGTGGGCATGGCCGACACGGTGCTGGAACAGATTGCCGCGCTGCAGGACGAGGACTGGGCGGTCCGCGAGGACGCGGCGGTCGCGCTGGGCGGGCTCCGCGACAAACGGGCGGTGGAGCCTCTCATTGCGGTGCTGCGCGATGCGGACCGTGCGGTGCGCGAGGCGGCGATTGCCGCCCTGACCGCCATCGGAGAGCCGGCAGTCGAGCCGCTCGGCGCCTGCCTGCGTGATCGAAATCTAACCGTGCAGGAATCCGCTGCCGCGATTTTGGCGTCCATCGGGGATGCCCGCGTGGCGGACGACCTGATCGCCGCGCTGGCCGGTGCCGATTGGGTCGTCCGCATGCATGCAACCCGGGCGCTGGCCCGGATCGGCGAGGCCCGCGCGATCCCGTCGCTGCTGCCGCTTCTGCAGGACAAGGTCAAGGCGGTGCGCGAGGAAACCAGCGGCGCCCTGGCGCGGCTGGGCCCGGCGGCGCTCCCGGTTCTGGTGGAGGCGTTGCTGCATTCCGAGTGGCTGGTGCGGCTCCATGCCGTCGAAGCGCTGGGCAAGACGAAATCGCCCGACGCGGTCGATCCGCTGCTGCGCCTGCTCTTTAATGATCGGGATTCGTCGCTCCGTGAAGATGCGGTGCGGGCCTTGGGTGACATCGGCGATGCGCGCGCGGTGGAGTTTTTGCTGACGGCCCTGAAAGAGCCGGGCCTGCGCCCGCTGGTGGTGGAGGCGCTGGGGAAAATCGGCGATCGGCGCGCCGTGCCGGCGCTGGTGGCGGTCGTGCAGGGGACGGACCGGCCTGAGAAAAGCCGCGAGGTCGCCGGTTGCGGCGATAAGTGGGACGAGGAGATGGCGGCGATGGCTGGGGCCGCCCATGCGCTGGGACAGATTCGGGATGCGGCGGCAATTCCAACGCTGGTGGCGGCCCTGCAGAATACCGTAACCCGCGCGGAGGCGGCGACCGCGCTCGTGGCGTTCGGGCAACCGGCCATTCCACACCTGGTGGCGGTGCTCAAGAACGAGCAGGACGACAATATTGTGTTTCACGTGCGCGAGGCGTTGGCGCAACTGGGCTGGCGGCAGGGAAGAGTTTAGGCAGGGCATGGGAAATTATTGTGCATATGCAATTGAGTATGCTCGAAAGTTTTCGGTTCTCTGTGATTTTTCTTGAGCGCGCGGGCGCACGGCATCGGTCATGGCCAAAGAATCGATTGAAACCCTGATCGCCGAGCTGGTCCATGAGGAGGACTGGCGGCGTATGCGCGCGATGGCGGCCTGCGTGCGGGGCGGCACCAAGGCCGTGCAGGCCTTGATCCATGCCTTGGAGACCGGTGAGCCAGGGCTCAAGGCGGAAATCGCCGGCATGCTGGCGCGGCTGAAGGATCCGAAAGGCGGGGTCCCGCTGGTCCGGCTGCTGCGCGACCCGGACGAGATGGTCCGGAAAGCCGCCGCGATTGCGCTGGAGCAGGTGGCCGGGGTGCTGGATGCCGATGCGGCCGAAGCGCTGGTGCACGAACTGTCAGTGCTGCAGGATGAGGCCCAACGTCACATTGTCACCAAGCTGATCGGCGCCATGCCGAACGCCGTCGGCCCGGTCTGCGCCATGCTCAAGCACGCTGACGAGGCGGTCAGGGTGACGGCGGTCGAGATGCTCGAGCATCTGCTGGAACCGAGGTCTTCCGATGCGCTGGTGGACGCGATGATGGATTCGGCCTTGCGCGAGGCGGCCACGCGCACGTTGAAGAAGCTGAGCGCGATTCGCGATCGGATCGATCAGATGTTCAACGCACTGCGCGAGATCGAAGGCTCGGCCGAGCGGGAGGAGGCCCGGATGGCCACGGTGATCGGGCTGTTGCCGATCGGCCGCCCCAGCGTGGACATTCTGATCGAGGCGCTCGAGGACGACGATTGGCTGGTGCGCGAGGCGGCGGCCGATTTGCTGGGCAAGATCGCCGACGTCCGGTCGGTGGAACCGCTGATGGAGCGGTTGCGGAAGGACAAGGACACGGGCGTGAAGGAACTGGCGCTCAAAGCGCTGGGCTTGATCGGGGACGCGCGGCCGCTGGAACTCTATATCGAGGCGATTCCCATCAGGCCGCTCCGCGTCTTCGCGATGGAGGCGCTGGCCAAGATCAAGGATGTGGAAACGCTCCGCTCGTACCAGGAACTGTTCGAGCGATTAAAGACTGACCGGGACGGGCTGGTTTCGTATAATGCCGGGATGATCGTGGACAAGCTGGCCGCGCTCACGATGCAGGCGGAAGTGCAGGCGGGCCAGGCGGAGGACAAGGACGATGAGTGACGCGGAACAGCGGGAACGGATCGAACAACTGATCAATGCGTTGCGTGACGAAAACGAGGCGCTCCGCAACCATGCGGTGGCCAGCCTCGGCCAGATGGGGATCGAGGCCTTGCCGCAATTGATTGCCATGCTGGAGGATGAGGATGCCGTGATTCGCGAAGCGACCACGAGCGCGATCGTGCGCATCGGGTCTGAAGCCGTCGAGCCGCTCATTGACGCCTTGCGGGAGGATATCTGGTCGGTGCGGGAGCAGGCGGCCTCGGCATTGGGGAAGCTCAAGGACCTGCGCGGCATCGAGCCGCTCGTGAAGGCATTGAAAGATAGGGACGGCGCGGTGCGGACGGCGGCCGTCTGGGCGCTGGAACGGATCGGCGATCCGCGGGCCGTGCCCGGCCTGGTGGAGGCGCTGGGCGACAATCTGGTGCGTGAGGACGTCGCCCGCGTGCTGAAAAAGATCGGCGACGCGCGCGCGGTCGAGGCGTTGATTGAAGGGCTGGAGGGGAACAATTGGATGGTGCGCCGTCACGCGGCCGAGGCGCTGGGAAAGATCGGCGACCCGCGCGGCCTCGACTCGCTGATCGGGGCGCTGCAGGACGAGGACTGGCTGGTCCGGCGCAATGCCGCCGAATCGCTGGCCCGGCTCGGCGACAAGCGGGCGGTGGACCCGCTGCTGCCGCTGTTGGAGGACGAGAACGAAATGGTGCAGGAAACAGTGGAAGGGGCGCTGTCAAGTTTGGGGTGGAAACCCAAGGAGTAAACGTAATACAGTACCGCCTTCATATATAAGGATACTGATGGCTAACGAAACGCCGGAACAACCGCCGAAGCTGATTCAGATCGGTCCCAAAGGCGGGGCCAAGCAGGACGGGTTTAACCTCGTCACTGAAAGAGTGGTTTCCGTCAATCCCGCGGCGAAGCAACTGGAGGTCGAGTTGCTGGCCTACGACGGCAAAACCGTCGTGCTGGAGGTGGCGGAAGAGGCGCTGGCCGACCTGCAGACGATCAAGCCCGGTGATGGCGCGACGATCCGAGTCGTCGAAGAAGGCGGCAAGCGGATCGCGAAGAGCTTTCGGATTCGCTCGAAGGATCCGAACGCCGCCAGGGCCGACGCCATGCTGGTGGACCTCAGGGACACGCACTGGCTCAACCGCAAGTATGCCGCCGAGACGCTGGGCGAATTGAAAGATGTGCGGGCGGTCGGGCCGCTCGTGGAGTCGCTGACCGACGAAGTCGGCGACGTGCGGCAGCGGGCCTACGATTCGCTGATCAAGCTGGGCAGCGTGTCAGTCCCGTCGCTGGTGGCGTTGCTCGTGTCCGAAGAAGACGAACTCCGGCAGTCTGCCACGGAAATCATCCGCAAGATCGGCAAGCCGGCCGTGGAGCCCCTGGCCGTTGCGCTGGAGGAGGCGGATGACCGGCTGAAGACGAGAATCCTGAAAGTGCTCGACCGGATGGGCTACAAGCCGAAACCGAAAGAGTCGGAAGCCGTCAAGCAGATCGGCCAGGGCTAGGCAGACTTTTTCGGCTCCTGAGCGGGCCGCCCCACCGACACGTACCGAAATCCCATTCCCACCACGCGTTCCGGCTCATAGACATTGCGCAGGTCGATCAACAGCGGCTGGCGCAGCAGCGTCTTGAGACGGTCGAACTCCAGATTCCTGAACTGGTTCCATTCCGTCAGGATCACGAGCGCATCGCTGCCCTTGGCCGCTTCGTAGGGATCGGCGCAGGGCGTGATCTTCGGCAGCAATTTGGAGCCTTCCTCCAGGGAGACCGGATCGTAGGCTCGGACGGCGCAGCCTGCGTTCAGGAGCCCCTCGATGATCGTCAGCGCGGGCGCGTCGCGCAGGTCATTGGTGTTCGGTTTGAACGAGAGGCCGAGCACCCCGATCGTCTTGCCCTGCAATCCGCCGAGCGTCTGTTCGATCTTGCCGACCATGGCCAGTTTCTGCCGCTCGTTGACCGCCGCCGCCGCTTTGGCGATCTGCATCTCGGAGCCGACCCGGTCGCCGGTCTGAATCAGCGCGGCCACGTCTTTTGGAAAGCAGGAGCCGCCGAAGCCGGGTCCAGGGTGGAGAAATTTCGAGCCGATCCGGTGATCCAGGCCCATGCCTTTCGCCACAATCTGCACGTCCGCGCCGACCTTCTCGCACAGATTTGCAATTTCGTTGATGAACGACACCTTGGTGGCGAGAAAGGCGTTGGAGGCGTACTTGATCATCTCGGAGGTGGGTATGTCGGTGATGACGATCGGCGTCTCGAGGAGGTACAGTGGCCGGTAGAGATTCTTCATGATGGCCACGGCCTCCGCGCTGTCCGCGCCGATGACGACCCGGTTCGGCCGCAGGAAGTCTTCGATGGCAGAACCCTCGCGGAGAAATTCCGGGTTGGACACGATGTCGAACCGAATCGGCTGCTTCTGACTGGCCTTGATCACCTCGCGCAATTTCTCGCCGGTGCCGACGGGCACCGTGGACTTGGTGGCGATGACCTTGTAGCCGGTCATGTGTTTCGCGATCCCGCGGCCGACTTCTTCCACGTACGACAAATCGGCGGAGCCGTCGCTGCGCGAAGGCGTGCCGACGGCGATGAAGATGACCAGGGCTTCGTCCACCGCTTTGGCGATGTCGGTGGTGAAGGTCAGGCGGTTATCCCGGATGCCCTTGGCGACCAGTTCCGTGATGCCCGGCTCGTAGAAAGGGACCTCGCCCTTTTCCAGTTTGCCGATCCGCTTGCTGTCGGAGTCCATACAGGTGACGGTGAGGCCGAACTCGGCAAAGCAAGCCCCGGTCACCAATCCGACGTATCCGGTTCCAATAACACTGATATGCATTGACACTCCGTTACAAAATTACCAGGTCGGCCAATCAGGGAGTCGTCCGGATCCATGCAGGCGACGCGCAGGTCAATTCGACAAAGCAAGCCCCGGTCACCAATCCGACATACCCGGTTCCGATGACGCTGATATGCATGGAGACTCCGTGACAGAATTAGCGCGCTCGGCTCATTTTTATCGGTCGCCGGCGAGTATAACATAAGGGTGTTGCGGGCCAAGCAAACTCGTCCAGCACGTCAGCGCTACTCGACCCGTTCGCCGGTTCCCGGTTGATTGACTCGCCCTCCGGCCTTCAGTAGACTGCTCCTGCAAGGAAGGAAGTGGTGTCATGGCGTCTCAAGGCGGCACGATGATGCGGCCCCTGGCCGTGATGATGAAGCGGAACCCCCGGTCGATCAGCCCGGAGGCGACGCTGGCCGAGGTTGCGGCGATGATGCGGGACACGCGCGTCGGCGCGATTTTAGTCGCCGAACAGGGCACGTTTATCGGGATCGTCAGCGAGACCGACCTGGTGCGCAAGGCGATGGCCGGCCAGTTGAATGCCGCGCAAGCCAAGGTGCGGGCGATTATGAGCAGCCCCGTCATTACGATCGAACAGGATCGCTCCGCGCATGATGCCAGCGACCTCATGGCCGAAAAGGGCATCCGGCATCTGGCCGTGACGGAGGATGGCCGCATCGTCGGGATCGTCACGGTTCGCGATTTGTTGCGTTATTTTAAAAATTGGGGACCTCATTAGCCGGATGCTGGAACAGGTCCCTGCTGTTTCTTCCTGTTCTTCAACCCTCTCATGAATACCGATCAGACTCAGGCTCGATCGAGCCGCGCGGAACTTTTTGCGACCGCATTCATCAGTGGCGCCGTCGTCATGGCGCTGGAGATTCTCGGCAGCCGCCTGCTGGCGCCGGTGTTCGGCAATTCGCTGTTCGTCTGGGGCGCGCTGATCGGCGTGATTCTCGCCGCCATGAGCAGCGGCTATGCGATGGGTGGCTGGCTGGCGGACCGCCACCCGGGCGGCGTTGTGCTGGCCGGCCTCCTGCTTTTTTCCGGGGCCTGGACCTTGCTGCTCGCCTGGGCGGGGCAGCCGGTCATGTTCAGCGTCTCGGCCTGGATCGAGGACCCCCGCTGGGGCCCCTGTCTCGCGGCGGGCATCCTGCTGGCGCCGCCGGCATTCGGATTGAGCGGCGTCTTGCCGGCACTCCTGCGACTTTCGATCGGCGACATGGGCCATCTCGGCCGCCACACCGGCGCCATGATTGCGGTCTCGACGGTCGGCAGTCTGCTCGGGACATGGGGGACGGCGTTTTATCTTCTGACGTGGCTCGGGAGCGCGACCCTCGTCGCGGTGCTCGGCATCATTCAAATAGTGCTGGGTGCTCTCTGGGGCTGGCGTGCAGCAGTCGGCATCAGGGCAGCGGTGCCTGCAATCGGCGGGCTGGCCCTCCTCTTGTGGCTGGCGTTGCATCCTGGCCAGGCCCTTCCGGAGAATCTCAAGAAGTTGATCCCGCCCGTCCCGCTGCATCAGGAGGACAGCTCCTATCAGCAAATCCGTGTGCGTGACGACAACGAAGGGCTCTTCCGCTACCTGATCCTGGACCGCACCTTTCATGCCGTGATGTGGAACGCCGATCCGGTCGCGCTCTTCCTCCCGTACAGCCAGCTTATGATGGTGGCGCTCGCGCTTCCCCCTGAGCCGAAACGGGGACTGATCTTGGGACATGGCGGGGGCTCATTAGCCAAGTGGCTCGCGCGATACTGGCCCGACCTGGAACTCGACACGGTGGAAGTGGATCCCGCGGTCGTGCAGGCCGCTGAACGGTATTTCAGTTACGCGCCGGCGAAGGGGCATCACGTCCACGTGAAAGACGCGCGGATGTTTTTGCGCCGCACGGCGGCCACCTACGACGTGATCTGGCTGGATGTCTTCGCCCGCCATATGATCCCGTTCCACCTCACGACGCAGGAATTTTTCAAAGAAGTGCGCGGCCGCTTGCATCCGGACGGCGTGCTGGCCGTCAATTTGTCCTCATCCGGCGAAGGCCCTGACCTGCTTCGGGCGCAGGCGGTGGTCACCACTCTGAAAACCGTCTTTCCGATCATTGTGTCCTATGGTGTCAAGGGACCCTGGAAAACGCTGAAGCAATCCAAGGCCGAAAACCTGATCTTCTTCGTCGGCGCTCCGGTGGACGCCATGAAGCCCGCCGATTTTTCGGCGAAAGTCGAGGCGCTGCTGGCGAAGGGCCGCCTGCCGATTGAAGTCCGCGAACTGCTGGCGACTAAAATTGAACAGCACTGGCCGGCCGGTGTCGTCCTGACGGACGACTATGCACCCTATGATCTCCTGATCGGGCGGGGGGCAGAGCTCACACCGGGCACCGTGCCATCATCGTCTCGGTAAGAAGGGCCTGGTTTCGTTGAAAATCCGCGTACTCCTTGGCCCTTGGAGAGCCTGTCCTGGGGCCTGTTTGAAGGCAGACCGATCGGTGGAAGAAGGTGCTTGCTTCCCTTTAGGGCCTATGCTATATCATCCGCGTTTCCGGGCGTACCCCTGCGAAACACATAGTAGAAATATCGGCTAAGGATTCGTCATCGTTCACTCATTCACAGCTTTTTTCTTCCAGGGAGGTTGGCAATGGGAAAGATGCTGGTAGCAGTATTCTTCGGCCTTATCGTGATAGCCGGGGCCTCGGCGGTCTTGGCGCACCAGTCGGGCGGCGTTGAGGTCGGTGATTTGGCGACAGGCTCCGTCGCGGGGATAGCGTTCAAGGAACTGGACGTGGATGCGGAGCTGTACGCGCTCGAACTCGGCGCATCGCAGAAAAAGGTGTGGTATCCACCCACGACTGTTGTGGACTTCAAGGTCCGGCCAGGCCGTCCCTTCTTGATCAAGGTGACCAACGACTCGACGTCCGAGCACGGGTTCTTGTTGACGGCGGATCAGAACCAGTCCGCCCCGACCGTGCTCAAGGTGAAGATTGTCCTCAAGCCGGGCGAGACCAAGTACCTCGGTATCCCGGTCAGCGACTTTGTTTATGCGACGTCGGGCAACGTGCTCTACTACAGTTGCCATCTGCATCCGGGCCACATCGGTGGACGGCTGATGATGATCAAGTAGTCGGCTGCCTGTTCGCTGTTTGAAACAACGCCCTGTCTGCTTTATCGCAGGCAGGGCGTTGGTGTGTCTGCGCTCGGCGGGAGCAGATTGCTGCGCGGGGGAACCTCTTTTATGACGTTGGTGCAACCCGCGCGGAGCGCACCCTTCTTCGCCAAAGGCTACGGAAGGCGGGGCAAAAGAAAACGCCCCATCTCGAAGGAGACGGGGCGTTCGAATGCGACAAACCGGGCGGAGCTTAGTTTCTGACGCCGCTCCAGACCTTCGCGGGATCGATGGCCTTGTCGGGATTCAGTTTCTTGGCCCTGTCGAGCAGAACTTGCGTGGTTTCCGGATAGAGCGGGTCGGAGATGCAGCAGTTGTCCACCGGGCAGACCGCCGCGCACTGGGGTTCGTCGAAATGGCCGACGCACTCGGTGCAGCGGTCGTGGGTGATGACGTAGATGCTGTCGCCCTCGCCCTGCCCCTCGCCGACGTGGTTGCCCTTGGCTTCCGCGTCGCCGCGCGTCTCGAAGATGGCTTCGTTCGGGCATTCCGGCAGGCAGGCGCCGCAGGAGATACATTCAGCCGTGATTAACAGAGCCATGCCCCAGCCTCCTTACGCGTCTCGCCGTGACCGATGTTAGTTTCTGACGCCGCTCCAGACCTTGGCTGGATCGATGGTCTTGTCCGGGTTCAGTTTCCTGGCTTTCTCGAGCAACACGTCCGTCTTCTCGGGATAGGCCGGATCCGAGATGCAGCAGTTGTCCACCGGGCACACCGCTGCGCACTGGGGTTCGTCGAAATGGCCGACGCACTCGGTGCAGCGATCATTCGTGATCACATAATCGCCCTGGCCCTCGCCCACGTGGTTGCCCTTGGCTTCCGCGTCGCTCCGGCTTTCGAAGATCGCCTCATTGGGACATTCCGGTACGCACGCGCCGCAGGAAATGCATTCGGTCGTAATTAAGAGCGCCATGACTCGTCTCTCCTTGCAAACGGTATTGACAAGTGCGTCAAACCGATATTCAATCGGTCCACGGGCGCCATTCTAGACTGTGCTTCTTTTTTAAGTCAACAGCGGGATGGCGAGCAGAAGGCCTAGGTGCTTGATTGATATGGGCCGTTGGACCTAGGGTGCTCAAGCGAAGAATAATTATGGACATTCTGACACCGTCGAAAACGCCGCCGACCCAGCGCCGGGTCGTGATGCTGATCGTGCTGGCGCTGGGGCTGCTCGTGGGGAGCTGGTTTTTCACCGGCCCCAAGGATACCGACACCATTATTGTGACGTTTCCCAGCGGTGCTCTGATCGAAGCGGAGGTCGCCGACACGCCGGAAAAGCTTCTGTTCGGGCTGGCGTTCCGGGAATCGTTGCCGCCGGACGCCGGGATGCTGTATATCTTCGAAACGTCCGATCGCCATCGGATTAGAACGAAGGGCTTCACCTTTCCGGTGGACGTGATCTGGGCGGACGCAAGCCGGCACGTGGTGCATCTGGTGGAGCGGGCGCAGCCCTGCGACAAGGATCCGTGCCCGGCTTATGGCCCGCCGCCGGAAAACGCCAGGTACGTGATCGAAACCGAGGCCGGCTTCATCAAGCGGGAACAACTCTCGACCGGCGTCGAACTGAAGTTTACGCTGAAGTTATAACGAGGATTATGAGCAGCCCATCAAAAACAGTCAGCATGAAAGGCTTCACGCGGGTGGCCGCCGTGGAGGACATCCCGGCAGGAGACGCCAAGGTCGTTGAGGCCAACGGACGCGAACTCGCCGTCTTCAACGTGAGCGGCACGTTCTACGCCATCTATAATATCTGTCCCCATCAGGGAGGGCCTTTAGGCGAGGGGAGGTTGAAGGGGCATGTCGTCTCCTGCCCCTGGCACGATCTCGCCTTCGACGTCCGGACCGGGCTCGCGGCCGATGGCGGCGGCAATTGCGTGGGCAGCTACGAAGTGAAGGTCAAGGAGAACGAGGTCTTCGTCGGGCCTCGCCGCAAGGTTCAGGATTAATTGCCGGGAGCAGGCACGATGGCAGGGCAAGACAGCACAGCGGGCGAGGTCAAGCATCTGTCGGTCCAGGCGGGACAGCCGTTTCCCATCCATCTCTGGGAAGATCGGACAAGGGGAGAGCAGTGGGTGCCGTCCTATGACACCGCCCTGCTCGCGTTGGTGAGCGACGAGTATCTGCGGGTGGCCGGCAACAATGCCGTGGACAACGGCACGCGCACGTTCGAGTTTCGTGCGATCGAGCCGGGTGAGCATCGGATCCTGTTCGAAAAGCGCATGGGCTGGAAATTCACCGCCGAAGACCGCCGGGTGTTTCTCATCCAGGCCAGCGATGGCAGCGGTCGCCGCTGAAAGGCGCTCATGCCCGACATCGGATTCGTGAACGGCCGCTTCATGCCGCTCGAAGAGGCCACGGTTTCTGTGGAAGACCGGGGTTTCCAGTTCGGCGACGGCATCTACGAAGTCATCCGCACCTACCACGGAGAACCCTTTCAACTCGACGCACACCTCGCCCGGCTCGAACGGAGCGCCAAGGCGATCGAGCTGTCGCTGCCCTGGAGCGTTCACCAATGGGCGACGCACGCGCGAGAAGGGATCGCGCGTAGCGGCTATCCGGAGAGCAAGGTCTATCTGCAACTGACACGTGGCGCCGCCCCGCGCGATCATGTGTTTCCGGCTTCGGCCAAGCCGACCGCCGTCATGACTGTGCGCGAGATGAAGCCGATGGAGCCCGCGCTTCAGGCTTCCGGCGTGGCCGTGATGACGATGGACGACTGGCGCTGGGGCCGCTGCGACATCAAGAGTGTGAATCTGCTTCCTAATATTATGGCCCGGCAGAAAGCCAAACAGGCCGGCGCCTTCGAAGCCCTGTTCATCCGAAACGGGCAGGTGACCGAAGGCGCGGTCAGCAATGTCATGGTGATCAAAGCCGGCCGCCTGCTCACCGCGCCGGAAGGAGAGCAGATTCTTTCCGGCGTCACGCGAACGCTTGTGCTGGAATTGGCCCGCAAGGAAGGCCTGCCGGTGGAAGAACGATTCGTCACGCGGGATGAGTTGCTCCGCGCGGACGAAATCTTTCTAACCGGCACGACCGTCGAAGTCCTGCCGGTCATCCGCGTGGACGGCAAGGCAGTTGGACCAGGCGGCTCCGGCAAGCCCGGCCCCGTCACGCTCAAGCTCCAGGCCGCCTTCCAACGCTTCGTCGGATAAGCGCAGAGGCGTTAGAAAGAATAGAGTAAGCAGGGTAGCGAGGCTCTCGCTCCCTCGCCTCTCGAAGCGACCCTTCCGGGCTCTGCCGAGCGGAACTCCTTCGGAAATTCCTTCGCGGACTCAGTCAGTTTCCGCTTTCCTTCTCGGCAGAGCCTCGGTGGGTACCCCGCTTCTCCGGCAAAGTCCGCTCGTCCTCGCCACCCTGCTTTCTAAAATAGAACGGTGACAGACCGCTTGAAAGTCTGTCACCGTTAACGCTTCGCCACATTCCGTGGGCTGCTTCAGCAGTGATTACCCTCGAGCATTGCTGCCGCTTAAGAGCATTGACGCAATTCTGAGGAAAGCGTAGCCTGCTTCCGCCGAAATGGTGAATGTCCCTGTTTTTCTTTTCAGACGCCTCGTCGCCTAGTCTCGCAGGAGTTCAGCAAAATGGTTCCTGACACCTTTATCAGGCCGGAGGATATATGGAAAGATCATTTCTGATCGTAATGGGTCTCTATTGTGCATTTGCTATAGCTGGGTGCGTTGGTGTGATGGGGGGCATGCAGCCAAGCTTTGTGAGTGCAGGACCTGGGTTGCTCTACACAGATGTAGAAGCCGGAAGCCTCGTGCTCGATAATGGTGTGAAGCCAGGTAAATCAGGACAAGCCTGTAGTGTTCAGGTCTTGGGCCTATTTACTACCGGAGACACACGCGTAGAAACTGCAATGAATAGTGGGGCAATCACCAAAATTACTTTTGTGACCCAATCGATCAGGAGCTATCTATTGGGAATCTATAGCGAGGTATGTACCGTCGTGAAAGGAAATTAGATTAGGGCCATTTTGTTGGGGGGGGGGAAATGAAGCCACAGTGGCTCTTTGTGATCTTCAGCGCAGTTGGGTTGTCCCTAGCCGTCCTCTCTCCAGCCAATGCAGAGGACAAACAGCTAAAGCCGGATTTTTATATGTCGTTCTTTGGCGGGTGGGCCTCCCCATACAAAACTGATGTTCGAGTGGACAGCCCTGGCACTTCACAGCTTTTTACTTTCCATGATGTCGAATTGAGTGGCTCACGATCATTAGGTGGAAAGATCGGTGTCTGGATGAATCTTCTCAGAGAGCGAACGGGTCTTGATCTGGGATTCGAAATTGATGTTACGAATTTCTCTCCTGAGGTAAAGGCCGGCCAGCGTCTTAGAGCAACTGGAACTTCTGGAGGAGCAACAGTTACATCGGCGACTACAGCCCAGCGGGATATCAATTCCAACGTAGTTGCTCTTAATATCTTAATTCGTAAGAGGTTTGGTGTGACAGATGAGCTTCCTAACGGGCGATGGTTTCCCTACGTGGGGATAGGGGGTGGAGGACAGAGATCAACATTTGGGTCCGGAGGGATTAAAACTGATCCAGCGTTTCAGGCTGTTGCTGGTGCGAAGGTCTTCATTACACGACACATCGCATTATTCGGTGAATACAAGTTTACTCATTCAGAGCAGACTTTGGGATTTATTTCGTCCACAACAGGCACTCCGTTCGAAGAAAAATATACATTCAATGTTAACCACGCTGTCGGAGGGTTGGCATTTCATTTCTGACCGGAGGTCATAAAAACTCCCGATCATTTTTCCCCCTCATGATACATGAAATTGCGACAGGGCTAGTCCCTTCCTGCGCGCGTCCACCAGGCGAGAAAACTGGGGCATTCAAGGTTTGTCGGGCAATCACTACCGGAGTAGCCCGCTGAACGTGGCGAAGCGTTAACGGTGACAGACTTTCAAGCGGTCTGTCACCGTTCTCTTTTTTATTAGCGGGAGGCGTACCGGTGGGGTGGTATGCCCTGGAGCGGAATTCGCCGGAGGAACGGGGTGCCCATCGAGACTTTGCCAGGAAGGAAAGCGGAAACTGACTGAATCCGCGAAGGAATTTCCGAAGGCTTCCGCCTGGCAAAGTCCGAAAGGGTCGTTCCGGGAGGCGCTGAAGCGAAAGGGCATGCCATCCCGCCGCCCTAGGGCATGCCATCCCGCCGCCCTCTTGTTATGACCACGTTCTTCCCCTTGCGTTGAGGCACCCAAAATGGTAGGTTGGGACTCGTGAAAGTGGGCCTCTGGCCCACTTTTTGTTTGAGTCGGGTGTACACATGGACTGGAGCACGCAGGAGCCGGCCGGAGCGGCCAGGAGGCGCGAGGCCCAGTTCATTGCGGAACGCGTCCGAACCATCGCGGCGCCGATTGCCCGCTCGCTCGGCGTGGATGTTGTGGATGTCGAGTGCGTGGGGCAGGGCCAGCGGACGCTGGTGCGGGTGTTCCTCGACAAGCCGGGCGGCGTGAGCTTGGAAGATTGTCAGCAAGTACATGTCTCGCTGAGCCATGCGCTGGACGTCGAGGACCCGATCCCGCACTCCTACACGCTCGAGGTGTCGTCACCGGGGCTCGACCGGCCGTTCAAGCGGCGCGAACAGTATCAGCGCGCGCTCGGTACGCTGGTCAACCTCAAGCTCCGGACCCCGATCAACGGGCAGTGGCGGGTGGTCGGCACGCTGCGCGAGGTGCGCGACGACGGCGTGACGCTGTCGGTGGAGGAGAAACGGTCGGAACAGACTGTCCAGTTCACGTGGGAGCAGATTGCGGAAGGACGGCCGCAGGTCACATTTTAAGGAAACAGCAGAGAGACGGAGCCTAGCAAGCGAGGAATGAGACTATGAACGGCAAAGAACTGATTGCAGTGATCGACCAACTGGGCCGCGAAAAGGGCATCGACAAGGCCCGCATCATGGGCGCGGTGGAACTGGCGCTCCAGACGGCGGCGAAGAAGCGCTTCGGGCAGGGCGAAAACGTCAAGGTCGAGGTCGACGCCAAGACGGGCGACGTGTCGGTGATCTCGCTGAAGACCATCGTCGAGACCGTCGTCAATCCCAAAGCCGAAATCTCGATCCTGGAAGCGCGCAAGGTGGACGACGGCGCGGAAGTCGGCGACGAGATCGGTTCGCTCATCGAGATGGACGAGCTCGGACGCATCGCCGCGCAGACCGCCAAGCAGGTGATCTGCCAGAAAGTCCGCGAAGCCGAATGGGAGGCGGTGGAGAAGGAGTACTCGACCCGCCAGGGCGACCTGATCAACGGCATCATCATCGGCCAGGAGCGGCGCAACTACATCGTGGATCTCGGCAAGACCGAAGCCATTCTGCCGATCCAGGAACAGATTCCCCGAGAAACCTACCGCCGGGGCGATCGCGTCAAGGCCTATCTGCTCGAAGTGCGGAAGACGCCGAAGGACGTCCAGGTGATTCTCTCCCGGTCCCACCCGCAGTTCGTGGGCAAGCTATTCGCGCTCGAGGTGCCCGAAGTCGGCGAGAAGATCGTCGAAATCAAGGGCGTGGTCCGCGAGCCGGGCGACCGGACGAAGATCGCCGTCTCCTCGCGCGACAAGGCGGTGGACCCGGTCGGCGCCTGCGTCGGCATCAAGGGCTCGCGCGTGCAGGCGGTGGTGCGGGAGCTGCGCGGCGAAAAGATCGACATCATCGCCTGGACCAACGACCCGCGCGTCTTCATCGCGGAGGCGCTCAATCCGGCGAGCATCGAGAAAGTGGGCATCGACGAAGAGAAAAAGTCGGCGCTGGTCGTGGTGGCCGATTCGCAGCTCTCGCTGGCGATCGGCAAGAACGGGCAGAACGTCCGGCTGGCCGCCCGGCTGACCGGCTGGAAGATCGACATCATCAGCGCGACGGAATACGAGAAGGAAAAGGTCGAGCGGGACAAGGAAATCAAGGCAGCGTTGGCCGAGGAGGCCGAGGCCCAGCGCGAGGAAGAAGCCGCCCGCGAGCAGCGGAAGAAAGAGGCGGAACAGGGGAATGAAGGCGCGGCTGGCGCTGCTGTAGCTGTCTGAAGGATTTCTGAGCCCACAATGTTGAAGCGCACGAGGTAGACCGCACGCATGTCGGGAACACGAATTCACGATCTGGCCAAAAAACTTGAGATCGAGAGCAAGGAATTGCTCGCCGAACTCAAGAAGCTCGGCATTGCCGCCAAGTCGCACAGCAGCACGCTGGATGACGATGCCGTCCGGACCGTGCTAGCCAAGCTCGGCAAGGACAAGCCCGCCGCCAAGGCCGACACCAAACCCGCCGCCGGCAAGACGGTGGTCAGGAAAGACACGGGAGCCAAGAAAGACGCAGCGGCCAAGTCCGCTCCTGCGGTCGACGATGCTCCCAAGGCTGATAAAAAGCGGCTGCTGTTCAAGAAGAAAAAAGAGGACGAACCGGCTGATGTGATCGCCGCTCCCGCCGAGCCCCAGCCGATGACGCCGATTCATCCCGCGGGCCCGGCGCACGACAGTGGCGCCGCCGTGTCGGTGTCTGAACCGGCGCATGCGGCTCCTGCCCACAAGCTGGCTTCGGGTGTCGTTCCCGCGCGTTCGGCACCGTCGGCTGCTGCGGCCGCCCCGGCAAGCGCTGCGCCATCATCCGCTTCGGGTGTGGCAGGCGAGCCTGGCGCGCGGAAGAAGAAGGAACCGGAATTCGGCCAGCCTGCCGGCGAGGCGGGGCTCAAGGACAAACTCAACAAGAAGGTCAAGAAAACCGGCCGGGTCAAGGACGAGGACGATCTGCGGTTCCGCGAGGACGCCGCCCGGTGGCAGGACCTGCGGGCGATTCCCGTCCATCGCCGGGAGGATCGCTCCCGCCATCAACAGGCGTCGGCCGTCACGGAAATCACCAAGCCGCGCCAGAAAGCCATCAAACTGACGGCTGGCCTCACCGTGAAGGAATTTTCCGAACTGGTCGGGCAGCGGCCGGCCGACGTGATGCGCAAGCTCATGGACACCGGCCAGATGCTGACGCTGAATCAGCCGCTGAATCTGGACGCCGCGCAGTTGATCGCCGAGAGCTACGGCGTCAAGACCGAAGTCGTGATTGAACGGCAGGGCGAGGCGCTGCTCGACGAGACCGCCGACGCCGAGCAGGACGGGACGCTGCAGCCGCGTCCGCCGGTCGTGACGATCATGGGCCACGTGGACCATGGCAAGACGTCGCTGCTGGACGCCATCCGGCAGACGAAAGTGGCCGAGGGCGAAGCGGGCGGGATCACGCAGCATATCGGCGCCTATACGGTGGCGGTGCACGGCAAGCAGGTCACGTTTTTGGATACCCCCGGCCATGAAGCGTTCACGTCCATGCGGGCGCGCGGGTCGAAGATTACGGACCTGGTCGTGCTGGTCGTCGCGGCGGACGACGGCGTGATGCCGCAAACGGTCGAAGCGATTCACCACGCGAAGGCGGCGAACGTGCCGATCATCGTGGCGATCAATAAAATCGACAAGCCCGGCGCCAACGCGGACCGCGTGAAGAACGCGATGGCCGAACACCAGTTGATTCCGGAAGCCTGGGGCGGCCAGACCATTTTTGTGGAGGTCTCCGCCAAACAGAAGACCGGCCTGGAGTCCCTGCTGGAAATGATCCTGCTTCAGGCGGATGTGCTGGAGTTCAAGGCGGACCCGTCCCGCCTGGCCAAGGGGGTCGTGGTCGAAGCCAGGCTGGACCGCGGGCGCGGCCCGGTGGCGACGGTTCTGGTGCAGAGCGGCACGTTGCGGATCGGCGACGCCTTCGTCGTCGGCACATTCAGCGGGCGCGTGCGCGCGCTCATCAACGATCGTGGAGAAAAAACAAAAGAGGCGGGTCCCTCGATCCCCGTGGAAGTCATCGGCATGCCGGGCGTGCCGGGAGCGGGCGACCTGTTCGTCGCGGTCAAGGACGAGCGCGTCGCGCGCGAGATCGCCGAGGCGCGCGCGCAAAAACAGCGCGCGACCGACATCAATGCTGGACCGGGCAAGGTCACGCTCGACGATCTGTTCGCGCGGATCAAGGAAGGCGACGTCAAGGAACTAGCCGTGGTGATCAAGGCCGACGTGCAGGGTTCTGCGGAGGCGCTGGGCAGCGCGGTCGAAAAACTGTCGACCGATGCGGTCAAGCTCCGTGCCATTCACTCGGGGGTCGGCGCGATCACCGAAACGGACGTCATGCTGGCTTCGGCCTCACGCGCGATCATCATCGGCTTTAACGTCCGGCCGGAACCGAAGGCTTCTGCGCTCGCGGAGAAGGACGGCATTGACATCCGGCTCTACACCATCATCTACAACGCCATCGAGGATATTCGAGCGGCGATGGAAGGTCTGCTGGAACCGACACTGAAGGAACGCGTGCTGGGCCGCGCAGAGGTCCGCCAGGTGTTCACGATCCCGAAGGCGGGCGTCATCGCCGGCTGCTATGTCACGGATGGGACCATTCAACGATCCGGCGCCAGCGTGCGGGTGTTGCGCGACAACGTCAGCGTCTATCAGGGCAAGATGGGGTCGTTGCGCCGCTTCAAGGACGACGTGAAGGAAGTCCAGCAGGGCTACGAGTGCGGCATGAGTGTCGAGAATTTCAACGACATCAAAGTCGGCGACATTCTCGAAGTGTTTGTGGTGGATAAAATCGCCACGAAACTGTAGCGCTCAATGATCGTCGGGATTTGTACCGTCGAGCTGTTCATCCCGGACGGGCAGTCGCTGAAATCGAAGCGGCAGGTCGTGAAAAGTTTGAAGGATCGGCTCCGGTATAAATTCAATGTCTCGGTGGCCGAGGTGGGCGAGCAGGATCTCTGGCAGAAGGCGGTGCTGGGCATCGCCTGCGTCGCCAACGAGACGGCCTACGTGAATCAAGTGCTGGATCAGGTGCTCAATCAGATCCGGTCGGTTCCGATGGTCGAGATCGTGCAGTCGCGCATCGAATTGCTCTGAAAAAGCTAATAGCTGGTAGCAAATAGCTAGCAGCAGGAAAAGATTCTGAGCTATTCGCTACTCGCTGTTCGCTGCGAGCTTTTATATGGCCAAGACAGCGTATAAGCGTGCGACGCGGGTGGCGGATCAGATTCGCATGGAAGTGGCGGACATCATCATGCGCAAGACCAAGGATCCCCGCGTGGCGTCCGTGACGGTCACGGACGTGGAAATCACGAACGATCTGCGGTTGGCCCGCGTCTTCGTGACGACTCTGCTCGACGCCGAACAGGAGCGCGAGGCCTTGACCGGACTGGACAAGGCCAAAGGGTTTATCCGCTCCGAGCTGGGCCGCCGGCTGAATCTGCGGTATACGCCGGAGATTGTGTTTCAAAAAGATGTCAGTGGGCCTCGCGGCGACCGGCTTCTGACCATCCTCGACCATCTTGACGAGGAACGGCGCAAGGAATCGAAGCCGGACGAGACGGCGACGCCGTCGGAAACCGGTGAAGGCCAGTGATAGCATGGATATGACGACGGTGGCGGAGACACCCGTGGCGCGCGAGATCGGCATCGGCGACGGCATTGTGAACGTCAGCAAGCCGGCCGGCTGGACCTCGCACGATGTGGTCGTCAAAATACGGATCTGTTTTAGTGCCGAAGATCGGCCACGCGGACGTGCCCGATTTGGCTTTGAGCGTATGCAGGTTCTTTTTCTGGAGCATTAAGATGATGGCCGTCTTGGCAACGGAAAAGCGAAGAGTTGAGGTTACCGATGGCATTCTCAATGTCAATAAACCGGCCGGTTGGACCTCCCATGATATTGTCGTCAAAATACGCGGCCTGTTGAAGGGGCCGAAGGTCGGCCACGCAGGGACGCTGGATCCGGCGGCGACCGGCGTGCTGCCGATTCTGGTGGGGCGCGGCACGCGCATCGCCGAATACCTATTGGAATGGGACAAGGAATATCGCGCGGTCCTGCGGCTGGGCCACACCACCGATACACAGGATGCGACGGGCACCGTGTTGGCGACGCACTCGCTCGACGGACTGACGGACGAGAAGATCCGGGCCGCGATGGCACCGTTTCGGGGGCAGATTGCACAGATGCCCCCGATGTATTCAGCGGTGAAAGTGGCCGGCGTGCCGCTCTATAAGTCGGCGCGCGCGGGCAAAACGGTCGAGCGGCAATCGCGCACCGTGGAGATTCATGAGCTGGACGTGCTTGGGATCGCCGGCTCGGACGTGACGATGCGGGTCCGCTGCTCCAAGGGGACCTATGTGCGGACGCTCTGCGCCGATATCGGTGAGGCCCTGGGAGTCGGCGGCCACCTGCTGTCGTTGGAGCGGACGCGCGTCGGGCCGTTGACGGTTGAGCGGGCGCTCACGCTGGATGAAATCGGTGCGCGCATCCTCGCCGGACGGCTGGCGGACGATGTCTTGCCGCTGGATGCCGCGCTCGACATGCTGCCCGCCGTGGTGGTGGACGAGCGGACGGCCGAACGCGTGCGGCATGGTGCGGCGATCCCGTCCGGTGCCGGACGGTGGGCAACGACGTATCACGGAACGCCGGCGGTGCGCGTGAAGGATGCAGCCGGGCGCCTGCTGGCCGTGGGGAAAGTGTCGTCAGAATCCGCAGGAAGCGACACAGTACCGGATATCGCGATTGAGAAAGTGTTGGTGGACGCAGATCCAGTCAGTCGGTAAGGACAAACAGTTCTAAGGAAGGAGAAGGGGATGGCGTTAACGAAGGAAGCCAAAACGGGCGTAATCCAGCAATACCGCCGGCATGACAGCGACAGCGGGTCGCCGGAAGTACAGATCGCGGTGCTGACCAACCGGATTACCTATTTGACGGAGCATTTCAAGCTGCACAAGAAGGATCACCACTCGCGGCGCGGGCTGTTGGAGCTGGTCGGCCGCCGCCGCCGGCTGCTGAATTACCTGCAGCGGATCGATGTGAGCCGGTATAAGGCCGTTCTGGAGCGGTTGGGCATCAGGAAGTAGTTCACCACCCACGCGCCGGCTGCGCGCCGGCGCGATCATCGGGCTGCTTCCACAGGTGAACACGGACCTACGCTCGCGCGCGAGCGCAGATCTGTGGGCATCTGTGGAGTAGAAAGCAAGAGGAGACAGATGTCATGGCACATGTAGTTGAGATTGAGCTAGCCGGAAAAATACTTCGGCTCGAAACCGGCCGTGTCGCGCGGCAGGCCGACGGCGCGGTGCTGGCGTCCTACGGGGATACGGTCGTCCTGGCGACGGCCGTCGCGTCCCAGACGGCGAAGGCGGGCGTGGATTTTCTGCCGCTCACCTGCGATTACCAGGAGAAAGCCTATGCCGCCGGTAAAATTCCGGGCGGCTACTTCAAGCGCGAAGGGCGGCCGTCGGAAAAGGAAGTGCTCACCAGCCGGCTGATCGACCGGCCGATCCGCCCGTTGTTTTCCGAGAACTATCATTTCGAAACACAGGTCATCGCGGCGGTGTTGTCCGCCGATCAGACCGGGACGTCGGATGTCATCGGCATCACGGCGGCGTCGGCGGCCCTGTCCGTCTCGAACATTCCCTTCCTGGGGCCGGTGGCCGGCGTCAAAGTCGGCCGCGTGGACGGCCGATTCGTGATCAATCCCGATCTGGCGATGCTGGAGAAGAGCGATCTGCATCTTGTCGTGGCCGGCACGGCTGACGCCGTGATGATGGTCGAGGGCGGGGCCAATGAGCAGCCCGAGTCGGTGATGCTCGGCGCGATCGAAGCGGCCCATGCCGAGATCAAGCGGATCGTCGCCAAGATTCTGGAGTTGCAGGCCAAGGTCGGCAAAACGAAGCGGACCGTTCCCGAAGAGCATATCGACGAGGGACTGAAGAAACAGGTGCGCGACCTGGTGGCCAAGCCGATCCGCGAGGCGATCTTCATTCCGAACAAGTCGGCCCGCCAGGAGAAATTGGATGCGATCAGGAAAGAGGCGGTGGAGAAACTCAAATCCGACGATTCGAACCGCGAGCGGCACGTCAAGCTGATCTTCCATTCGCTGGAGTACACCGAAGTCCGCAACATGATCCTGGAGAAGGGCTCGCGCGCGGACGGTCGCGGGCCGGCCGACATCCGGCCGATCACCTGCGAAGTCGGCGTGCTGCCGCGCACGCACGGATCGGCGCTGTTCACGCGCGGCGAGACCCAGAGCCTGGCCGTGGTGACGCTGGGAACCTCGGACGACGAGCAGCGCATCGACGGGCTGGAAGGCGAGTACTATCGGACGTTCATGCTCCATTACAACTTCCCGCCGTTCAGCGTCGGCGAGGCGAGGCCCCTGCGCTCGCCGGGCCGCCGCGAGGTGGGACACGGCGCGCTGGCCGAGCGCGCGCTCAAGCCGGTGATTCCGGACAAGGAAAAGTTCCCCTACACGCTGCGGCTGGTTTCGGACATTCTCGAGTCCAACGGCTCGTCCTCGATGGCGACGGTCTGCGGCGGGTCCCTGGCCATGATGGACGCGGGCGTGCCGATCAGGGAGTCGGTGGCGGGGATCGCGATGGGGCTGATCAAGGAAGGGGATCGCGTGACGATCCTCTCCGATATTCTGGGCCTCGAAGATCACCTGGGCGACATGGATTTCAAGGTGACCGGCACCAAGAACGGCGTCACGGCGTTGCAGATGGACATCAAGATCGCCGGCATCACGGCGGCGCTGATGAAGGATGCGCTGGAGCAGGCGCGCAAGGGCCGCCTGCATATCCTCGAGGTGATGGCGAAGGCGCTGACGGCGCCGCGCACGCAGCTCTCGCCCTATGCGCCGCGCATCTTCACGCTGAAAATCAAGCAGGACAAGATCCGCGAGATCATCGGCCCGGGCGGCAAGACGATCCGCGGGATCATCGCCGAGTGCGGCGTCAAGATCAACGTGGAGGACACGGGGATCGTCTCGGTCGCCGCGGTGGACGAAGCCTCGGCCAGGAAGGCGATCGACCGGATCAACAGCATCATCGAAGAAGTCGAAGTCGGCAAGATCTACACGGGCACGGTCCGCAAGATCATGGACTTTGGCGCCTTCGTCGAGATCCTGCCGGGGACGGACGGGCTGGTGCACATCTCCCAGCTTGCGCACCATCGGGTCCAGTCCGTGGCCGATGAGGTGCAGGAAGGCCAGCAGATCATGGTGAAGGTGATGGAAGTTGACCGGCAGGGCAAGATTCGCCTCAGCCGCAAAGAGGCCATGGCGCCTCCGCAGGTCGGCGCCGCAAAGGAATCGTCCGGCGGCTGATGTATCGCAAGATCGTGCTCGACAACGGCCTGCGGGTCGTGACGGAGCGGATGCCGGCGCTCAAGTCGGTCACGGTCGGCATCTGGGTCAACGTCGGCTCGCGCGATGAAGAACAGGGAGAAGAAGGCTTCTCCCACTTCATCGAGCACATGTTTTTCAAAGGGACCGCGACACGGTCCGCCGCCCAGATCTCCCGCGAGATCGACGCCCTCGGCGGCGAGATGAACGCCTTCACCACCCGCGAAACGACGACCTTCTACATCAAGGTGCTGGATGAGCAGTTGAAGCCGGGGCTGGCGCTCCTCGCCGATCTGTTTCACCACTCCCGTTTCCCGGCCAGGGAAATCGAAAAAGAAAAGCAGGTCGTCCTGGAAGAGATGCGCATGGTCCAGGACGATCCGGAAGAATTCGTCCAGGACCTCCATGCGCAGCAGATGTTCGGCGCGCATCCTTTGGGCCGGCCGATTTTGGGAACGGTCGCAACCATCAAGAATCTGGGACGCCGGGATATCCTCGGCTACATTCAACGGTACTATCATCCGCACGAAACGGTCGTGGCCGTCGCCGGCAACTTCGATCACAAACAACTGACGTCCCTGCTCGACACCCACTTCGGTCGGTTCGAACGGCCGGCTGCCGCACAACGAAACCGATGGCCGGCCGAGATTCACGGCGGGTTGCAGGTGCACGAGAAAAAATTGGAGCAGGCGCACCTGTGCCTGGGACTGAAGGGTATCTCCGTCGAGCACAAGGACCGGTATGCGGCCGCCCTGCTCAACGCCGTGCTGGGCGGCAACGTCAGCTCGCGCCTGTTTCAGGAAATCCGCGAGAAACGCGGGCTGGCCTATTCCATCTATTCCTGTCTTTCGGCCTACAGTGACGGCGGCATGTGGTCCGTCTATGCCGGGACCCGCCCCTCGGAAGCACCGAGAGTCATCGAACTGGTGTCGAAGGAAATCGCGCGGCTCTGCACAAAGGGGATTCGACGGGACGAATTGACGCGGGCCAAGAATCAGATGAAGGGCAGCGTGATGCTGGGGCTGGAAAGCACGTCCAGCCGGATGGGCAAGCTGGCCAAGGACGAGCTGCACCACGGGCGGCGGGTGTCATTGGATGAAGTGATGGCCGGCATCGACCGTGTGAACGAAGCGCAGTTACTCGGATTGAGCCGCGAGCTGTTCGATCGGCGCCGTCTGTCTGTCGCGGCGCTCGGACCTGTGTCACGCCGGTCCTTGTCTTCCGTGCTCAATTAAAGGCCAGACCGAAGTCCTGTAACTCGTTGTCAGGGCTTGCATTTTCAGAGTTTTTCAACGAGGCCGAATGGCCAAATATTTCCTTGACAAGATTTGAGGGATTCAGTACGATTGCCCCCTGTTTCGGTCTTTTGACGCGCTTATTTTAAGTCAAGGTTGTGATCGGTTGTTTTTTTATTTGTAAGGAGGGACGAGTGATGAAGAGAGGAATCGTTATAGCGGCTGTTTCCTTCTTCTTTGTTACGGGCTTGATGCTGGCCGGCTTTGCCGTGGCGGCGGATGCGCCTGCTGGACCGACCGGACCTGCCGATATCGCGGTAGGCGCGAAGGGTGCTTTCAAGGCTGAAGCGGCCAAGACGCTCAAGGGCCGTGTCTGGGCCCAGTGGGCGGATAATCCCGAGAAGGAACTCCTGTTCGGGATTCAGTATTGGAACACGGCCGAGCCGGCCTCGGGTACTCCGAGCGGGCGGGCCTCCTCCGATCTCGACGTGCGTCCTCCGGATCCGTTGTTTGTCTGCTGCGCCTGGGGTTTCACCGGCGGGACCGAGAAGAACAATCCCTATGCCGGCTGGTACCATGCCGCCACAACCGTGCGCCTGGCTGTGAAGGACAAGGGCCTGATGGACAAGATCATCAAGGCGTCGCAGGAGCTCGTAGCCATGGAAGTGACGCTGGACGGCCGGACGATCACTGACTTCAAGTTGTTGAAGAAGGACTAAGACGAAGTTCATTGACCGTTTTTTGATGACCATCATCTCGGTTCTTTAAGGAGGGAGCATCATGAGAGTTCATAAGACAGGCTGGGCGTTCCTCGCTGCCATGGCCCTGGTGGTCTGTGTGACCTCCACCGCCCTGGCCATCGAAGCGTTCCAGGAGCGGTTCGAGTGGGGCGACATGAGCAAACCGACCACGCTGCAGGGGCGGGTGATCATCCTCGATCCCTACGATGAAGCGGTGTGGATCAGCTCCGCCGTGTTCGGCGGTAACGCCGAGAGCGGCTATTTCTGGCAGAAGATTCACCCGGGCAAGACCCTCAAGTTCTATGCGGACAAGGGCGCCTGGGACGACTTGAAGAAACTGGCCCGTGCCCATGCAGGACCGGCGGCGGCCAAGGATGTGCCGCCCTCTTCGCAAACAGCGCTGATCGAGTTTACGGTGCAGGAGACGGAGCAGAATCACCGGGTCATCACCTCGGTCAAGAAGCTGCCGGAAATTGCCGGCGAGCCGGCGAAACCGCGTGGCATCCGTGCCTTGAAAGAAGCGGCCTGTGCGAGCAAGGATGAATTCGAAGCCGGGTGCTACAAGGCCAAGCAGGCGCTCAATGTGGCTCCGAAGGGCGCCGGCACGGTACCCATGCACTATGATGTGCTCATTCCTGGCGGGAAGCCGGTGGGTGGGTTGACGCCATGGACTGCCGAGTATAATTTGCCTGGCAGCGGTGGCGGCGGGCACTAATCCGCGCGTTCCATTAGCTCGATAAAGGGGCGGTGCTTCGAAAGAGGCACCGCCCCTTTGCTTTTCTGAACGGGGACAGGAACCCGCCTTCGAGAAGCTACGGCGGGAGCCAGTCCCAAGCCCGCTCCTCTACTTTTTGTCTTTCTTGTCCAGACTTCGCTGCAGCTCGGCCAGCCGGTTCATGGCTTCGAGCGGCGTCATCGAGAAGAGATCGATTTGCCGGACCTCTTCGATGATGGGGTGAGGGGCGGGAAGCGATGGGTCGGAAGACGAAGGACTGAGGACTGAGGACTGAGGGCCGAGTTGGGTCTGTTGATCTGACGCTTGTTCCAGTTGCGCCAGCACTTCCTGCGCCCGATTGATGACGGGAGCGGGCAGGCCGGCTAGGCGGGCCACGTGAATGCCGTAGCTCCGGTCGGCGCCGCCTTCCACGATCTTGCGCAGAAACAGCACGTCTTCATTCTGTTCCTTGACCGCCACTGTGTAATTCTTCACGCCCTCGTGCCTGTTCGCCAGTTCCGTCATCTCGTGATAGTGCGTGGCGAACATCGTCCGCGCGCCGACGTGGTTGCGGTCCTGGATGTATTCCGCGACGGCCCAGGCGATGCTCAGGCCGTCGTAGGTGCTGGTGCCGCGTCCGATCTCGTCCAATAGAATGAGACTGCGCGCGGTCGCGCTGTTGAGAATCTGCGCCGTCTCGGTCATTTCGACCATGAACGTGCTCTGGCCCGCGGCCAGATTGTCGGAGGCGCCGACGCGGGTGAAGATCCGGTCCGCAAGTCCAATGCGGGCGGAGCGGGCCGGCACGAAACTGCCCAGTTGGGCCATCAAGACGATCAATGCCACCTGCCTGAGATAGGTGCTCTTGCCGGCCATGTTGGGGCCTGTCAGGATCAAGAGCCGGTTGGTCTCCAAGTCGAGGAGTGTGTCGTTGGGCACGAAGCCTTGCGGTAAGTCCAGCCGTTCCACGACGGGATGCCGGCCGTCAGAGATTCGGATTTCCCCGCCCTCGTCTATGTCGGGCCGCGCGTAGCCGTTGAGCGCGGCTGTTTCCGCGAGCGACGCCAGCACATCGAGCACGGCGAGGGCGGATCCCATCTCCTGTACGCGGGCGGTCTCCCGCGCCAGTTGCACCCGGATGCGCTCGAAGAGTTCCTGTTCGAGCGCCTTTTGTTTCAGGTCGGCGCCGGTGACCTTGTCCTCCAACTCCTTCAGTTCCGGCGTGATGAATCGTTCGGCGTTGGCGAGCGTCTGTTTACGGCCGTAGTCGGATGGGACCTTCGCCAGATTGGTTTTCGTGATTTCGATGTAGTAGCCGAAGACCTGATTGAACCGGATCTTCAGGGACTCGATGCCGGTCCGTTCCCGCTCCCGCGCTTCCATCTGGGCGATCCAATGCTTGCCGTCACGCCCGATCGTCCGCAATTCATCGAGGGCGGCGTCGTGGCCTTCGCGGATGATGCCGCCGTCCCTGATTGAAACGGGCGCGTCCGGCAGGATCGTCTTCTCGATCAGGTCATGGACGTCGGCCAGGTTGTCCCAGTTCGCGGCCATTTCGCGCAGCAGCGGGGTGCGGCAGGAGGCCACCCGCGCGCGCAGTTCCGGCAGGACCGCCACCGATTGTTTGAGCG
>Ga0247727_10000821_pt1 | contig 75945 bp, 73 predicted proteins | sample WisWelCaveWW1625_FD_202498 | JGI IMG/M metagenome (GOLD analysis project Ga0247727, IMG submission 202498) | Biofilm microbial communities from Wishing Well Cave, Virginia, United States - WW16-25 | ecosystem: Environmental > Aquatic > Deep subsurface > Groundwater > Cave microbial mat | place...
CTCCCGATGGCCCTCGAAATCCTCCGCGACCCACGGCTCGAAGGCGTCGAGTGGCAGGATCTCTGCCGGCTCGGTCCGCTCGAGGTGGCCACCGAGGTCTCGATCTACCTGCCCTGGCTGGTGGCCTCGTGCTTCTTCGCCCACCTGGGCACGACCTGGCACGTGGCGTGGCTCCTACCCGCGCTCGCCTCCTCCTTCATGTTCTTCCTGTGCGGCCTGCGCCAGGTCCACAACGCCTTCCACTACGCGGTGGGCGTCTCGCCGCGCGCGCACGAGTGGCTGATGTTCGTGCTCTCGCCGCTGATGATGAGCGCGATGCACGCGGTGCAGTGGAACCACCTGCGCCATCACCGGCATTGCATGGACGACGACGACGTCGAGGCCTTCTCGGCGCGCATGCCGGGCTGGCAGGCGCTGCTCACCGGCCCGCAATTCCCGGTGCGCCTGCACCACGCGGCGCTCACGCTGGCGAGGCCGCGCATCCGCCACTGGATCTGGGCCGAGCTGGCGGCGATCGTCGCCATGGCCGTGCTGGCGTTCACCGTGCTCGACCAGGCCTGGCTCCAGTACCACGTGATCGCGATGACGGTGGGGCAGTGCTTCTCGGCCTTCTTCGCGGTCTGGACCGTGCATCACGACTGCGATCGCACCCATTTCATCGCGCGCACGCTTCGCAACGAAGTGAAGTCCTTCGTCTCGTACAACATGTTCTATCACGTGGAGCACCATCTGTTCCCTGCGGTGCCCACCTGCCACCTGCCCGAGCTCAGCAAGCGCCTCGACACGGCGGCGCCCGAGCTGCGGAGCAAGAACGTCTGGTAGCTCCGGAGTGACCACGGTCCTCGTGGTCGGCGCAACGGGCGAGCTCGGGCAGCGCGTGTGCCGGCTGCTGCGGCGCTGGGTGCCGAGCGTGCGCGTGGTCGGCGCGAACCGCTCCGCCCGCGGCCATCCAGACTTCCCGGTGCGGCGCGTGGACGTCGGCGACGAGCGCTCGCTCGCGCCGGCCTTGCGCGACGTCGCGCTCGTGGTGAACGCAGTCGGTCCCTATCTCTATGAGCCTGCGCCGCTGGTGCGCGCCTGCGTGCGGGCGCGCGTGCACCTCGTGGACCTGTCCGACGACCTCGCCTGGCAGGGCGCGGTGGCCGAGGCCTCGAGCCGCACGGGCGCCGCGAGCGCGGGCGTGGCGGTGATCCCGGGCTGCTCGACTGTGCCAGGGCTGGTGGTGCTGCTCGCGCAGCGTTGGGCCGCGCGGGAGGGCGTCGCCTCGCTCTCGGCCTGGCTCTCGCTCGGCAGCGCGAACCCGCCGAGCCGCGGGCTCATGGCCGCGTTGCTCGCACCTCTCGGCCGCCGTATGCCGGCTGGCGGTCGCTGCTTCACGAGACTCAGCAACGCCGAGCTGTCCGACGGCCGCCGGCTTTCGTTCGGCGAGTGGCCGGCGCCGGTGCCGCAGGCCGGTCTGCGGCTCGGAGCGAGGCGTGTGTCTCTTCACTTCTACGCCGGCTTCGACCGTCGCTGGCTCACGCGGGCGCTCCGCCTCGCCGCGCCGCTGCTCGCGGGTGTACCGCGGCGCTTCGTGCCCGCGCTCGCGGCCGCGGCGCTGCCGCTGGCGCGCGCGCTGCGTCCCTTCGGCACGCGCGAGGGCGCGCTGCTGCTGCGCGCACACGATCGGGCGGACGCCGAGTGCGATCGCGTCGAGGTCTTCGCCCGCGCGAACGGCCTCGACATCCCGGCCGCGCCCGTGATCTGGGTGGTGCAGAGCTTGCTCGCGGGTGGGCTGCGCCAGGGTGGACTGCTGGGGCTCGAAGACGTGGTCGAGCCCGCGGCCGCGCTCGCCTGGCTGCGCGAGGCTGGTTACGAGGTGCGCGAGGGCGGCTAGCGCGAGCGCCTCCGTGCGCCGAATACAGCCAGGCCGGCCAGGCCCGCGAGGGCGAGCCAGCCGACGGCGGGCTCCGGTGCCGACGGCATCGAATCGGCTTGGACGTGGATGTTGTCGATCTTGCCGTAGTCCCCGATCCAGTCGCGGTGGCCCTCGTCGTCGAGCCAGAATGCCACCCAGATCATCCCGACGTCAGACGGCAGCGCGAACGAGTGATGAGTGAAGCTGTCGTGCCGGCTCTGGCGCAACAGCTCGGTCCAGCTCGACCAGGCGTAGGGTCCGGTCAGCAGGTCGGCGCTGCGATCGCTGCCGAAGACGCTCAGCGGGATGTCACCGGCGAAGAAGCCCGCCACGAGCTTGTCGCCGGAGCTCGCCGAGAACGAGCGCCAGTCGAAGCTCAGCGTGATGTTCGCGAGGCCGGTGGTATCCACCGAGAACAGCAGCGCGGCCTCGTCGCTGAAGCGGGCCACGTGGCTCGGGTTCGTCGAGCCGCCGTACTTCTGGACGGTCAGGTCGCAGCCGACGCTGCCGTCGGCGCAAGCCGAGTACGGCGTCTGGAAGCGCGCCCCGTACCAGAGCTCGTCCGCACCCTCGGAGATCTCGGGCAACCCGACGTTGACCGGGTCGCCGAAGGGGATCTGATTCGGGAACGAGGTGTAGCCCTCGAAGTCTTCCCAGAAGAACGTGGTCGCGCGGGCAGGCGGGCTCGAGACGAGCGCAAGCGCCAAGGGGAGGCCGAGAACGGCCGACAGTCGCATGGGACCCTCCGGGCCCCTTCCCGGATTCCCAGCGGTCATAAGAGCAATCTGCGTGCCAAGCCGCCGTGGCAGCTAACTGCTTGAAATTCCGTGCGCCTGCGGCGACCGCTGCGCATCGAGTGGAACGAAAGCTCCGTGCCGACGGAAAGAGGTTTCCGTCGCCGCCCGCGATAAGCTCGCGCCCACGCGCCAGGAGGCCCGCCCCATGTCCCGTCCCGTCGCCGTCGTGACCGGCGCCAGCCGCGGCATCGGCAAGCAGTTCTGCATCGATCTCGCGAAGCACGGCTACGACGTGGTGGCCACCGCGCGCTCCAGCGACGACAGCCGCGGCAAGCTGCCGGGCACGATCGATGAGAGCGCCGCGCTGGCGCGCCGCGAGGGCGCTCGCGCGCTCGCCGTCGCTCTGGACGTGCGCGACGAAGAGGCCGTGGCCAAGCTGGCCGACCAGGTCTACGACGCCTTCGGGCGCTGCGACCTGGTGGTGAACAACGCGGCGCTCGCCCCGCCGAAGGCCGCGCTCGCAGACTCGACCAAGCGCTGGCGGCTCGGCGTGGATGTCAACATCAACGGGCCCTTCTACTTCGTCTACTACTTCGCGCCGCGCATGGCCGCGGCAGGCGGCGGCCGCATCGTGAACATCTCGTCGGCCGCCTCGCAGCTGCCGAGCTTCGGGCGCGCCAGCTACACCACCACCAAGGCCGCGCTCGAGGCGATGACGCAGTCGCTCGGGCACGACCTCGCCAAGCAGCACGTCGCCGTGAACTGCATCCGCCTCGAGGTGCCGGTCTGGACCGAGGGCTTCGCCGAGACGCTGCCGCCCGGCGTGGACCTCGGCTTCGAAGACGCCGTCATCATGTCCGACGCACTGCTCTGGTTCGCGGAGCAGCCGCTCGAGACGACCGGCCAGGTGCTCACCATCGCCGACCTGCGCGCACGCAATGCCGTCCGCCCCTTCACGCCCGCCCTGCGCGGCAAGACCTCCTGAAAGGAGCCCCGATGGAGACCGAGAAGTTTCTGCTGCGACTCGAGGAGACGCTGGCGCACGTGGTGCGTCAGCAGGAGGCGATCTGCGCCGAGCTGGTGGGCATGCGCGAGCGCGTGGACACGCTGGCCGAGCAACGCAAGGCGCCCGCGACCGGCGCACCGACACGCGGCGAGCTGCTGCGGTTCCTCGATCGCTTCCGCGCCGGCGAGGCGCTCGGCGAGACGACTACCAAGGCGTGGATCGAGGTCTCCGACGTGGCCTGCGTGAAGGGCGGCCTGCACGTGGTGGCGCAGCGCGAGGGCATGCACGCGCGCCTGCTCGATGCCTGCATCCGCGCGCATGGCGGTACGCCGCGCTACGAGCTGCCCGAGGCGGTGCGCGTGAAGGCGATGAAGCGCGTCGAGAGCCGCGAGCGCGGCGACGCCGCCAAGGTGCTCGAGTTCGTGCAGCAGGCCGGCGAGACCGAGAAGGCGCTCGAGCCCATCTACCAGATGGCGGACCGCCTCGACGATGATCCCGAGACGCAGGCGCTGCTGCGCACCATCGCGCAGGACGAGCGCTCGACGCTGGAGTTCTTCCAGCAGGCGTGCGAGCTGCTGAACTCCCAAGTGGCGAGCGCTTGACGCTGGGCTACGCGGTACCCGCCGGCGGATCTACCCAGTCGACCGAAAGCGGATCCGACAAGATCCGCTCGGCCTCGCTCGCCAGTTGGGCGTACACCGCTCGTGATAGATCGTCTACGTCGCCCTTGTAGAAGATCTCCAGGAAGACGACGTACTCGATCTCATCGATGCGCGCTCTGCGATAGATGCATCGGTACCCGCCGCGCTTCCCGATGCGCAAGCGAGGAAGAGCCACTCGCATCTTGCGAAGACCGCCATGACGCGCGATCGCAACGCCGTACTCGGGGTTGATTGAGAGCACTCGCATCACGATGGGACACTGGGCCTCCACGTGGTGCTTCGATCGGCGACAGCTGCGGCGGGCGCGAACCGAGCAGTGAAAGCGAACGTCCGCCACTAGAGGCCGTCGGGATCCTCTTCTGCGCCATACATCATCAGCTCGGGAGAGAGCTTCTGGAGCATCGCAGCAGAAACCCAGGACGGTTCGAGATGGCTGAGCCTGGAAAGCTCCTTGGCGGTTTCGCCTCCCAGGCTGCGACAGACCGCCTTCAGCGTCTCGCACTCCGCGACCGTCAAGGCACTCAGATCGGGCTTCGCCGGTACCGAGATCGCCAACATTCCATAGCCAGCCAGCACCCTCTTCCGGGCGTCGAGGGCGCCGGTCTTGCGCAGCTGCTTGACGCACGATTCGCTACGGCTCGGCACGGGGCCGTGCTGGTACTTGATGTACTCGGACCCGGTGATCGCGGTACCCGTCTCACGCAGGTGGGCGACGTCAGCGAAGTAGAGGAGCTTGTAGAGCTTCGTGAGACCGAGCGCGGTGACGGTGCGATGCGACGCGATGAACAAGATCGCGGCCTTCAGCTTGTCGAGGTCGACGGCCATGCTCTTCCCGGTCCCCAGGCGCGCAGCTTAGCTCCGGAGTGCACGTTCGCCCGAGGCGTTACTGCCCGCGAGGTGACCGATAGCGACCGCGTGCGCTCGGATTCGCCTTACAGCAGGTCCGTCGCCGGCGCCGCGCGCCATTGTGCCCACGAGATGCGCCAAGTCTCGTCCTCGCGTGTGAGGTCCATGTCCACGGCGTAGACCTCGGCGGCGAGACGGGCGCCCGCGCCGGCGAGGCCGACGGCGAGCGTGACGGCGGCGCGCTCCGGCTCCGGGAACTGGACGTCGCGCACGCGCACGATCAGCTCGCGGCCGCGGCCGCTCTGCATGACGTGGAACGCGACGAAGGCGCGCAGCTTCTCGCGATCGTGGCCGTAGGGGTCTTCGTAGCCTGCGGAAATCAGCTCGGCGAAGTCGCCGGCCCCGCCGCTCTCGGCGGCCGCCTCGAGCGCCGCGAGCACGGCGCGCACCTCCTGCTCGGGTGTCGGCCCTTCGCCACAGGCGAGCGCGGCGGTCAGCAGCAGGGCGAGTGCGATTCGCGACTTCATGCTTGCCCGTATCGGTGATCGCGGCGCACACTGAACGGATGGACCCCGAGCGCGCGCGCCTGTACCCGTTCCTGCCCGGCCTCGGGGGCGGCCTGCCCGTCGCGCGCACCGAGGGCTCGTTCTTGGTGCTGCCCGACGGGCGCCGCATCCTCGATGCCGCGGGCGGCGCCGTGGTGGCGAGCATCGGGCACGGCCGCAAGGAGGTGGCCGAGGTCGCCGCGCGCACGCTCGCCGAGGTGAGCTTCGTGGTGCCGCCCTTCGCGACCGAGGAGCGCGTGCGCCTGGTCGAGCGGCTGCGCGCGAACTGGCTGCCTGCCGGGATCACGCGCTGCGTGTTCGCGAGCGGCGGCTCGGAGGCGATCGACCTCGCCGTGCGCGTCGTGCGCCAGCACTTCGTCTCGAAGGGTGAGCCCGCGCGCTGGAAGGTGATCGGTCGCGAGCTGTCCTATCACGGCACCACGTTGTCGGGCCTCGACGTCGGTGGCCACCCGAAGCGGCGCAAGGGCATGGAGCCGTGGCTGCACGAGCTGCCGAAGGCGCCGGCCTGCTATCCGCTGCGCTGCGCGATGTGCTGCGGCGCGGGCGGCTGCACGCTCGCCTGCGCGGATGCGCTCGAAGACGCGATCCAGCGCGCCGGACCCGAGACGGTCGCGGCCTTCATCTTCGAGCCGGTCGGCGGCTCGACCGCGGGCGCGCTCCCCTCGCCGCCGGGCTATCTCGCGCGCATCTCCGAGATCTGTCGCCGCCACGGCATCCTCAGCATCGCCGACGAGGTGATGAGCGGCTTCGGCCGGACGGGCGCTCGCTTCGCAGTCGATCACGAGGGCTTCGTGCCCGACCTGCTGGTGAGCGGCAAGGGACTCGCCTCGGGCTACGCGCCGATCGTGGGCGTGTTCGCGCGCGAAGCCGTGGTGGCGCCGATCGCGGCGCACGGCGACGAGGTGATGTTCTACACCTACGCCGCGCACCCCGCGGCCTGCGCCGTCGCCGACAAGGTGCTCGAGATCATGGAGCGCGAGGCGCTGGTGGCGCGCGCCGCACGCATGGGTGAGGCGCTGCGCGAGCGGCTCGTCGCCGCGCTCGGCGCGCACCCGCACGTGGCGGAGATCCGCGGTCAGGGGCTGCTCCAGGCCGTCGAGCTGGTGCGCGACCGCGCGACCCTCGAGACCTTCGCGCTCGGCGACCGCATCACCGCGACCGTCGTCGCGGCCGGCCTCGCGAACGGCGTGTTCTTCTACCCGGCGGGAGCTGGCGCCGCGCAGGACGCGATCGTGCTCGGCCCGCCCTTCACGGTGAGCGAGGCCGAGCTCGACCTGCTGGTCGCCGGCCTCGTGAAGTCGATCGACGGCGCGGTGGCTCACGTCGCTGCGCGGAGGAGCTGACATGAAGGAGTGGATCCAGCACCAGCTCGGCCGCCGGCCCTGGTGGATGAACTTGATGCTGCTGTTCTGCGCGTGGATGGCGCTCGTCTACGTGCCCTGGGATCTGTTCGTGAAGCCGATGGCCGTGGACGAAGAGGTCTGGTTCGGGATTCGCTTCCACGGCTGGGCGGCGAAGCTGCTCGAGATTCCGCACTGGGCGGTGTACGCGGCCGGCCTCGTCGGCTTCTGGGGCATGCGGCGCTGGATGCACCCGTGGGCGGCCGCGTATGCGGCGCAGATGACCTTCGCGATGGTCGTGTGGCCGCTGCTCTACGTGGAAGGCGACAGGCGCTACGTCTCCGCGCTCGCGAGCGGCACCGTGTTCGGCTGGATCACCTGGGTGCTGTGGCGCGCGCGCGCTCGCTTCCAGCCGCCGCCCGGCTCGCTGAAGCAGCGCTATGGAGACTGGGCGCTGGTGACGGGCGCCTCGGCCGGCATCGGCGTCGAGTTCGCGCGCGCCTTCGCGAGAGACGGCATCTCGCTCGTGCTGGCCGCGCGGCGCGGCGACAAGCTCGCGAGCCTCGCGGACGAGCTGGCACGGGGGCACGGCATCGAGGTGCGCGTGGTGGCCTGCGATCTCGCCACGCCCGAGGGTGTGCGCGAATGCCTCGCCGGCGCCGCCGGCCTCGACCTCGCCATCCTCGTGAACAACGCGGGCGTCGGCTACTCGGGTCGCTTCGATCTCCAGTCGCCCGAGCGCCTCTCGGCGATGGTGCAGCTCAACTGCGCCGCGCCGGTGGCGCTGACGGCGGCGCTGCTGCCGAAGCTGCGCGCGCGCGGGCGAGGCGCGGTGATCTTCACCGGCTCGGTGGCGGGCTGTCAGCCGCTGCCGCTGCATGCGCTCTACTCTGCGACCAAATCCTTCGACAACCTGCTCGGCGAGGCGCTCTGGGGCGAGCTGCGCGGCAGCGGTGTGGACGTGCTGGTGCTCGAGCCGGGCTCGACCGAGACCGAGTTCCAGGCCGCGGCCGGCGAGATCGCGCACGCGGGCGAAGGCCCCGACAAGGTAGTGCGCGTTGCGCTGCGTGCGCTCGGGCAGCAGCCGAGCGTGGTGTCGGGTGTGCTCAACTGGCTGCGCGCGAACGGGGCGGTGCGGCTGCTGCCGCGCAGCCTGCTCGCGCTGATCGCGAAGGAGGTGATGGCGCGGCAGACGCCGGAGGGGATGCGGTAGAAGCTGTGCGCTTCGTCGATCTGAGTCACGTGATCCACGACGGCCTGGTGACGTATCCCGGAATCGCTCCGCCCCGGATCGGAGCGGAGCTGACGCGGGAGGCGTCGCGGGCGCGCTATGCGCCGGGTACGGAGTTTCATATCGGGCGCATCGAGATGTCCACGAACACGGGGACGTATCTCGACACGCCGTTTCATCGCTTCGCGGATGGCTTCGACCTCGCGGCGCTGCCGCTCGACAGCGTCGCCGATCTGCCCGGCGTGGTGGTGGATGCGGCGAGCGGGGCGCGTGCCATCGAGCCCGCCCATCTGCCGGCGGCCGAGGCGTTGACCGGCCGGTACACACGACGCTGCTCGCGGCGCGCATCCCGATCGTCGAGCACCTGACCGGGCTCGATCAGCTGCCGCGGAGCGGCTTCCACTTCTTCGCCGTGCCGGTCAAAGTGCGCGGCCTCGGCAGCTTTCCGGTGCGGGCCTTCGCACGCCTGTGACGCGACAGCTCTGGACGCCGCGACTGACGACGAGGTAGGCCGTCGGCTGATGCGGGCGGCGTGGTCCGCGCCCTCGACATTCGAATTGAAACGTGTTTCAATTCCGCGCCGTGTCCGTCTCCCCCGCCGAGAGCGCCGCGCCCCCGCGTCTGGTGTCGAGCCAGCTGCGCCGGATCCGGCGCGTGGTGGACGCGGCAGTGGCGCTGGCCGAGCGCGGCGGCTTCGACGCGGTGCGGCTGCGCGACGTGGCCGAGGCCTCCGGCGTCGCGCTCGGCACGCTCTACAAGTACTTCCGCAGCAAGGAAGAGATCTTGCTGTTCGCTGTGAACGAGGACATGGAGCGCCTCGAAGCCGTGATGCACGAGCGGCCGCCGCGGGGCGAGGAGGCCACGGACCGCGTCACCGAGTTCTTCGCGCGCGCCACGCGCGGCTTCGTGCGCCGGCCTGCCTACGCGCAGGCCGTGCTGCGCGGGGCGGCGCTGAGCCCGTCGTCCACGGCGGTGCAGCAGGCGGGCTTTCATCTGCGCCTCTCGCGCATGGTCGTGGCCGCGATCCGTGCCGAGGCGCCGGACGTAGAGCGCCCGCTCGTCGACCCGGTCGGCTCGGAGCGCGAGCAGCGCATCGCGCTCGTGCTCGAGCACGTCTGGTTCGCTTGCCTGCTCGGCTGGGTGAGCGGCCTGCATCCCGTGAAGACCGTCACCGAGCGCATGCGCGACGCGGTGTCGCTGCTGCTCGAGCAGCCCTAACTTCCGGCCCTGCCTCCCCCATGCACATCGACTTCACGCCCGAACAGAAAGTGCTGCGCGACGAGATCCGCGCCTACTACCGGCGCCTGTTCTCCGTCGGTGACCTGCGCCAGCGGCTCGACGCCGAGTGGGACCAGCTCGGCGGCCCCGCCTTCCGCGAGGCGATGGGCCGCATGGGCAAGGACGGCTGGCTCGTGATCGGCTGGCCCAAGCAGTTCGGCGGGCAGGGCCGCAGCCATCTCGAGCAGTTCATCTTCTGGGACGAGACCTGGCGCGCGCGCGCGCCGTTGCCGCTGATCACGGTGAACACCGTCGGCCCCATGCTGATGCAGTGGGGCAGCGAGGCGCAGAAGGCCGACCTGCTGCCGAAGATCCGGGACGGCGAGCTGCTGGTCTCGATCGGCTACACCGAGCCCGGCGCGGGCACCGACCTGGCGTCGCTCCAGACGCGCGCCGTGCGCGACGGCGACGAGTGGGTGATCGACGGCCAGAAGAGCTTCACCACGCACGCCGGCGACGCGGACTACGTCTGGCTCGCCGCGCGCACCGATCCGGAGGCGCCCAAGCACAAGGGCATCTCGATCATCCTCGTGCCCACGCGCGTGCCCGGCTTCACCCGCACGCCCATCCGCACCATCGGCGGCGAGATCACCTGGGCGACGTACTACGAGAACGTGCGCGTGCCGGTCGCGAACAGCGTGGGTCCCGTGAACGGCGGCTGGGGCCTGATCACGGGCCAGCTCAACCTCGAGCGCATCACGCTCGCGATGCCGGCCTCGCTCGATCGTCTGTTCGAAGAAGTCTGGGGCTGGGCCTGCGCCACACGCAGCGCCGGCGGCGCGCGCGTGGCCGACGAGCCGTGGGTGCAGCAGGCGCTCGCGCGCGTCTACACGCGGGTGAAGGCGCTCGAGGTGATGAACTGGCGCTCGGCCTGGCTGATGGATCGCGGCGCGCCCGGCATGGCCGAGTCGTCGGCGGTCAAGGTGTTCGGCACCGAGACGGTGATCGCCTGCTACCGCGACCTGCTCGAGATCACGCGCTCGGCCGGCATCGTGCGTCACGGCCAGCCCGGCGCGCTTGCGGACGGCCTGCTCGAGTCGGCCTACCGGCTCGCCATGGTGAACACCTTCGGCGGCGGCGTGAACGAGGTGCAGCGCGACATCATCGCGATGGCCGGCCTCGGTCTGCCGCGCGCGCGCCGGTAGAGGACGGAGACGTCATGCCTCTCGGCCCGGAGCAGAAGCAGCAGCTCGAGCAGCGGATCCGCGCCTTCGTCGGCCGGCCGATCGGCCCGCCGCGCAAGGGCCGCGATCCGGTGAACGAGCCCATGATCCGCCAGTGGTGCGAGGTCATGGACGACCGCAATCCCGTCTACTGGGATGCCGCAGCCGCGAAGAACAGCGTGCACGGCGGGATCGTCGCGCCGCCCAGCATGCTCGGCGCGTGGACCATGCAGGGCTGGGAGATGCGGGCCGGCTACGACGAGCCGAGGAACGAGGAGCACCGCCTGCACAAGCTTTTGACCGACGCGGGCTACACCGGCGTGCTCGGCACCGACACGGAGCAGGGCTTCACACGCTACCTGCGCCCCGGCGACGAGGTCACCGTGAACACGGTGATCGCCGAGATCTCCGAGGAGAAGGCCACCGGCGCGGGGGTCGGGTACTTCATCACCACGCGTACGACGTTCACAGACCAGGCAGGCAAGGAGGTCGGCTTCGAGAACTTCCGCGTGCTGAAGTTCATCCCGAGCCAACCGCGGCCGGCGGCGAGCGAGAGCAGCGCCGCCGTGCAGCCGCCGAAGCCCGGCCGCATCAAGCCGCCGATGGGCCACGACAACGCCTGGTGGTGGGAAGAAGTGGCGAAGGGGAAGATCCCCATCCAGCGCTGCAAGAGCTGCAGCAAGCTGCGCCATCCGCCGCGCCCGATGTGTGGCGCCTGCGGCTCGATGGAGTGGGATCACATCGCGGCGAGCGGCCGCGGCACGCTGCACACCTTCACGGTCATCCACTATCCGCAGTTCCCGGGCTACGAGTTCCCGATCATTGCGGCGCTCGTCGATCTCGACGAGGGCACGCGGCTGATGTCGAGCCTCACGGGCTGCGCTCCCGAGCAGGTGAAGATCGGCATGCAGCTGGTCGGCGAGATCCAACGCGACGGGGACGGCTTCGCGCTGCCCGTCTTCCGGCCAGCGAAGTAATCCCATGGACTTTTCGTTCACCGAAGAGCAAGAGGCCATCCGTACGCTCGCCAGCGAGATCCTCGCGGCGGAGATGAGCGCCGAGCGCATCAAAGCGGCGGAGCGCGAGCCCGACTGGGTCGATGCAGCGCTCTGGCGCAAGCTCGCGGAAGCGAATCTGCTCGGCGTCGCGATTCCCGAACGCTTCGGCGGCATGGGCATGGGCTTCCTCGAGCTGTGCATGCTGCTGCACGAGGTCGGCAGGCAGGTCGCGCCGGGCCCATGGCTGGCGACGCTCGTGCACGGCGCGCTGCCGCTCGCGGAGTTCGGTAGCGACGCGCAGCGCGCGGCCTGGCTGCCGCGCGTCGCGGCGGGCACCGCGAAGCTCGCTGCCGCGCTGCTCGACGCCGGCTCTGCCGAGGGAGCCCCGCCCGCCACGCGCGCACGACACGATAGCGGCAGCGTCGTGCTCGACGGCGTGAAGCGCGCCGTACCCGGCGCGGGCAGCGCCGACCTGCTGCTCGTGCCCGCGAGCGACGAACGCGGTGTCGGCATCTATCTCGTGGGGCGTCAGGCTCCGGGCGTTTCGCTCACGGGGGCGGCGACCTCGACCGGTGAGCCGCTCTTCGACGTGACGCTCTCCGGTGTCCGCGTGAGCAAGGACGCGCGGCTCGGCGGGTCGGCGGCGGACGGTGCCGCCGTCCTGCGTTGGCTCGCGCCGCACGCGCTCACGGCGGTCGCGGCGCTCCAGGCCGGCGTCTCCGACAGCGCGCTCCGCATCACCGCAGGCTACGTGAAGGAACGCGTGCAGTTCGGCGTACCGATCGGCTCCTTCCAGGCCGTGCAGCATCGCGAGGCCGATGGCTTCATCGACCTCGAGGCGATGCGCTGGACGCTCTGGCTGGCGGCCTGGCGCCTGGCCGAAGGCCTGCCCGCCGAACGCGACGCAGCCGTCGCGAAGTTCTGGGCCGCCGAGGGCGGCTCGCGCATCGCGAACGCGAGCCTGCACCTGCACGGCGGGCTCGGCTCCGACATCGACTATCCGATCCACCGCCACTTCCTGTGGTCCAAGGCGCTCGAGCTGCAGGGCGGCGGCGCGAGTGCGACGCTCGCATGGCTCGGCGCCGAGCTGGCGCGGACCGCACCGGGAGGAATCCGATGAACACCCGGCGCTTCGAGGACGTGAAGGTGGGCGAGGAGCTACCGCCGCTCGACGTCGCGACCACCACCGCGCTCGTGGTCGGCGGTGCGCTGGCCTCGCGCGACTTCACGCCCGTCCATCACGACAAGGCCGCCGCCCAGGCGCAGGGCCTGCCGGACGTGTTCATGAACATCCTCACCACGAACGGCTTCGTCGGGCGCTACATCAGCGACTGGGCCGGCCCCGATGCGCTGCTGCGCGGCATCAAGACGAAGCTCGGCGGCCCGAACATGCCGGGCGACACGCTGAAGATTCGCGGCAAGGTGCAGGAGGCGAGGGACGGCGTGGTCGCGATCCAGGTCACCGGCAACAACTCGTGGGGCAACCACGTCAGCGCGACCGTCCGGGTCGAGCTGCCTCGGAAGTAGGACGCAGCATGCCTACCACGCTCAAGGACGAAGCGGCCATCGTCGGCATCGGGCAGACGAAGTACTCGAAGAACTCGGGCGTCTCGGAGCTCGCGCTGGCCTGCGAGGCGGTGCGGAACGCGATCAGCGACGCGGGCCTGCGCCCGTCCGACATCGACGGCCTCACCACCTTCATGATGGACACCAACGACGAGATCGACGTCGCGCGCGCGGTAGGGATGGGCGACTTCTCTCTCTTCAGCCGCATCCCGTACGGGGGAGGTGGCGCGACCAGCATCGTGCACCAGGCCGCGATGGCGCTCGCGACCGGCACCTGCAAGTACGTGGTGGCCTACCGCGCGCTCAACGGCCGCTCGGGCCAGCGCTACAGCCAAGGCGTCTCGGGCAACATCGTGACGAGCGACCTGATCCACTGGAGCTGGTACATGCCGTGGGGTCTGCTCACGCCAGCCAGCTGGGTGGCGATGTTCACGCAGCGCTACATGCACGAGTACGGCGCCACGGCGCACGACCTCGCGCAGGTGGCGATCACGACGCGCAACCACGCGGTGACCAACCCGGCCGCGACCTTCTACCAGCGACCGCTCACCGAAGCGGACTACATGAACGCCAAGTGGATCTGCGAGCCGCTGCGCCTGTACGACTGCTGTCAGGAGAACGACGGCGGCTCGGCGGTGGTGCTCACCACGCCGGAGCGCGCGCGCGACCTGGCGCAGAAGCCCGCGTTGATCCGCGGCATCGCCTGCGCTGCCGGCGCCGACCAGGAGCAGATGACGAGCTTCTACCGGCCCGACATCAGCTACGTGCCCGAGATGGACCTGGTGGCGAGGCGCGTCTACGAGATCAGCGGCCTACGGCCCGACGACGTGGACGCCGCCGTGATCTACGACGCCTTCACCTCGATCGTGCTGTTCCAGCTCGAGTCGTTCGGATTCGCGAAGCGCGGCGAGGCGAAGGATTTCGTGCAGGACGGCAACCTGGGCCTGTCCGGGCGCCTCCCGACCAACACCCACGGCGGCCAGCTCTCGGAGGCCTACATCCACGGCGTGAACGGCGTGGTGGAAGGCGTGCGCCTGATCCGCGGCACGTCACCGAACCAGCCGAAGAAGAACGGTCACGTGCTCGTCACGTCCGGCATCGGCGTGCCCACCAGCGCCATGATCCTCGGCCAGTCATAGCGGGGACGTTCGTCAAGTTGTCAAGTTGTTCAGCGAGACGAGCAACCAGCGACGTTCGAGCAAACAACTTGACAACTTGACGAACGTCCCCCGACAAGGAGGAAGAGATGAGAGATGCAGTCATCGTCGAGGCGCTGCGCACCCCGATCGCGCGCGGGAAGATGGGCAAGGGCGAGCTGTCGGGCTTCCACGCGGCGCAGCTGCTCGGTCGCGTCCAGCGTGCGCTCGTCGAGCGCGCGGGGCTCCAGCCGAAGGACGTCGAGCAGATCATCGGCGGCTGCGTCACGCAGGCGGGCGAGCAGTCGAACAACATCACGCGCCACGCCTGGCTCGGCGCGAACCAGGGCGACTACTCGACGGCCGGCACCACGGTCGACGTGCAGTGCGGCTCGGGCCAGCAGGCGAACAACCTGGTCAGCGCCCTGATCAAGACAGGCAGCATCGATTGCGGCATCGCCTGCGGCATCGAGCTGATGAGCCACGTTGGCCTCGGTGCCAACGTGATGAACGGCCCCGGCTTCTTCCTGCCGCCGGACTTTCCGTGGGACGAGCCGATGTCGCAGTTCATCGCGGTCGAGCGCATCTCGAGCGGTCGCGGCATCAAGCGCGAGCAGGCGGACGAGCTGGCGCTGCGCTCACAGCGCCTCGCCAAGCAGGCGCGCGACGAGGGGCGCTTCACGCGCGAGATCCTGCCGATCGACGCGCCCGCGCTCGGCGACGACAGTAAGCCCACCGGCCAGTCCGTGCGTGTGACGCAGGACCAGGGCATCCGCGAGACCACGATGCAGGGCCTCGCAGCGCTGAAGCCCGTGCAGGAGGGCGGCATCCACACGGCCGGCAACTCGTCGCAGGTCTCCGATGGCGCGGCAGGCCTGCTCTACATGAGCGCCGAGAAGGCGAAGGCGCACGGGCTCCGGCCCCGCGCACGCATCCGCTTCGACGCGGTGGTGGGCTCGGACCCGACGCTGGTGCTCACCGGACCGATCGACGCGACGCGCCGCTTCCTCGCGAAGAGCGGCATGCAGCTCTCCGACATCGACCTGTTCGAGTGCAACGAGGCCTTCGCCGGCGTCGTGCTGGCGTGGCTGCAGGAGTTTCCGGAGATCGACCCTGAGAAGGTGAACGTGAACGGCGGCGCGATCGCCCTCGGCCACCCGGTGGGAGCGACCGGCTCGCGCCTGATCGTCTCCGCGCTGCATGAGCTCGAGCGCACCGGCAAGGGCACCGCGCTGATCACGATGTGCTGCGGCTCGGCCGTCGGCACCGTCACCGTGATCGAGCGGATCTAGGAGGAAGAATGGGGAGCCTGAACGGAAAGGTCGCGATCGTCACCGGCGGCGGGCAGGGTCTCGGCCGCATCGAAGCGCTCGCGCTCGCGAAGGAAGGCGCCGCGGTCGTCGTGAACGACCTCGGCACGAACGCGGACGGCTCGGGCGCCTCGGAGGAGCCCGCGCGCAGCGTGGTGAAGGAGATCGAGGCGGCCGGCGGCAAGGCGCTCGCGGCGTTCGGCGACGTCGCAGACTGGCAGCAGTCCGAGCGCATCGTGAAGGCGGCGGTCGAGCAGCTCGGTGATCTCCACATCGTGCTGAACAACGCCGGCTTCTCGCGCGACGGCATGATCGTGAAGATGACCGAGGAGATGTGGGACTCGGTGATCCGCGTACACGCCAAGGGCCACTTCTGCATGATCCGCCACACCATGGCGTATTGGCGCGACCGCTCGAAGGCGAACGGCGGGCAGCCGATCTACGGGCGGCTGATCAGCACGGCATCCGACGCGTTCATGATGGGGAACCTCGGTCAACCGAACTACGCGGCAGCCAAGGCGGCCATCACGCACCTGACCTTGTCGGCAGCGCGCGAGTGCCAGCGCATGGGCGCGACGGCGAACGTGATCCTGCCGCGCGCGCGCACGCGCATGACCTCGTCGGGCCCGTGGGCCGCGATCTTCCAGAAGCCGGCCGAAGGCTTCGACACCTTCTCGCCCGAGCACATCGGGCCGGTGGTGGCTTGGCTCGCGTCGCCGCATGCAGCGAACGTGTCGGGCAACCTGATCCAGGTGTGGGGCAAGCACGTGCGGGTGTACGCCGCGCCGAAGCCTGTGCTCGACCACGAGAACGAGAAGCCGTGGACGGTGGACGAGCTCCAGAAGGTGCTCGGCCCCTTCTTCGAAAAGAGGAAACCCATCGAGGATTCGTTCGCGCTGCCCATGGCGTGAAGCTCGAGCGGGGACGTTCGTCAAGTTGTCAAGTTGTTTCCTCGAACGTCGCCCGCCAGACCACTCGCGAAACAACTTGACAACTTGACGAACGTCCCCGCCATGCAGATCTACGCCTCCATCGACGATGTCCGCATGCCGCTCGCGGCGGTGCCGGCGCATGCGCAGCGGGCGGAGCGGCTCGGCTGCGACGGGCTGGTCGTGCCCGAGGCGGTGTACGACGCGATTCCGGCCGTGACGCTGGCGCTCGCGGCTACCACGCGGCTGCGCGTCGCCACCGGCGTGGTGGTGGCCTTCGCGCGCAGCCCGATGCTGCTGGCGCAGGACGCCTGGGCGTTGGCGCAGCTCTCGGGCGGACGCTTCGAGCTCGGGCTCGGGCCGCAGGTGAAGGGCAACGTCGCGAAGCGCTTCGGCATGCCGTGGTCGGCGCCGGCCGCGCGCATGCACGACTACGTGGGCGCCCTGCGTGCCGTGTTCGCGAGCTGGCAGCACGGCAAGCCGCTGCGCTTCGAGAGCACGAGCTACACGCTGACGCGCATGCAGCCCTTCTTCGCGCCGGGGAAGCTCAGCTGTGCCGAGCCTGCCATCCTGCTCGGCGCGATCGGCCCGAAGATGATCGGCGTCGCGGGCGAGGTGGCCGACGGCCTGATCGCGCATCCCACCAACTCGACGCCCGGCTACCTGCGCGACGTCGTGCGGCCCGGCCTCGCGGCCGGCGCGCTCCAGGCGAGCCGTCCGCTCTCCGCGATCCGCGTGATCGCGAACCCGATGACCGCCACGGGCCCCGACGCCGCCACCGTCGCCGCCGAGCGCGAGGCCGCCCGCGATGTGCTCGCCTTCACCTACAGCACACCCGCCTACTGGGCGACGCTCGAGCATCACGGCTGGGGTGACGTCGGCCGCGCACTGCTCGCACGCACCAAGGCCGGCGGGTGGGACGGCATGCGCGAGCTGGTGAGCGACGCCATGCTCGACGCGCTCGTGCCGACGGCGCCCTTCGACGAGATCGCGGCGCTGCTGCGCGAGCGCTACGCAGGCGTCGCCGACGCGCTCACGCTGCGGCTGCCCAAGGATCCGACTCACGACGCGGCCTTCGCGCGCGTGATCGAAGCGCTGCGTCAGAACTGAAGGAGGTCCCGCATGGCCGTACAGCCCAAGCTCGAGCCGGCGCTCACCGCGCCCCACAAGCTCGCCTACACCTACAAGCGCTCGCTCGGTCCCGTGCTCTCGCGCTTCTTCACCGCGCTCCGCGACAAGCAGATCCTTGGCGTGCGCCGCGCGGACGGCACGGTGATGGTGCCGCCCAAGGAGTACGACCCCGACACGAGCGAGGCGCTCACGGAGCTGGTGCCCGTCGCGGACACGGGCGTCGTCACGAGCTGGGCCTGGGTGCACACGCCCCGCGCGCAGCAGCCGCTCGGCAAGCCCTTCGCCTACGCGCTGATCCGCCTCGACGGCGCCGCCACGCCGCTGCTGCACGTCGTCGATGCGGGCAGCGAGAGCGCGATGCGCACCGGCATGCGCGTGCGCGCGCGCTGGGTCGAGCAGCCGGCGGGCGCGATCACCGACATCCAGGCCTTCGTGCCGGCCGCCTGAGGAAGATTCCATGAGCGAAGCCAAGGAACCCATCGAGCTGCTGCGAACACCCGTCGAGCTCGCGTACACCTACTCGGCCGGCCAGTCGGCGTCGCGCTTCCTGCGCGGCATCGCCGAGGGCAAGCTGCTCGGCCAGAAGTGCCCCGTCGACGGGCGCGTCTACTTCCCGTCGCGTGGCTCGTGCCCGCAGCACGGCATGCCATTCACCGGTGAGACGGTGGAGCTGACTGACGAGGGAACGCTCGTCACCTACGCGATCGTGCGCGTGCCGTCGGAGAACATCCCGCTCGAGCTGCCCTACATCTCGGCGCAGGTGCTGCTCGACGGCGCCGACACCGTGCTGATGCACCTGCTCAAGGCCAAGCTCGAAGACGTGCACATGGGCATGCGCGTGAAGGCTGCGTGGCGCCCCAGGTCGGAGTGGAGCACCTCGATCGGCAACATCCTCTACTTCGAGCCGACCGGTGAGCCCGACGCGCCCTACGAGTCGTACAAGGAGCACATCTGATGCGCGAGATCGCCGTCGTCGGCTTCACGCAGTCGCCCTCGCTGCGGCGCGAGCCCGATCGCAACGAGGTCGAGATCCTGATCCCCGTGATCCACGAGCTGAAGCAGAGCCTCGGTCTGGCCGGGAACCAGTTCGACTTCGTGTGCTCGGGCTCGAGCGACTACCTCGCGGGGCAGTCCTTCGCTTTCGTCTCGGGCCTCGACGCGGTCGGCGCCTGGCCGCCGGTGTGCGAGTCGCACGTGGAGATGGACGGTGCCTGGGCGCTCTACGAGGCCTGGCTGAAGCTGCAGATGGGCTACGCCGACACGGCGCTGGTCTACGGCTTCGGCAAGCCCTCGATGGGCGACCTGCCCATCACCATGGCGTTGCAGCTCGACCCGTATGTGAACACGCCGCTCTGGCCGGATGCGGTCTCGCTGGCGGCGCTGCAGGCACGGCTGCTGCTCGACGGCGGGCTCGTCAGCGAGCGCGAGATGGCGGAGCGCGCGGTGCGCGATCGCAAGCACGCGAAGAGCAACCCGTTTGCGCAGGTGAAGGGCGACTTCGAGGTGGCGAAGCTGCTCGCCGAGCCACACCTCGTTTCGCCGCTGCGCAAGCACGACTGCGCGCCGATCTCCGACGGTGCGTCGGCGGTCGTGCTCGCAGCGGGCGACCGAGCGCGCGAGCTGTGCAAGCGACCGGCCTGGATCCGCGGCATCTCGCACATCGTCGAGCCGCAGGACCTCGGCGTGCGCGACCTCACGCGCTCGCGCTCGACCGAGCTGGCGGCGGCCAAGGCCGGCGTGTGGCGCGGGCCGGTGGACGTGGCCGAGCTGTCGGCCCCGTTCACGCACCAGGAGATCCTGGTGGAGCGGGCGCTCGGCCTCGGCGCGAAGACGACGGTGAATCCGTCGGGCGGCGCGCTGGCCGGCAACCCGATGATGGCCGTCGGCCTCTCGCGCATCGGCGAGGCGGCGCGGCGTATCTGGGACGGCAGCGCGGGCCGCGCGGTGGCGCACGCGACCTCGGGACCGTGCCTGCAGCAGAATCTCGTCTGCGTGTTGGAGGGCTGAGTCGTGGCCGAGCTCTGTGGCGTGATCGGAATCGGGCAGACCAAGTACCAGGCGGCGCGCAAGGACGTCTCGATGGCGGGCCTCGTACGCGAGGCCGCGCAACGTGCGCTCGAAGACGCGGGCTGCAGCTGGCACGACATCGACGCCGTCGTGCTCGGCAAGGCCCCCGACATGTTCGAAGGCGTGATGATGCCCGAGCTGTTTCTGGTGGACGCGCTCGGTGGCGCCTACAAGCCGATGCTGCGTGTGCACACCGCGGGCAGCGTGGGCGGCTCGACGGGGATCGTGGCCGCGAGCCTGGTGCAAGCGGGCGTGCACGAGCGCGTGCTGTGCGTGGCCTACGAGAAGCAGTCGGAGTCGAACGCCACGTGGGCGCTCTCGATCGCGATGCCGTTCAGCGTGGCGACCGTCGCCGGCGCGGGCGGCTACTTCGCGCCGCTGGTGCGCGGCTACATGCGCCGCTCGGGCGCGCCGGAGGACACCGGCATCCGCGTCGCGGTGAAGGACCGCCAGAACGCGCTCAAGAACCCGCTCGCGCACCTCCACCTCGACGACATCAGCTTCGAGAAGGTGGCGAGCTCGCCGATGCTGTGGGATCCGATTCGCTACCTCGAGACGTGTCCTTCGTCGGACGGCGCCTGCGCGATGGTGTTCGCGAGCGAGCGGGTGGCGAGCCGACAGGGCAAGCCGGTGGCGTGGATCCACGCCACCGAGATGCGCAGCGAGCCGACCATGTTCTCGGGCCGCGACCAGGTGATCCCGCGCGCCACGCTCGACAACGCGGCGTCGCTGTACAAGAAGGCGGGCATCACGAAGCCGCGCGAAGAGATCGACTGCGCCGAGATCTACGTGCCGTTCTCGTGGTTCGAGCCGATGTGGATGGAGGGCATGCTGATCACCGAGCGCAACCAGGGCTGGAAGATGACCTACGAGGGCGCCACGGCCCTCGACGGAGACTTCCCGGTCAACATGTCGGGCGGCGTGCTGTCGTCGAACCCGATCGGCGCCTCGGGCCTGATCCGCTTCGCCGAGTCTGCGCTCCAGGTGCGCGGCATGGCGGGCGCGCACCAGGTGGACGGCGCCCGCCGCGCCCTCGGCCACGCCTACGGCGGCGGCTCCCAATACTTCTCGACCTGGATCGTCGCGAACAGCAAACCGTAAACCTGGGGGACGGTCCTCTTTGTAAAGCTGCTTCGCAGCTTTACAAAGAGGACCGTCCCCCAGCTTGACATGACGGACGACTTGGAGGCAAGCACATGGCACTGGGATTCTGGAACTTCGCGAAGCAGGAGCCGGGGGCGCTCGCGCTGGTGACGCCGGACGAGAAGGTCGTCACGCGCGGCGAGCTGGCGGCGGCTTCGAATCGGCTCGCGCGCGGGCTGCGTGCGCTCGGCCTCGCGCCGGGGGACGCGGTCGCGGTCGTGCTCGAGAACGGGCAGCCCTTCATCGAGCTGTACCTCGCCTGCTTCCAGGCTGGCCTCTACCTCGTCCCGATCAACAACCATCTCGCCGGCCCGGAGATCGCCTACATCGCCGAGAACTCCGAGGCGAAGGTGTTCGTGACGAGCCCGCGCTTCCGCGAGGCCGTCGAGAAGGCGCTACCGGAGGTGACGATCCCCGAGACGCACCGCTTCTCCGTCGGCGCACTGCCGGGCTTTCGCGTCTTCGCCGAGCTGTCGGCCGGCCAGAGCGACGCCGTGCTCGAAGACCGCAGCGCCGGCGCCGTGATGAACTACACCTCCGGCACCACGGGCCGCCCGAAGGGCGTGCGCCGCGCACTCTCGGGGATGGATCCGGACCTGATCGGCGGCCTGTTCACCGCCTTCCAGCAGATGTTCGGCGCGAAGCCCGAGGACGGGAACGTCCACATCACCGGCTCGCCGCTCTACCACACCGCGGTGCTGATGTTCGCGTCGGGCGCCATGCACATGGGCCACGCCGTCGTGCTCATGGAAAAATGGACGCCCGAGTCGATGCTCCAGCGCATCGACCGCTACCAGGTCACCACCAGCCACATGGTGCCGACGCAGTTCCACCGCCTGCTCCAGCTGCCGGCCGAAGTGCGCGCGCGCTACGACTGCTCGTCCACTCGCACCATGGTGCACGCCGCGGCGCCCTGCCCGCCCGACATCAAGCGCCGCATGATCGAGTGGTGGGGCAACTCGATCTGGGAGTACTACGCCGCCACCGAGGGCGGCGGCACCATCGTCTCGCCGCAGGAGTGGATGCAGAAGCCCGGCACCGTCGGCAAGGCCTGGGCCAACGCCGAGCTGAAGATCTTCGACGACGAAGGCAACGACTGCGCCACCGGCACGCCCGGCACCGTCTACATGCTGCGCGGCCAGGCGGACTTCGAGTACTACAAGGACAAGGACAAGACCGACAAGGCGCGCCGCGGCAAGTACTTCACCGTCGGTGACATCGGCTACCTCGACGCGGACGGCTACCTGTTCCTGTGCGACCGCAAGGCCGACATGATCATCTCGGGCGGCGTCAACATCTACCCGGCCGAGATCGAGTCGGTGCTGCTCACGCATCCGAAGGTCGGCGACGCCGCCGCGTTCGGCATCCCGCACGAGGAGTGGGGCGAGGAGGTGAAGGCCGTGATCGAGCCTACCCTCGGCACAACCGGTGGCGAGGCGCTCACGGCCGAGATCCTCGACTTCCTGAAGGACCGCCTCGCCAAGTACAAGACGCCGAAGTCGATCGACTACGTCAGCGAGATGCCGCGCGATCCGAACGGCAAGCTCTACAAGCGCAAGCTGCGCGACCCCTACTGGGAAGGCCGGCAGAGAAACATCTGATGAATTTCGCGTTCAGCGACGAGCAGGAGGAGTTCCGCAGCGTGCTGCGGCGCTTCCTCGAAGAGCGGGCGCCGGCGGCCGAGCTGCGCCGCATGTTCGCTCTGCCGGCGGGCTACGACGTCTCGGTCTGGAAGCAGATGGCCGCCGAGCTGGGCCTGCCGGGCATCCACCTGCCCGAATCCGTCGGCGGCCAGGGCTTCGGCTTCCTCGAGCTCGGCATCGTGCTCGAAGAGATGGGGCGCGCGCTGCTGCCCTCGCCCTTCTTCGCCAGCTCCGTGCTCGCCGCCGAGGCGATCCGCTGCGTGGCCGGCGAGACCGAGCCGCGCGCGCTCTTGACCGGCATCGCGTCCGGCGAAGAGATCGCGACGCTGGCCTGGCTCGAGCCAGGCGCCGGCTGGGATCCGGTCGCGCTGAAGCTCGAGGCGCAGCTCGAGGGCGCGGCCTACGTGCTGCATGGTGAGAAGCACGCCGTGCTCTCCGGCGACGCCGCCACGCGCCTCGTCGTCGCAGCGCGGCTGCCCGGCACGCGCGGCTCGGCGGGCCTCACGCTGCTCAGTCTCGACGCGAATGCGCCCGGTGTACGCATCGTGCCGGAGCAGTCGATCGACCTCGCGCGGCGCGTCGCACGCGTCGAGCTCGACGGCGCGCGCGCGCGCGGGATCGGCCCGGCGGGCGGCGCGGCCGCGGGCCTCGAGAAGGCGCTACTCCGCGCCTGCGTCGCACTCTCCGCCGAGATGATCGGCGGCGCCGCGCGCGCGCTCGACATGGCCGTCGCCTATGCAAAGCAGCGCGTGCAGTTCGCGCGCCCGATCGGCTCCTTCCAGGCGCTCAAGCACGCCGCCGCCGACGTGCTGCTCGAGCTCGAGCTGGCGCGCTCGGCCAGCTACTGGGCGTGGTGGGTGGCGGATCAGGATGGTCCCGAGCTGGCCGAGGCCGCGCCACTCGCGAAGTCGGCCTGTGCGGAGGCCTACTCGCTGGCCGCCGCGACGAACCTCCAGATCCACGGCGGCATCGGCTTTACCTTCGAGGCGGATCCTCAGCTCCACTACCGCCGCGCGCGCGCAGACGCGGCGCTGCTCGGCGAGCCCGGTGAGCAACGCGCGGCGCTGGCGCGGGAGCTCGGGCTCTGAGCGCCGCCCTCACGGCGGCGCGCCTCGTCGCCTGGAGCGGCGCGGCGGTCGTGCTGCTCACGGCGCTGAGCCTCGCCATTCTTCCCGGCTCGGTCGGTGCGACCGGCGAGCCGCTCGCGGCGGTCTACGCGCAAAATCGCACGGCGATCCTCGTCTCCGCGGTTCTCGGTGGCTTCGCCTGGAGCGGCGCCTTCCTGGTCTACCTGGCGGCGCTCCACCAGGTGCTGCGCGCCCGGCCGGACGAGACGACCGCGTTGCTGGCGGGCGTCGGCCTCGCCGGCGGGCTCGTGAACGCGACCGTGATCGTGCTGAGCGTCCTGCTCCTCACGCTCGCAGCCTTCCGCGCGAGCGATGCTGCGCTGCTGTCCCTGTTGCAGGACGCGAGCTTCCTCGCGAACAGCTTTACCGGCTACGGGACGGCGGTCTGCGTCGGCGGCTTCTCGCCGGCGCTCCGCCGGGTGGGCTTCCCGAGCTGGCTCGTGGTGCTCGGCGCGGGCGTCGGCCTGCACCATCTCGCGTCCGCGGCGGCTCTTTCGAGCGAGGGCTTCTGGTCCCCGTCCGGTCCGGTCAGCACGTCCGCGCCGCTCGGCATGACACTCTGGGTCGGCTGCGTGGCGCTGCTCGCCTGGCTGCGGAGGAATCGCGTGTGACGAACGCCGCGCCGCAGGGGCCGAAGCCCTCCGCCACCGTCGTGCTGCTGCGCGACGCAGAGGCCGGCCTCGAGCTGCTCCTGCTGCAGCGCGCCGCGCGCGACGCGAAGCCTGGACCCTGGGTGTTCCCGGGCGGCAAGGTCGATCCCGCCGACGTCGTGGCCGGCGACCCCGCCTCGCGCGAGAGCGCGCTGCGCGCCGCGGTGCGCGAGACGCAGGAAGAGGCCGGCCTCGCGCTCGATCACAGCCGCCTCGTCGCGATCTCGCGCTGGATCACACCCGAGATCTCGCCGCAGCGCTTCGACACCTGGTTCTTTCTCGCTGCGATCGAGACGAGCCACGAGGTCGTGGTGTGCGGCTCGGAGATGGTGGCGCACCGCTGGCTCGCGCCGGCCGCCGCGCTCGAGGCGCACGGCCGCGCCGAAATCCAGCTGGCGCCGCCGACCTTCGTGACCGTGAGCTGGCTGCTCGAGCACCGCCGCGCCGCCGAGGCCATGCGCGCGCTCGCGCGCGCGCCCTTCATCACCTTCCGGCCGCGCATTCACCGCGGCGCCGAGGGCGCCGTCATGCTCTACCCCGGCGACGCGGGCTACGAAGCGAACGACCCGGCGCTCGCGGGCCCGCGCCACCGCATCCTCGTGCTGCCCGCGGGCTGGCGCTACGAGCGGAGCTAGCCGGCAGGGCCCGGCCAGCTCCCCAGCTGTTTGACTCCGCTCGCCTTCGGCTCACTGCGCGCGCCGCTTCGCGGCGCTTGCGTTCGACTGAGATGCCGCGGCGCGCACGAAGCCCGTGACGAGCGGGTGCGGCGCGTCTCCGGTCGAGCGCGCCTGCGGCATGAAGAGTGTGGCGACGAAGAACGGATGATCCGGCAGCTCGAGGATGCGGGGTGTGCCGTCGCCGTCCGCGCCAACGATCGGCAGCCCACGCGCGAGCAGCTCGCGTTGCCAGCGAGGGTGGATGCCGTAGGAGCAGAAGAATTGCTCGCGAGCCCGGGTCGCTCCGTAGCAGGCAGCGGCGCGGCTTCCGCTCTGCATCTCGACCTCGAACCAGCGTCCGGCCAGCGAGCACTCGAGTGGCGCGATCAACGCATCCGCGGGGCTTCCCGCGTACTCCGCGTGAGCTGCGTCGCGGATCCCGAGGACGTTGCGTGCGTACTCGAGCACCGCGTGCTGAAAGCCGCTGCAGGTGCCGAGAAAGGGCAGGTTCCCCTCGCGTGCACGGCGGATCGCGCGCAAGGCGCCCGCCAGGCTGCGGAACGGGCTGCCCGTCGTGCACCAGACGCCGTGGTGCGAGGCGAGCTCGGCGAGCACGGCGTCGTCGAGGAGAGCGTCGGTCGAGAACCACGTCGCCCCGACCTCGCTGCCGATGGGCAGCGCGGAATGCTGGAGCGAGGCTTCCGTGAGAAGATGATTCGGCCGGCCCGGATCGCGCTCCCCGACGATGGCGATGCGCACCACTCGATCACCCCCGGAACACCGAGATCTCCACCGCGTCGGGCAGCTCGTCGCGGTACTCGACGCTGGAGGCGACGTTGCGCGAGTCGTAGCGGCCCGAGCCGCGCACGTGCGCGAAGTAAGCGCTCGCGTCGAACAGGCCCACGTTGTCGGCCACCACCACGCTGCCCGGCCGCAGCAGCGCGTGCTGCTCGAGCCGCAGCAGGTCCGGGAGATACAGATCCTTCCAGTGGTCGATGAAGACCAGCTCGAACGGAGCGCCGAGCGATGGGATCGCCTGTTCGGCCTTGGCGTGGCGGAACTCGACGAACTCCGAGAGGCCTGCGAGCTCCACCATCGCGCCTGCCACGCGCGCGTTCTCCGCGGACGCCTCGATCGAGACGAGCCGGCCGTCCCATTCGCGCAGCAGGCGTGCGATGCGCACGGCGGAGTAGCCGCAGAACGCGCCGATCTCGAGGGCGCGGGCCGGTCGTTTGCTGCGCACCTCGGCGTCGAGGATCTCACCCTTGCGGTCGCCGACGTTCATCAGGAAGGAGCGCTCGCGGCCGAAGCGGTCGAGCGCGGCCAGCACCGACTCGGGGTCGCCGGCGCGCGCATGCGCACGCGCGAAGGCCAGCGCCTGTTCGACGCGGGGCGGTGCGCCGCGCAGCCGGTCCCAGAGGAAGCGGCCGGCCTCAGCGAGCGCGAAACGCAAGAGGGGCAGCGCGTTCCTGGCGTCGATGCGGAACGGGAGCGCCATGGCGTCATCTCCTCGCCGGCGGCGCTGCCTCGGCGGAATCCGTCCAGGTACGCAGCTGCGCGGCTCGCAGCTGGCCGACGGCGTCCATCACCTCGCGCACCTTGCGCGACAGGGGGTCGTGGTGAGTCGCCGCCGCCGAGAACTCGATGATCGGGAAGTCGTCGGTGTTGAGCGGCGCGGCTCGAGCCCACTCGCGCAGCACCTCTCCACCACACACGCGCGCAATGCGGCCCTTGCGGTGCAGGCTCTTGCCGGCGGGGGTGCGGCCGTGGAAGCCCACGAAGGCGAGCAAGGGCCGGCCGCCGTCCAGCGTGTTCAGCCAGAGCTCGGCGTCGTCGAAGGCGGCCGTGAAGCTCGCCGCCATGCTCCTGACCTCGGGAAGCGCAGCCTGATTCACCTGGAGCCATTGCGCGAACACGCCACCCTCGCGCAGGTGCTCTTGCACGTTCCGGAAGTGCTCCACGGTGTAGAGGTAGCCGGTGCCGGCGTGCCAGGGCACGAACAGGTCGCCGATGATCGCGTCGAAGCGCCGGTCGGTGCCGAACAGGTGATTGCGTCCGTCGGCCAGCTGGACCTCGACGCGCGGGTCGTGGAGCACGTTGCCGTTCTCTTCGCGGAACAGCTCGGCCAGCCGTGTCACGCCGGGCAGCAGCTCGATGGCGACGACGCGCTCGATGCTCGGATGCGACTGGATCGAGCGCACGCTCATGCCAGTCGCCACGCCGATGAAGGCGACGTCGCGCGGGTTGCCGTGGAGCGCGAGCGGCAGCTCGCCCTGGCTGCGGTGCACGAGCGTGCCGTGGCTCGAGCCGAGCGTGTAGCGGCTGTTCACGTTCAGCTGGCGTTCGCCGCGCTGGCTCTCGGTGACCGTGACCGTGGCGCCCTCGCCTTCGTCGATGGCGACGAGGCGGTCGCCGGGCTGCAGCATCGAGGGCACGATCTGCCAGGTTCGGAGGCTCGCGAGGCCCACGAAGCCGAGCGCCATGCCGAGGGCCACGAGCGATCGCCCCGTCTTTTGCAGCGCGAGCACGCCGAGCACGGCATACAGGCTCGCCAGCAGCAAGAGTGACCGGCTGACACCGAGCCGCGGGATCAGCACGAAGCCCGCCGCCAGCGAGCCCGCGACGCCGGCGAAGGTGTTCAGGCTGGTGAGCCGCCCGACCAGCGCGCCGGCGTCCTCGGCCCGGCCGATCGCCGCGCGCCAGGTGGCGGGCAGCACGGCGCCGATCAGCAGCGCGGGCGGCCCCATCACCGCGAACGAGATCGGCAGCAGCACGCCCGCCACGCCGAGCGCTCCAGGCAGAAAGGGCTGCTCGAGGGACGTCCACCAGACGCGCTCGAGCAGCGCGGGCGCGAGCAGGATCGCGACGGCCCCGAGCGACGAGCCCGCGGCGATCAGCCACCACGGCGAGGGCAGCCGGTCCACGACCGCCGACACCAGCGCCGAGCCCAGCGCGAGTGAGACCAGAAAGGTGGCGAGCACCAGCGCGAAGCTGAACACCGAGGAGTCCATCGCGTTTACGAGCAGTCGTGTGAACAGAACCTCGAGCGCGAGGGTGCCGAAGCCCGACACCGCCGCGGTGAGCGCGAGCGGCCGCAGCGCCCCGCGCAGCGCGAGGCGCTGCACCGCGGGCCCGGGGGCGGGCGCCGCTTCTCCGTCGAGGCCGCGGGCGGCAATGAGCGCCGCACTCGCGGCGGCCACGTTCAGCGCCGCAGCCAGGAACATGCTGCCGCGTACGCCGAGCGCGACCGGCAGCCAGAAGCCCGACAGGATCACGCCCCCGACGCCACCCAAGGTGTTGAGCGCATAGACGAAGCCGAGCCTGCGCCCGAGGTGGGATTCGCTCGTCACCACGGCGCGCGACATCAACGGGAGCGTGGCGCCCATGCCGATGCAGGGCGGACCGAGCGCGAGCGCGGCGAGCGCGAGCTGGAGCGCCGACAACGCGCCCGGCGAGTCGAAGGTCGCGCGATACACGGCCGGGTAGACGCCGTGGTAGACCTTCAGCCAGGCGAGCACGAGCAGCGCGGCGGCGGCCACGGCGAGCTCGATGCGGGCGTAGCTGCGTAGCGCCGTCGCGCGAGTGGCCGAGGCGAAGCGCCCGCCGGCCCAGTTGCCGAGTGCCATGCCGAGAAAGAACGCGGCGAGCACCACCGAGGCGGCGCGCGTGGTGCTGCCGAACACGAGCCCGAAGCTGCGCGTCCACATCACCTCGTACACGAGGCCTGCGCAGCCCGACACGAAGAAGATCGCGTACAGCGCCCACGGGCTGCGCTCGGGATTCAGCGAGGACGCGCTCACGGCGGCCGAGCTTAGCGGCCGCCCGAAAAACGGGGACGTTCGTCAAGGACGAACGTCCCCGCTCCGCCCGCTCTGCGCGCTAGCTCCTGGGCAGCTGATCGAAGGGCACGTCCTTCGCGTCGTGCGGGTCGCGGGGCAGGCCGAGCACGCGCTCGGCGCAGACGTTCTTCTGCACCTGGTCGGTGCCGCCGGCGATGTGCCAGGCCGGCGCGAACAGGAACTCGTTCTGCCAGAAGCCGCGCCGCAGCAGCGCGCGTGGGCCCAGCGCCTGCATGGCGGCCTCGGCGGCGCGCGTCATCACGCGCGCGAGCGCCAGCTTCATCACCGAAGACTCGGCGGTCGGCAGCTGGCCGCGGCCGAGCTTCGTGACGACGCGAGCGTTCAGCAGCTGCAGGCACTTCAGCTCGACGTAGACGCGCGTGACCTCGTCGCGCAGCAGCGGGCTCGGGGTGCCGACCTGCTCCTGCACGAAGCGGCGCAGCGCATCGAAGTCGAGCAGGCTCGACAGGCCGCCCATCGACATGCGCTCGTGCAACAGCGTGGTCTGCGTGATCGCCCAGCCCTGGCCGACGGCGCCGAGCCGCGCCGAGTCGGGCACGCGCACGTCGCTCAGGAACACCTCGTTGAAGCGCGCCTCGCCCGTCATCTCGACCAGCGGCCGCACCTCGATGCCGGGGCTCTTCATGTCGAGCAGGAAGTAGGTGAGGCCCTGATGCTTGGGGGACTTCGGGTCCGTGCGCGCGATCAGGATGCCGAACTGCGCGTGCTGTGCGCCCGAGCACCAGGTCTTCTGGCCGCTCACGATCCAGTCGTCCCCGTCCGGGACGGCGCGCGTGGCGAGCGCTGCGAGATCCGAGCCCGCGCCCGGCTCGCTGAAGAGCTGGCACCAGACCTCGTCCGCGTGCAGCAGCGGCCCGAGGTAGCGCTGCTTCTGCGCCTCGCTGCCGTGTGCGATCAGCGTCGGGCCGGCCATGCCGATGCCGACGGCGAGCATCGAGTGCGCCGTGCCGCGCTTGGTGAGCTCCTCGTTCCAGATGATCTGCTCGATCGGCCCGAGCCCGCGCCCGCCGAAGGGCTTCGGCCAGGTGAGCGCGCCCCAGCCGTGCGCGGCGAGCGTCTTCTGCCACGCGACGTGCTCGTGGAAGACCTCCTCCATGTCGGCGCCTTCGGTCGTGTAGCTGCGGAACGAGCGCGGGGCGTGCGCGGCGAGGAACGCGGTGGCTTCGGCCCGGAAGGCGGCCTCGGAGGGGGAGTCGCGGAAGTCCATGGACGCTGGCGGGCGAAAATAGAACGTGTTTCAATCTCGGGCAAGACGCGCCTCGCTGCGGTACACCCCCGCAGTCCCGCGCCGACAGGAGTCGCCATGTACGTCGATCTCACCCCCGAGCAAAAGACGCTTCAGGCGGAGCTGCGCACCTACCTCGGCAAGCTCGTCACCCCCGCCGTGCTGGACGAGATCCGCGGCTCCGAGGGCGGCGGCCCCGAGTTCCGCCGCGTGCTGCGCGAGCTGGGCAAGGACGGCTGGCTCGGCGTGGGCTGGCCGAAAGAATATGGCGGGCGCGCGATGTCGGCGATCGAGCAGTACATCTTCGCCGAGGAGATCCAGCGCACCGGCTTCCCGCTGCCGTTCCTGACGCTCAACAGCGTGTCGCCGACCATCATGCGCTTCGGCACCGACGAGCAGAAGAAGCGCTTCCTGCCGAAGATCCAGGCCGGCGAGATGCTGATCGCGATCGGCTACTCCGAGCCCGAGGCCGGCACCGACCTCGCCGCGCTGAAGACACGCGCCGTGCGCGACGGCAGCGAGTGGGTGATCAACGGCCAGAAGACCTTCACCAGCCTCGCCGACCACAGCGACTACGTGTGGCTCGCGGCACGCACCAACCCGACGGCGTCGAAGCACCGCGGCATCTCGATGTTCCTGGTGCCGCTCGATTCGCCGGGCCTGAAGATCACGCCGATCTTTACCATGGGCGGCGTGCGCACCAACGCCACCTACTACGAAGACGTGCGCGTGCCGCTCGACAACCTGGTGGGCGGCGAGAACCAGGGCTGGAGCCTGATCACGAACCAGCTGAACCACGAGCGCGTCGCGCTCTTCAACTACGGCCCGATGTCCGAGACCTTCGCCGACGTGGTGCGTTGGGCGAAGGAGACAAAGGCCCCGACGGGTGGCCGCGTGATCGATCAGCCCTGGGTGCAGCTGAACCTGGCGCGCTTCAAGGCCAAGCTCGAAGTGCTGAAGGTGATGAACTGGAAGCAGGCCTGGGACATCACGCAGGGCGGCCTCCATCCGGCTCAGGCATCGGCGATCAAGGTCTTCGCCAGCGAGTTCAACGTCGAGGGCTACCACCTGCTGATGGAGGTGCTCGGCGAGGAGGGCGCGATCCGCGACGGCTCGCCGGGCGCGGTGCTGCGCGGGCGCATCGAGCGCACCTACCGCTCGGTGCTGATCCTCACGTTCGGCGGCGGCACCAACGAGGTGCAGCGTGACATCATCGCGATGGCCGGCCTCGGCCTGCCGAACTACAAGAGCTAGGAGCGACGGCGATGGACTTCGCATACTCGGAAGACCAGCAGGCCCTGCGCGAGCTGGCCCGCAAGATCCTCGAAGAGCGCGCCACGCACGACCGCTTGAAGGAAATCCAAAAGAGTCCTGAGCGCGTGGACCTCGAGCTGTGGCGCGAGCTGGCCAAGTCGAACCTGCTCGGCGTGGCGATCCCGGAGGCCTTCGGCGGCAACGGCACGGGGCTGCCCGAGCTGATCATCCTGCTCGAAGAGATCGGGCGCGCGGTGGCGCCGCTGCCGGTGCTGGCGACGCTGGTCGAAGGCGCGCTGCCGATCGCGAGCTTCGGCAGCGAGGCCCAGAAGGCACGCTGGCTGCCGGCCGTGGCGAGCGGCGATGCGATTCTGACCGCGGCGCTGGCCGACGGCCCGGGCGCGACCGTGACGGCCAAGCAGGACGGAGCGGCCTACAAGCTGACTGGCCGCCGCCCCCTCGTGCACGCGGCGCACCTGGCGGCGTGCATCCTGGTGCCGGCGAAGCTCGACGGGCGCGACGCGCTCTTCCTCGTCGACCCGAAGGCCGCCGGCGTCACGCTCGAGAACGCCGAGACCACCGACGAGCAGATCCGCCCGCACCTCACGCTGGCGAATGCGCCTGCCGAGGTGCTCGGCGACGTGGCGCGCGGCGCCGCGGCGCTGGCCTTCACGCAGGAACGCTCGCTGCTGGGCCTGTGTGCAATGCAGGTGGGCGTGGCGGAGCGCGCACTCCAGATCACCGCGCGCTACGTGACGGAGCGCAAGCAGTTCGACCGGCCGGTGGGCTCGTTCCAGGCTGTGCACACGCGCGCGGCCGACGCCTACGTGGACCTCCAGGCCATGCGCCTCACCACCTGGCGCGCGCTGCACCTGCTCGAGCAGGGCGAGGACGCGACCGACGAGCTGGCCATCGCGAAGTACTGGGCCTCCGAGGGCGGCGCGCGCGTCACCTACGCGGCGCAGCACCTGCACGGCGGCATCGGCGTGGACATCGACTACCCCGTCCACCGCTACTACCTGTGGGCGCGGCAGATCGGCCTCCACCTCGGCACCGGCAGCGCGCAGCTCGCGAAGCTGGGCGAGAGGATCGCGGCGTCGTAGCCAAGAAGGGGACGGACCTTTTCGGTCAGCGCACCGCGTCCCGGGACGCCTCGAGGGTCGAGCGCTTACCGAAAAGGTCCGTCCCCGCTAGAGCTCCGACGCCGATTTGATGATCTTGCCGACGATGCCGTACGCGAGCGCCTCTTCGGGCGACATCCAGTAGTTGCGGTCGGTGTCCTTCTCGACGCGCTCGAGCGGCTGGCCGGTGGCGTCGGCGATGGTCTTGTTGAGCCGCTCGCGCGCCTTCAGGATCTCTTCGGCCTCGATGCGGATGTCGGTCGCCTTGCCGCCGATGCCGCCGAGCGGCTGGTGGATCATGAAGCGTGTGTTCGGCAGGCAGAAGCGATCCTTCTTGTTGGCCGCCAGGTAGATGTGCGTGCCGGCGCTGGCGACCCAGCCCGTGCCGACCATGCGCACCTTCGGCTTCACGAAGCGCACGATGTCGTGGATCGAATCGCCCGCCTCGACGTGCCCGCCCTCGGAGTGGATGAAGACGGTGATCGGCTCGTCGCTCTCGGCCGCGAGCGCCAGCAGCTGGGCGGTGACGGTCTGCGCGAGGCGCGAGTCGATCTCGCCGTGGAGCAGGACGGTGCGCGACTGGAACAGCCGATCGAAGATCTTGCCGGGCATCATCGGCGGAAGCTGCGGCGGCGTCTCGTTGTCCGAGTCGTTCATCGGTTCTCCTGAAAGAGGGCGGAACGTAGCGGATCGGCGAGCAGCGGCGGCGCGTTCTCGGGCAGCCCGGGCGCGCGCCAGACACCGTCGCCGTTCGCATCGACAAAGACGGGGTTGGCGACGGCGATGGGCGTGAAGCCGGGCGCGAGCGCCGACCAGGTCGCATCGGGCGTGCCAGAGGCCTCGACTACCAGGAAGCCGTCGCGCTCGAACGAGACGGGCAGCTCGAGCGTTTCGCCGCGCGCGATGCTGCGCGACGCCACGATCTCGGCGTCGCGATGCACGAGCAGCCGGTCCACCGGCACCCAGGGCGCGGCGCTGACGCGCACGCGCAGCGTCCCCTCGCGCCCGACGAAGCGCTCTCCAGGGCCGGCGTTTCCAAGCTGCACGTCGAGCAGTGGCCCCGTCGTGGCGAAGGCGCGCCCCGCTCGCAGGGCGGCGAAGAACGCGGCCTCGTCGAAGCCGGCGATGCCGTCGTTCTCGACCGCGACGTAGGTGCGCGGCAGCCCCGGCAGCTCGCCCGCCTGGTGCGAGTCGCTGTTGCCGACGCCCACGTGCACGACGCCTTGCAGCAGCAGCGAGAGCCAGTCCGCACGCGTCTGCCAGTAGCGCGGCAGGCTCGGGCCGTTCAGCAGCTCGACGCCGTCGTAGTCGAGGTCGCGCAGCCCGGTCAGAGGGTCGCGCTCCGCCAGCACGCGGTTCGGCTCGGCGTCGAGCCCGCGCGTCGGCTGGTACTCCTCGCCCGCCACGGCGAGGTGCGAGAAGTACGCGCCGTCCTGCCGCTCGTGCGGCTCGTGGCCGCGCGGGTGATTCATCTGCACGAAGGGCGCTCCCTGCCCGCGCCCCACGTCCGCCAGCACCGCCCGCAGGCGCCGGCCCTCGGCGCGCGGCGCACCACCGCGGAAGGCCAGCGCGTCCTCGCGCATCGGGTACGCGTTGAAGTGACCGATCGAGTAGGGCGAGTCTCCGCCCGTGAACGCCGTCGTGACCTCGACGCCGGTGATGGCAACCAGTCGGTCGCCGAGGCCGAGCGCCGCGAGCGTGGGCCGCGGGTCGTGGATGCGGTCGTGCTCGGTCGAGACGAGCACCTCGGAGCCGTTCGCAGCGAAGGCCGCGAGCTGGTGCGCCAGCGGCCAGGAGGTGTCGAAGCTCTCCGCGCTGTGGACGTGGAAGTCGGCGGCGATCCAGCCCTTTGTATCGAGCGCGCGCGCCGGCGCGGCGAGCGACAGCGTGGCGCGCTCGCCCGCGCCGAGCGTCAGCTGCGTCTCACGGATGCCGTACTCGGGACCCCGCGTCGCCAGCACCCGATAGCGACCGGGCGCGAGCGTGACCTCGCGCGGGTCTTCCGAGAGGCCTGCCAGCGAGAGCGCGTTCACGAGCGCACCAGGGGGGATCTCTTCGCCGTTCACGCGGAAGCCGAGCAGGTCGTCGCCGAAGCGCGGGTCGGGTGTGCCGTCCATGCCGACGAAGACGAGACGTAGCGTCTCGCCGTGCGGCAGCGCGAGGCGCGCGGCTTCACCCAGCGCGATCGGTCCGAGTGCGAGCGGCGCCGCAGCGAGCGCGACCTCACGCACGACTTCGCGCCCGCCTGGCGCCAGCGCGCGCAGCCGATACGCGCCGGGCGGCAGGCGCAACGAGAAGGAGCCGTCCTCCGCCGGCCGCACCTCGCTCACCGGCGCGCCCTCCGCGCTGGCGATGTGGATGCGTGCCGCTGCATCGTCTACGCGGCCCGAGAGCAGCGCACCGTCTGGCCACCAGGCGTCGCTCACCGACGCCACGTCCGCGCGTTCGCCCACGCGAATGCTGCGCTCGAGCACGAGCACGTCGCCGGGGCGGAGGTCCATCAGCGGCAGCTGCGCCATCTCCAGCACGCCGGGCGCGCCCTCGCCTCCGCCCACCCAGAAGGGCCGTGCGAACACGCCGGTCATGGTGAAGCTCTCGCCCGTGATGGAGAAGGTGGCGACCGGCTCGGTCTCCCCACTCGCGCGCCGGCGCTCGGCGCGTTCGAGCGCGAGGCCATAGCTGAGCCCCGGCGCGATCTCCTCGCCGCCCACCAGCACGTGCGCGTCGGCCGCCACGATGCCGCGCAGCATGGTGAGCGGCGAGCTCGGATCGCCGGAGGGATGCGCGAAGCCCACCGACTGCGCGAGGTCGCGGCGCAGCAGTGAGAAGGCCCGGAGCTGCCCCACCGCGTGGAACACGACTTCTCCGAAGGCGAACATGCGCTCGCCGCCCTCGCTGCGCGAAAGCTTCGTGGTGATCGACAGCGCGTCGGGCGTCGCGAGGTCGAGCGCATACGTGGTCTCGATGCGCAGACCCGGCCGGCCGCCGCTCGCGATCACGCGCGCCGAACGCTCGTCCTGCTCGCCGCGCAGCTCGGTCACCGGCACCACGTTCGAGCGCGACAGGTTCACGAGCGGCACCAGCGCGCTCCACTGGTCGTTGGCGTTGCCGCAGCGCACCAGGTCGAGCAGCCCGCCGCCCTGCGGCGAGATCGGCGCCTCGTGCGCCGCATCCGCGATCACGGCGCAGAGGGTGCCGTTCTGGAGCGCGAAGTCGCCAACGCCGCCGTCCGCGTCCGGCCCCTCGAGCTGAAGCCGCGCCGCGTTGTCGGGCGTGATCCGCTCGGCCAACAGCTCGGCTGAGGCCGGTCCGGTCGAGAAGCCGATCGAGACAAGCGCCAACGCGAACCGCGTGCGAAGCAACCCGCCCCCCCGACTGGCGGGCGCAGCGTAGCGGCTCGAGGTGGGAAGGTCGCTCTCCTAGCCCTCTTCACGGCGATCGAGGCGGCTCAGGATGCGCAGCGCGCCGTCGGTGCCGGCGTGCTTGCGGAGGCGTTCGAGGCCGGCAACGAGCGCCGGTCCGAGGCCTGGCGCATCGGGCGCGAAGAGAGCGCGCACGCGGTCGAGATCGGCCTGCTCGAGCGGGACGCCGTTCGCCCTGGCGTAGAGCAGCACGGCCAGCCGGACGCTCTCGTTGTCGGGCGCGAGCAGCGTGTGCAGCGTCTCGAAGACGCTCGCGATCGTTGCGAAGCCGTAGAGACAGCGAAGCGTTCGCCGCAGGATCAGCGGCGGGTTGTCGATGCTGCCGTCCGCGAGATCGGCGAGGACTGCGGGGACCTGGAACGGCATGCCGGCGAGATCCCGCGCCACCGCAGCGGCGAGGCGAATCGTACGATGGGGGAGGTGGCTCACGTCGCGGAGCAGCGCCGCGAGCAGGCGCGGGACCAGCTTCACCAACGAAGCCGTCGAAGCCGCCACGTCGCCGAAGAACTCGCCGGTGGCGAGCAGCTCGGCCACGGCGCGCGCGTCCCTGGGCTCGATTCCGGTGCGTTGCGCGAGCGCGGTCACTGCGAGAGCCGCGATGCGATCGCGGAGCGCGGAGTCCCCGAGCAGGCTGACCAGCGGCGCGCGCTGCACGAGCCAAGAGCGCAGCACGCTCTCGAGCTGCGCGCGGTCGAGCCCCGCCTCGCGCGCCGCCGGGGTCTCCGCAACCGAGGCGGCGGCGCTGCGCAGCATCGCGTCGCCCCGCGGCAGGTCCGCCCGCTCCGATGCGCCGAGCAGCGCGAGCAAGCCCGGAAAGTTGAGGCCCCGCACCAGGTCCAGCGTTTCCTCGGCCTGCTCCGGCGGCTCGCCCCGAAGCGAGTCGTGCAGCTCTTCGACGGCCGCATCCAACCGACGTTCGAAGGCGTTCATGGCCGACCCTCCCGAACAAGATCTCACGGCGAAACCGTCTCCGGTGTGAAGCACTTCACACCTGCTGCCGGTCGCGCTGCCCAGGATGGGCTGCGGAGAGGGAGACGATGCGCATTCTCGCGATCCACGGAGTCGGTCATGCGGACGCCAAGACCGACTGGCAGGAGGCGTGGCGGCGCGCGGCGGCAGACGGTCTCCGGCGCTGGCAGTCGGCGCTCGTGCCCGAGTTCTCCTTCGTCCCCTACGACCACTTCTTCGAGCAGCAACCCCTCGGCTCCGCGGTCGTTGTCGAGGCCTTCGCTCGACTCGGGGCGAGCGGCCTCTTTCACGGCGTCGCGAACGTCTTCCGCAACAGGCGCGGCATCGGCGACACGCTCGAGGGCGTGCGCTGGACCGCCGGCATGGTGGCCCAATGGGTCGCGCTGGAGGCGCTGCGCAGCGAGCTGCGGCAGCACCTCGCGCGCGCGATCCGAGAGTTCGAGCCGGATGTGATCCTCGCGCACAGCCTCGGCTCGCTGATCGCGTACGACACGCTCAGGCGAGACGAGGTCGCAACGCCCGCTGCGGCGCTGATCGGCAGCCGCACGCTGGTGACGCTGGGCTCCCAGATCGGGAATGCCGCGGTGCGCGCGACGCTCGGCGGCCGCATCGAGGAGCTTTCCTCTGCGCGCTTCTGGTGGCACCTCTTCAACGAGGAGGACGACGTCTTCACCGCGCCGATCGAGCTGCCGACACGTGAACGCTTTCGCCAGGTCGAGACCCGCTTCGATGCCGATGGCTGGGGCGATCACGACGGTGCGCGGTATCTGATGCACGAGGAAACCCAGGGCGCGGTCTGGCAGGATCTCGCGGGTGCGCGAGAGCCCGTCCGGGGGCGCGGCTCGCCGGCGCGCGCGCCGGTGGCGCGCGTGCAGGAGCGCGGACAGATGCGCGCTCTCCTGATCGGCATCGCTGACTATCCGAACCCGGCCGATCGGCTCGATGGCCCCGTCAACGACGTCTTCCACATGAGCGCCACGTTGCAGGAGATCGGCTTTCCCGCCGACTCGATCCGCGTCGTGCTGAACGACCGGGCCACCACCGCTGGCATTCGCGAGCGGCTGCGCTGGCTGCTCGCCGACGCGAAGCCTGGTGACACGATGCTCCTGCACTACGCGGGCCACGGCGCGCAGGTGCCGGGCTACGGCTGCGACGCCGAGGTCGACCGCATCGACGAGTGCCTCGTGCCCTACGACTTCGACTGGAGCCAGCAGCGCGCGATCACGGATGACGAGTTCTGCTCGATCTACAGCCAGCTCCCCTACGACACCGAGTTCTTGGCGTTCCTCGACTGCTGCCACGCCGGGGGCATGACTCGAGCCGGGAGCATGAAGGCGCGCGCGCTCACGCCTCCGGACGACGTCCGCCACCGGACGCTGCGCTGGGATCCCGCCACGAGCATGTGGGTGCCGAGGGCCCGCTTCGTGCGCGGGCGGAAGAGCGATCCGCGGCTGGCGGGCTCCGCAGACGAGATCGGCTCCTGGGTGGGGAGCAGCGGCGGCGTTCGCCGCCTCGGTCGTGCGACCGGCCTCTGGTCGAAGAGCGACAGAGAGTTCCACGCCAGGAAAGAGGCCAACGGCCATCACGGCCCGTATGCGCCCATTCTGTACGAGGCGTGCGCCGAGAGCGAGTCGGCCTACGAGTATCGGCACGGCGTCACGTCCTACGGCGCGTTCACCTACGCGGTGTGCGCGGTGCTGCGCGAAGCGGCGAGCAACCTCCGGGAGAAGCGACGCGCGCCCGCCCTCACGCTGCACCGGCTGCTCGGGGAGTCGCGCAAGCGCGTTAGCACGGTGGTGAACGACCCGCAGACGCCACAGCTCGTGTGCCCGAGAACACGACGCAACCAGCGCTTCCCGATGGTCCTGCCGCGGGCGAAGCCCCGCGCCAGTCGAAGGAGAACGTGATGGCCAGGAGAGCACGAGCGAAGGGCCGGGGCGAGCGCCCGGCCGAGATCATCGAGGTCAGCCACCGCTACTGCGCCGCGCGCTTCCCGAAGCCGCGGCGCCTGCCGAAGGGCTTCGCTGCGGGCCGGGCGCGGCTGATCCGCGAGACCCAGTTCAAGTGGCTCAACGGATCCACGCTCCGATACTGGTTCTTCGGCACGCCGGGGAAATGGGCCGCAGCAGAATCCCAGAAGAACGTCGTACGCCGAGCGTTCCAGATGTGGAAGCAGCTCGGCATCGGCCTCGACTTCGCCGAGGTGGAGAAGCGCAAGGACGCCGACGTGCGCATCGCCTTCCTGCAGGGTGATGGCGCGTGGTCGTACATCGGCACTGACGTCCGCACGAAGCGCTCGGATCCCCGCACCATGAACTTCGGTTGGAGCTTGACCGAGGATCCGCAGGACGGTCTCGATACGGCGCTTCACGAGATCGGACACACGATCGGCTTCCCGCACGAGCACCAGAACCCGTTCGCCGGGATCGTCTGGAACGAGGAAGCCGTCTATGCGGCGCTGGCGAAGCCACCGAACGAGTGGAGCCACTCGGAGACGTTCCACAACATCATCGAGAAGATCCCGCCGGACACCGTGCAGGGCTCGACCTGGGATCGGGACTCGGTGATGCACTACCCGTTCGAGCCCGGCCTGATCCTGAAGCCGCCGGAGTACGCGAAGAACGGCCTCACGCCGGCGGGCGGGCTCTCCGCTCGCGACCGCCAGTGGGCGCTCCAGTTCTACCCCAGCCTGAGCGCGGCGCAGGTCCCGCTGCTCGAGCCCTTCCAGTCAGTTTCGCTGACCCTCGATCCCGGTCAGCAGGCGGACTTCCGAGTCGCGCCGCCCGAGACGCGCAAGTACGAGTTCCGCACGTTCGGGAGCGCCGACAGCTTCATGGCGCTGTTCGAGGACCCCACGGCGAAGGATGCGCTCGCCGCGGACGACGATTCGGGAGCGGAGCGGAACGCCTACTTCGAGGTGAAGCTCCACGCTGGCCGCGAATACAGGCTGCGCGTGCGACTCGCCTACGCCGAGGCCGGGGGCCAGACCGCGGTGATGGTCTGGTAGAAGCGCGCTCAGCTTCGCTCGGCGCTCGCCGCGACCTGCTCGAGGTGCTCGATCTGCCCGTCCTCGCGGCGGTGCAGCACTTCGTTGTAGTGGCGACCGCGGTGAGCGTGGGCGCCCGGGCGCGCGTAGCCGGTCACGGCGCTGATGCGATAGGTGTCGAGATCGTCGCGTTCGGGCGGCGGCGCGGCGTGCATGGTATCGCCGTAGTGCAGCGACACGTCGCCTGGCGCAGCAGCGAAGGACACACCGCGGGGCGCCTGCGGATGGCGTGCGTCGATCGGGCCGCAGCCGCGCTGCCACGAGCCGGGCAGCATGCGCAGCTCGCCGGTCTCGGGCGTAGCGGGCGTCAGGAAGACCGACGCGATCAGCGTCGGGCACATCACGGCATGGCCGCCCATGCCGCAGTCGCGGTGCCAGGGCAGGTCGCCGAGGCCCTCGCTCATGTTCGGCCGCTTCCAGATCACCGAGACGCCTTCCTCGGCCGAGGGCGGCGCGCGGTGCTCGAGCGCTTCGCCCGCGAGGTCCTTGAGCGCGGTGAGGCGCGGGTCGCGCGGCAGGGCGCCGAGGCCCGGCTTCGCGGCGCCGCGCGTCACGCGCGTCAGCACCTCTGCGCCGGCCGCGTTCTTGCCCCACCAGGAGAGCTTGTCGCCCTTCGTCGCCTCGCCGGCGAGCGCCTCGCCCTCACGGCGCAGTGCGGCGATCTCGTCAGCGCCGAAGACGCCGCGCACGAACAGGTAGCCGGCCGTGCGCAGAAAGTGCGCCATGTCCTCGCGCTCGGAGGCGAATGTGAAGGCCGCGGCCGGATCGAGCGGCGCGCCGCTGCGGTCCTGCAGCAGGGCGTCACTCGGGTCGTAGACGGGTCGTCCGCTCCACATGGCGCGCAGCGCCGGCTCCCACGCCACCCAGCGCAGGGCGCTCCCGCGCAGGCACTTCGCACGCCCGCCGTAGAGCAGCCCGGCGGCCGCGTCGAGCTCGTGCACCAGGTTCCGCCACAGCTCGGGGGTCACCTCGATCACCGTTGCGGCCGCGGCGTCGCCGGCCACGATCTCGACCTCCGCGCCGTCGGGCACGTAGGTGTAGGCGTCGCCATCGGGCAGCCGGAAGGCCAGGCTGCCGAGGGCGCGGGCGCCGCGGGCGGCCAGCGCGCCGCGTCCGGCGCGCAGGAGCGCCGGCAGCACCACGCGGTGATAGTGGTGGAAGTCGAGCGGCAGAGAGGCGGCAGCGGTCATGTCAGCCCTCCGTGGCCCCGATGCTGCCGCCCGTTGCCCCCGGCCGTCAACCCGCCGGTCTTGGCTTGAATTGTGAGCGGCTCATGCTCAGAATGGCCCTCCCTTGCGATGGAGAGCTGGATGCCGGCGTTGTTGCTGTTGCTGTTGCTGCCGCTGAGTGCCGTTTCTGCCGCTGCCGCTGAGGATCCGGTGCTCGCCTGGAACGAAGTCGCGCTGGCTGCGGTGGCGGCGGACCACGCGGACGGCTTCGAGCAGGCGGGTCCCACCCGCACCGCGCGCGCGCTCGCGATCGTTCACGCCGCGGTCTACGACGCGGCGATCGCGGTGGAGCGCAAGCGGCGCCCGGTTTCGCTCGTTGCGGCGGTAGCAACGGCGGCGCACGACACGCTGGCTGCCTTGTATCCCGCCCAGTCGGGAAACTTCGGCGCGGCGCTCGTCGCGGAGCTGGCGCAGGTCGCGTCCGAGACCGAGCGGAGCGCCGGTGTGCGCCTCGGAGCCCGAGCCGCACGCCATGCGCTGCACGAGCGCAAGCACGACGGTTCGGAGGATGGGGTGGTGTGGACGCCCAGCCAGGCGCCCGGCCGCCATCGCGTGGATCCCCTTCACCCGGAGCAGGGCTTCCTCGATCCGGGCTGGGGAGCCGTCGAGCCCTTCGTGCTCGAAGCCGGCGACCAGCTGCGGCCGCCGCCTCCGCCGGCGCTCGACAGCGCGGAGTACGCCGCGAGCTTCGACGAGGTGGAACGGCTCGGCGGCGACGGCGTCACCACGCCCACCGAGCGCAGCGACGAGCAGACCGAGATCGGGCTGTTCTGGGGCTACGACGGCACGCCAGGCCTCGGCACGCCGCCGCGGCTCTACAACCAGATCGCGCGCGTCATCGCCGAGCAGCAGGGCAACGGCCCGCTCGAGAACGCAGAGCTCTTCCTGCTCGTGAACCTGGCGCTGGCGGATGCTGGCATCGCCTGCTGGGAGGCGAAGTACGTCTACGACTTGTGGCGGCCGGTGATCGGCATCCGTGAAGCGGACGGCGGGCTGATGCTCGATCCGAGCTGGACGCCGCTCGGCGCCCCGGCCAGCAACGCGAGCGGCACGGACTTCACCCCACCGTTTCCCGCCTATCCGTCGGGCCACGCCACGTTCGGCGCCGCGCTGTTCCGCGTGCTCGAGCGCTTCTACGGCACGGATGCGATCGCCTTCGACTTCGTTTCGGACGAGCTGAACGGCGTGACCACGGATTGGGCCGGCAACGCGCGATCGCTGGAAGAGCGCAGCTTCGCGACGCTCTCCGAGGCGATGTGGGAGAACGCGCAGAGCCGCATCTACCTCGGCATCCACTGGTCCTTCGACGCGACCGAGGGCGTGGCGCTCGGCGAGGCGGTCGGGGACTACGTGTTCGAACGCGCGCTGACCCCGCGAGGCCGCCGGCGCTAGCAGCGCAGCGGGGACGTTCGTCAAAATGTCAAAACGGCGGGCCGTCGCTCTCGCGTTTTGACATTTTGACGAACGTCCCCGGCTGAGTACGGTACGCGCGTGCGAGTCGGTGAAATCGAGCACCCGGAGCGCGGGCAGTGGGGCAAGCCGCTCGCCGGCGTGCGGGTGCTCGCCGCCGAGCAGATGCAGGCGCTGCCCTATGCCACGCAGCTGCTCGCGCAGCTCGGCGCCGACGTGGTGAAGGTGGAGCCGCCCGGCCGCGGCGATACAGGCCGCGCCTCGAACCCGTTCCTGGTGGACGAGGACGGGCGCAGCGTCGGCGCCACCTACCTGCGCAACAACCTCGGCAAGCGCAGCATCGCGATCGACCTCAAGCACGAGGCGGGGCGCGCGCTGTTCCTGCGGTTGGTGCCGCACTTCGACGTCGTGGCCGAGAACTTTCGAGCCGGCTCGCTGCAGGCGCTCGGCCTCGGCTACGAGGCGCTCGCGGCGCTGCACCCGCGCCTCGTCTACCTCTCGCTCTCGGGCTTCGGCAACCTCGAGACTTCGCCCTACGCGCGTTGGCCCGCCTTCGCGCCGATCGCCGAGGCGATGGGCGGCCTCTACGAGCCCACCAAGAAGCCGGGCCAGCCGCCGCCGGTGGTGGTGGCCGGCGCACTCGGCGACATCTCGACCGCACTGTTCGCCGTGATCGGGACGCTGGCTGCGCTGCGCCATCGCGACGCCAGCGGTCTCGGCCAGTACGTGGACGTAGCCATGTACGACTCGATGATCGCGATGACCGACATGGTGCCGTTCCTCTGGTCGATGGGTGCGCCGGCCTCGATGGCGGGGCCGGGCTCCACCGCGCTCGTCGGTGCCTTCGCCGCGCGCGACGGGCACTTCGTGGTGGCGGTCTTTCGCGAGCCGATGTTCGCGAAGCTCTGTCAGCTGCTCGGCCATCCCGAGTGGCTCTCGGATCCGCGCTTCGCCGATCGCACGGGCTGGGCGCGCCACACCGAAGGACTGATCCGCCCCGCGCTCGAGGCCTGGGCCGCGGACAAGACGAAGCTCGAAGCGGCCGCCGCGCTGTGCGCCGCCGGCATCGTGGCCGGGCCCAGCAACCTGGCCGAGGACATCGTGCGCGACCCACACGTGGCGCTGCGCAACATGCTGATCGAGGTGCCGCGCCCCGACGCGGAGCGGCCCTACCTCGTGGTCGGAAACCCGGTGAAGATGTCCCGTCTCAGCGAGGGCCCCGTGTCGCCGCCGCCCCGGCTGGGCGAGCACACCGACGAGCTGCTGAAGCGGGAGCTAGCGCTCGACGACGAAGAGATCGCGGTGCTGCGTGCGCAGGGCGCGATCGAGTAGCCGGCGGCGCAGCCAGGCGATCCCGGGCAGCACGCCGGCCAGCTCGCCACCGAGGCCGCACGCAGGTGCCGGCGGCGGCTGGGCGCGCTGGAGCATGATGGGCACGTCGTCGAGCGTCGTTTCGATCACCATGCTGGTGACGAACGAGCCATTGTCCGCGGCCTGCGTGCCGCGCCAGTCGAACTGGATCGCTCCGGTGCAGCCATTCGGGTGGCCTTGCAGGCGCAGCGTGCAGGCGCCAGCCGAAAAGCTGAGCTGGTCGGGCGCCAGCGCTGCGGTGCAGACGTCCGCGGCCAGCTCGCAGGGTGCCTGGTCCGCGAGAGAGACGCGCAGCGAATCAGCGCGTACCGTGCTTCCGAGCTGGGTCAGGACGACGTGATAGCTGTCCGTACCTTGCTGGCCCTCGTAGGTGCCCGTCCAGCTCGCAGCGCAGCTGGCCAGCACAGCGGTGACGAGGCCGGCGAGACGCCACTCCGAGCGCCGACGCTGCGTCAGACCGGATCCCGGCATCACGACTCCACCACTTCGACCCAGCCCACCGCGTACGCGGGCGGCGGCAGCCCGGAGCCGTCCGCACCTCCGTCGGCGGCGACATGGATCGCGTAACGGCCGGGAGCGACGATGCTTCCGTCATCGGCGCGCCCGTCCCAGCTGACGATCTCGAAGCCCGGGTCGCGTGGGCCGCTCGGCGCGATCGTCCGCACCACGCTCACCTGCGGCACGGCGTCGCTCGCCGAGAGCACCTGGATCACGCGATCGCAGGGCGCTGCGTAGGAGGCGAGCAGACACGTCGTCTCGCCCGCCTGCGGCTCGAAGCTCGCGCGGAACGGCCGCGGTGACTCGATGGGCGGCGACGTCGCGGAGCGTTGGAAGCTGAGCGGCACCAGCGCGTCACCGTACACCTCGATCTCGTCGAGGCCGGCCGGCCCCATGCCGAGGCGCGTCGCATAGGCAAAGTGCTTCACCTCACGCTGCGGGATCTGCATCAGGTGGCACGCCACCCGATCGACGGCCAGCGCGTTCGCTCCGGCGAGAACGGTCTGGCTGAAGATCGGCGTGCCCGAGATCGGGCCCAGCCCCTCCATGCCCCAGATGCCCTCGACGACGGCGAAGTCGATGGGTCGCACGAGGTTGAGATCGACGATCGCCTGGTGGAGCCCGCGGTAGTGCATCGAGAAGCGCGGCCACCACGGCGGGAGCGACAGGTAGTGCTGCTTCGGGAGCAGGCCGACCAGATTCTTCATCGCGAGCGTCACCTGCGCCTCGACGTGGGTCTTGAGCTTTGCCGCGCTGATGAAGATCACGTTCGGGTCCATCAGGAAGTCGTACTGCCAGAGCTGTTGATAGGTCTGGCCACCGGGCACGGGGTAGAGCGAGCGCGGCAGGTTGCGCGCATCGACGAGCGAGACCGCGCCGCCGCCGTAGCCCTGGAGGTCGAAGTACCCGGCCGCACCGAAGTTGAGCGCGCCGCCGTGCGCCTCGACGATCTGCACCTGCGCCGCACCTCCAGCCAGGGCAAGATCGACCAGTGCACGCACCGCCTCGGGATCCGTCACGGCGCCGGACTCGGGGTAGGCCGGAATCACCAGGTTCGGCTTGATCACGACCGTCTTGCCGGTGAGCGCGAGCCCCGCCCAGTCCTCCGCAGCTTGTACCGCGCGCAGCGTCGCCGCGTAGGCGTCCGTGTCGCGGCCCACGCCGACGCGGTAGGCGTTCGGCACGGCGTTCGCCCACCGGCCCGCGGGCAGTGCGAGCGTTGCGCTGCCTGCGACGAGCTGGAGGAAGCGACGCCTGCTCACCGAAGGCGGATGCGTCGAGCCCGCCATGGAGAGCCTCCCGGCGCAGTATACGCCCGCGCGCTCTACGCGGTCTGGGTTTCCGGAGACTCCTTCGGCGGCCAGCTGCGCCGGCTGTCGTCCTGCGGACTCATGATGCCGACGTCGTTGCCGTCGGGGTCTGCGACCACCGCGTAGCGCGCGCCCCAGAAGGTGTCGTAGGGCAGCTGCCGTCCCTCGTAGCCGGCGGCGACGAGGTCGGCATAGCGCTCGTCGACGGCCTCGCGCGTCGCCACCGCGAAGCCGAGCAGCGCGCGGCTGCTGCCGGCAGGCCCGCGCCAGGCGGCGTTGTAGGTGCGAGCGAGCGCCAGGTTGTCGAGCTCGAGCACGAAGCCGTTCGGAAGGGTCACCTCGGCGTGGCGGATCCCGGCCGGCGAGGGCCGCTCGGGGATCTCGACGCCGAGCCGGCGATAGAACGCCAGCGTCGCGTCGAAGTCGAGCGCGACTAGGTTCAGCTGGCTCAAGACGAGACCCTTGTCGGTCATGCGCAGCTCCTGCTCCGCCGCGAGGAGGGCGGGCCCGGCCATGCTACCGGGTGGTAGAGTGGCCGCTGCCACCCGTCTAGAGGTCACCATGCCGCTCGATCTCGTCGCCCTCGTCGATCCGCGCCACACCGCCGTCGTCACCTCCGAGATCCAGCGCGGCGTGATCGGCGACTACTCGGCGCTGCCCGAGCTGGCAAAGCAGGCGCGGGAGATCCTCCCGCAGGTGGTGCGCCTCGTGGAGGCGGCGCGCGCGGCGGGCGCCCAGGTGATCCACTGCATCGCCGAGCGCCGCGCCGACAACAAGGGCATGAACCGGAACGCGCGGATGTTCGGCTACATGGCGAAGGCCGAGCCCAAGCTGCTGCCCGGCTCGCCGGCCACCGAGATCGTGCCGGAGGTGAAGCTCGCCGAGTCGGACGTCGTGCTCTCGCGCTTGCACGGCCTGTCTCCGTTCTCGGGCACCGAGCTGGACTTCGTGCTGCGCAACCTCGACGTCACGACCGTGATCCCTGTCGGTGTCTCGGTGAACATCGCGATCACGAACTTGACCTTCGACTGCGTGAACGCCGGCTACCAGGTCGTGCTGCCCATCGACGCCGTGGCCGGCACGCCGCGCAGCTACGTCGAGCAGGTCTTCGAGCACACGCTGCGCAACGTGGCGACGCTCACAACGACGGAGGAGCTGATCGCGGCCTGGCGCTAGCCGTGCTTCCTCACGAACGCGCCGATTCCCTCGATCGCCCGCGACGCTTCCGGTAGGAACGGTGCGAAGGCGTGCCAGACGTGCGGCATGTCGGGCCAGACCTCGAGCGTCACGTCCACGCCGGCAGCGCGCGCCCGTTCGGCCGCGCGCGTCGAGTCGTCGAGCAGCACCTCGGCGTCGCCGACGTGGAAGAGCAGCGGCGGGAGGCCGCGGAAGTCCCCGTAGAGCGGGGAGGCGAGCGGGTCGTCGGGCTTCGCCCGCCCCTGGAGATAGATCCCGCCGAGCGCGCGGATGCCCTCCGGCCCCGCGTCGATGATCGGGTCGCGCTCGGCGCGCGTGCGGTAGGAGTCGCCGGTGGCCAAGAAGTCCGTCGCCGGCGAGATCGGGACCGCGGCGTTCGGGAGCGGCAGGCCGCGCTGCGAGAGCGCGAGCAGCAGTGCGAGCGTGAGGTTGCCGCCCGCCGAGTCGCCCGCGACGAAGAGGCTGCGCGCCGCTGCGGCGCCGTTCGGCCCGTTCTCGCGAAGCCAGCGATAGGTCGCGATGCAGTCGTCGAGGCCGGCCGGATACGGGTGCTCGGGCGCGAGGCGGTAGTCCACGGCGAGCACGGCGCAGCCGGTCGTCGCCGAGAGACGGGCCGAGAGCGGGCGGTGCGATTCGAGCCCACCCGCCGTCCAGCCGCCGCCGTGGATGTAGAGCAGCCGCCGATCCGCGTCGGCGCCGCGTGCCAGCAGCCACTCGCAGGGCACCGCGGCGACACGGAGCGGCCGCACCTCCGCGTCGAAGCTGCGCACCGAGGCATCGACGTCGCCGTAGCGATCGACGATGCGCCGGTTGAACGCGACATCGAGCGCAGCGCCGGCCTGCGCCGCCTCGGCGGCGAGGCCGCGCAGATGCTCGATCACCTTTGCGAGCTGTGCGCTGGCCATCAGAGCGCGTCCTTGATGAAGGCGCCACCCTTTACGATGGCGCGCAGCTTGGTGTCGTCCTGGAGCAGGGCGATGTCGGCGGAGGGATCGCCGTCTACGACGAGTAGATCGGCGGAGTAGCCAGCCTTCAGCTGGCCGGTCGGTAGCCCGCCGAGCAGCTCGCCGCCGTTCTTGGTGGCCCAACGCAGCACGTCGAGCGGCTTCATGCCGCCGGTCTTGACGTAGAAGGCCAGCTCCTCGGCGTAGCGGCCGTGCGGCAGCACGATGATCCCGTAGTCGTCGCCGGTCACGATCTTGACGCCCGCGCGCTGTGCCTGCTCGAGCCGCCGCAGCACGTTCTCGAACTCGGTGCGGAGCGGCGCCATCTGCTCCTCGGTGGCGAGCGAGAGCGCGGCGCCGGGCGAGAGCATCTGCGCGGTGAAGAACGCGCTCGGCACCCAGAACGTGCCCCGCTCGGCCATCAGCGCGAGGCCTTCGTCGTCGAGCTGGTCGCCGTGGTCCACCACGTCGAGGCCCGACTTCACTGCCGTCTTGATCACGTCCCTCCAGGCGCAGTGCGCGCGCACCTTGGCGCCGCGCGTGTGCGCGGTCTCGATCACGGCGTCGAGCTCGCTCTGCGAGAGGCTCATGCCGCCGGCGTACTCGGGCACCGCGTGCCCGCCGGACAGGAACACCTTGATCATGCGCGCGCCACGCTTGATCTCCTTGCGCACCAGCGCGCGGAACTCGTCCGCGCCCGAAGCGAACACCTGCGCGCCCTTGTTGCCGAGCTCCCACCACCACTTCTCGGTGTCGGTGTAGCCGCCGACCGTGTCGAGGCCGCGGCTCGCGGGCAGCAGGCGCGGCCCCTCGATCAGGCCGTCCTGAATGGCGAGGCACAGGTCCGCGTCGACCGTGCCCGCGTTCGCGCCCGACGACACCACGCCGGTGATGCCGCAGTAGAGCGCCGTGCGCAGGTTCTTCGCCCCGGCGAGCGCGAGCCAGTTCTCGGGCTTCTCGACTCCGAGCGGCTCGGGCTGGATGGTGATGTTGTGGTACGAGGCGTGGAAGTGCGACGAGATCAGCCCCGGCATCAGCGTCTTGCCGTCGAGCTCGATCACGCGATCGCCGGGCTGGGCCGCGACCTTGGCCGAGCCGACCGAGCGGATCGTCTCGCCTTCGACGACCAGCGTCGAGCCGGGCTTGGCCGCGTTGTCGCCGTCGAGCAGGTTCGCGCCTGAGAAGATGATGCGGGGCATGAGGTCCTCCGAGAGAGGGGTGAGTCTAAGGCGCTCGCAGCCGGAAGGCAGCGAGCAGCTCTGCCTGCTTCGCCTGCACGGCCTCGTGCTGGCGTTCCTTCACGTCGTCGAAGCCGCGCACGTGCTCGGGCAGGCTCGCGAGCTCGACGGCGAGCGGCAGACTCTCGGGCGTGAGCCCATCGAGCAGCTCGGCGAGGGTCTGCTCGTACTCGGCGATCCGCTTCCGCTCCCAGCGCCGATGCGCCGTCCAGCCGAAGGGGTCGAGGGGCGTGCCCCGCAGGCGCACGAAGAGCCGGAGCGCGCGGAAGAACGGGAAGATCAGCGCCGTCGGGATGCGCAGCTTCCGCACGTGGCCGGTCTCGGGGTCGCGCGGCGCGAGCCAGGCCGGCAGGAACTGCGGCGAGAGGTGGAGCTGGAGCTTGTACTCGCCCTCGAACTCGCGCGCGAGCTGCGCCGCGAAGCTGCCGTCGGTGTAGAGGCGCGCGACCTCGTACTCGTCCTTGTAGGCGAGCAGCTTGGCGTAGCTACGGGCGACGGCGCGCGCGAGCGCGTCGCAGCCGGGAGCGGTGGCCTGCTCGCGCTCGGCTGCGCGTGCGACGAGCGCGCGGTAGCGCTCGGCGGACTGCGCGCTCTGGTACGCGGTGAGCAGCGCGGTGCGGTGAGCCACGATCTCGTCGAGCGTCGTCGCGAGTGGAGCACCGGCGGCGCCGCGCAGCAGCGGCTTCACGATCTTCTCGACCGCGGCGGGGTCGTGCGCGAGCAGGCGGCCCCACGCGAAGGCGCGCCGGTTCATCGCGACCTGCCGGCCGTTCAGTTCGAGCGCGCGGTCGAGCGCGGCCAGGCTCACCGGCAGCCGGCCGAGCTGCGCTGCCACGCCGAGCAGGATCATGTTGGCGGCGATCGCGTCGCCGAGCAGCACCGTGGCGAGCTGCGATGCGTTCACGAAGCGCGCGGCGTCGTCGCCGCACGCGGCGCGGACGGCGGCCTCCATGCGCTCACTCGACAGATCCAGGTCGCTGTTGCGCGCGAAGTCGGCCGTGGGCGCGACGTCGCGGTTCGTGACGGAAAAGGAACGTCCCTTTCGTGACCGCGGCAGGTTCTCGGGGTTGGTGGCGACCACCAGGTCGCAGCCGATCACCAGATCGGCGCCGCCCACGCCGATTCGCGAGGCGAAGATCGCCTCGGGGCGGCGCGCGATGCGCACGTGACTCGACACCGGCCCGTTCTTCTGGGCGAGTCCGGTGACGTCGAGCTCCGAGCAGCCCTTGCCCTCGAGGTGCGCGGCCACGGCGAGGATCGCGCCCACCGTCACCACGCCGCTGCCGCCGATGCCTGCGATCAGCACGTTGCAGGGCTCCTCGCAGGCGGCCACGGCCGGCTCGGGCAGCCTCGCGAACAGCGCGTCTGCGGCGGACACACCTTCGCCCGTCGCCTTCCTCAGCTTGCCGCCGATCACCGACACGAAGCTCGGGCAGTAGCCCTTCACGCACGAGTAGTCCTTGTTGCAGGACGACTGGTTGATGCGGCGCTTCCGCCCGAGCTCGGTCTCGACAGGCTCGATCGAGATGCAGTTGCTCTGCACCGAGCAGTCGCCGCAGCCCTCGCACACGGCTTCGTTGATCACGATGCGGCGATCCGGGTCGGCGAACTCGCCGCGCTTGCGCAGCCGCCTCGCCTCGGCCGCGCAGGTCTGGTCGTAGACGATGGCGCTGACGCCCGGCACTTCGCGCAGCTCCTTCTGGACGCTGCCGAGGTCGTCGCGGTGGTGGAGCGAGACGCCGGCCGGGAGCATGCCGGGCACGAACTTCTCGGGCTCCACCGAGACCACCGCGATGCGCGCTACGCCCTCTGCCGCGAGCTGCCGCGCGATCTCGGGGCAGGTGATCTCGCCCGCCATCGGCTCGCCTTCGATCGGCTGCCCGCCCGTCATCGCGACGGCGCCGTTCACGAGCAGCTTGTAGGTGACGTTCGCCTTCGCGGCGACGGCCGCGCGGATCGCGAGCAGGCCCGAATGGAAGTAGGTGCCGTCACCCATGTTCTGGAAGATGTGTCGCACCGACGTGTAGGGCGCCTGCCCGATCCAGTTCGCGCCCTCGCCGCCCATCTGCGTGACGGCGAGCGTGCGCCGCTCGGGCATCCAGGCCGCCATGCCGTGGCAGCCGATGCCGCCGAGCGCGACCGAGTCGTCGGGCACGACCGTCGAGGTGTTGTGCGGGCAGCCGGAGCAGAAGGCCGGCAGGCGCGTCAGCTGGCCGGGCGGCGAGGCCGCCGGCGCGGACGGCGGCGGGAGCAGGCGCGCCGCCACGCCGGGCGCCGCGCTCTCGAGCCAGCGCCGGATCAGCTCCGCCACCGGTCCCGGTGCAAGCTCACCCTCCGCGGGCACGAGCGGCGCGCCCGCCGCGTCGCGCTTGCCGGCGAGGCGCGGGCGCTGGCTCTGGTTGTAGAGCAGGCGCGCGAGCTGATCCTCGATCACCACGCGCTTCTCTTCGACCACCAGCACGTCGGCGAGGCCGCGACAAAAGGCCAGCGCGCCCTCCGGCTCGAGCGGCCACGACATCGCCACTTTGTAGATCGTGAGGCCGAGCTCGCGCGCGAGCGCCTCGTCGACGCCGAGCGTGGCGAGCGCCTCGCGCACGTCGAGGTACGCCTTGCCGGTGGTGACGATGCCGAGCCGGCGGTCCCTTGCCTCGAGCACCACGCGATCGAGCCCGTTCGCCCGCACGAAGGCCTGCGCAGCGGGCAGGCGCTGCTGGTAGAGCCGCTTCTCCACTTCGAGCGGCAGATTGGTCCAGCCGATGTGGAAGCCCGGCCCGCGCGGGAAGTCGGGCAGGGCGAAGCGCCCGCGCCCGGGACCGACTTCCACGGAGGCCGCGCTGTCCACCGTGTCTGTGAGGCACTTGAGCGCCACCCAGCAGCCCGAGAAGCGCGAGAGCGCGAAGCCGGCGAGGCCGAGGTCGAGGTACTCCTGCACGCTCGACGGGTTCAGGATCGGAATGCCGCAGTGGATCAGCGCGTGCTCGGACTGGTGCGCGATCGACGACGACTTCGCGCCCGGGTCGTCGCCGCAGAGCGCGAGTACGCCGCCGTGCTCTGCTGTGCCGGCGTAGTTGCCGTGCTTGAGAGCGTCGCAGGAGCGATCGACGCCGGGGCCCTTGCCGTACCAGATGCCGAACACGCCGTCGTACTTCGGGCCCGGGTGCAGGTTCGCCTGCTGGGTGCCCCAGACGGCCGTCGCGGCGAGGTCCTCGTTCACGCCCGGCTCGAAGCGCACGTGGTGCTGCTCGAGCTGCTCGCGCGCCTGCCAGAGCGCGAGATCGAAGGTGCCGAGCGGCGAGCCGCGGTAGCCGGAGATGAAGCCTGCCGTGGACAGCCCCGCCGCGAGGTCGCGCTCGCGCTGCAACAGCGGCAGCCGCACCAACGCCTGCACGCCCGTGAGGTAGACGCGCCCGCTCTCCCGCGTGTAGCGGTGCTCGAGCTGGTAGTCGGCGTCGAAGAGGGGTGAGGTCATGGCCGGAGTGAAATTGAAACAGGTTCCAATCTCGGGTACCACCCCCCTCCGTGAAGCTCGGCGTAACGATTCACGCCACCGACCTCGCCATGGACGTGCCCGAGCTGGCGCGCGAGGCCGAGGCGCGCGGCTTCCACTCCTTGTACGTGCCGGAGCACACGCACATCCCGGTGAGTCGGAAGACGCCCGCGCCCACCGGCGACGCGGAGCTGGCCGAGGAGTACAAGCGCAGCCCCGATCCGCTGCTGGTGCTCGCCGCCGCGGCTGCCGTGACCGCGCGCATTCGCCTCGGCACCGGCATCGGGCTTCCCGCCCAGCATGACCCGATCAGCCTGGCCAAGCAGATCGCCACGCTCGACCGCCTCTCGGGCGGCCGCTTCGTCTACGGCATCGGCTACGGCTGGAACCTCGAAGAGATGGAAGACCACGGCGTCGACCCGAAGCGCCGGCGCGCGCGCGTGCGCGAGGTGATGCTCGCGATGCAGGCGCTGTGGTCGCAGGAGGTGGCGAGCTTCGCGGGCGAGTTCGTGCGCTTCGAGCCGAGCTGGCAGTGGCCGAAGCCGCTGCAGCAGCCGCGCCCGCCGGTGCTGATCGGCGCCGCGCCCGGGCCGACCTTGGTTGCGCACGTCGCCGAGTTCGCGGACGGCTGGATCCCCATCGGCGGGGCCGGCATCCGCGCCGCGCTGCCCGAGCTGCGCCGCGCCTTCGAGGCGCGCGGGCGCGATCCGCAGGCGCTCCAGGTGGTGCCGATGGGCGTGTTCCCCGACGCGGGCAAGCTCGCCTACTACCGCGAGCAGGGCGTAACCGAGTGCGTGCTGCGCCTGCCGTCGGCGCCGCGCGATCAGGTGCTGCCCGTGCTCGACGACTACGCGCGCCACCTCGAGCGGGTCGGCTAGCGCGTGGCGCGCAGCGTCTCGCCCCCGCTCTCCGAGCTGCACTTCACGTTTGCGCGCAGCTCCGGGCCGGGCGGCCAGAACGTGAACAAGGTCGAGAGCAAGGCCGTGCTGCGCTGGGACGTGGGCGCGAGCCGCGCGCTACCGGGCGCGGTGCTCGCGCGCTTCAAGATTCGCAATGCGCGCCGCATCAACGCAGCCGGCGTGTTCATGCTCACGAGCCAGCGCCACCGCGAGCGCGAGCGCAACGTGGCCGACTGCCTCGCGAAGCTCGCGGCGCTGCTCGCCGAGGTGGCCGTGCCCGAGAAGCCGCGCCGCCCCACCCGGCCGACGCGCGGCGCGAAGGAGCGCCGCCTCGCCGAGAAGCGCCACGCGGCGCGCCGCAAGGCGGAGCGGCGGGAGCGCGAAGACTGAGGGCGCGTAGGCGCGCGAGCGCTAGGTGCGCAGCTGCCGCGCCGCGAGCAGCGAGCGCGTGACCTCGTCGATCAGCTCCTCGTCGATCTGCTCGGGGTCCATGTACTCCGCCGCGTAGCGCAGGTACACCTTGTCGCGGATGAAGATCTCGAACAGCTCGCCGTCGATGTGGCCTTCGTCGCGCATCGACTCGAGAATCGAAAGAGCGCGCTTCAGCGACATGCCGGGCTTGTAGGGCCGGTCGCGCGCGGTGAGCGCCTCGAACACGTCGGCCAGGCCGAGGATGCGGCCCTGCAGCGAGATCTGGTCGCGCACCAGGCCCTGCGGATAGCCGTGGCCGTCCATGCGCTCGTGGTGCGCACCGGCGATCGCCGGCACGTTGCGCAGGGAGCGCGGGTACGGGAGCTGCTCGAGCATCTCGATCGAGGCGACCACGTGGTGGTTGATGATCTGGCGCTCGCGCGCGTTCAGCGTGCCGCGCGAGATACACAGGTTCTCGACCTCTTCGGCGGTCAGGATCGGCTCCGTGTCGCCATCCGGCGTGCGCCAGCTCCAGCGCGCGGCGATCGCCTGCACGCGCGCCTGCAAGGCGGGCGACATGAACTCGCCGCCCACGTTCGCGGCGCGCAGGAAGAGGCGGTCCTCTTCGAGTGCGGCGAGACGCTCGGCCAGGCCCGGGTCGGGCGTTGCGACCGCTCCTGCTCGCTCGCGCAGCGCCGCGAGCTCCAGCTCGCGCCGCGCGATCTCGAAGCGCGCCTCGACCAGCTCGATGCGATCGAACAGCGCCTCGAGCTTGCTCGACTTGTCCTGCACGTGCACGGGAGTCGTCACCTTGCCGCAGTCGTGCAGCAGCGCGGCGATGCGCAGCTCGTAGCGCTCGGCCTCGGAGAGCGTGAACTGCTTCAGCGGGCCTTCGGATGAGGCGCAGGCGGCGTCGGCGATCAGCTCGGTGAGGATCGGCACGCGCCGGCAGTGCTCGCCGGTGTAGGGCGACTTCTGGTCGATCGCCTTCACGATCAGCTGGATCAGGCCTTCGAAGAGCGCACGGAACTCGCCGGCCAGGCGGTGCTTGGTCAGCGCCACGGCCGTCTGCGAGGCGAGCGACTCCGCCAGCGCGAGGCTCTCGGCCGCGAAGCCGCCGGTCTTCAGCAGCTGCACCACGCCGGTTACCACGCCCTCGTGGTTGCGCAGCGGGATCGAGAGCTCGCCCCGCGCCGGGTCGTGCAGGGTGTGTCCCGCACGCGCGGCCTCGGCGGCCAGCTGCGCGAGACGGGCCGGCCGATCCTGCGCGTCGGTGGCGTCCCACTCGAGCAGCAGATGACGCACCAGCCGGTCCTCTTCGTCGCAGAGCGAGAGCGCGCCCGCCCTCGCGTCGGTGACGCTCATCGTGCCGCGCAGGATCGTTGCCAGCAGGCGCTCGGCGTCCTGCTCCACGGAGAGAGCGCGGCCGATCGAGCTGACCGTCTCCATCACCGAGACGTGGTGCTCGATGTTGGCGGCCATCGCGTCGAAGGACTCCGCCAGCTCTTCGAACTCGTCGCCGCTCTCGAGCGCGACCCGGGTGCTGAAGTCGTGCGCGGCCAGGCGACGCGTGGCCGCTTGCAGCTGCTCGATGGGCAGCAGGCTGCGGCGCACGAGCACGAGAGTGGAGAACACGACGACGAGCAGCGAGAGCAGCGTGATGATGGGGAACAGCGTGCGGAAGCGGGCGAGCGGGGCAAGCAGCACGGCGCGAGGCTCGGCCAGCTCGATCCGCCAGGTGGGGCCACGGAACTGGGGCCGCAAGAACAGCTCCCAGCTCGCCGTCTGCTGCTCGAGCTCCGGCGACACGCGCAGCGCGCGGTGGATCAGCTCACCGCCGGCGTGCACGCGCAGATCGACCGTCGCGCGGGTTGCCTCGGGCGGGAACAAGAAGCGCGGCTCGACCTCCGCCTCGATCCAACGCTCGGCGTCGACGCGCCGCCAGAGCGTGATGCGCGGCGCCGGGCCGGAGCCGACGCGCAACACCGAGCGGCCGCTGACCAGATGCGCGAGGTCTCCGGCAGCGACGGGAGTCGGCTCGCCCAGCGAGACGCTGCGAAAGCGGCCCGCGTAGTAGGTGGGTAGAGCGCCGGCGGCCGGATCGTGGGTCGCGAGCGTGGACTCGAGCAGCAGCAGCCGCTCGAGCACCGCCATGCCGAGCTGCTTGGCATCCTGCTCGAGACGCGCAGTTGCATCCTGCTCGAGCTGGTGTGTCACGTGCTGGAACGAGAGTGCGGCGAAGCTCAGGATCGGCACGAGCGCGCTTGCGAGCATCAGCAGGAAGACGCGGCGGGCAACGCGGCTCGTGAAGAGGCGGGCGTCGATCCAGGACTGGCTGCGGCCGTGCATCGGGCGCCCCGTCAGTACTTCGCGGCGAGCCCGAGGAAGGCTCCGTCGTTGCCGCGGATGACGTCGTCGAGGCTGACCTTGGTGGTGATCTGCGGCTGTGAGAACCCGTCCTTACCCTTGCTATACAGGTCGTAGTCCGAGTTCAAGGGGACCAGGAATTGGTCCTTTCGCACCTTCCAGCCGGGTGCACCTTGAATCCGCAGATATTGGTACGGCCGGCCCCACGGATCGGTGCGCCCGCCGAGTCCGATGTCGGCAAGCGTCAAGGGGAGGGCGCCGCCGTCGAAGGCGATCGGGTCGAGCTGAGCCGTGATGTCCTTCAGCTCGATCACGGCACGCGCCACGCGCACCCGCTCGATGTAGGCGAGGTACTGAGAGACCGTGAGCGCGCCGAGCACGCCCATGATGGCGAGCGCGATCACCAGCTCGATCAACGTGAAGCCCTGCTTGTGCTTCATGCGCCTGCGTTCGCGCGCCCGGCCTCGCGCTCGCGCAGGGCTGCGAGCATCGCGTTCAGCGCCTCGGTTTCGCGGCGCAGGTAGTCCGTGGTGCGCAGCGTGATCGGCTCCGGCTGCTTGCCCTCGCGCAGCGCCTCGAAGATCCGCACGAAGCGCACGAGCGGGGCGACCATGCGGCGATACAGCAGCCACGAGCTGAGGAACACCGAGACCAGCGAGGTGAACACCACGGGCCAGAGCCGCGTGTGCAGATCGAGGATCTGCTGCGTCAAGTTGCGTAGCTCGTCGAGCGAGGTGGCGCTCTCGAAGCGCGTGAACAGGGGGATCAACACCGCCGCCGAGAGCACGAGCAGCAGCGCGCCCGTCGAGCCCGTGGTCACCCACATCAAATGGGCGCGGAAGGAGGGATCACCGAACAAGCTCTCGCGTCGCATCTCAGCTCCCCTTGCTCGGCGCGTCGCTGCGCGTCCAGAGCTCGCTGTGGTTCTCGATGCGCAAGCGGCCGGGTGTCGGGATGCGCACCTGCAGCTCGCGCTCGGGCTCGCCCGAGCCGTCGTAGACGAGGCGATAGAGCACACCGCTCGCTGCGTCCGGCTCGCGCTCGACCCCGCGCAGCCGATAGGAGATGCGGATGCCGGCATCGACACCGAAGGCGATCTGCTCCGCGCCGATCTCGAGCGAGCGGCCCTCGTAGCGCGGATCGTCGCTGGTCCAGCGGCCGATCAGCTCGGTCGGAACCGCCTCGCGCGCGCAGCCGATCGCGGCCACGAGCACGCCTGCGACGAGCAGACCTCGCCCCCTCGCCATCGCGGCACCCTCCAAGCCGTCGTTTCGGCCCTAGAGGATGGGAGCTTGATAGTGGGGATTCAGCCCCGGAAGCGAGACGCTGTGATCGCCGCGCCGGCGAGCGCCAAGAGCGCCCATGAGGACGGCTCCGGGAGCACGGCTAGTCCGGTGATCGTGCCGGACAGCTCGATGAATCTGTTGGAACCCTTCCCGAGGACGGCGATCAGGAAATAGAAGTTGGTGTTGTCGTAGGCGCTCGCGTCCCATGGCAGGGCCGTCAGGTCGTCCGAGCTGTGGGCCGTCTGGGAGTTGTCGAACAGCGCGGGGTTTGCGTAGCCGTAGCCGGTCGACGCTCCCGACACGAGCGGGCCGCTTGTCGTGAAGTGTTCGGCGAAGAATCCGAAGCCGTCCTGGCCGCCCACGTTGTTGTCGATCCCCAGGGATACGGACGAGGTCGAGAGGAGCGTGAAGGCGTAGCTCCCGGAAGAAAGCACCAGATCGGTGGTCGCGGCCGGAAGAAGGTAGTCGCCGACGTTCGCACTGGGATCCAGGTCCGCAGCCGCGTCGTCGAATACCAACGTCGCAGTGAAGCCGCCTCCGACGACGAGCGAGCCATTCGTCACGCTCGCGTTGTCGATCACGGAATCCCAGGTCCCTGAGATGACAACCGTCACGCTCGTGGCGTGGGCCGGCGAGACGGCAGCGACGGCGAGAGCCAGAGCCCAGAGCAAAATACGGGCGCGACGCATGGCACCTCCCAGGGATTGCGCCACGCCATCCTAAACCGATTCGCCGACGGAGTGGGAGAAAAAAGCTACGCAAGTCCGAGGGCGATCGCGGCCACCGCGGCCACTCCGGAGAGCGCCCAAAGCCCGAGCACGAGCCGGCTCGCGAGCCCGAGCTTGCCCCGGCGCCGGCGGTCCCGCACCAGGAGGTCGGTGCTCATCCCAGCTAGCAGCACGAGGGCGGCGATGGCGGGCAGGCTGTGGGCGCGCAGCGCGGCGAGCAGCACGCCCGCGCCGATTGCCGTGAAGCAGCCGGCCGCGACGAGCGCCACCGGCACCAGCCCTGAGTCGGTGAGGAACTGCCGCAGCCACTCGTCGAGGCTGCGGGGCTCGCGGCCGCCGTCGTCTCCGGGGGTTCCCACGGGAATTCAGCGCAGCTTCGCGATCACGTCGGCGCCGAGCTTCGCCACGTCCTCGACGAACTCGGCGCGCGTGCGCGCGGGCGGCGTGAGGATCAGCCAGCTGACGCCGAGGGCGGCGAAGCGGTGGGCGGTCTCGACGAGCGCAGCGGCGGGCGGCAGCTCCTTCGCGCCGTAGGCCAGCTCGAAGGGCGCGGCGCAGATGTCGAGCGGGGCGCTGCGCCCCGCCTGTCGCGCCATCTCGTGCAGCTGGGCGAGCGCCGCCGCCAGGTCGGCCTCGCTCTCCATCGCCGCGGTGTGCACGCGCTTCGCCAAGCGCGCCGGCGCCGGAAACGGCAGCCAGCCGTCGCCCAGCTCGACCGCGCGGCGCATCGCGCGCCGGCTGTTGCCGCCGATCCAGAGCGGCGGGTGCGGCTGCTGCAACGGGCGTGGCAGCACGGTGTGACCGGCGGCGCGGAAGTGCCGGCCTTCGAGCGCGAGTCTCTCGCCGCGCCAGATCTGCTTCATCGCGAGGATCGCTTCGTCGCTCAGCTCGTTGCGCTCGGCGTAGTCCACCCCGAGCGCGGCGAACTCGGGCTCGAGGTAGCCGGCGGCGATGCCGACGATGACGCGCCCGCGCGAGAGCACGTCGAGCGTGGCGATCGCCTTCGCTGCGAGGAAGGGGTTGCGGTAGGCCGCGACCAACACGTGTGTCTGTACGCGCAGCCGCGTCGTCGCCGCGGCGGCGAAGGAGAGCGCCACGAACGGGTCGAGCGCCTGGTGGCCGCCGCTCTTCAGCCAGCGGTCTTCGGGCGCGGGGTGATCGGTGACGAAGGCGGCGTCGAAGCCGGCCCGCTCGGCGGCGCGCGCCATCTCGGCGATCGCCTCGGCGCTCACGAACTCGTCGCCCCGCGAGACGTGATCCGTCGGTAGCTGCACAGTGAACTGCACCGGCGCAGCATAACCCGCTCTGCTAACCCACTCGCACGCCGCCCCCGCGGAGACCGCTCGCGGAAATGTCCAGTGCGCTGCCTGATCTGCCGGGCCGGCTCGAGCCGAAGCTGTGGACGGTGCTGCGCGAGGGCATCCCGCGCGCCCAGCTCGCGCGCGACGCGCTCGCCGGTGTGATCGTCGGCGTCGTCGCGCTGCCGCTCGCGATCGCGTTCGCGATCGCCTCGGGCGTCCGCCCCGAGGCGGGCCTCGCGACGGCGATCGTGGCGGGCTTCCTCGTCTCGGCGCTCGGCGGCAGCCGTGTGCAGATCGGCGGCCCCACCGGCGCCTTCGTGGTGATCGTCTACGGCGTGGTGGCGCGCCACGGCGTCGAGGGCCTCGCGGTCGCAACCGTCCTCGCGGGCCTGCTCTTGATGGCGATGGGCCTTGCCCGGCTCGGCACGGTGATCCAGTTCGTGCCGTACCCGGTAACGGTCGGCTTCACCTCGGGCATCGCGCTGATCATCGCCACCAGCCAGCTGCGCGACCTGCTCGGCCTCGACATCGCGAGCCTGCCCGCCCGCTTCACGGAGCAGCTCTCGGTCCACGCCTCGCACGCCGGCTCGGTGCGCCCCGCCGCGCTCGCGATCGGCCTGCTGTCGGTCGTGGTGACCGTCTACTGGCGCGCATCACGCCGCGCGCGCCCGGCTCGCTGGTCGCGATCCTGCTGGCGACTGCGCTCGTCCACGCCTTCGGCCTGCCGGTCGAGACGATCGCGGACCGCTTCGGCGAGATTCACGCCGCGCTGCCCACCCCGAAGCTGCCGGCCTTCTCCTGGGAGATGGTTCCGATCTTGTTCCCCGACGCCGTCGCGATCGCGCTGCTCGGCGCGATCGAGAGCCTGCTCTCCGCGGTGGTGGCCGACGGCATGGCCGGCACGCGCCACCGCCCCAACATGGAGCTGCTCGCGCAGGGCTTCGCCAATCTCATCTCGCCGCTCTTCGGCGGCATCCCCGCTACGGGCGCCATCGCGCGCACCGCAACCAACGTGAAGAACGGCGGGCGCACGCCGATCGCCGGCATCGTGCATGCCGCCACTCTGCTCGTGATCGCCAGCTTCTTCGGTCGCGCCGCCGGCTGGATTCCGCTCTCGGCGCTGGCCGGCATCCTGCTCGTGGTGGCGTGGAACATGAGCGAGTGGCGCGTCTTCGCGGGTCTGTTCCGCAGCCCGCGCAGCGACGTCGTCGTGCTGCTCGTGACCTTCGGCCTGACCGTGCTGGTGGACCTCAGCGTCGCGATCCAGACCGGCATGGTGCTCGCGTCCTTCCTGTTCATGCGGCGCATGGCGCTGATCAGCGACGCCGGCCCGATGCGGCGCGCGCTGCGCGAGGACGAAGACGACGACGCCGACGATCCGGACGCCACGGCGCGCCTCGACGTGCCGCCCGGCGTCGAGATCTTCGAGGTCTACGGCGCGCTCTTCTTCGGCGCGGCCAGCAAGTTCAAGGATGCGGTGCGCCGCGTCGAGCGCCCGCCGCCGGTGCTGATCCTGCGCATGCGCCACGTGCTCGCGATCGACGCCACGGGCCTGCGGGCGCTCGAGGACCTGCTCGACAAGACCCGCCGCGACCGCACCCAGCTCGTGCTCTCCGGCGTGCACGCCCAGCCCCTGGTCGCGCTCGAGCGCTCCGGGCTGCTCGCCCGCATCGGCGAGGAGAACGTGCACGGTCACATCAGCGCCGCCCTGGTCCGCGCTCGTGAGCTGGTCGGCGCGCCCGCCTCCTGACGCGCCCTTTTCGCATTTCGAGGCGCTGCGTATCATCGGCTTCTTTCGAGGGGGCCGGCGTGGATCTGCGTTACACCGAGGCCGACGAGAAGTTCCGCCGCGAGCTGCGCGGCTGGCTGGCGGCCGAGGTGCCGAAGCACCCGAAGCCGCCGCCGCGTCACGACTGGCCGGCGCGGCGTGTCCACGACACCGGGTGGCAGAAGAAGCTCTTCGACGCCGGCTACGCGGGCGTCAACTGGCCCGCCGAGTACGGCGGCCGCGGCGCAACGCTGACCGAGGAGCTCGTCTACTACGAGGAGACCGCGCGCGCGCACGTGCCCTACATCGGCATGAACTTCGTCGGCATCCGCCACGGCGGGCCCACCGTGATCGCCGAGGGCAGCGAGCTGCAGAAGAAGACGCACCTGCCGCGCATCCTGCGCGGCGAAGAGGTCTGGTGCCAGGGCTTCTCGGAGCCGTCCGCCGGCTCCGACCTCGCCGCACTCAAGACGACAGCCGTGCGCGACGGCGACCACTACGTGGTGAACGGCCACAAGATCTGGACATCGTTCGGCCAGATCGCCGACTACTGCGAGCTGCTGGTGCGCACCAACCCGAGCGCGCCCAAGCACCGCGGCATCAGCTGGCTGATCATGCCGATGAACCTGCCCGGCATCGAAGTGCGCCCGCTGCCCACGCTGCAAGGCGAGAGCGACTTTGCCGAGATGTTCCTGACCGACGTGCGCATTCCGGCCGAGCAGCTCGTCGGCAAGGAGAACGACGGCTGGCGCATCACGAACGTGACGCTGCGCTTCGAGCGCGGCACCGCGTGGGCGGCCGACATCATCGAGCTGAAGGAGTTCCTGAGCGAGGTGTCCCAGCTCGCGAGGAAGCTCACGCGCGACGACGCCACGGCCTGGGAAGACAAGTCGCTGCGTCGCGAGGTCGGGCATCTCGCCGCTGAGGCGGACGCGCTCTGGGCGCTGATGAAGTGGCAGCTGAGCGAGATCCAGAAGACGGGCATCCCAGGAGTCGGCGGCTCGACGCTGAAGCTCGCCTTCACCGAGCTGAACCAGCGCGTCTACGAGCTGGGCACGCGCCTGCTCGGCCGCGCCGGCCTGTCGCGCGACGATGTGGCCGGGCTGCCGGCCGAGCGCGTTCTCCACCGCTTCCTCCAGACGCTGTCGCTCACCATCGCGGCGGGCAGCTCGCAGGTGCAGCGCAACATCATCTCGGAGCGGATCCTCGGGATGCCGAAGGAGCCCCGGTAAGCGATGGATTTTCAACTGACGGAAGATCAGCAGGCGCTCCAGTCCGGGATCCGCTCCTTCTGCGACGATCGCTACGCCTTCGAGAACATCGTGGCGCTCGAGAAGGCGCCGCTCGAGCGCGAGCGCCACCGCGAGCTGGCCGAGATGGGCGTGTTCTCGCTGCGCCTGCCCGAGGCGCAGGGTGGCGTCGGCCTCGGCATGGCGGAGGCCGTGCTGGTGTTCGCCGAACTCGGGCGCCGCGTGGTGCCGGGCCCGCTGCTCTGGAGTCACCTCAGCGCCGGCCTCGTGCCGGGTGCGGCGACGGGAGAGACGATCGTTTCTGGCCTCGACCGCACGCATGCGAGCAACGCGCCGCTGCTCGTCGAGTACGCGGGCGAGATCGACGCGCTGCTGGTGCTGGCGAACGACGGCGTCCACCGCATCGACGCGCGCCAGCTGCGCGCCGAGCGCATCGAGATGCCGCTCGACCCGCTCACGCCCCTCTCGCACGTACGCGAGCTGCCCCAGGGCGAGCGCATCGCGGGCCCGGAGCAGGCCGCGCAGCTGCGCCTCGAAGGCACGCTGCTCGCCTCTGCGCTCTGTCTCGGCATCGCCGAGATGACGGCCGAGCTGGCCGTCGACTACGCGAAGAAGCGCGAGCAGTTCGACCGGCCGATCGCCTCGTTCCAGGCCATCAAGCACTTCGCGGCCGACATGCACGTGCGCCAGGAGATGGCGCGCGCGGTGGTCTACGCGGCGGGCGCCACCTTCGACGATCCGAGCGTCGGCGACGTCGCGCGGGCGGTCGCCTCGGCCCGCGTCGTCACCTTCGAGGCGGCCATGAAGAACGCGCGCATGTGCATCCAGATCTACGGCGGCATGGGCTACACCTGGGAGATGCCGCCGCACTACTACCTGAAGCGCGCCTTCGTGCTCGAGAACACCTTCGGCTCGGGCGACGAGGCCTGCGAGACGATCGCGGAGCGCATCGACGTCTGAGCTCTACGACACGATCGGCCAGGGTTACCGGCGCTATCGCCAGCCCGACCCGCGCATCGCCGCGGCGATCGCGCGTGCCCTCGGCGACGCGGTGAGCGTCGCGAACGTCGGGGCCGGGGCCGGCTCGTACGAGCCGCGCGACCGGAAGGTGGTCGCGGTGGAGCCGTCGCTCACCATGATCCGACAGCGCGCACGCAGCGCTGCCCCGGCCGTGCGCGCCGTTGCCTCGGCCCTCCCCTTCCGCGATGCGAGCTTCGACGCCGCCCTCGCGATCCTCACCATCCACCACTGGCCCGATCGCGAGCGCGGGCTCGCGGAGCTGGCGCGCACGGCGCGCCGGCGGGTCGTGCTGCTCACCCACGATCCCGCGGTGGCGGGCTTCTGGCTCGAGGAGTACTTCCCCGAGCTGTTCCGGATCGCCCGCCGCATCCTCCCATCACTCGACGAGCAGCGCCGCACACTCGGCCGCAGCGCGGTGTTCGACGTTGCGATCCCGCGCGACTGCAGCGACGGCTTCCTGGGCGCGTACTGGTGCCGCCCCGAAGCCTACCTGGACGCGGGCACGCGCAGTGCCATCTCGATCTTCGCAGAGCGCACGAACGTCGAGCTCGCCGGGGGCCTCGAGCGGCTGCGGGCGGATCTCGCGTCGGGAGAGTGGGAGCGCCAGCACGGTGCGCTGCGTGCGCGGCAGCAGCTCGACCTCGGCTATCGCCTCGTGGTGGCGGAGAGCGTGTGAGCGCGCGCGGCGTCGAGTGGGCGCACACGCTGGCCTCGTACAACCGCTGGATGAACGAGCGCCTCTACGCGCAGTGCGCGGAGCTGCCGGACGAAGCCCGCAAGCGCGACCGCGGCGCGTTCTTTCGCTCGATTCACGGCACGCTCAACCACTTGCTGCTCGGCGACCGTATCTGGCTCGGGCGCTTTCGCGCCGTGCCCTTCGCCGTGCGGGCGCTCGACCAGGAGCTGTACGCCGACTTCGCTGAGCTGCGCGCCGAGCGCGAGAGGACCGACGGCGAGATCGACAGCTGGGCCGCCGCTCTCGCGCCGGCCGACTTCGAGGGCACGCTGCACTACACGAGCTTCGTGAACCCGGCGCCGCGCAGCATCCCGTTCTGGGCCGCGGCGACGCACTTCTTCAACCACCAGACGCATCACCGCGGGCAGCTCACGACGCTGCTGATGCAGGCCGGCGTCGATCCCGGCGTCACCGACCTGATCTGGCTGCCCGAGCTGGCGCGCCCGGGAGGGAGCTGATGAGCGAGATCCGCGCAGAGCGACTCACCGCCGACGTCGACGGCGAGTTCGTGGTGTTCCTGATCGGCATGCGCATCAACCGGATCTGGAAGCCCTGGCGCTGGGGGCCGGTCGCGATCGCGATGGCGCGCATGCTGCGCGAGCTCGAGGCCGACCCCGGCGCGGGTCTGCTCGGCGTCGAGGCGTGGGCCGGGCGCACGACGATCTTGGTGCAGTACTGGCGCTCCTTCGAAGCGCTCGAGCGCTATGCCACCGACGTGGCGCGCGTCCATCGCCCGGCCTGGACCGCCTTCAATCGCGCGATCGGCTCGAACGGCGACGTGGGCATCTGGCACGAGACCTATCGCGTGCGGCCCGGCGACTACGAGTGCGTCTACAACAACATGCCGCTGTTCGGGCTGGCGAAGGCGACGCGCGCGGTGCCGGCGACGGGGCGGCGCGAGTCCGCACCGGGCCGCATGGCGGCGCCCAGGGGCTGAAGATCGACTGGCTGCCGCTCGCGCTCGCCGTCGGCCTGGTCGCGCTGCTCTACTCCGCGATCGGGCAGGCCGGCGCCTCGGGCTACATCGCGGTGATGTCGCTGGCCGGCCTCGCACCCGAGCAAATTCGGCCGACCGCGCTGCTGCTCAACGTGTTGGTGGCGCTGCTCGCGAGCTTCCAGTTCTGGCGGGCGGGACATTTCTCGTGGCCGCTGTTCTGGCCCTTCGCGCTGCTGGCCGTGCCGATGGCATTCGCCGGTGGCGCGCTCGCGCTGCCGGCGCGCGCCTTCCAGCTGATCGTGGGTGCGCTGCTGCTGCTGTCGGCGGTGCGCCTCCTCGCGCGCATGCCGGAGGTGGCCGCGGAACGGCCGCCGTCTCGCGGCCTCGCCTGCGCGGTCGGAGCCGGCGTCGGCCTGCTCGCCGGCCTCACCGGCACGGGCGGCGGCATCTTCCTCTCGCCGCTGCTCGTGCTGCGCGGCTGGGCGCGCGCGCAGCGTGCGGCCGGGGTGACGGCGGTGTTCGTACTGCTGAACTCGCTCGCCGGGCTCGCGGGCAACGTCGCCACGGTCGGTTCGCCGCCGGCGCTCGCGCTGCCGCTCGCGGGTGCCGTCGTCAGCGGCGGCTTCATCGGCTCGTGGCTCGGCAGCCGCCGCCTGCCGTCGCGCGCTCTCGAGCGTCTGCTCGCGCTCGTGCTCGCGATCGGCGGCGCGAAGCTGCTGCTGGGGCTCTAGCCGCGCTCTATGGCCGGGACTCGTCGTTGTCGGCGTCGCTCTTGCAGTGCGCGTCTGCAGAGTCGATTCGCCCGTCGCCGTCGTCGTCGAGGGCGTTGCTGCACAGCGGCGCTGGCAGCGGGGGCGGTGGCAACACTTCGGCGAGCGGCGTGAAGCCGTCGATGCGAGCGAGCCAACCCCCGCCGTCCCTGGCGGGAGGCCCGCTCGTTCCCGGGTTGTAGGGGCAGCTCGGCCGCACGACATCGGCGAAGCAGCTGCTGTTGAAGAGCACGATGAGACTGCCGCGCACCGAATCGAAGTGGAGTCCCAACGCCTCGATGCTTTCGGTGTGCCTGACCGTGGGATCGAGACAACGCCTCTGCGCGATGGCGATGTGTTCCCAGGTGTCTCCCACGCGCACCCTGAGGAGTGCCCCGCGTCGGAGCGTCGAAGTGCCACAGGTTCCGACGTCCGCGATGAAATCGTCCGTGATGTCGATGAGCCTGCTGTCGTTGTCCAGCTCGAGATCTTCCGGAAGCTGGAAGGGAAAGCTCTCGAAGAAGCCGCTCTCTCCGCGGCGGGTGCCGAACTGCTGCAGCGGAGTCAGCTGGGTGCACGTGAGCCCCGGCGCGAGCTCGAGGTCGGAGCAGTCCATCGGAGTTCCGGGCTGGGTCGCGAGCGACGGCACGGCGAGGGCGAAGGATGCGAAGAGCGCGAGGGTGGAGGCGCGAGCGTGCATGGGAGGGACCTCCGGTCTCGTCAGGGGCGTGATTCGTCGTTGTCGGCGTCGCTCTTGCAATGCGCATCGGCGGCGTCGATCCGCCCGTCGCCGTCATCGTCGCGGCCGTTGCTGCAGAGCGGCGGCGGCAGCGGGGGCGGCGGCAGCACGTCCGCGAGCGGCGTGAAGCCGTCGATGCGGGCGAGCCAGAGCTCCCCGGCGAGGCAGGTATTCCCATCGTTGAAGCACCGGCTGCTGAACTGCACAAGGAGGCTCCCGCGCGGGGCGTCGAACCGGATGCCCCCGGGGGTGACGTACTAGAAGTGCGTGATCGCCGGATCGACACAGCGACTCTGCGCGACGATGAGCGGCTTCCATACGTCGCCCTCGCGCGCTCTCAGGAACAGGCTGCGGCGGAGCGACGCCCTGCCGCAGGTCCCGACTTCCGCAAGCACCTGCTCGAGGGAGTTGACGAGGCGACCGTCGTTGTCCACGACGAGGCTGCTTCTCAGGAAGAATCTCGGGTTCGGCTCGAGCGGCTCCTTCGTACATGTGAGCCCAGGCGCGAGCTCGAGGTCCGAGCAGTCCATCGGGGTGCCGGGCTCGGTTGCGAAAGCAGGCGCAGCGATCGGCAGGGAAACGAGAAGCGCGAGAGCGAATGAGGCCTTGCGCATCGAGGGACCTCCGGTTTGGGCTCAGTAGCGCGCGCTACGGTCGCGACTCGTCGTTGTCGGCGTCGCTCTTGCAGTGCGCGTCGTCGGCCCGGGTTCCGTCAGCGTCGTACAGGTGAGCCCCGGCGCGAGCTCGAGGTCCGAGCAGTCCATCGGTGTGCCGGGTTCCGTGGCGAGGGACGGCCAGGCGATCGAGGCAGAAACGAGAGCGGCGAGAGCAGCGGAGCGCAGCAGCATCGGGAGTCCTCCCGGGGAACCCACTCTACCCCCGGTGTCCAGCCCTTTGACGGCCCTCTCGATTACGATACGCTCCGGCTCGAAATCCCCGAGGAGCAAGTCCGTGCCCGGATCCTTCGGAGCCTCGCCATGCCCGGGATCGTGTCCTACGGCGCCTACATCCCCCCGACGCGGCTCGGCTTCTCCGTGCTCGCCGGCCGCGCGCCCAAGGAGGGCGGACCCGAGCGCGCCGTCGCCTGGAACGACGAGGACGCCGTCACGATGGCGGTGGCCGCGGGCGCGAACGCGCTGCGCGGCTTCGACCGTGCGGGCGTCGATGCGCTGCTCTTTGCCTCGACCACGTACGCGTTCAAGGAGAAGCAGGGCGCGGCGCTGATCGCGAAGGCGCTCGATCTGCCGCGCAATGCGCGCACCACGGACGTGTCGGGCTCGCTGCGCGCGGGCACCGACGCGCTCCAGGCCGCCTTCGACGCAGTGGCCGCCGGCTCGGTGCAGCGCGCGCTGGTGATCGCTAGCGACAGCAGGCTCGGCGCGCCGGGCTCCGCGCAGGAGCAGGCCTTCGGCGACGGCGCGGCGGCGTTCTTGATCGGCGCGTCGGATGCGATCGCGCAGCTCGAGGGCTCGCACGCCTTTGCGGACGAGATCGTGGACCTCTGGCGCAGCGAGGGCGATCCCTTCGTGCACTCCTGGGAGGAGCGCTTCGTGGTGCAAGAGGGCTACACGCCCGGCATCACCGAGGCAGTGCGCGGGCTGTGCGAGCGCATCGCGGCGCAGCCGGGCGACTTCACGCAGGCCGCGCTCTACGCGCCGGACGCGCGCAGTCACGCCGGCGCCGCCGCGGCGCTCTCGCTCGACCGCGCTGCGCTCGTGGACCCGCTCTTCGGCAAGCTCGGCAACGCGGGCGTCGCCTTCGCGCCGCTGCTCCTGGTGTCGGCGCTCGAGAATGCGAAGCCGGGCGAGCGCATCCTGCTCGCGAGCTACGGCGACGGCGCCGCGGCCTTCGCCTTCGCTGTGACGCCGCACCTCGAGAAGCTCGAGGCGCGCCGCGGCGTGGCCTGGCACCTCGGGCGCCGCCGCGCCGTGGCGAGCTACGACAAGTATCTGAAGGCGCGCAGCCTCGACTCGCGCGAGTACGGCGGCGGGCGCGATCCGGGGCTCTCGGCCACGATCCACTTCCGCGAGCGCGAAGAGGACGTCGCCATGAAAGGCCAGCGTTGCAAGCGCTGCGGCGGCCTCCAGTTCCCGATCCAGCGCGTGTGCGAGCGCTGCTTCGCGAAGGACGACTTCGAGCCGGTGCGCCTGGCCGAGCGCATCGGCCGGGTCGTCACCTACACCTTCGACTTCTTCTTCCCGACGCCCGAGCCGCCGACGATCGTGACCATCACCGACATCGACGGCGCGCGCGTTCACCTGCAGCTCGTGGACGTGAAGCCCGACGACGTGAAGATCGGAATGCCCGTCGAGCTGGTGTTCCGCCGCATCCACCAGGTCGGCGGGCGGCCCAACTACTACTGGAAGGGAGTGCCGCGCGCATGAGACCTGACGCGATTCGCGACAAGGTGGCGGTGACGGGCGTCGGCTGCTGCCGCTTCGGCGAGAACTGGGACCAGGCGCCGTCGGACATGATCGTGGACGCTGCGTACGAGGCCTACGCCGACGCGGGTATCGAGAACCCGCAGCGCCAGATCGACGCCGTCTTCACCGGCTCGATCTACTCGAACAAGGGCCCGCACGAGTGCAGCGACGCGCTCAAGCTGTTCGGAAAGCCCGTGACGATGGTCTCGAACTACTGCGCCACGGGCACCGACGCCTTCCGCTGCGGCGTGCTGTCGATCGCGGCCGGGCTCTACGACACGGTGCTGGTAGTCGGCTACGACAAGCCGAAGGATCGCGGCGTCTCCGGCCCGTCGGTGATGATGGACCGCGTGCGCGACCTGCCGCAGACGCCGGCCGGCTGGTTCGCACTGTGTGCCTCGACCTACTTCGCGAAGTACGGCGCCGGCCGCGAGGAGCTGGCGAAGATCGCCGTCAAGAATCACAAGAACGGCACGCTGGCACCGAACTCGTTCCTGAAGCGTGAGATCACGGTCGAGGAGGCGCTCTCCGCACGCATGATCTCGTGGCCCTTCGGGCTCTACGACTGCGCCGCGCAGACCGATGGCGCCGCAGCCGCCGTGATCACGCGCGCCGACCTCGCGCCGAAGGGCTCGGTGCTCGTCAAGGGCGTCACGGTGATCGCAGGCCCGAACCCGCAGAAGGATCCCGAGAACGACTTCCTCTCCTGGAAGCCGACGGGCTGGGCGGCGAGCGACGTCTACGCGCAGGCCGGCATCACGAAGCCCTTCGACGAGATCGACGTCGCGCAGGTGCACGACTGCTTCACGCTGACCGAGCTGCTCACCTACGAAGATCTCGGCTTCATCGCGAAGGGCGCGGCGAAGGAGCACATCGCGGCCGGCACCTTCGCGCTCGCCGGCGAGCTGCCCGTGAACACCGACGGCGGACTCAAGGCCTTCGGGCACCCGACCGGCGCGACCGGTGTGCGGATGATCTACGAGAACGTGCTGCAGCTGCGCGGCAAGGCCGGCCCGCGCCAGGTGAAGGACGTGAATACGGCGCTCTCGCACAACATCGGCGGGCATCCGACGGCGTGCGGCATCGCGATCCTGGGGAAGTCGTAGTGCCGGGCCAGGTTCACTTCGAAAAGTCAGGCGGCGTCGCGACGCTGACCCTCGACAACCCGAAGGCCCGCAACGCCTTCGACTACGAGATGACGCAGGAGCTGCGGCGGCGCTGGGCCGAGATCTCGCGCGATCCCGAAGTGGTGTGCGCGATCGTGACGGGGGCGGGCGAGAAGGCCTTCTGCACGGGCTGGGACATCACCTCGACCGCCGCCGGCGAGAGCCAGAAGTTCGCGAAGGTGGCGCGGCAGGACGCGCCCTATAGCCAGATCACGGCGCTCCAGAACCGTTGCTGGAAGCCGGTGATCACCGCCGTGAACGGCATGTGCGTCGGCGGCGGCCTCCACTTCGTGGCCGACGGCGACCTCGTGATCGCGTCGGAGACGGCGACCTTCTTCGACACGCACTGCGAGGTGGGCCTCGTGGCCGCGCTCGAGCCGCCCGGCCTCGCGCGCAAGATCCCGCTCGACGCGGTCTTTCGCATGATGCTGCTCGGCAGCGCCGAGCGCATGAGCGCGGCGCGCGCGAAGGAGATCGGCCTGGTCGGCGAGGTGGTGCCCGCGGCGCAGCTGATGGAGCGCGCGCGCGAGCTGGCTGGCATCATGGCGCGCTATTCGCCGACGGCGCTGGCGCGCACCAAGCGGGCGATCTGGCGCAGCCTCGACCACGGCCTCGAAGCGGGCCTCGACGTCGCCTACCGCGAGCTCGAGGAGCACGCCGACCACCCGGACATGATCGAGGGCCCGAAGGCATTCTTCGAGAAGCGGAAGGCGCGCTGGGCGCCCTACACGGGCGAGTAGGCCGGTGAGCCACGCGCACATCCTCGCCGACGTCTCGGACGGCATCGGCACGCTCACGCTGAACCGGCCCGAGAAGCTCAACGCCTACACCACGGAGATGGGCGAAGAGGTGACGGCGGTGCTGCGCGACTGGCGCGACGATCCGGCCGTGCGCGCCGTCATCCTCACGGGCGCGGGGCGCGGCTTCTGCGCAGGCGTCGATCTCGAGCACCTCGCGGCGCACCAGGCCGGCGGCAACGCCTCGAAGGGCCCGCGGCTCGGCGAGGAGGACTTTCTCCGGAAGCTCCCGCTCGAGCTGGCCGCCTATCCGAAGCCGCTGATCGCGGCGGTGAACGGCGCGGCGATCGGCGTGGGCGTCACCATGATCCTGCCCTGCGACATCCGCATCGCGAGTGCGGAGGCGAAGCTCGGCCTCGCCTTCGTGAAGCTCGGCATCCTGCCCGGGCTCGGCAGCACGCACCTGCTCGCGCGCATCGTCGGGCGCGCGAAGGCGCTCGAGCTGGTGCTCTCCGCGCGCACGATCCTCGCGCCCGAGGCGCTCGAGATCGGGCTGGTGAACCAGGTGGTGCCCGCGGCGGAGCTGGCCGAGACGGCGCGCGGGCTCGCGGCTGCGATGGCGGCCCACCGGCCCGAGGTGGTGGCCGCGGCCAAGGCGGCCGTGAACTACGGCGCCGAGCACACGCTGGAAGAGGCGATGCGCAACGAAGAGCGCGCGAGCGCGGCGCTGCGCGAGAAGAAGTACTAGGCGGTGGACTTCGAGCTGAACGAGGCAGAGCAGGCGTTCGAAGCGGAGCTCGAGGCCTTCCTGCGCGAGAACGCCTCGCCCGACGTGATGGATCCGAACCCCGAGCAGCTCTCGCAGACCGTGGACTCACCGGCCAAGCGCGCGTTCATGAAGAAGCTCGCCGAGCGCGGCTGGCTCGGGATGTCGTGGCCCGAGCAGTATGGCGGTCAGGCAAGGTCCGGCATCTACGACTTCATCCTCACCGAGGCGCTCTCGCGCTGGGGCGCACCGCAGCCGGGCAAGGGCGTCGGCATCGTCGGCAAGACGCTGATCCGCCGCGGCAGCGAGAAGCTGAAGCAGGCCTTCTTGCCGCAGATCATGCGCGGCGAGATCGAGTTCGCGATCGGCTACAGCGAGCCGCAGGCCGGCTCAGACGCCGCGAACATGCAGCTGCGCGCGACGAAGGTCGATGGTGGCTGGCGCCTCGACGGCCAGAAGAGCTGGACCACCTCGGCGCACTTCGCCGACTGGTACTGGGTCGGCGCGCGCACCAACCCGGCCGAGAAGCACAAGGGCATCACGCTGTTCCTGATCCCGATGCAGCACCCCGGCTTCACGATCCGGCCGATCTGGACGATCGGCGACGAGCGCACCAACGAGGTGTTCTTCGACGGCGTGTTCGTGCCCGACGACCAGGTGGTGGGCCAGCTCAACGCCGGCTTCACCTACATCGCGGAGGCTCTCGACCTCGAGCGCTTCGCGATGATGCCGGTGGGGCCGCTCGAAGAGAAGGTGAAGGCGCTGGTGGGCTGGGCACGCAGTGCACTGCGCGACGGCGAGGCCGTGAAGCACGACCCCGTGGTGCGTTCGCGCATCGCGCGTGCGGTGACCGAGCTCGAGGTGGCGCGCATGCTCCAGCGCCGCGTGATCTCGGCCGCGCTGAAGGACCGTGTGCCGACGCTCGAGGCCTCCGAGTACAAGCTCTACATGAACGAGTGCGGCAAGCGCGTCGCGAACACGGCGCTCGACCTGATCGGGCCGGAAGGCGTGCTGCGGCCCGGCGCGGACGGCGCCCCGCTCGGCGGCCGCTTCGAGCGCAGCTATCGCTACACGGTCGTGGACACGATCGGCGGCGGCACCAGCGAGATCCAGAAGAACATCATCGCGACGCGCGGCCTCGGGCTGCCGCGGAGCTTCTGAAGGGAGTGCCGATGCCGGTTCCGAGCCGCGCGCAGCTGCGCAACTGGGCCGAGAGCTACGTCGCCCTCTGGAATGCGGGCGACAAGGCAGGCTGGATCCGCAACTGGCGCAGCGTGGCGCCGGGCGAGATCCGCATGCTCGACCCCGTGGGCACCCCCGAGAAGCGCGGCTTCGAGCACTGCTGCGCGGATTCCTTCGATCTGTTCCAGAAGAACGTCAAGTTCAAGATCCAAGACGGCTCGCTCTTCATCTGCGGCAACGAGGTGGCGTGGCTGCTCGAGAACCAGATCACGGCCGACGGCGCCACCACGCTGCACCTCAGCATCGAGACCTATCGCTTCGAGCCCGACGGCTCCTGCGTGATCCGCACCTACTACCGCGTCCCCCAGAAGCAGGAGGGCGAGCTCGGCGCGATGTTCGACACCTACCTGCCCGATCGTTAGGCGAGCAACCGTGCGAGCGTGCGGGCATGTCCCTCGGCGCCGCGCGCCAGGAAGCCGGCGCGCGCCTCACCGAGCAGGCGCGCGTGCTCCTGCGCGTCCCCGCGCAGCTCCGCCAGCTCGGCGCGGCGCCAGGTCGCGAGGGGGAGCAGATTCAGCGCGCCGATCGAGCGCGCGCTCTGCTCCATCTTTTCGATCGCGGCTCCTGCGTCCTCCAGGCGACCCGCGGCGAGCAGCGCGCGGGACAGCGCGTGGAGGGTGTCGGGCAGGTGCATTCCGGCCCGGATCCGCTCGGCGCAGGCGACGGCCTCGCGCGCCGTGTCGCAGGCCGCCGTGACGTCCCCAGTACCGAGCAGGGCCGCCGAGAGCAGGGCGAGCGAGGAAGGCTCGCTCTCTAGGTCCACACGGTGCTCGCGCGATTCGGCGAGCACCTGGTGGGCGAGCTCCAGCGCCGCAGCGGCCTCGCCGCTCGCGCAGAGGCACGCCGCCAGCGCGCGTCCGGAGACGGAGCGGGCGATGGGGGCCCCCAGCTCCTCCGCTCGAGCGGCTGCCTGCCGCGCGAGGCCGAGGGCGGCCTCGGTCTCGCCGAGGTAGGCGCACGCCGCCTGCGCATGGCTGGCGAGGAGGTAGCACTCGGCCTCCGTCTCTCCGCGACCGCGCAGCCAGCGCAGGGCGCGCTGGAAGGTGGCCTCCGCCTCGGCCCGTGGCTGCGTGAGGTCCCGGATCGAACTCAGCCACTGGAGGACGAGGCCGGTCAGGCTCACCCCGACGAAGCCGGTGCCCAGATCGGGCTGCTTCTCGCCAGCCTCGATCAGAGCCAGCATGCGCTGCTCGGCCTCCGCGAGCCGCCCCATGATCATGCGCGGGTAGGCCATCCAGGCGTTTGCGACGTGCTGAAGCTCGGGATCGCCGACCCGCTCGGCAAGGCCGACGAAGTCCTGGTCGCCGATCCGGATCGACTCCTCGAGCTGCCCTGCCACGCAGATCACGCCAGCGTAGGAGCCGGCGAGCCGCGCCTCGCACTCGAGGTCGCCCGCGGCGCGCGCCCAACGCTGCCCGTCTTGCCAGAGGCTCCGTGCCTCCTCCTCACCGAGGCCGATGCGCCAGCCCAGGTTCATCATCCAGGCGGCGGCCTGGGCCAGCAGCGCGCAGGCTTCGCCGCTCTCCTCTCGCTTGCGCAGCAGCGCGAGGACGGCGCGCGCATGTCGCTCGCTCTCGCGGACGTCCCGCGCGCCCATCCAGAGCGCCGCGCGTAGGTGCCAGCCGGCGGCGACGAGCGCCTCGCCGGCCTGCTCCCAGTGGTGCGCGAGCAGGGCTGCCTCCTCGTCGAGCGCACTGCCCCTGGCCTCGATGGCCTTTGCGACGGCGGCGTGGAGGCGCCGCCGCCGCTCGCCGAGCAGGGAGGCCTGCGCCACCTCCTGCGTGAGCGGGTGCTTGAAGGTGTACTCCGCCACCGGATAGAGCGAGACCTCGTGCACGAACTCAGCGGCGCGCAGCGCGGCCAGGGCATCCGCCAGCTCGTGCTCCGGTAGCTCCGCGACCGCGGCCAGCAGCGGCTCGCGGAAGTCCTTGCCGATCACGGACGCGATCTGGAGCACGCGCTTCTCGCGCTCCGCGAGGCGGTCGATGCGCGCCGCGAGCAGCGCCTGGACGGTGCGCGGCACCTCGAGCCGCTCGACCGGCGCCAGCAGCCGGTAGGCGCCGCGCGCGCCTTCGAGCTGGCCCGACTCGATCAGCGACTGCACGACCTCTTCGGCGAAGAAGGGATTCCCGCTGGTGTGCGTGTGGATGCGCCGCGCCAGGCCGTCCGTGCTCGCATGGCTCCCGATCAGGTCGACGAGCAGCTCCTGGATCGCCTCCGCCGAGAGCGGGGCGAGCGCCAGCTGCTGGTAGTGCGCGCGCTGCATCCAGGCGGCGTGGTACTCGGGCCGGAAGTTGAGCAGCAGCACGGTGCGGCTGCCGAGCGTGGCGGCCACCCACTCGGCCAGCCAGGCCTCGCTGGCCGCGTCGATCCAGTGGAGATCTTCGAACCAGATCACGGCCGCTTCCTGACCGGTCGCTCCGCCGCCCTGGGTCAGGCGGCGCAGCACGGCGAACAGGCGGCGCTGGCGTGCCTCTGGCGGAAGCGGCGGCGCGGGACGCTCGGGATCGGGGATGCCCAGGAACTCGAACAAGATCGGCAGCACGTCGCGGTAGGTGTCGTCGAGCAGCAGCAGGCGCCCGGCGACCTTCTCACGCGCCGTGCGCTCGTCGTCGACCGCGTCGATGCCAAAGTAGTCGCGGATCACCTCGAGCACGGGCAGCAGCGGCACGTTCTTTCCGTGTGCCACGCAGCGGCCCTGATAGACGCGCAGCCCGAGCCCGCGGCAGTGCTCGGCGAACTCGAAGCAGAGCCGGC